>Ga0315298_1001476_pt1 | contig 42899 bp, 41 predicted proteins | sample WHS_1_MG_FD_203077 | JGI IMG/M metagenome (GOLD analysis project Ga0315298, IMG submission 203077) | Extremophilic microbial mat communities from Washburn Hot Springs, YNP, Wyoming, USA - WHS_1_MG | ecosystem: Environmental > Aquatic > Thermal springs > Hot (42-90C) | place: USA: Wyoming... | reverse complement strand
AAAACCGAAATTGCCCAGAACGATGCCGTCATACTCGACATTGGCAGCCGCGACGGGGTCGAGCTCGGCACCGTGCTTGCGGTCGACCGCGCGGGGAAGTCGATGATGGACGGGGACAAGAAAATCCAGCTGCCATCCACGCGCGTTGGTCTCGTCATGATTTTCCGCGTGTACGACAGGGTTTCCTATGCGCTCGTCGTTCAAAGCGAGCGCACCATTCATGCCGGAGATGTCGTCAGGACGCCCTGATTCCGCCATGGAAGATGCCGCGGGCTGGATTGCGCTGAGCACCATTGCCGGCCTGGGGGGCGAATCTTTCAGAAGACTGCTCGCCGCTTTCGGGGGGCCGGAAGCGGTACTTCGAGCGGGAAAGCGCGATCTTTCCGGAGTCGTCGAGCCAGCCCTCGCCGGGCGCATCCTGCAGGGCCCCGACAGACAGGCTGTCGAAGCTGCGCTGAAGTGGCTGGAAGAGCCAATCAACGACATCGTCACCCTGGCGGACGAAGATTATCCCCGCCTCCTCCTGAATGTGTCCGACCCGCCGCCTTTCCTGTATCTCAGGGGCGCCCGGTCACTTCTGGGAAGGCAAGCCATCGCCATAGTCGGAAGCCGCAATGCCACCCCCCAGGGAATGGAGAACGCGAGAAATTTCGCCAGAGTTCTGAGCGATGCCGGGCTTTGCATCGTCAGCGGGCTCGCCCTCGGGATCGATGCGGCTGCCCACGAAGGGGGCCTGTCCGGCGCATCGGGCAGCATCGCAGTCGTCGGGACCGGGATAGATATTTCTTATCCCGCGCGAAATGCCGATCTTGTCCGCGAGCTGGAAGGCAAGGGGCTGATCGTTTCCGAATTCGCGCTGGGAACGCCGCCCCTGGGCACCAACTTTCCGCGGCGCAATCGCATCATCAGCGGACTTTCCCTGGGCTGCCTGGTCGTCGAGGCGGGAATCAGGAGCGGGTCCCTGATCACGGCAAGGCACGCCCTGGAGCAGGGCCGGGAGATTTTCGCCATTCCCGGGTCGATCCATTCCCCGCTTTCCAAGGGGCCCCACAGGCTGATCAAGCAGGGGGCCAAGCTGGTGGAGGCCGCGCAGGACATACTCGAGGAGCTGGATCTGCCCGTGCCCGTAGCGGCGCCTGTTGCCGCGCAGCCGGAAACCGGGGGCTTTTTGGACAGCATGGGCTTCGACCCTGTCGATGCGGACACCCTCTGCCTCAGAACGGGTCTTTCGCCACAGGCCGTTTCCATTCGCCTGCTCGAACTCGAAATCGCCGGGCTGGTGAAAGGCATGCCGGGAGGAATGTACCAGCGGCTGCGTTAATTTTCTTGCCCTCTTCTGTTTTTGTTTCTATGATCCACGAATCTTTGTAATCAGCGCTGCTCAATGTCATCCAATCTGCTCATCGTCGAATCGCCTTCCAAGGCCAAAACCCTGAAGAAATATCTTGGCAAGGATTTCGAAATCGTCGCCAGCTTCGGCCATGTGCGCGACCTCGTCCCGAAGCAGGGGGCGGTGGATCCTGAAAACAATTTCGCGATGGACTACAAGCTGATCGAGCGCAACGCGAGGCATGTGGACGAGATAATCAAGGCGGCGGGAGTTGCCGACCGGATCTATCTTGCGACCGACCCGGACAGGGAAGGGGAGGCGATTGCCTGGCATATTTCGGAGATACTCGCCAGCAAGCCCAAGCTCAGGGCGAAACCCCTCAAGCGCGTGGCCTTCTACGAGATTACGGAATCCGCAGTGAAGGATGCGGTCGCCCATCCCAGGGACATTTCCATGCCGCTCGTCAATGCGCAGCAGGCGCGGCGCGCACTCGACTATCTGGTAGGCTTCAATCTTTCCCCCCTGCTCTGGCGCAAGGTGAGGCCCGGCCTTTCCGCGGGCAGGGTGCAGAGCCCGGCGCTGCGCCTGATCGCCGAGAGGGAACTGGAAATCCAGAACTTCAAGGCGCGGGAATACTGGACCATCCATCTCGACAGCCACAAGGGAGCGGATGCCTTCACGGCCAAGCTGTTTCAGTACAAGGGGGAAAAGCTCAAGCAGTTCGACATCTCGAACGAGGAAAGAGGCAAGGAGATCGTCGCCGAATTTCTCGCGGAAAAGGGCGCATCGGGCAGGATCGCCAACGTCGAGAAGAAGCGCAAGCTTCGCCATGCCGCGCCGCCCTTCACCACTTCCACCCTGCAGCAGGAAGCGGTCAGGAAGCTCGGCATGACGACCGAGCGCACCATGCGCATCGCCCAGCAGCTTTACGAGGGAATCGACATAGGCGGCTCGACGGTAGGCCTCATCACCTACATGAGGACCGACTCGCTTTCGCTCGCCGGGGAGGCGATCCAGGAAATGAGGGACTATGTCTCCCGAACCTTCGATGCCGGATACCTGCCCAAGCAGCCCAACGTTTACAAGAGCAAGGCCAAGAATGCCCAGGAGGCACATGAGGCGATTCGTCCCACCTCGATCTTGAGAACGCCCGAGAGCGTGTCGAAACATCTCAATCAGGATCAGGCGAGGCTGTACGAGATGATCTGGAAAAGGGCAATCGCGAGCCAGATGAGTCCGGCCCAGTTCGATACCGTGAGCCTCGACATTTCCCTGGTTCATCCCGATTCGCTGTTTCGGGCGACCGGCCAGACCCTGGTCTTCCCTGGCTTCATCGCGGTCTATCGGGAAGGCGTGGACGACGAGGAAGATTCGGAAGAGGGGAAATTGCCCCAGCTCGCTGAAGGTGAAACCGTGCCGGTGGACAGGCTCCACGGGGAGCAGCATTTCACGCAGCCCCCGCCCAGGTACAGCGAGGCCTCCCTCGTCAAGACCCTGGAGGAATACGGCATAGGCAGGCCCTCGACCTATGCCTCCATCATTTCGACCCTGCTCGACCGCGAATATGTGACGCTCGACAAAAAGCGCTTCATGCCCACCGACGTGGGCTATGTGGTCAACCGCTTTCTCACCGAGCATTTCTCCTCCTACCTGGACTACGATTTCACCGCCAATCTCGAAAACCAGCTCGACTCGATTTCGGCGGGAACCCGGGAGTGGATCCCGCTTCTCGAAGATTTCTGGAAAGGCTTTTCCTCCCTCATCGAGGAAAAGAAGAACATTTCCAGGAAGGAAGTCACGCAGGAACTGCTGGACGAAGCCTGTCCGAAATGCGGCAAGCCGCTCTGCATGAGGCTTGGGAAAAGGGGAAGATTCATCGGTTGCAGCGGTTTTCCGGAGTGCGATTACACCCGGAACATGGGCGAGGAAGGGGCGGATTCGACGAACGAGCCCAGGGTGCTCGGCGTGGACGAAGCTTCCGGCCAATCCGTCACGCTCCTGAAGGGCCCCTATGGCCATTATCTTCAGGTCGGGGAGGGGGTGGAGGGAAAGAAGCCCAGGCGCGTATCGTGGCCCAAGGAAATTCCCGTCGAATCGGCCAGCATGGATGCCGCGAGGCAACTGCTTTCCCTTCCCAGGGAAGTGGGCATCCATCCCGAAACGGGCAAGAAGATCGTGGCGAACATCGGCCGCTTCGGCCCCTACGTCAACCACGACGGGGCCTTCAAGTCCATTCCGAAATCCGAGAGCGTGTTTTCCATAGACCTGGACCGGGCGGTTGCCCTGCTTGCCGAGGCGAGGACCGACAAGAATTTGCTGAGGGAGCTGGGAAATCATCCGGACGGCAAGCCGGTCGCCGTCTACAGCGGAAAATACGGGCCGTACGTCAAGCATGGGCGGGAGAATGCGAAAATTCCGTCGGGGTACGATGCCGACACGGTGACCCTGGAAGCGGCTCTGGAAGCGCTGGCGCTCAAGGCCGAACAGCCGGCCAAGGGAAAGGCGAAGCCCGCGAAAAAGGCGCCCGCCAAGAAGGCCGCCAAGCCTGCTGCAAAGGCGAAAAAGGCGGCTCCGAAAAAGGCCACCGCCTGAGCCTTGCATGGCGCTCAAATCCACCATTTTCAAGGCGAGCCTGCAGGTCTCCGACATGGACCGCAGCCATTACGGCAGCCACGTTCTGACCCTCGCCCGCCATCCTTCGGAGACCGACGAGCGCATGATGGTCAGGCTGCTCGCCTTCGCGCTCAACGCATCCGACGCCCTTGCCTTCGGCAACGGACTTTCCGCTGACGACGAGCCCGATCTCTGGCAGAAGGACCTGACCGGAAGCATCGAACTCTGGCTCGACGTCGGTCTGCCTGACGAGAAGCTGGTCCGGAAGGCCTGCGGGCGCGCGGGCAGGGTGATCGTATATGCTTACGGTGGACGAGCCGCCGAGATCTGGTGGAATCAGTCGAGGCCGAAGCTCGAAAAGATCGCCAACCTGACGGTGATCGGCATTCGACAGGAGTCCACTCGCGCACTTGCGGATCTTGCGCAGCGCAGCATGCAGCTGCAGTGCATCATCCAGGACGGGACGGTCCTGTTCTCGGGCGGCGACGAAACCGTTTCGGTGATGCTGGAGCAGATCAAGGCTCCGGACTAGCGGGGATCCCGGCGCAGAATTTCGATGAATTTCTGAACCAGGGGTTGCTGTGGCCGCTCCTTGAGTTGCAGCAGAAACAGGGAGCGGTGCATCGGATCGAAAGTTACGGCCCTGATCTTGTCCAGATTCACGAGCTCCCTGGCAACCAGGGCGGGCAGTATTGCTATTCCTATGCCTGCGGCCACCGTGCGAGCGATGCCTTCGTTGCTTCCGATCTGGATCATCCGGTCGGGCAAAATGCCATGATCCTGCAGCATCCGTTCGCTGACTTCCCTGGTTCCCGACCCCGGTTCGCGCACTAGCCAGATCTCTTCCTTCAGCACCTCCGCGCTGACGCTCTGCCTGCGATCAATCTTTGAGCCGGGATGGGTGAAAATGTGCATCTCGTCTTCCTGCCAGGCCGTCATCAGGATGCGCGGGTCCTCGACGATCCCCTCGACTAGCGCCAGATCGATTTCGCACTCGATCAGGGAGCGGCTGATCTCTTGCGTATTGCCCACCCTGACTTCAAGATGGATCGAGGGGTGCAGATGCAGAAAGCGGGCGGCATAGGAAGGAAGCCAGTATCCCGCGATGGTGGTGCTCGCACCCACGATCAGCCTGCCGCGCTGCGAGCCGACCCGGGCAAGGATATCCTCTGCGGCGGCACGCTCCAGCGCAAAGATGCCTCTGGCATGCTCGTAAAGCGCCCGCCCGCTATCCGTCAGCTGAAAGCCCCGTCCGCCGCTGGCCCGCGAAGCCCCGCGCTCCATCAGCGGCAGCCCGACCTGCTTTTCAAGCTCGCGCACCGCTTTGGATACGGCTGGCTGGCTGATATACAGGGCTGCTGCCGCACGGGAAAAGCTGCCCTGTTCCGCGACATGAAAGAATATCCTAAGCAAATGAAGGTTCATAACCTGTTTTTATCCATATATGATTTATATGTATTTGAGTCATATTGTAACAGCGATTATTCTAGTGATCATCGTCTAATGACCGGGGAAATTCATGAGTTTGGCCAAGACAACCGATTTGTTCAGAGAACCCTCTTTCTGGCTGGGGATCGTGCTTTCCGTGCTGCTTGCCGCCGGGGGAACGACGCTCGCCGGTATGTCCTGGGCGAAGCATCTCGGCCTGAGCGGGCTGACGCTCGCCATCCTGCTGGGCATTTTCGTGGGCAACACGTTTTTTGGCAGAATCGCGCACCATACCGCCAAGGGGGTCGATTTTTCCAGGAGCACGCTGCTTCGCGCAGGAATCATTTTCTTCGGATTTCGGATCAGCTTCCAGCAGATCGCGCAGGTGGGATGGGCCGGAATACTGATCGACTCGGCCATGGTGTTCCTGACCTTCCTGCTTGCGGTGCAGCTTGGCCAGCGCGTCTTCCGGCTGGACAGGCAGACTTCGATGCTGATCGGGGCGGGAAGCGCGATATGCGGCGCAGCTGCGGTATTGGCGACCGAGCCTGTCGTCAAGGGTCAGGCGCACAAGGTATCGGTCGCAGTAGCCACCGTGGTGGTGTTCGGAACGATTTCGATGTTTCTCTATCCGGTGCTCTATCCCCATCTCGGGCTTTCCGTCCAGGAATACGGGATATACGCCGGCTCGACCATTCACGAGGTTGCCCAGGTCGTCGCTGCAGGGAGCGCGGTGAACGAGCATGCCGCGGACACCGCTGTCATCGAGAAGATGATGAGGGTGATGATGCTCGCGCCTTTCCTGCTCGCCTTGTCCTCGTTCGGAGAAGGAAGGGAAGAGACCGGAAAGCGCATTACCATTCCCTGGTTCGCCGTGCTCTTCATTGTCGCGAGCGGCGTCAACTCGCTTCACGTCTTTTCTGCGGCGGTCATACAGCACATCAACGCGATCGACACGATCCTGCTTTCCACGGCCATGGGGGCTTTGGGCTTGCGCACCCATGCCGGGGCGATCCGGCAGGCAGGCCTCAAGCCGCTCATGCTCGCGAGCCTGCTGTTCGCATTTCTCATCGTCGGGGGATATGCAGTCAACCGCATCGTCATGCATCTCATGGGCTGAGGCACCGGGAAGTCCCCGGCTCCGATCAGTCCGGGTATTCCCCGTAGCGGGGCAGCTCGTCCCCGTTGCATGACCAGTCTGCCCGAGAATCCCAGAAAATCCGGGCCTGCGGCCTGATCGGCGGCTCGCTGTCCAGGGATCCAGCGGGAATCACGACCCTGTCCGAACTCCCGGATGTCCGCGGCAGGGAGGCGCCGCAATTGCTGCAGAACTGGCGGGAAAAGCGCTGCGCTTCCGGCACCCTGAAATGCTTCAGCAGGCCCTCGCCTTCGGTGAAGATCAGCTTTGCCCCGGTCATCAGAATGTTCGAAGCATGCCCGGTCCCGGTCGCCTTCCTGCAGCGCATGCAGTGGCAATGATAAAACCGGCTTACTTCGCCCGTGACTGCGTAATGAACCGAGCCGCACAGGCAGCTTCCCTTCAATGTGGCTTGCGTCATGCGTTCTCCTTTGTGCTTGTCATACCGCCATCGTTCCCCAGAAGGGTCTCGAAGTGCATTTTTTCATGATCTGACTCAGGGTCGCAAGTTCAGCCGAAGCGGCAGCCTTCATCCGCCTTCCCGAATTCCAGGCTTCAACTATAGCGCTGCCGGCAGTCAGAGCGCCATGCCGAATTTGAGGAGCAGTGGAGCAGCCACTGAAGGCGCATCGATGCCGGAATGTTTTTAGATAGACTCCAACCTTTTGAATCGGCGTTGATTTTGTCAAGACAGGGGAATAAGATGGTTTCCTCCTGCCGGATCGGGCAATGTGGTCGGGTTCGCCCAGAATTTGGAGACGAGTTACCAGAATGAATCTACGGGAGGCGGATGTTACAACGAAGATCGTTAGCACCAGAAATCGGGCCCGCCAAGCTAGGGTCATCCCGGGTGATCAGTTCCGGAGAGGTGGGGACTGTCATCTATATCGCGCTGATCGCATTGATCGCCCATGCAACAAATCTTCCCTATGTGCTGTTTCCCGAGCTGGGTGCGCTCTCGTATGACGTTCTCAAACGACCTCATGGCACATGGGCTCAGGCGCCGTTTATGCTGGTGATCACCCCGTTTCTGGCCGGAATAGCCGGGAGCCTGATAACCCGGCACCTTGATTATGGATTCGTCTCGGTCCTGTTTTCGATCGGCATCGCGATGCTGCTCATCCGTGTTTTGAGATCTCCAATAGCGCCGGCCATTTCTGCGGGATTCCTGCCGCTGTCGCTGGGCATTTCGAGCTGGCTTTATGCGCCCTCGCTGCTGATAGGTCTGATCCCGATCGCTGCGCTTTCGTTGATTCGGCAGCGCTTCTTTCCATCGTTTCCGGAACCTGGATCGCTGAGCGGCTACTCGGTGGATGACCTCATCGAGGAAGCGCCGCGCGACTATTCATGGATTCCGTTTTTTGTCGCTTTTCTGCTGAGCGCCATTCTCCTGGCTGAATTTACCGGCTGGCGCCTGATCCTGTTTCCGCCGCTTGTTGTCATCGGTTTCGAAATGTTTGGGCATGCGCGTGTTTGCCCGTGGGCAAGGCGGCCTCTCGTCTTTCCTGTTGCCTGCACGCTGATCGCCACCGTTGGTGTGCTTCTTGTCCTGTTCTTCGGAAGCGGCCCCCTGGCGGCTGCGGCCAGCGTCCTGTCTGCGATTGGCGTCTTGCGCCTCTTCGACTTGCACATGCCGCCGGCGATCGCAATCGGACTATTGCCTTTCGTGTTTCCGAAACCCGGTTATGAATATCCGCTTTCTGTGGGTATTGGAACGCTGCTGCTGACGGCATGCTTTCTCTTCTGGTGCAAAATAGCCGTAAGCGGCGGCGCCAGGAAATTCCTGCTGCGGTGAGCCGCGGTTGTGAACACAATGCCTGCCGCTAGCCAGGAATGTTTTAGATCAACTCCACCCTTTTGAATCGGCGTTGATTTTATTAAGGCAGGGGAATAGGATATGCCAGATACTCAAGATTGTGCACCCGAAATGACGCCTTTTATTGCCCCTGTTAGGATGCGTAATTTAAGTTAGGGGTGCTTAGTCCGATGTCGCTCAAATCGATTATCAAAGGTTGGGTGGGGGAGGTTCAGGGAACCCTTGCCAAGAAGATATTTCTCGACGCCAAAATATATGTGGATGTGAATAACGTCACTAAAGAGTAGAGATGAGTGCGGTTGCGACCCCATTCGTCGGCGCGTTTGCTGGTGCGCTGTTGAGCGTTCTTGCTGTCGGTCGGGACGACGACGCCCATGCCTGGAACTACGATGTCAGCAGCCTTTAGCGGACACTTTCTTTTCCGCCGGCAGATCTTCGTTCTGAAGCGGGCTCTAGAGTGGCGCGCCTTCATAAAGGTGGTTTGGCGGTATCAGGCACCTTTCTCGTCGTTCCTGTTGCTGGCAAATCTTGCATACATTCTCAGGCTATTTTCAGTTCGAGACGATTTTGATCTTTGGGCTATTTGCATTCTGAGGTTGGATCGCGGAGATTTCGAAGGCAAATACGGCTAAGTGCCGTGGTTGGAATCAGCCTCTCGGGTACAATCCTACTGCAACCTCCAATTGGTTGGAACTGGAACAGTGGTGGCTAAGCCTGCTTTAGACTGATTGCTGACGGATGACAACTGCAGGCCCGATGGCGGGTGCGCTCTGAAACTTGTCCTTGGGCCAAATCCCGGAACTCGGCCTGAGCTGCCTGTGGCCTGTTGACCAAGATCGGACAGCAACTTGCCACCAACCTGCCGTTCAGCCTGCGTTTGGCGTGAACGGCTGCTTTCCATTTACGTGAATTGGCGCTCCGTGCCAGGAGCAGTCAGACTTTCATTCCATAATGACTGCAAATAATGCCCGCTTAAAGCGAATAGCAGCCACTATCCTGCAACTTATTGGTGCTTAGGCCAGGAGAAAATGAATTTTGAACCTCGTTGCGGAGGGTAACTTTCTACTCGAACGTACCCACCCACACTTTCAACAGTTTTTTTCACGATTGCCAACCCCATACCACTACCCTCCACCTCATCGCGCGGTTTGAGAGTTTGAAACATCTGGAATATCTTTTCCTGGAACTGAACTGGAATTCCAGGACCATCGTCGGTAACAGAAAACTCGACAAAGTTTCCGAGATCTGTCGAAGAAACAGTCACCTTTCCAGTATTGCCGTCATGATGCTTTAAGGCATTATTGATCAGATTACGTATTACCTTTTCAAGAGGAGCCTTGTATGTCATCAGTACCGGCATTTCACCATCCACCTCGATGGAGAATCCTTCCCTGGGCGATATATACTGGATGATCTCCTCTATCAATTTCTCGGTCTCAACCTGCTCGATTGAACCATTTCCACGGCCTACTCTAGAATACTCGAGCAAACTCTCCAGAAGACTATCCAGTCTGTCGACACGGTTACTCAACAAATCCAGATTTTCCCTTGTGTCTTCGGAGGCAGATTCTCCCAAGTCTTCACTAATCCATTCGGTTAAATTTCGAATACCACGCAACGGTGCTTTCAGGTCATGCGATGCAACATAGGCGAAACTGTCAAGTTCGGCATTGCTGCGTTGCAACTCTGCCATCGTTAATTCACGTTCCTTCCGTATTTCCTGCAAATGATCAGCCATATCATTGAAGGCAGCAGCTATACGACCGATTTCGTCGTTCGACGTGACAGAGATGCGTTTGTTTAGATCGCCGGACGACATTGCCTGTATGCCATCCAGAAGATTCACTGTTGGTCGCTTTAGTCTCGCTGATGTGGAGGATGCAATCAATAGTAAAACTGCAATAGCGCTCAAACCGCCGAAAATCGTGACCGGAAGTGCCTTGTTAATCTCCGAAAGAAATTCGTCGCGTTTCTCTTTCAACGATCTTGCTTCAATTTCAAGCGATTCAGCCCTCAAGCGACGGAAATCGTCCATGAGCTGCTTTCCACGATTGCTCTTGACGATTGCAAGAGCTTCATCACGGTTTCCTTGCCTGGTGAGCCCGATTGTTTCCGCTAATTCTGCAAGCTTTGCATTGATAACTTGTTCAGCCTGAGCTATTTTTTCCTTGGATCGTGGCTCGCTGTCTAGTCTACGCAAGTTACTCAGATGTTGAACAATTCTAGAAACACCTTCCCGATAGGGTTTGAGATAGCTGTCGTCCCTGGTCAGGATATAGCCACGCTGCCCCGTTTCTGCATCGAGAAGATCTTCACCTAGTTCGCGCCATTCACGCTCCTGATCTTCCGTTTGGGTAATGCTCGCTGTTATCATGCTGGTCGTTGTGAGATGCCAGTACTGAATAGCCATGGATATTCCGATGATTGCTGTAGATATCGCGCATAGGCTCCAAATGCCAGAGGTGATGGTAGAAGGCTTGAATAGTGACCTCATGCCTCGCCGTACCCAACACCTTCACCGGACTTTTTGGCACGATACATGGCAATATCTGCTGTTTTCAGCAGCGCCTCAGAAGAGTCCCCGTCATGTGGGAAGATCACAATCCCAATACTCACACCGATTTCTATCGTATTGCCACGATAATCGAAAGGTGTAGTAGCTGCAGATGTGATCCGATCTGCGATGGGCTGAATGGATTGAACGTCTTGAGCTGCAAGCAAGGCAGTAAACTCATCCCCTCCGAGACGATAGTAGGTATCACTGGCACGGCTCTGCGCCAAGACACGTCGCCCGAATTCGGTCAGAACGAAGTCACCCGCATCGTGCCCGAACTGATCATTGGCTGCCTTGAATTTATCAAGATCCATCAGCATCAAGCAAAATGATTGGCCGTTACGCTTACAAACTGCTATATTCCTGCCGAGATCACGCATGAATAGATTGCGGTTGCCTAGACCGGTGAGCGTATCATACATCGCTTGCCGTTCCAATTGGGCTTGCGCCACAGCAAGTGATCGCTGCAGGATGTACTTCTCAACTGCTTGCATTACGACCCGAAATATCGTGTCTGGTCCCAGCTGAGTTTTGGGCAAATAATCGAATGCGCCTCTTTTCATCGCTTCGACAGCCACCATCTCGTTGCCTTCGCCTGTCAGCATCACAACTGGGGGCGTATTGACAGTTTCAGCGCCCAACTGCTTGAGCAGGTCGAGCCCGTCCTGTCCGGGCAAACGATAGTCCAACAGGATGCAATCAAAGCTGATTTGGCTCATCAATTCCAGCGCGTTGGCTGTGCTACTCGCCTGGAGTATATCGCCTTCCCAACCTGCTTGCTCGAGTGCTTTTTGTGTTGCCTTGCGATCGACCGCATCGTCATCGACGATAAGAATGTTCCCTTGATTCATGTCTTTTCAGGCAGCTCGACTATTCGCCAGTAGTGTTCCAGCATGGAAACAGCATCAAGAAAGCTCCGTCCGGGACTATGTTTGAGGACATAGCCAGCGACGTTGCGATCGTACGCTTTAACACGATCTTCTTCAGCAGCTGAAGTGGTCATGACAAAAACAACGCAGGAGTGAAGTTTCGGATCTTTTCGGATTTCATCAAGAAATTCGAGCCCACCCATGCGCGGCATATTCAGGTCAAGCAGAATGATTCGGGGATTCGGAATTGCAGTTTGACCATTGGTTCCACGGAGTAAATCCAATGCTTCAATGCCATCGCGTGCCTCGAAAAGCGGATTGGCAATCTTTAGGTCGCGAAAGGCTCGCTTGACCGCTTTGACATCGAGTTCGTCATCTTCGACAAGCAGGATATTGGCACTTGACATTAAACTTTCCTCACTAGGAACTAGATCATTGTGTTGTCGACTATAAACTTTACTCAGACTGACTTTAAGCAGGTGCCGAGAAACAGTGAAGTAATTAGCGACTGCTGGATTAACCTTTTATTTCAACATTGGATTATAGATTATTTGAATTATTCCAGGAAGAATGATAACGACTGCTCTTGGAATCCCAACCTGTCGTTTAAATTCAGGTAACTTGACTGTCAGCTCAGGGCACCGAGTACGAATTCGGGGATGTGCCTGGAAGCAGCCCTTCGATTTCCTGGCACGATCGCCGGTGACTGCTTTCGGTAACGGCCGTTGACGGAAAGTTCGTGCCCTTTGCGGACGGTCGAGTCGTCAGAGGTAAAACGTCAGGTTTCAGCTTTCATTAACTGTACACATTAACAACTCGTCGCTGTAATTCACTGACCAATTTTTGGTCACGGACATTTTGGTGTGATCGAATCAGTGTCTGTTTTCGGTAGCGCTAGACTATTCGACATTTGCTCTCGAATCATTGACAATTTGGAGCAGGTGCAAGCATGCCGCAAATTTCGCTTAACCATGGGTCCGCTGCGGTTGTTCTTGCGCTATGCGAGATTTACAAAGGGGGAGCAATGAATGTGGTCGAGCATTACCGCGCTCTTATAGAGAATGAATCGCCCCGGGTTTTGTGGAGGCCATTTGGTTTAAGCTAAGTCACTTTGGCAACCGGTTTGGCAAGCTGCCGGTAATATTCTGCCTCAGCTTCTGCCGGAGGGATATAGCCGATTGAGGAAAGCAGCCGCTGATTGTTGAACCAGGCCACCCACTCGAGGGTTGCCAATTCAACATTTTCCATGGTTTTCCAAGGGCCGCGCCGGTGTATGACTTCCGTCTTGTATAGCCCGTTGATCGTCTCAGCCAAAGCGTTGTCGTAGCTGTCGCCACGGCTACCGACCGAGGGCTCTATTCCGGCTTCAGCCAGACGCTCGGTGTAACGAATCGAGACATACTGAGATCCTCTGTCGCTGTGATGTACCAGGGCATCTGCCCGTTCTGGCTGTCGGGCATACAGTGCCTGTTCCAAAGCATCGAGCACGAAATCCGTGCGCATGGAACGGCTGACCCGCCAGCCCACGATCCTGCGGGCAAACACGTCGATCACGAAGGCCACATACAGCCATCCCTGCCAGGTAGAAACATAGGTGAAGTCTGATACCCACAACTGATTGGGCCGATCCGCCTTGAACTTCCGGTTCACCCGGTCCAGCGGACATGACAACGCCTTGTCGGGTATGGTGGTTCGTACCACCTTGCCGCGTCTGACCCCCTCCAGTCCCAGGCGCTTCATGAGTCGTTCAACCGTACAACGTGCCACCTGCATGCCTTCACGGTTAAGCTGACGCCAGACTTTTTCGGTACCGTAAACCTGCATGTTTGTCTTCCAAACATGCTGTATCTGCGGTATCAGTTCATCATCGCTTTGTGCCCGTGCACAGCGTAACACCGGATTGCGCAGCTCGGCCGCATAGCGCCGATATCCTGACGGGGCAATCTGTAATGCTTTGCAGATCGGCTCGACCCCGTGGGTGGCGCGGTGCTGGTCGACAAACGACCTCAGGACTTGAGTTTGCGGTCGAGCTCCGCCTGGGCGAAAAAAGCGCTGGCCAGCTTCAATATCTCATTGGCACGGCGCAATTCCTTGACCTCGCGCTCAAGGCTCTTGATGCGTTCGCGTTCTTCAGTGGTAACGCCCTCTCGCGTGCCAGTATCTATTTCATATTTGCGCACCCATTCAAGCAAGGTATGGGGCGTGCAACCCACCTTTGGCGCCAGCGATTCTACGGCCGCCCACAGCGAGGGATATTCCCGGCGTTGCTCCTGCACCATGCGCACGGAGCGCTCCCGGGTTTCTGGTGAAAATTTGTTTGATTTTTTCATGATGGCTCCATTTTACTAAGATAATAGAGCCTCCACGATTCCCGGGGCGATTCAGCTTCATGTCGATGGCAAGTGTTACGTCCAGTACGCCAAGCCGCGCAAGGTCTCGCTGGTTAATGCCAAATTCGCGACTCAGAGTAATCGGATTTCGTGCTTTCGCCATGGGAGAGTTCCTAAGACGCCCAACGTTAAGTAGACAGAACTTTTCAAATGTATGCAGGCGCCTGTTCTGTATAAACTGTCCTGTCATGCCGTAACCGACTGAATGCACAAGATCGAGAGGATTTTATACGTCAATCTTTCCTGCATACTCAGCACCTCGATGCAATTATCAGCATGATGACCTTGAATCATTCTAATGGCAACAGCGGATAGCTGCCTGGCGGTTTAATGATTACTTTCAGATGTTCACCATTCAAAGTAATGAGCCTCTGAACGGCGGGAAAGGGCAGATTTGCCGCCCGATATCGGCAGGCTGACCAACGGCTGCAAAGGCCGAACAGCGGGAAATGAGCACGACTCCAGCATACCATATTCTATTTTCCCTACGGGTACTCTGCATCCCGGCAGGGATGGGGATTGCCTTCCCCGGCAGCGACCGGGGAAGGTATGGTTTTGGCCCCTGCGGGCGAACGGACAATTTGCGCAGCAAAATTGTGGAGTGAGTCCACATTTCGAACGACGAAATGAACGTCCTGTAAACCTGCACCCCCCGATCACCTGCTCATGCCGAGATTTTTCTCATGCTGCGACACGTTTTCCGCCGCCCATTGCAACGCCTGATTCCAATCTTTCGCACGACCTGGCGGAAGCGCGCGCTCCATCACTTTGTGCGGAAATGCTGTCCGGATCGCTTCGGCCTGCTCGTCTCCAACACGATCACGGTCCTGTGCAAGTAGAATGTTCTGGTGTCCCTCGATATACCCTGCCAGCGATTTTAATACTGGGTTGCCACCCGTTGCGATGACGGCACTTTCAGGATGCATCTGCTTCAAGGTAATGGAATCGATTGCCGACTCACAAATGTACAGCTTCCCATCACTGCCTGGCAAATAGAATGGGGCTCCATCTTTACCTATGGTTTGCCTGAACGGTTTTGCTGGCGGCTCAGGATCGTAAGAGCCCCGTTTGAAGCATCCGGTTTTCCCCTCTCTTATAAAAACGGCATTCCGCCGCCCGTCGGAAATCACCTTCCCCTCTGCATGCAGTTTGTCGATCAGGTTCGCATCCAGCTTGCGGGTTTCTGTGAGGTAGCGTTTCACGTGCTGCCACGTTCGTTCGCACGGCTTTCGAATCAGTTCGCTTGTATTGACGGCTTTTACGTTTTCGGCGAGCACCTCTCGTGAAAGCTTTTCGTCGGCCCTGAAATCGTTGATGACTGATCGAACAGTGCCGCCGGGCATGTTTGTCAGCATCTTGACGGCCTCCCGATATTTGTCCTGCCCCCAGCCTTCCAGATGCATCACAAGATCGATGGCACCCTTGCCACCTTTTTGCTCGGCATTGTCGAACCATTTGTCCCCGGTGATGCCGATTTTCGAGGAATTCGGCATGATGAACATCCGCGTTGCGTGATCCGGCTTGCTGTCTTTGTGCTCGACGCCAGAATAGTGGAGCAACACATTCTCAAGCGGCGTTCCCCTGAGTTGATCTGCTTTTCGGCGAAATTCTTCGAGTGTTTTGGACAGTACCGCATTTTGTTGTTTTAGATCGTCATTTTGCTTTTTAAGTGAATCGGTGAGTCGAGATTTTCCTTCCAGCATCGCTGTACGTGCTGCCGCTTCCATGGTGTGCATATCGAGCTGTCGGATTGCCGCTTTTCGATCTTTCTTTGCTTGCTCGTAATCTTGTCGTTTTTCATCAGAATCGACAATTTTGGAAAGTCCAAAGCCAATTTTCATTGCAAGCGTTTTTTCCGGTACGGGCGGGATTTTCGGCTTCGTAGTTTGTATTGGCGAAAAATCCGTGTGAATGGCCCTATAAAATCTGGAAATCGACTGGTGCTTGGCTTTCGAGCCTTCAAGTCCTCGTTCGAGGCCAAGGCCGCTCATTGAGGAAGCGTATTCGGTCTGGAGGATACGCAAAGTGTCTCGGGTTCCGCCGAACTCCTTCCGGCAATTCAACTTACCACGATCATCGAGAGGAACCATCAAAATATGCAGGTGAGGCGTAGCTTCATCCATATGCAAATCGACGGTTACAAGCCGATTCCCATACTTCTTCCGCAGCCACAGCATGTTTGTCTTTGTCCAGGCTTCGAGTCGAGCCTTATCGAACGATCCGGCCTGTTCAGGGGCATTGGGTCGAAAAAATTCAGGCGATGCCGACAGAATCATTTCCACGCCTAACACTGCATTCTTCCTGATCTTCTGGTCGCCGATCTTTTCCTTGAATTGCTCGACGACGGGCCGTTTGTCGCCGACCAGTCTTTCGTTCATGGTGGTTCGAGCCGGGTCTGCGTTGATAGTCTCGCGGATTCGCGAATTGTGTGCGCCGGCTCCGGCGATGTCGCCGAAAGTCTTCAATTTTTGTATTCGCAAAATAGCCATTGGCATGATTACATCCTCTCACCGGGTTTGTATGGGCTGAGGTGGTCAGGCTTCATCGGGAAAATTCATTTCCCACGGCTCTGATTCCGCGCGGACGCAATCACAAACCCTGCGGGTTTGTTGGCGGGCAAAGCCCGCCTTGGCCTGTAGGAAAAGAAAAATGCCTGACGCCAACCCACGTTAAAGGTAGGTAGGGCGCTCCCGAGATTCGCAACAACACTGAACCCAGAGACGGGTGCCGTATATGGCGAAATTTATCAGGAGTGCCGCTCCGCTCTATGCTGCTGCCGATTGCGTCTGAAATTTCTTCAGAATCCAGTCGTCAATTTCAGATTCGAGCCATCCGACACGGCCCGTTGAAATTTCCCGGCTCGGTGGAAACTTGCCTTCTTTAATCAGGGAATAAATGACGGTCTTGCAGAGGGTGGTCTTGGTGACGACCTCCTGAATTGTCAGGATGCGGGGCGAGTTGACGCCCGGTGAAAAAGCTACTATTGTGTGCATAAATCTGTCCTCATAAATCCTGTCGCAGGGGTTTTCTGATCAGATCCGGGTTCGTCCGTTGGCGCGGTCGGACCCTTTTCCTTTTATCCCGAAGTCGAGATGAATCTATCTTACAATATTTTTGGATGAAAAATTTGTAGGGCGCGAGGTTTCGAACTTTCAAATTCTGAGATCGAACTTATGCAGGTACCGAGCATGGATTCCGCTTGAGTCGGTAGTAAGGCGTGAACGAATTAAAATATTTGGTGGGTACTGAGGTGGGTACTCGATAAAACATAACTTGAGGCAAATCGAGTGTTTTCACTGGTTGTGTTATAAAATCGTGAATCCCTCTCTCAATCGAAGCAGGAAAAGCCCGGTTTTGGGCTTTTTTGCTGCCCTGTCTCAACCGTGCGGTTGATCAAGAGGAATGGAATGGGCTTATACGGCTTTCTTTCCGTCGGTTTCGGCGCGGCATTCGGCGCCTGGCTGCGCTGGTGGCTGGGGATGCTGCTCAACCCGGTTTTCCCCACGCTCCCCCTCGGAACGCTCGCTGCGAACCTGCTTGGCGGCTATCTGGTGGGAGTCGCCGTGGCTTTTTTCGCCCAGTCTTCCCTTCCCCCTGAAGTCAGGCTGTTCGCCGTCACCGGTTTTCTGGGCGGACTCACCACCTTTTCCACGTTTTCCGCAGAAGTCGTCACGCTATTCGCAAGATCGGAATACCTCTGGGGAAGCATCGAAGCGGTCACTCATCTTATGGGGTCCTTTTCCATGACTGCGCTCGGCATGCTGACCGTCAACCTGCTCAGAAAATGATCAAGGCACTTTACAAGGAGACGAAATGAAGGGAGCCAGTCTCAGGTTCTATGTCCACGAGAATCGCAAGCATCATCACAAGCTGGTCTACGAATGGCTTCTGGAGGAGGCGAAAAAGATCGGCATCCAGGGGGGGTCGGTTTTCAAGGCGATCGCTTCCTTCGGCCGCCACGGCGTGCTGCACGAGGATCATTTCTTCGAACTGGCAGGCGACCTGCCGGTGGAAGTGGTATTCTTCGTGAGCGACGACGAGGCGGAGCGGCTGATGGCGCTGATCCGCGCCGAGAAGCTTTCCCTCTTCTTCGTCAGGACGTCCGCCGAATACGGGGTGGTGGGCGGGGAATGAGCCGCCGCTGGTAAAGCGTGTCTTTTTTCGTTATAATTCGCGGATTGCGCCCGTAGCTCAGCTGGATAGAGTACTTGGCTACGAACCAAGGGGTCGGGAGTTCGAATCTCTCCGGGCGCACCAATAAATCAAGAACTTAGGTCACTTTTTCGGTGACCTTTTTCTTTTCCGTAGGGAAAACGTCAGTACCTCCCACGATCCGAAGACCGCTCCGACGATTCACCCACTGTGCCAGATGCTCGGTCGAAAGATGGGCATACCGCTGCACCATCTCTGCCGAAGCCCATCCGCCAAGTTCCTGCAACACATTCAGCGGCGTACCGTCCTGTGCATGCCAGCTCGCCCAGGTATGCCGCAGATCGTGCCACCGAAAACCGGGTGCGATGCCGGCACGTTTCACTGCTTCCCGCCACGCATTCGTCGAGGTTTGAATGACGGGATTGCCACGGTAGGGAAACACCCAAGTTGAATGCTTCCCCATCTGCCCCCGGAGAATGATAGCGGCATCAGACGACAACGGCACGCCGATGGCTTTTTCCGCTTTGGCCTGATCTGGATGAATCCATGCAACGCAGCGTTCAAGGTCAACTTGCGACCATTCCAGGTGCGTTACATTGTTTCTGCGTAACCCAGTTTCCAGGGCAAAAAGCATCATCGGGCGCTGATGGTCCGGTATCTCGCCCAGCAGCAATACAGCCTGCTCGCGTGTGATCCAGCGTATCCGTTTTGCCGGTTCTTTCAGCATCGAAATGTTGGGACAATTTACAACCCATTCCCAGTCATCCCTTGCTTTGCGCAAAATGGCGCGGATGATCTCCAGCGTCCGGTTCACCGTTGTCGGCCTTGGCACGATCTTGCGAGGCGGTCCTTTCCTGCGCGGAATTTCATAGGGCTGCTGACGAGCAGCCGTAATTTCCGCGATCAGGTCTCGATCGATTTCATCGAGATATTTCCCGCGCATGTAAGGATCGAGCCATCTCAGATGAGACTTGTCGGCAGACAGCGTCGTTTTTTGCGATTTCTCCGATACCCAGCGCAACACCGCTTCCTGCCAGGTATGCCGGGGTTTGACCCCCAATCGCTTCTGATCCCAGAATTCCGCTTTGAGGCGGTCATGAAGTTCTTGGGCCTTCAGTCTGTCGGCAGTCCCAGTGCTTTGCTGTATTCGTCGTCCGTCCGGGGCAGTAAGTTCGATCCACCACGAGGGCGAATCTTTGCGTTTGAAGAGTGACATAATGTCTTCCTTTCTCGTGAGTCACTCATCGACGCCTGCGACTGGTATTGTGCGCGCAGCCAATCGACAAGGTCAATGTCGATGAACACCCAGCATTTTCCAGGTTTTGCCGCAGGCACTTCCCCGCGTTGCGCCATCCGCGACAGCGTGACCGGATGCACATGCAGCAATTCTGCGGCATCGTTCAAATTCAGGGTTTTCAAGGTTGGCCCTTCCTGATGAACGGGTCGATCAATCCGGTCAACCGGCAATCCGTTTTCTGGCGCTTCAATTGGTCAGGCTGAGCCCCGATATAGGGCACGTCTGCAACCGATAGGCCAGCGAGTCCAAAGGCGAATATAACGACGACGCGCCAGTTTTTCGCGCGATACAAATAATCGCCATAGCACTCGCCCCACTCTTTGCAGGCGTTTGGATAAGGGTTGTGGGTAGACATTTTTACCGCTCCTGCCTGATGAATTACCTATATTCAGCAAGGGCGGAAATTTTGAAATCGGGGAAAGTATCGAGGCTATTGGGGGGGGCGGAGCGCACGGAATAGGTTGTCGGGTCTTGGGTACCGTTGCCTTGGATAAAGTATTCCTTTCCGGATGTCAGGAATGGGTTTCCGGAATCCGAGATGGAAACCGACCTCCTGCGCAGTACTTGTTATTGTGACGGTCACATAATATAATAATGTGACTGTCACGCTTTAAAAGAGGCAATCATGACCCAAAAACCCGTAGCCGAAAGCAGGAAGAAACCCGGAAGGCCGTCGACAGGCAAGGCCAGAACCACGGCCCAGCGCAAGCGAGATCAGCGGGCGAGAGACATGACGGCGATATTCGAAGCGGACAGCGAAGCCTGGACAGATTCACAATGCCTCATGGTGCTTTCTGGATCTCGATTCCCGAAGGGTTCGCCGCTGCAAAAAGCGGCATGGATACAGATCGGAAAGCTTCGCTTGTTTACGTGACGGTCACAATATTATTCGCCGCTGGAAAAGGCAAATCAATCACGGATACCCGAAAGGCCAACCCCACCGGGTTTGAAAACTCGTGGGGTCTTAATTACCCTTAGACACCCCCATGATCCGGTGTTTTGCCTGGGCATCTGCCTTGTTGGCCTCGGATATCATGCGTCCATAGGCATCCCGCTTGGCAATTTCCGACTTGGCGGCTTCGATGCTCTTGATACAGCGCCATATGCGCCCTCTTTTGGTTTCGACCCGGCGCATTTCAGATAAGGGGTGGTGAATTCTACAGTGATAGCAGAAGGCTGTATCTGGCATGGGTGTGGCTCAATCTAACGGGTACGAACGCCTTGATTCTATCCCTCTCGTACATCCTTCGCCACCTTTAGCGAATTCGGATCCCGCTTGGGGCGACGCTCGGCTGCGGCTTTACCGGGTATTCCGGTAAGTTGTCAGAGGCCCAAATCAAGCGATATCTTGACGAGTACGCGGAACCCGATTGATTTCGGGCGGGTTTCAGTGATGCATCGGATTCAGACGTGACCCTTCTTTTTGAATCGGAGTGATAACCCCATTCAGCGGCCGCGGAAATTTTGAGAAGCGAAGTGCCGATAAATCGGATTTTGGGTGTCGGGCGAAGCCTGACCATGGGAGGTCGTTTACTTTCGGCTTGTCCGAAATGTGACACGAACCGCTACCTTGTACCGTATTTCTTAGGGTCCGATTTTTCGACTTTTTTTCGACACTCTTTCGATGACGATTGCAAAATTTCCGCCCATTGCTGAGTGGAGGTGTGGCGGTTTGGTTCATCAGCCACATAAGCGTTATTCCCAGCGGCAAGAAAAGGGCGACCGTAGCCCCCCTTCCATTGCTTTCCGCAATCCCTCATCGTCCTCGATGTTCCTCCTTTCTTGGTTCCGCCATAATCGCCGCCAACGTCCCTGACTGTCCGTCTGCTATATCTCCCTTCAGCAGGGGTAACATTGAAATGGACTTTCTTGGGGGGCGTCGGAGATTACTCTCGGAAGACTCGGAGAACGCTCTTATGAGAAATAGGGTACAAGGGAGGGATCGTTAAACATGGCGGACCAGCCGCCAGTTCACGTTCCCTCCATGGTCAGGCTGCGCCCGACACCCATATGCTGTTCGGCGCTTCGCTTCTCGCAGGTTGGACTGCACTATATATGTGACAGTCACGGAATTATTCCATTACAGCGTAACCCAAGCGCAGGCGATACAGGAGATCACCGAATACATCAAGTTTTCTACAATCGGCAGCGGAAAGCAGGTTCGCGCCTCATCATCCCAGCAATCCAGGCGGTTGCGGCATTGGGCGGCTCCGAAGGCGGATACCGGAAGGGAAAAGATCGGAAGCGAAAGGGATTATGGCAGCATGAAGCGGGTTGCGTGTTGACAGGACTTATGCGATCAGCTCATTTCGATCACTCTCGCCACATCGCCGTGGCATTCCGAGCACAGGCCGACGAGCAGCAGATCGCCCGCCTTGACCGTCCCGGAAAAATTGGTTATCGTCACTTCATGACGGCATTTTCCGCACCAGACGTTGGAGAGGTACAGCTTTCTGGCTTGCTCAGGAAGTCTCTTCCAAAGCTTTGCCGCGGGAGCAGTGAATTTCGGTATCGATTCGATGGTCATGATTTTTATGCCGGCGTTCTGAGGTATTATCCATCAAATGGCGGTTTTTGGCATAGCAACCTGTAGCGACCAATGTTGGATACCTGAAAAATGGAATCGTATCCGCCATGCTGTTACACTTTCAAGATTGTCTATGCCAAACAGTAAAACAGCGACCCAAATGACGATGATTATTTCCCGACGGCGAGGGAAATAGTTAGCAGATTGAAGTTGAGCTAAAAAGTGCCTGAACAAGTCTGAATATGTTGAATAAAATTTGGCATCTCTAGACCTCTAATTATGGGTGGCACTGACTGGGGAATGTTTGCAGATTTCCTTCAAATGGTTAGATCATGCAGATGGAAAATTAAAGATGCAAATTGAAGGTTCAATTGCCGCTCATCAACATGGAGATGGGATTGTCAAGAGCAGGATTCGTCAGCTCTACCACTTTCTGAAAGAAGCAAATCAACTTCGTTTCCGTCCAGTCAGGACTTTGTCAGATCAACCGAGATTTATCCGGCTGAGTGAGATGCCAGATCACCCGGCGATGCAGATATTCCGGCCTGTCCGGGTAGAAAAATCTCAGGAAATTCCTGATGTCTTATTGAAGGTTAGGCGCCCAGCTATTACACGCTGTCCTCTCCCCCCAGAGTCACTAACAGCTTGGCTACTTCCGAATTGGGATGACCCATCGAAAACCCCGGAATACGCACAGAGCCAGAACACGATACAACTTGATGAAGAAGGCAGTGAGCAGACTGTCACGATACAGTTCGAGGACGATGAACAACGTATCACGGATTTCTTAGAGTGGTCAGCAAAGCGTGATGATTGGGTAATTCCCGAGCTGGCTGCTCGCAAAGCCATGCACTTCTTTGAGTTGTTCTACGATATCTATTCAACCATCGAGAAAGATGGCGAGCAACTTGAATTGCTTCTGGCCGACGGCCATTTGTCGTGGCAAACAAACTCTGGGGTCGATGGCCTGATCACGATTAACCACCCTGTACTTCTGAAACGGGTTGAATTGCAATTTGATGCGAACATCCCCGAATTCACAATTCACGAAACTGATAGGGACGTGGAACTCTACGGCAACTTGTTCGTCGATTTGATGGACATTGAACCAACAGCTTTAAGAAATCGCAAGACCGAGCTCGAAAATGCCGGATATCACCCTCTTGGATGGGATGATACGGAAGCTTTCCTTAAATCGCTCGTTCTGACCATCTCACCTGTTGATGGTGAATTTCTCGATGAGCCAGACAAAGGAACAACCCTTTATCCTCGAATGTGGCGAGACACGGTTATTTTGCTCCGGAGGCGGATTGCAGGAATAGCGAATGCAGTCGATGCCATACTTGATGACATTGACCAGCAGGTGGAGTTCCCATCATCCCTAGCACAGATTACCGGCACCATTGATGAATGGGTGGGTTCTGGATTAAGTGCAGAAGAAAGTGATGGCAGCGGTACCCAATTAGGCGTTGGATCGCCTGCCCCTCTGATTGAAGAAGATATTCTCCTGGTCAACGAAGCCAATAATGAGCAATTGCAGATCATTCGACGACTAGATCGCAGCGGTGCAGTGATTGTTCAAGGCCCGCCCGGTACCGGCAAGACACATACGATTAGCAACCTAATTGGACATTTGTTGGCGCATGGCAAGTCCATTCTGGTGACGGCGCATACCGCCAAAGCGCTGAGGGTACTCCGAGATAAGGTACCTGAAATGCTCCAACCGCTTTGCGTTTCTGTGCTCGGTAGCGATCAGAATGCACGTCGGCAGCTTGAATCGTCCATCGGTTCAATTACCGAGAGGTTAACCAGCGATACCAGTGATACACTGTTGCAAAAAGCTGCCCATTTCGAGGCTGAGCGGAAGCAGTTGCTGCGAAAAACCAATGAACTAAAACACAACTTGCGCCAAGCGCTGGAGAATGAATACCTGGAAATTGATGCGGGCGGGCAGAAATTTTCCCCAGCTGATGCAGCCAGGTTTGTTGCAATCAATCGACAGGAGCACAGATGGATTCCATCCCCGGTAAAGCTTGGTGTCAGCGTTAGTCTTTCCGAGCAGGAAATTTTTCGTCTATATGCACTTGGAGTTTTGTTCACAGCGGATGAAGAGCTGGATGCACGTTTACCGCTTCCAGAAATTGCTTCGATGCCTTCAGAGCGGCAGTTTCAGGTCATGGTTTCGGATTACCAGCATCTACTGAGTAGTGACTTGACTTTCGGTGCTGACAAATGGCAAAACGAATGTGGTGGCAGCGAAATCCTGGAAGTTCTTGCAAACACCATCAATTCAGAATTTTCGGATGATCTTCGTCGACAAACGTGGCGTCCATACGCCATAGTCGCCGGAATGCATAGTGGCATAGAGGAGGAAGTCTGGGAACGCCTAATCGCCAACATCGAAATGGCAGCGGAGGCTCATTCAAAGCATGCTCTTGTTCTTCATCACCGTCCAAGATTGTCTGAAACCATTCCTGTGCACAAGCAGCGTCAAATCACACGTGAAATTTGCGATCACATCGATGCTGGGGGGAAACTCGGGTTTATACAATTGGCTACCCGTACAGAATGGCGGCAGCTTATCAAAACTGTCTCTGTCGCCGCTGGGCAACCAAATCATCTTGATCATTTCAAAGCGATCTACCACTTGGCCGAGCTTGAGGCCATGCGACTGGAACTCGAAGATCTGTGGAATACCCTCATTGGCCAGCATATTAACCGTATGTTCGATAGCCTTGGGAAATCACCAGAACTGCAATGTCGTGCATTGATACCCGAGATCCATCGTTGTCTGGAATGGCACGACAACGTCTGGGAGCCGATTGCTGGCAAGCTTCGTGAGGAAGGTCTCAAGCTTGATGATTTGGTCGCGTCTCAACCACGAGAAGCGAGCCAAATAGCCGAGTATCTACTGATCGAGCGACTGGCAACCTCCTTGCTGCCCCAACTCATTGGCTGCGAAGGTTCCAGGAGGAGATTGAAGGAATGTGAGTCTGGTTTTGATCACTTAGCCAATCTGTCCACTCTGGTAGATCCGGTATCGCCTGATCAAGGATGTATTGGCCGGATCATTAAAGCAGTTCGCTGCCGGGATGCAAGTGGGTATTCTTCAGCGTTGGAATATGCGCGCCGCCTGCATGCCGTGAAACCTTTGGTTGAAGAGCGGGATTTTCTCGTTTCGAAACTCCGATTGGTTTCCCCCGGCTGGGCAGAGCACATTGCCAAACGGCTTCCGCCGCATCACGAGGGCAAAATTCCTGGCAATCTTGATATGGCATGGACTTGGCGCCAACTGAACGACACACTGCTGGAACGCGATAAGCTCGATGCTTATGAAATTCAGAGAGCTATCGAGACGACGCGAAATAATCTGCGCCAAGTAACCCAATTGCTCATAGATGCCAAAGCGTGGGGAAATCAGTTGCAACGACTTCAGGGCAATAACTCTATTCGTCAGGCTTTGGTTGGCTGGCTAGATACAACAAAGAGACTTATTTCGACAAAACAGGCGGATAAACGGCAAACACTGCTAACTGAAGCCCGTAAACTAATGAAGCGCTGTTCCGAGGCTGTTCCAGTCTGGATAATGCCAATCTCAATCATGGCAGAGAGCTTCGATCCCAAAACGACGCAATTTGATGTGGTGATCATCGATGAAGCCAGTCAAGCGGATATCAACGCGCTCATCCCGCTGTATATGGGCAAGCAGATCGTGGTGGTGGGCGATCATGAGCAGGTAACCCCGCTGGGGGTTGGCAAGGATCAGACCATTCTTGAAAACTTGCGCAAGTCCATGCTTAAGGACATCCCGAACGCCCACCTCTTCGACAATATGTCATCGATTTACGACATTGCTCGCCAGTCGTTCGGTGATGCGATTCGGCTAGTTGAGCATTTTCGGTGCGTCCCTGAGATCATCTCGTTCAGTAATCAGCTGTCATATGAAGGAAAAATTCGGCCCTTGCGTGAGTCCGGTTCGTCGAATATCAAACCCGCTTGCGTTGCATGTAATGTAGATGGGATTCGAGAAGGCGATCTCAATCGTGTGGAAGCCGAACGAATTGTCGCAACGATCAAGGCAATGATCCGGCTTCCAGCCTATGCAGGCAAAACCATCGGAGTGATCTCTATGGTGGGGGAAAGTCAGGCTATCTTGATCCAAACCATGTTACACAAGGAGATCGATAACGTTGAACTTGAAAAGCGTCGAATCCAAGCGGGTATTTCTGGCGAATTCCAGGGCGATGAACGGGATGTCATTTTTCTGTCCTTGGTTGATAGCGCCGTTGAGGAAGGAACACTGCGTGCCACGGGGGAAGGCGCCTTTGAGTCGAATAAGAAGCGTTATAATGTTGCGACAAGCCGTGCCCGCGATCAACTCTGGGTTATCCATTCCTTTAATCCGGATCTGCATCTTAAATCCTCGGATCTCAGATTTAAGCTGCTTCAACATGTCAAAGATCCTCTGGCGTCTATCCGAGCATTCAATCAAGAAGTTATTAAAGCCGAATCTCCATTTGAACGAGAGGTTCTCAAGCGTTTGACTGACGCAGGGTTCAGGGTCAAGACCCAGTGGCAGGTTGGGTATTTCCGAATTGATATGGTGGTCGAGGGAGACGGTAAGCGCCTTGCCGTCGAGTGCGATGGCGATCGCTATCATCCTTTGGAAAAACTGGCCGAGGACATGAATCGTCAGGCGATATTGGAGCGTCTGGGTTGGAAATTCGTCCGCATCCGCGGCAGCGCCTTTTATCGCGACCCTGAGTTTGCGATGAAGCCTGTTTTCGCTTGCCTCAATGAACAGGAAATATTTCCGATAGCTGACCGTGAAGAGCAGCCTCATACCGATTTAACCTTGCTCCACGAAATTGAAGAGTTGATCAGCCAAGGGGGCGAACCAATTGATCCGGTTGAGGCGGAATACGCGCCGAGCGCGTATTCCGAGCGCCATGTCGCACTATCTCTAGCTGAGCAGGTCGCAAAGCTGAACACCGAGACGTCTGTTGAAATTATAGGGAGCGTCCAGGAATCGATTCATGATGCACCTACTTCTAAGCACCGTTTGGAACGGTTACTGCAACTGAGCGCTCAGACATCGGTTCATGAGGCAGCCGCAGCAAGAACCAGTTCAGCTAAGGGAGAACAGCTTCCAGTAGAAGCTCTCCCGAATCGCTCAACTGCCGAAGGTAATATCTTCAGCCGTTCGCAAATGTTCGTTTCGTCGGTCAATTTGCGTGATGCTAATTTGCCATTCAGCGAATATGTGGATTATGTTGGTCTTCATGAGAATGACCCCCGCAGTGCCACTACGCATAGCGTCGCTGAAGGCATTGTCCGTATCGTTGAAGTTGAAGGTCCAATGATTGCAAAGCGAGCCTATGATATTTACTTGAGGGGCTGCGGCATCAAGCGGATGGGCCATGAACTCAAGAGTATGATGAACAAAGCGCTTGCGGAAGCTATTCGGCAACACCGCCTTGTTTCTGAGGATGAGATGAATGAAAGTGGCCTGCTATACTCCATTGTCCGAGTTAACGGAAGTCCACCCATCAAGTTACGATCTAGGGGGCCGAGATCATTCGAGGAGATACCGCCGAGCGAATTGCAAGTTGTTGCTAAGTACCTGTTGAGACAGTCAGATTTTCAATCTGGCTGTGAGGAACATTTGCGTGCGATTTTGGAATACTTTGACCTTAAACGACTAACCACTCAGGTGGGAACAGCGATTCTAGAAATTATGGACAGAAAATTTTCCTATGTAGATGATTTCTTGGGTAATCTGAAAGGATCATAAAACATAACATGGCTACCACGTTTTTTGACTGGACCATCAAAATCACAGACATTGCGATTGTCTTTGCGACCATCGGCGGCCCCATTCTGGCTGTGCAAGCCCAAAAATGGCTGGAAAAAGGAAGGGAAATCAAGCAACGTCGAGCATGGATATTTAGAACACTAATGGCAACACGCGCCACGACCCTATCTCAAGCACATGTCGAGGCATTGAATGCGGTTCCGATAGAATTTTATGGGAATGAGAGGGCTCTAAAAGTCATCATCAATAAATGGAAGATATATCTCGATCACCTCCATAAAGATACTGCAGTTCCTGAATGGGAAACAAAGAGGGCCGGATTGCTCGTTGAGCTTATTCATGAAATGGCAGAATATCTTGGATATGAGTTTAATACCGTTGAAATTGCCAACGAGGTTTATATACCTCAAGGACATGCGTGGATACAATCTGATCAGGACATAATTCGCAGAGGATTGGCTTTACTCCTGAGCGGCCAGCTTGCGTTACCAATGGATGTTAGAAGTTTTCCAACTGATCAAACCACTTTGACGGAACAGGATGAAGTGCGCAAACTGTTGCTTCGCTGGCTGAACGGGGCGGCAACTGTGTCCGTCGATATAAAATCGACTGCCCAACCTGAAAAGAAATAATGTTTCCCCTGCGAAGCTGCCACTCAATCTGTGGCAATCCCATCCGACTCAGAGATTTCTGAATTGCTGAACAAGCTCGACCGGCTTCCCGCCGATGGAACAACGTTTGGTTTTGGCAACGGCAGCGTGAAAACCCACGTCGGGCAATTCTTCAATATCGTGTTGCCCATCACGGAACTAAAGGTGATATAAGGACGCAGATGGATAATCAAGCCTTGAATACACTACTATCTGAGTTGATCGCTCGTTGGGAAAACGAGGTGGTGGAGTTCAAGAATGTAGGGGATTCTTATTCAACTTCTGATATCGGCAAGTATTTTTCTGCGCTGGCAAACGAGGCCAATCTGCGCAATCAGGAACGAGCCTGGCTGGTATTCGGCGTAGACAACAAAACGCGGTCGGTTGTGGGAAGCAACTATCGCCAAGACCGTGAACGCTTGCATGGTCTGAAGATGCAGATTGCTGAGAATTCTGAACCAAGCATTACCTTTCGCGATATCCACGAACTCCAAACAATTCATGGGCGCGTGGTGCTATTTGAAATTCCTGCCGCACCCATGGGTATGCCCATCGCATGGAAAGGTCATTATTACGCCCGTGCGGGTGAGAGTCTGACACACCTTGGGTTGGACAAGCTGGACGAAATCCGCAGGCAGGTGGGAGCTGCTGACTGGTCGGTAGCAGCGGTTCCGACAGCCACTTTGGCGCAACTCGATGATGGCGCGTTGGCGAAGGCGAGGGAATCCTTTGCTAGGAAATACGCAAATCGGTTCGATGGAAATGAAGTGATGCGTTGGCCGGTCGAAACATTCCTTGATCGGGCGAAATTGACGAGGGATGGCCAAATTACCCGCACGACACTTTTGTTGCTTGGCAAAGCAGAAGCCGCATATTTGCTGTCACCACATCCCGCGCAAATGACTTGGAAGCTGGAAGGTGGTGAGCGTGCATATCAGCATTTCGGCCCCCCATTCCTGCTGAACTCCACCATGCTGTATCAGAAGATACGCAATGTCCAGTTGCGCATTCTGCCTGAATATCAGCTGCTTGCAGTTGAACTGGCCAAGTACGACCAGAAAATCGTGCTGGAAGCTTTGCACAATTGCATTGCCCATCAGGACTATGCTCGTAATGGCCGCATCATCGTAACGGAACGCCCGGACCAGCTAATCTTTGAAAGCGAGGGATCGTTTTATGAAGGGCAGCCATCAGATTACATCACCGGGCACAAAACACCGAGGCGCTATCGCAATCCTTTTCTGGCTCAAGCCATGGCCGAACTTAACATGATCGACACCATGGGCTATGGTATTTACGAGATGCACGTCGGTCAGGCCAAGCGCTACTTTCCCATGCCGGACTATGACCTGAGCGAGCCAGGCGTGGTGAAGATGACGATATATGGAAGCATTGTTGACCCCGCTTATAGCCGGATGCTGATCCAAAAAACTGATTTGCCGTTGTCGGATATTCTCGCGCTAGACCGCGTGCAGAAACACTTGCCACTCGACGATGAGACTCTCAGACGTTTGCGCCATTCGGGATTGATAGAAGGGCGCAAACCCAATGTCTATGTGTCTGCGGCAGTTGCTACCGCCACAGCCACGAAGGCGGACTACATCCGCACACGCGCACAAGATGACGAGTTTTATGCCAAGCTGCTCATGGACTATCTGGAAAAATTCGGAGGAGCCACTCGCAAAGAAATTGACAGGCTGTTATTGCCAAAGCTCAGCGAGGTGTTGACTGAAGAACAGAAAACAAATAAGGTCAATAACCTGCTGACAAAAATGAGGCGTAAAGGAATAATCATAAATGCAGGTTCAGACAAGGCATCTCTGTGGAAACTTGCAGAGTAAAAAAAGCAAGTTGCAGAGGAAAATTAGATCAACAGATTGATTTATATAGACCAGTGTTCCTTTTGAGCAGAAGTGAAGCAAACCTGCCAATTCCATCCGACTCTGAAATCCTTGACTTATTGAACAATGGCTCAAGGAAGATCGCATAAATGAACCGGACGCTTCTCACAAATGACGAATTGCAGAATTGGCTGACCGAACGGTTGAGGACTTTTGAAGGTTGTGAGAAATGTAGCTCTGGCGGCATAAATGAATTGCGGGAGCCTGACGAGGATGGGAGAAACTGGTCGGACTGCATTCATTTTCGCATTACGGGGGTTCCTCCAGAAATTTACAGACCTGCCATTCGCCAAGTGTTGGATGAAGCCTGCTCCAGATTCAATGTCAGGTGGGAGCCCAAGAAATATAGGGACGACATGAAAAGCCCTAAAATCCAGATGGAGAGCCGCCTGCTTGGTGTCGGCATATTCCATATCGATGCCAACTGCATCAATGCCAAACAAAAACTGGAGTCGATGAATCAGATCGAACGATGGGCCGATGATGGGGTCATCCTGATCAATATGCCGAACATCAGCTATCAAGAGGCGCTTGCTGGAAATAGTGAGGAACGTACCCGAAAAGCTAATGCCCAAATTTATACGCTGACAGACATCGATCAAGAAACGCCATTGTTCCGGCACGTCAGGAAGGCTCTTTTTCCTGATGGCGAACTGACTCCGAATCAGATGAATGACATCAGGATCGTTTGCGATGCAGTTCATTTTCACGCCATATTGATCACTCGCGATGGCAACTCGAAAAGCCAGCCCGGCGGCATTCTCGGCAATCGGGATAAACTTCGGGATATTGTTCAGATCATGTCGGATGGGGAAGCCGTGGCATTCATTCGCGAGAAAATTGTCGAAAGGGATGCCTTCAATCGCCAGGTGGCGGCTGAAACGGGGCTACCCCTTCCGGAATGGACCGGAAAAGATTGATGCCTCTCCGCAAGAATGCAGAGAACTGCTGGAGTTGGGCGATTCTCTCTCCCAACGTCAGGGTGTCGAGATAACTGAAAACAGGTCGGGTTTCGTTTCATGAACCCAGATCATGCTCGATGCAACATGTAGGATGTTTTCACATCCGTTTCGGGCAGGGGATGCGACAGGCGGAGAAGCAGCGTAGGGATTTTGTAACAACAACAGCGTTAATCCCTGTTTGGCAAGGCTATTTGTGGCTAAAAATGAAAATTGCAGACGTCGTAAGTGACTGATATTAAAAGCGCCATTAAGTGAGTTTCGTCCTACGAACCAAGGGGTCGGGAGTTCGAATCTCTCCGGGCGCACCAAATTACTGTAGGTTGGCGATAGCGTTAGCTAACTTTGTATCATAAATTGCATCTGTATCATTGCGGGGACGAAATCACTTCGATTCCCCATCATCGCAGTGGCTTCGCCCGCTCCGGTTTTCGCCGATAAACCGGCTCAGTTGTTCCCCTGTTGACGTGCGCGAGCAGTTGTTGTGCATGTGCAAGTGTCTTTGCATCGCTGGCGTACTATGCGATCATTCATTCTGGCCTGTACCGCACATCTACCTGTAGTCCGCGCTGGAGCCGCGTGACGTCAAGGTTCCTTTTGACCAGCTTTCGCCATGTCCACGGCGAAGTCATAGTCGCCACTTTTCTGCTTCTTCTGCGTCTTCTTGAAGAAGCGCTCAGGCGGTGTCAGGCTCGCGGCGCGAGCGTTGTCCATCCGCTGCATGAGTGCATCGAACTCGGCCTCGAATCTGTCAAAGTCACTGAGAGCGGTCACTCTTGACGCTTGGCGAAATCTATCCTGTAGGCTTTTGAACTCGCCGGCATGCTTCGCCAGCGTGGCAAGGTTTACGTCAAAATCGAGCGCTTTATGTACGGCCGGCATAATGCCCGCGAGCAAGGCACACAAACCTGAGAGCCATTGCCAATCCGGCTGCTTCGCAAGAAGTGGCCAAGTGGCAGCGCCGCCGAGTACGATGGGCAGCACAATGAACACTACACGCCAGAAGCGCAGGTCCTTGAGCCACTCATAGAGCGAGGTCGAGGTGTAGAAGCTGGATTCCTCCTGGCGGCGGCACTCTTCTACGAGATTCTGCGTCCGTTCGTCCATCAAGGCATCCGTGGCACGTCGGTGCCAAAAATCTTTTGCCACTCGTCGCCGGCTTCAGCAACGCGGTTGGCGTACTCATATTCGCAAGCCCTAACGGCACGGTAATAGGCGGTCGCGGCACGGCTCTGCCATGCGTTGTCGAGTGCAATGCTCTCGAACGTACCAGGCACGATGATGCTTGTGTTCGCTCGGTGATAGATGAAGGCGAAGAAATCGCGAGTTAGCCAATCGAAGTAGAACCAATCCTTGTGCCGCCACGGTGACTGCGCGAGGAAGGAGGCGGAAAGCAATTCAATCTGAAACGACTTGATGGGCACCGCACAGCACGCTTGCCATGCCTTCAGCATGCGAATTAGGGGCCGCAGGTTGCCAGCATTGGCCGTATCGGAGTCCGTGATGTGTTGAGCTTCAGCCCAAGGAGCGGTTTCCTTGTAGCTGCCGCCGTTGTTGGTGTCGCAAATCCAGTAGTGGCCTGGCGTAGTTAGCGTAAAGGCAGGCACCACTTCCACGTTGTAGCTGGCAAAGTTGACCAGCACCACCTGCCCGTCGCCGCTTATGTCAGTATTGGGAAAGGTCGTAGAAAGCGAGGCCTTGACCTCCTGAAGCAGCGCAGATTGACGGTTCCAGATGTAACCCTGAAAGCGCTGATAGACGTTCACCGGCAGTACGAAATACACATCCACGTCGCGGGGTGGGCGGATGGCAGTATCCTTACCCCACGAGCCAATGAAAAAGCTGTTCGCGTTATCGTCGGCGGCTCCATAGTAAACGCGGTTCAGGCAGCTTACAACGCCGCTTCGTTTGGTGTAGCCGTCAAGCTGCTGCAACTGGGTTAGCCCGAGGTTGCTGTGGAACTGCTCGAAGCGCTGGCGCACTGCGATCCAGCGCGGCGGAGAGGAAATAGCAGGCACCGTCAGGCCCGCCAGAGCGGCAAGTGTGTTCTGTTGCTGCGGATACAGAATCGACGCTGCAGATTGCAAGGAAAAAAGGCTGTTCATGCGAGTCGTGCAGCCTCGGCTGCGATATGCCCAGCAAGCGCAGAGACAAATGTCTTGAGACTCGTCATCGACGACATTTCCGAGAACTCGCCAGTCGTGTCAGCACCACGCGGAGAGGTAATGAGAGCCGCCGTCGTGTAAAGCTGTTCCTGAACCAGCTTCTGGCAGAGCAGGTCGTATCGATTGAGGTACGACGCCCCCTTGAACTCATCGAAGATCGGAAAATGAGGCGATCTATCTTTGACGGCCGAACGTGACCCTGGAGCATCCTCAACCATCATCAGCCACCCGACAAATGGGCGCGGCTGTTTGCCGAAAGCTTCTTCACGGTAAGCAGTCCAGAGATCGTGCGCGGTGCCGATGGCTTCCTCGGTACGATTGTTGAAGTTGTTGCCGAACGATGGGCCAACTTGGCTTTTCAGCTCAATGGCCGCAATCAGTTCGCCCTTGTAGATGACCAGGAGATCCCATAGCTTTGTTGGTCGGAAATAGCCAGGTAGCGTCAGCATCGCCCGGCTCTGGTAAATATCAGCATGAGCCAGCCCGTTGGCCTTGATGATGTCAAGCACCAAGGCCAAGAAACCATCCATGTTATTGCCCGCAGTGACGCCTGCGCGCTCGCCTTGGTCGGCTTTGCCCGATTCAACCTGCTTTTGCTTGGCGGCTTCCCTATTTCCCCAAAAAGCCTTCACGGCCTCGCGGGTCTTCTGTTCGTAATTGACAAGATCAAGGGCCATCTATTCTCCATTCCCGCCCAGGGCGGATCGTTCTTCGTAGCTCAGGCCGTACAGCTTGAACACCGCACGGTTGCAGGCTTGCAAGTCCCGCTTGATGGCGGCGTCCGTCAGTTCCACCCGTAGCAGCTCAGGCACATCTGCCCAGCGCGGCACTCGGATGCGACGCAAGTACTGCGCTTGAAACCGGAGGAACCCCCCGCGCATCTTGGTTGAATAGGTCGCCACGAAAAGACGGGTGACTGCCGAGAGCAGCACAGCCTGCAGGGCTCTCAAGTCCCACTCGTCAGACGTGACGTAGTAGAGGTTGTGGTGCGGATACAGCTTTCCCTCTTCAAAGACGATATGTGCCTCGCCCTTGATGTCGGGGATTAAGAGCTTCGGCCTCGCCGCCAGCGCCGGCGTGATCCGATCGATCGTGCGATACCAGTTGGCCGGGGCCTTCTGCGCGCAGTGGCGGCCGGCGATAACATCGCGCCGCGCTTTCAAGTAACGATGCAGGCGCGGATAGTCTCGCAGCTCGACAAGGCCACCACCCTCCGAAAACGGATTGATGACGCCTTGCCCATGCCATTGCACTTCGCCGGATATGATGTCTTTCGTCGTCACCAGTGGCAGCTTCCGGTCGGGCTCGACATCGAGGGCGTCAAAATCTCCGATGAATGCTTTATCTGCGCCGGTCGCGACGCCGATGCCGACCTTGCAGCAAACCTCTTCTAGGCTTGGAAACTGTCGCTCAAGGCGACGAATCAGCGCCATTTGATCGGACGATTCGAGCAGCCACGGTTCGGAACCATTGGTGACTCGAGCCAGTTCGCGCACAGGTCCAGCTTCCCTCGGCAATGCAGTCGCTCGCAGCAACCTGGCCAATGCCGCCAGGGTAGCGCGGTCGATGGCGGGCCGATGTGCGATGCGTGTCACGCTAGGTGTTTCCCGACTGATGACCGTGATGGCAGGGTAGGCGATCACCTTGGAAAGAAACGCCGGCGTATCCACCATATCGACGTAGATTTTCAGGTGAAACTGCTCGGCTACGAGGTTGCGCAGTGGCCCGCCATAGCGGTTCTTCATCCAGCGATCCGCGCAGATGAAACCCAGGCTGCCGCCTGGCGCCAACACGGACAGCGACCGCTCGATGAACGGGACATAGATGTCGGCCCGGTCATAGATCGTCTGATAGCGGCTTCGATACTCGGCCAGAAGCGGCGCCGGAATCACCTCCTGGCGGACATAGGGCGGATTGCCGACAACGAAATCGAATTGACCATCCAGCGGGGCCAGGAGGAAATCGCCCTGAGATAACCAGCGATCCACAAGGGCGTTCGCGGTCTTTGCGTTAAACCCTTCGCGCTTGAGCAAGGCAAGCGTCTCCGCACGGGTGGAGTTAAACGTCTCGCGGTGTAGCTCGACGGCGCGGATTGCATCCCCCAAATCATCGAGTGCGGACCCACTGCCTTTCGCTGCTCGCCACGAAGTCAGCAGCCGCCCGACAACGGGCAGGAGGAAGTCACCACCGCCGGAGGACGGTTCCAGAAGCCGCTTCCTGTGCAGCGGCTGATCTTCCGTGTATCCAACCAGGTCAAGGATGAATTCAACGACCTCAGCGCGCGTAAAGATCGCCCCTCGAGCATCGAGTCCTCCTTGTGTCGCCAGCGCCTCCGAGGCCGCCATGACGGGGCACAAAGGAGCTTCGACTGGCGCATTTCGTGCGATGCTCGGTACAATGCCCATGTCGTTTTCGTTGCCTCCCTCAATCGTTACGTGGCGGCATCGTGCCGCGATGTTTGTAAATTTGATTGGCCTCTTGCAAACGCCCCTTAAGGGAGCGTACAAGTTTCTCGCGGTCATGCTCCGACGCTTCACGAATGGTCCGGCGAGTCTCCCATATTTTCTTGTGCCTGCTGTTGGGAAGGCATACGTTGTCACCCACGATGACCGCTCCCGTAACGGTTTTGGGGGCTTCGGCAGGAAATGTCTTCGTCTTGGAGTTTTTCGTTCGAAGGCCGTGTCGCCTCACTACCTGACGAACTTTGACTAGGAGCCGTTTGGTTACTATCGGGCCAGACAACGTAAGGTCATCAACGTACACAGTCATGCGACTACCGGACTCGTTCGCAATGTTAGATGCTGCGTCAAACATCGGGCGAGCGGCGAAAAAAGCAACTCGTCCACTTAAGGAACTGCCCGTTGGTAAGTGTTTTTGCTGATAGCAGCAAATGTCCGGAATTATGTAGCAGCTGCACAAAACAATATGAAACAATCAGTTATGGCTATTGTTCCCGCCAATCTGAAATCAATTTCGGAGTAATGCCAAAAACGAGTACGGGGCAACCGCCGTGCCGCCCGGCATTGAGCCTGTACAGTAGCTTTCCCATCCAGGTTGTGCTCGCCCCATACTTGGCTTTCACGGTTTCGCCAGTCGCTTCGCCCTGCTTATTGAGCTTCGGAACTTCTTCAAATACGGGATTGAGGCTTGCGCTGCGCGTGACCAGCACGCCTGCGCTGATTAATCCGCATTCGTGAAAGGCGCGGAATGCATATAGATCACGGTCGAAGGTCTGATCCTTGGAGTTCCATTCCAAATCGAACGCAACGCGGCCCTTAACATAGTCGATCTTATGTCCGTCGATGAAATTTTCGATCAGGCGCGCTTCTCCCTCGGGACGCTTTACTTTGCGGGTTTTGCCATTATCCAGAAACTCTTCATCGTACTCCTTGGCTCTCACGAGCAAATCGCCTTGGATGCGCGTCTCAACCCAGCCAGTCGGTCGCAGGATGCGAGAAAACTTCTTTGGCATGTCCGACTCGTTGCCACCGGGCATGCCGATCTCGCGTACCGTAATGCGAAAATCGAGCAATGCTTGCTCGATCTCACGCAACTCTTCAGGAAAAGAATTTGCGAGAATCGCTGCTGCGTGGCGATAACTATACACGTCATATAGCGCCCGCACTTCGTCGCTTATGTATCGCTCTATGTCAGAGGCATTATCCGCATTGGGGCCTGGACGTAACGCAATATCGTCTGCGTCTTCTGATTCTTGTTCTTCTTGGCTGCTCATGAGCTAAATTCCGTGAGGAAGAAGCCCAATAATACTTGAGTTGCAGATGAAAAACGATAGGCGCTATGGGCAAACCATAACAGGTTCAGATTGGGAATGATTCGAATAGGTATCCCATGTTGGACAGTAGGTTTCGTCTGCCTGATTCCCCCATACAGCCCAATTTGGGCGCTCGCCTCGTGCAAACATTTCCAGGTATGGTCCAGGACTGCATGCTTCGATAAGCGGATATTGTTCATCTGGCTTACGGGAATGCTCACGCTTCCGCGTTGCCAGAAAGTTTACCTGGCTTCTACCAGGATCAAGCGTGCGAGCATTCTTCCCTCGAATCCCGAAAAGGATCAATTCGGTGACATTGCGGAAATAGAACCCGACCCCCCGGCCATCCGGGCCACCATCCTTCCGGATTTTGTGCCAAACCAGGTTGCTCTTGTACTCAAACCCCCATGCTTGCATGACGGCCAATCCTTCAGGCAGTAGCGCATTGGGAACCCAGAGGTAAAGATGGCAAACATTGGCAGCCGCTTGAGATACAGGAAGAGCCTTGATGGACTTGAGGTCCATGGTGCCATAACGTGATAGACGCTTGTGCTCGGGAGCAACCTTCCCGGTCCTGTTCTGGAATTGCCATGGCGGATCAGCTAGAATCGTTCCAAATTTGCGCCCGTCCAAAAACCGCGAGAAGTCGGCGGAAGCCTCCGTTTGGGTTAAAACATTTTCATTTTCGCGTTTCATGTGTCACCTTGCGATTAGCGTTGCATTTCGGAATTGGCCTGCACGCCTTACAAATGCAAATCGGTTTGTTTGCTGCCGCCAAAACGGCCTATTGCCGCGCCGCCCCGTACTTTATTTGGAACAATTTCAAGATTGCTCAACGCCTCCTTGAAATCCAGTTTGTTATCCGCCATCAAACCCATTAGGACAGCCACAATACCCCAGTGAGACGGGACTTCCCCTTTTCTCTTGTAGTTCGTAATTGTGTTGCGGTTAATCTTCACAAGAGCCGTAAACGCCTTGACCGATAACCCCGCCTTCCCCAATTGCCGCTTGAATTCATCGTATTCCATGGGATGTTTATACACCCAATCATTAATTCCGTCAACACATCATTTTAAGTTTATGAAAAATTAATTAATTTGCAGTGTAAATTAAATTATGTCGATAATTACTTGCAAACACATAAATTAGTGTGTAATATAAACACATAGATTAATGTGTATTAGGTGACCAATGACCCAGCACTTCCTCCTCTCAGCCCACGCCCGGACCCTCTCGGTCCGGCAGGTGTTCGAGTTGACGGACAAGGAAGCCTTCGAGGTTTTCAGGGAAGTGCGCTGGGGCAAAGGCGAGGAAACTTCCTGCCCGTCATGCGGCAGCATCGACCGCCATTACTTCCTGCCGACTCGCAAGCAATGGCGCTGCAAATCCTGCAACCATACTTTTTCGGTGACATCGGGGACGATCTTCGCCTTCCACAAGCTGCCCCTGAAGGTTTATCTCGCCGCGATCGCCATCTTCACCAATGCCGTGAAAGGCATTTCAGCCTTACAGCTTTCCCGTGATCTCGGCGTCCAGTACAAGACCGCTTTCGTGCTCGCGCACAAGATCCGGGAATCGCTGATCGAGCAGCGCCTGATCGAGCCGCTTTCCGGCGAAGTGCATATGGACGGCGCCTATGTGAACGGCCATATCCGTCCGAAGAACAAGAAAGAGGATCGTGTCGATCGTCGCCTGGCGCAACATCAGAAACCAGGCAAGCGATGCGTATTCGTGATGCGGCAGAAATGCGGTGAACTGGCGGCAGGCGCGAAGAAGACTTTGACCTTCGTGCTGAAGAACGAGAACCAGGGCGACGTGATGAAGCTGTCCAACGCCTTCGTGATGAAGGATGCCATGATCTGCGCCGACGAATCGAATGCCTACGATCCCTTGCATGCGAAATTCGACACCCGCAGGGTGAATCACAAGAACGAATACCGTAGCGACGAGGGCATCACGAACAATCTGGCCGAATCCTACTTCTCCCGCTTCCGCAGGATGCAGTACGGCCAGGTTCACAAGTTCGGCAATCTGTATCTCGCCAACTATGCCAACGAAGCCGCCTACCGGGAGGACACCCGGCGCGAGTCGAACGGCGTGATCTTCCTCGACATCATGAAGAAGTGCGCCAAGACCCGGACGCATCATGACTGGTGCGGTTACTGGCAAGGCAACAAACGGAGTGAGGAACGGCTGGCAGCTTAAGCCAAATCCCACAGTATCGGTGTGTTGCGGGGACCTGCTGCTTTTCCAACTGCTCTGACATATCCCTTGCTCTCCAGTCGGCGTAGCGCGCCCACGACCAGCTTCATGATGGAATCCCATTCCTTCGAGCCACTTACGGTCTTGCCGGATTTCTCGATAAGCCGTTCCGCGATTTGGCGGGTCGAGAGCGTCCCTTCGGCCATTCTCATGGCTTCCAGCGCCCATCTGCTTGTCTCGCCATGCCCAAACCAGGGATTCCCAGTCCTGAATGCGATGGGTTTGACGGTTCTGAGATCATAATCGGGATCGAAAATCTTGATCGCGGCATCAACATGGGCAATATCAGCAGAGATACGCCTCATTGCTTCCTGGTGATGGTTAATCAACCCGGCCAATTCGGAGCGCTTGGCGACGAGGCCGGAAACTACATGGGATTCTGCCATGGGGCACCTGTTCAAATCATGGGAACAAGTCTATTCTAAGGCGCTAGGCTGGGAAATGCTTTGTGCGGCTGCTACATAATTCCGCAAATGTCCGCTAGGATATCCGCAACGTCATTGGCGCATTTGAATTCGTTCGTGAACATGCGCCATACCATTTGACGCGTGGTGCTCGGATAGAACTTTGAAATATCAGTCTTGCCCAGCGGAAAATTTCCAGTGTGCCGTTTTGCATTGTCCGCATATGAACGTCCCTTCTGAGAATAAACGTAATCGGGGAGTTCGATTCTGGATAGCAAATTTCCAATGCGCTTATGCACCTGAGCCAGCCACTTGAGCGGCTGTTGGATTTCACGGCCTTTGTCGTTTGTCCACACTCGATAATTTTCTGGTGCCAGCAAACGGTCCAGCTTGGAAACGTCAATACGAAGCACAGCCTCAAGCCGTCCAAGCCCTACTATTTTGTAGAGAGGGGACTGATGAAGTGGATATCGACTGTTAGCCATGCGTCACAGCTTCACGTTCATCTATCCATTCAAGTAGCCGCAAAATTTTGTCTGCTGCAGCCACGCGAAGCTTCTCGCCGGTCTTCTTTTCGTCACTCATTTTTTCTGAGAAAAGCAGAATTGACGACACGGGCATTTTAAAAATTTCGGCATATTTTTCAAGCAAATCGACCCCCGGCATTTTCGCGCCCGTTTCGATTTCACTTAGATATGAGTTTGAAACGCCGAGGCGCTTCGCCAACTCAACTTGTTTCAGCTGGTGATATGTTCGCAATAATTTCAACGCTCTGTTTAACATGATCTCCTTCCTTAGAAATAAGAGGGGTGCTGGTTCACTTGAACAGGTCAATGACTCGGAGCATCAGGCTAATGGCTTTCAAAACAAATGCAGCTGTTTTGAATGTCGCCGGATGTCGTAGCCATGACCAGACTCTGTTCGCCAGCCCCCGCCGTTTGGAGGCTTTAAGGTCACACATAGTGATCTCCTTGGTTACACCGCCAACACAATGTCAGCGGCCGTCGTCCATAACCAAGCAGAGCTAACGGCGGGTTTCCCCTCTTACCCATAACGCATGTCCGGGGTCGTCCCGGACATGCTCGCGCTCGACCGCGCCACCATCGTTCTACGTACGCCGTACTCCGGCGACATGGGCGAGACACGAGATAGAGCCTTACGGCCCCACAGGTCGCTTACGCGACCCACAAAGTACGACGGTTGTACTCTGCTAACCTCAGTACGGATTCTAAGGAATAAATTTGTATTATGCAACAAAAATTCGCTGACAGCGAAGTTGTATCGTTCGCCATGGGTCAGCGGAATCCAGTTGTCACTCGCGGGCTATGCGTGAAATCTGACCGATTGCACGTCGTTTATAGTGCGCGGCGAGGCGTTGGCGGTGCTGTCCACCGTGCTCCTAGTGCGTTGTCTGGACAGACTGGGTTGGCGCAATCGCTTGTTGTTTTGCCACCTTCGCAATCACGTCGCCGATGCATCGATCCAACGAGAGTAGCGGTGCGCCGTCGATGCAGTCGCGCAGGTTGTCCGGCACCCAGCGTTCGACCGGGGGCACGCACACCCGCTTCGTGTTCCAGTTCAGACACGCCAGGTACACCCAGACCAGCAACTGCAGGGCATAGAGGATGTCGCCGCCGTCCAGTTCCACGCACTCGCCCCACGTACTCGATCTCTGAGGGAACTATGAAAGGCGTATTCGGGCAGTAACGACCCTTTATCGAACATTCCACACAGCCTCCGATTGGCTTGCTCGATGGATGATGGTATCGGTTTTCGGGACGCGCGTGCGCTGATTCTTGAAAGGCCACCAGTCACAGTGCGCTATGATTTCCGCTCATCTTAAAGGTTTCACTCGCTCCGGTTTTCGCCGATAAACCAGCTCAGTTGTCCGCCCGTCGGCGTGCGCAAGCAGTTGTTGCGCATGCGCCAGTGTCTCTGCGTCGCTGGCACACTTGGCGCGAATGTCGTGTTCGGTGAAATGCAGCTTGATCTTCGTTTCTTCCAGCAGTCTAACGGGCATTGCAGTTGCAGCCACCCCTGATGATGCAGTCTTCCACGATGAACAACCAATCGGCTGAAGCCGGTGGTTTCGGGTTACGGCTCAAGCCGGTGAGGGTCGGCATTCGCCGACTGACCACACGCAAGAACCACCGGGATGCAAAAGCGGTGCAACGGCAATTCTGCGACGTGAGTCGCATCCTGCTAATTCACCTGGTTGCAAACCGAAGCCCCAGGGATCCTGTGGCATCGGTTCGTGGTTCGCAACCTATGCAAGCCCTTCGCCTGAAGGCGAGGGATTTCCGGATCCCCAAAGGGGACTTTAAATGCTTTGGGCGGACAGGATCGGTAACAGGATACTACTGAGGAAAAGTATGGAGTTTCGACGCAATATTAGCAATACCTTGTTGTTATTATGGTTATCCCGACCTACTATAGTGAGAATCATACCTTTGTTATGGTGGTGGTGACTGTAAAGTATCAACGAGGTTATGGCAAGGCCATGTTCTGACCGGCCTCCAGAAGTACGTTACAGTGACTGCCAAATAGGATTCGTTTAGCCAAGGAAAAGGAGGGTCGTATCATGAAGATGTGCAGCGTTGCGGAATGCGAGATAGCGGACTGTGCCTACAACATGGATAAAGCTTGTCACGCGATGGCTATCACCATCGGTGATGGCGTTCACCCCATGTGCGACACCTTTTTCAAATCCTCTATCCATGGCGGCATAAAGAACCAGACTGCTGGTGTTGGAGCATGCAAGGTCTCGGCTTGTTGCCACAATATGGATTTCGAATGCGAAGCGGAAAGTATCCACGTGGGTTATTGTGAGGGCCATGGCGATTGCATGACTTTCGCC
>Ga0315298_1001475_pt1 | contig 42902 bp, 44 predicted proteins | sample WHS_1_MG_FD_203077 | JGI IMG/M metagenome (GOLD analysis project Ga0315298, IMG submission 203077) | Extremophilic microbial mat communities from Washburn Hot Springs, YNP, Wyoming, USA - WHS_1_MG | ecosystem: Environmental > Aquatic > Thermal springs > Hot (42-90C) | place: USA: Wyoming... | reverse complement strand
CTTTGCACACTTTCTTTCTGGTCGTTCAGAAAGAAAGTGTGAAGGGCTTTCCCTCGGTCTTGCTCGGGGCGAAATGCATCCTGCATTTCTTGGCGTAATGGCGGGTAGGATTTTCCTGTGGGTGCAATTGCAAGACATTCGACGGAAAGATGATGACAATGACCGGAAGGCATAGACCACAGCGGGTATTATGTAGGTAAAGGAAATAAAAAATAAAAAGAAGAAAATCTCCGACGCCGCGAGAGGTGTAACAAGGGACAACCCCCTAACCCCCTTTAATAAGGGGGATTTGTACAATGCCCTCGACTTTTATTGTAGAAACAAAGATTTAGAAGATACTCGGCGTTGCGACACGGATATAGTAATTTGTGTTTATAGAAAGTATAGGTATAGATATAGTGTGTTAACCGCTATTGCATAAAAGAAAAGTTTATAACGCTGGAATGGATTCCAGCGGGGATTTTGAATCTGGACAGGAAGTCCAGATGAAAAATCCATATTACGAGAAGGAGAAGTTATTTTTAAAGTATTAAGGTTAACACTATCGGTGTAGAAAAAGAATTGGCCGATAAAGCAACGCCGACGGCTTTTCTTTCGGTTCACTTTCTTTTGGCCGTTCAAAAGAAAGTGAACATTGGGTTTACAACTGCTTTTCCTGTAAAAAGCAGATAGGTAAAATATAAATCATTAATTATTAATCTTGCTAATTCCTACCCTTGATTTTATAATTTTTTATCTAACTTAAAATAAGAGGGAGAAATGGCAAAGGATTTATTAAACATTCTTAAAGCTATAGCTGATGAAAACAGGCTTAGAATACTCTGTCTTCTTAAAGAAAAACCACTTTATGTGTGTGAACTTGAAGCAATTTTAAAGGTAACCCAATCAAATGTTTCAAGGCATCTTGCAAAGCTTAAGGATAGAGAAATTATAGAGGCAGAAAAAGAAGCACAGTTTGTAAGATATAGAATGAATGAAGAAATTATAAAAAAATATCCATTTATTCTTAATGTAATAGAAGAGGCTTCAAAGACTGAAAACTGCAAGAGGGATATTGAAACCTTCAGGATTATGAAACCTTCAGGTATTTCCATATGTAAGGTAAAGAAAGGTTGACAAAGGTTTTTGTTATGATTATTTTAGTTTGTATAGATTGATGGTGGAGAATATATGAATATATTGGAATTAAAGAATGTTACCCTGATAAAAGAGGGGCGCTCTCTTCTAAATGACATAACAATGGATATATGGGATGGGTATGTCCATGCAATTGTCGGACCCAATGGTGCTGGAAAATCAACACTTGCACATACCATTATGGGGCTGGGAGGATATAGAGATTTTTCTGGAGATATTCTCTTTAAAGGGAAATCTATAAAGAATCTTTCCATTGATGAAAGGGCAAGACTTGGACTCACTTTAGTTTTTCAGGAACCTGCACGCTTTGAAGGGCTTACGGTTAGTAAATTTGTGCTTGCTGGTGTAAAAGAAAAATCAAAAAGCCTTGTTGATAAAGCCCTCGAAATGGTTGGTTTTGATCCATCAAAGTACAGAGAGAGAAGTGTGGACAAAACCCTCTCTGGAGGTGAGAGAAAGAGGATTGAACTTGCTTCTGTTTATGCAATGCATCCCGAGCTTGTTTTAATGGATGAGCCGGATAGCGGGATAGATATTGATGCTATAAAATATATATTTGATATAATACAGGAATTTAAGAAAGAAGGCATTTCGGTAATTCTTGTTACACACAGCCCGGAGGTTTTGAAACAATCCGATCATGCTTTTTTAATATGTGGAGGACAGCTTGTTGACAAGGGAGAAGTCGGGAAAGTGTTTGAATATTTTAGCGGAAAGTGTTCTCCATGTAAGCATGTGGGGAAACCTGAACTCGAAAAATCTAATTTGCGGGGGCAACAATGAATAAGTCTAAAGATGAGTTACTTCAAGAACTTTTAGCTTCTATAAGCCAGCATAAAATGCCACCGGATGTTGCACACATTGAGATACATGGCAATGAGGTTTTGAATGCCCATCTTGTTCCAGGGCTCGAGGTTAACTCAAAGAGTTTTGAAGATGGAGTAAATATAAATATAAGGGTAATTAAAGATACTAAAATAAAAAATCCAGTAAGATTTTGTTTTGGATTAATACCTGAAAATGGCATTCAGAAGCTAAATATAAATACTGTTATAGAAGAGAATGCAAGCGCAACTTTCATAGCAAGCTGTACATTTCCAAATGCTAAAAATATTCAACATCTAATGGATGCTACAATCACAATTGAAAAAGGTGCATCGTTTTCCTATTTTGAGCGACATATACATGGACCAGAAGGCGGTGTAACAATCGCTCCTGTCACAAAAGTATTTGTAAAAGAAAACTCAAGGTATTCAACAGAGTTTGAACTAATAAAAGGAGCGGCAGGTATTATAGAGCTTGATTATGAAGCAGAGTGCGAAAAAGATGCAGTCGTTGATATGAAGACAAGAATTTTTGGTCGTTTAAAGGATAAAATTCATATAAAAGAGGCTGCACATTTAAAAGGAGAAAATTCAGTAGGAGTTTTAACAAGCCATATTGCTTTAAAAGATGAAGCTAATGCTATTGTTGAGAATGAAATAATTGCAGATGGGGCATTTGCAAGAGGCCATGTGGATTGCAAAGAAATCGTGCAGGATAATGCAAGAGCAAGAGCGATACCAATCGTTCAGGTGAATGACCATAGAGCACATGTTACACACGAGGCAGCTATTGGATCTGTTGACTCAAAGCAACTTGAAACATTACTTAGCCGTGGACTTACTGAAAATGAGGCAACAGAATTAATAATACAGGGATTGTTGAAATAAAGTGGAAGATTATCAACTTTCTAATACTTACGGTGTCCTGACTTTTATAAATATCTAAAAGGTAAGCTAAACCATTCTTCTGGTGAAAGAAATCTTATCTTCCCATTTTTTAGTTTTGTTTTAAAGTTCTTTGTGAATTTTTTAAACATTCTCACTTCTACTTTCATCCCCCCGTTTGAGTGAACAAGAAGGATAGATTGTTCTGAAATATACTTCTGTCCTATCCATAAATTTACACCAAGAGGAATTAGGTTTAACTTTGCAAGAGTCTCTAAATTTTCTTTTTTATATTTCAAGCCAGGAAATCTAAAGAAGCAGGAAGGGACAATACCATTCTTTAGCATTAAAATCTCCGTGTTTGTTATTTCGCTTATCAGTTTTTCTTCTGGAATATTATTTTCTATAATATGATGATGATAAGTGTGATTTCCGGCCAGAAATTTAAGGTTGTTCGTTTTTAACCATTCGAGGGCATCTTTATGAGTTTCTATCCATTTGCCCGAGAAAAAAATTATAAAAGGAATGCTATTGGATATAACTTTTTCGCTCTCTTTAATATTAGTGTAAAAATCATAATCCATCCTGCTTGTAGAAGGGCAGAGATCTGTTGTAAGGAGTATATTGCATTTTTTGGTTTTCTGTTTTTTATTTTCTATTTCGCAGATGGTTTTATTGGAGGATAAAAAGTTCGATTTTATCTTAGAGTATAGTGTGTTTGTAAAGTCTTCTTCTTTAAGTACGACATATTTCGAATCATTTGTTAGAAATGTTTTTAAGGTTTCGGGTTCAAGACAGAGTATTAACTTAGTTTCATTAGAAATAATCATTTCTCGTATGATTATGACTTTTTTTTCATTCATTAGAGCATATCTTTCAACTATATTGTAGGATTTTATTTCGATAAAATTAGAATTTGCGCAGAAAATAGTGTTTGAAAGTACAATAGAAAAGGCAAGGATTAAAATAAGTTTCAATTATTGCTCCTTTGAAAAAGGGAAAAATATTACAAAGAAATTCGACATATTGAATTTTCACAAGTTATAATTAATAGTATTATATATAGATAGAATAAGATTTTCAAATTAAGTTATATAAATTTCAAACCCGATTGTTCGCCTCCTATGGGGTTTAGCATTCAGAAATCGATCATTTTAGGTATAGCAAATCTTTATCTCTAAAAAGCAGTTAGAAATGTTTTTATACAATAATTAAACCGAAAATCAAATAAACTTTTTGTCAGATACGACAGAGATAACATTCCAGAAACTTGACTTATTTCCAGGTTTTGTCTATTATATGACTATATGCAAATATAAGAATAAACCAGGAGGTTTTCTGTGAAGGTTCAGATACTCGGTGTTGGCTGTCCAAACTGTAAGAGGCTTGAGGATAATGCAAGGGAAGCCATTAAGGCTTTAGGTATTGATGTTGAAATTGAAAAGGTTACTGATATTGACCAGATTATGAATTTTGGAGTGATGATGACACCTGCTTTAGCTATTGACGGTGCCGTAAAGAGTGTAGGAAAGGTTCTTTCTAAAGAACAAATAATGGAGCTTTTGAGATAGGGCAGGAAAGTGTCCTGCAGCGACAAGGGCAGAACATTCTTCTGCCTTTGCCGCTGTTTGTCACCGCTGTGTGTCACCGCTGAACACTGTTCAGCGGTGACACACAGCGGTGACAAACAGCGGTGACAGCAGAAAAGAAAGGAGGAATTTACAAATGGCTGCAAAGGAGATTTCACCAAACAAAAAGCTTATATATTTTACTTTAGTTTTTCTCGTGGTGTACTTACTACCCTTTAGCAATATAAGGGTTCTAAATGCTCTGCAGGAAGCATTCTTTATGCTTGCTGATTATGCGCATGAGCATGTGCTACTCTGTCTTGTTCCTGCATTTTTTATTGCCGGAGCAATTACTGTATTTATAAATCAACAGGCAGTGATAAAATATTTAGGCCCAAAGGCTAATAAACTCTTAAGTTACTCTGTAGCTTCTGTCTCTGGAGCCATACTTGCTGTTTGTTCCTGCACAGTGCTTCCTTTATTCAAGGGAATTTATAAAAAAGGCGCAGGGCTTGGACCGGCAATATCTTTTTTATACTCGGGGCCTGCTATAAACATTTTAGCTATAATACTTTCTGCAAAGGTTTTGGGCTTAAAACTGGGTATAGCAAGAACTGTCGGTGCTATCTTGTTTGCTGTCGTAATAGGACTTCTTATGCACCTTATCTTTCGTAAGGAAGATGAGGCAAGGCTTTCGGACGAAAGGATGTTCAGTCCAGTTGAAACAGAAATGCCAAGAAAGCTTTATCAGGATGTAATCTATATGGCTATAATGGTTGCTATTCTTGTGTTTTTGAACTGGGCACCATCTCGCGGAAATATTGCCTTCTGGGATACTATCTACAAAAGCAAGTGGATTATTTCTGGCATCCTGGGTTTTGCCCTGATTATTATCCTCTGGAGATGGTTTAAAAAGGATCAACTAAAAGACTGGGTAGTAGCAACGCGTGATTTTGCGCTTCAAATTTTACCCCTTCTTTTTGCAGGAATTCTTGTGGCTGGGTTTTTGCTTGGTAGACCGGGGCATGAGGCTTTAATTCCATCAAGGTATGTAGAAATGCTTGTTGGAGGAAATTCACTTATTGCAAACTTTTTTGCTTCTTTTTCTGGAGCACTTATGTATTTTGCCACGCTTACGGAGATACCGATCTTGCAGGGGCTTATTGGTGCTGGAATGGGACAGGGACCTGCACTTGCTCTTCTTCTTGCAGGGCCATCACTCTCGCTTCCTTCTATCCTTGTGATAGCAGGAGAGCTTGGATGGAAAAAGACTCTTACCTATGTAGGGCTTGTTGTTGTGATGTCAACAATTGCAGGCTGGATTTTTGGAATGATAGCATAAAATTTTATAATAAAGGAGGCAGATATGCCTAAAGAAAACTGGCAAAAATTGCCAATGTGTCATAAGGAAGCTGAAAAGCTTGATATTATCCTTGTGTGTGATGGTGCCGCGTCTGTTGGACAGATCGGGCATGAGGTTGGAGTAAAGCTTACAAAGGATATGCCTGAACAGGCAAGAATGTGCTGTCTTTCCGCTGTTGCAGCTGGGTCAAAGCCTCATGTTGAAATTGCAAAGAGGGCGAAAAGGCTTATTGTTATCAATGGCTGTGCAAACAAATGCGCCACAAAGATACTTGAGAATATTGGTGTAAAGCCTGCATTTGACTTCACAATTGTTGATAAGGCTGTTGAGAAGGTACCGACACTTGATTTTGATAAAGAGGATGTTGAAAGAATTGCAAATGAAATTTCCAGGGAAATAGAAGCTAAGGTATGAAAGGAAAAGAGGCTCTAAGTCGATTTATGTAATCTAATTATATGTGATTTGTAAATTAGAGGTCTCTTGAAGTAATATTGGAATTTTTGGGATTATCGAAGAGAAATAAAACACATAATACAACTGCGTAGTTACAAAATTCAGAGTCTTAAGGGGAGGAGTACATATGTCTGGTAAAGATATTAAGGAAAGCCTGAAAGATTTCAAAGAGGAATTTGGGAATCTTCTTGATCCTGTTGCTTTCTTAAGTGAGAAAAACCCGGAGTTGTGTGAAACTTTTTTGAAACTTCATGAGCTAACATTAAATGAAGGTGTGCTTTCAAAAAAGCACAAATTTTTAATGCATGCTGCAATAACTGCTGCGCAGCATGATTATGAAGCCACAGCTATGCACATTACCGGTGCAATAAAAGCAAAAGCCAGTGACCGGGAATTGCTGGAGACAGCATTTACATTAATACCTGTTGCGGGTATGCCAGCTTTTGCAATATTTTTGAAGGCACTACAAAAAGCAATGGGTAGTAAATAATTTAATGGAGGAAAAAGTTGAAAGTAAAAATTATTTTAAATGGTGGATTAAAATCCTGCTGTTCAAGTTATAGTGCCAAACAAATATATGAGATTGTGAAAAGCTGGTTAAAAGATAGCGATAGCCTTGATGTTATTGACGTTACGGTAAAAGAATGGACTTTTGATGAACTTTCTGAACTTGCAAAAAATTATTTTAAAGAAAGAATCTTCCCACTGGTTTATATTGATGATGTGTTGATTTCAATAGGAAGCATTCCTGATGTGCATTCATTAATGATGATTGGCAAAAAGCCACAGGGATATTCAATATCAAAAGAGGATATTTTAAGGGCTGCAAAGGAGAATGGATTAATATAATTCCACAGGCGACGATTCGAATCGTGATTTTCCCCATTCCACAGGCGACGATTCGAATCGTGATTTTCCCCATTTCATAGGCGACGATTCGAATCGTGATTTTCCCCATTCCATAGGCGACGATTCGAATCGTCGCCTATGGAATATCTATGGAATATCGGGTTATAACATTTTTAAAAAGGAGTTTTTTATGAAAGTTTTAATTGTCGGTGAAGAAAATGTTTTCCAGCAAAGGCTTTTAAGAAATACTTTAGAAGCCATTAAGGAGCTGGGTTGTGAGTGCCAGCTTGAGGTAATTCACGACATAAAAGAGATTATGAAGCTTGAGGAGAGTGAACTCATTATCACACCCGCGTTGATAGTTGATAATCATATACTCTGCGAGGGACACATCTGGGATAAGGAACACATAAAGCATTATCTTGGAAGTGTTATAAAAGGAATTTAAGTAACTTGTTTAAAGGAGATTTTATATGGAGTTCAATAATTCTAAAAGGCTTGGTTTTGTTGACAGATTTTTAACGCTCTGGATATTTCTTGCTATTGCTGTTGCCATTGCTATTTTTGGTATAGAATCAAAGCAGGCTTTTGCCACTGTGATAGGTCCACTTATTGAAGTTCCGGTAATGATACTTCTTGTGAATATATCATTATCATTAAAAAAATACTTTAGGATTAAGGAGGTTTAATGTGCCCTGGTTAGCTGGATTTCCGAGAGAAAAGCTGGAATGGTACCCAACGGTTGATCCCTCAAAATGTGTCAAGTGCGGTATGTGTATGAATTGTGGCAAAAGTGTTTATGATTGGACAGAAAATGGTCCAGTTGTAGCAAGACCATATTCATGCGTTCCTGGTTGTTCATCCTGTGCAAATCTTTGCCCTGGAGATGCAATTACATTCCCTCCAACAAGCTATATAAGAGAGGTTTATAAAAAGGAAGGGATCTGGGCAAAAGTAAAAAAGATCCTTAAAGAAGAAGGAAGACTCGAGGTAAAAAAACCAGAGTAAAAACATTGTCATGGCCATTTACTTTGTTGTAAATGGCTATGGCAAATAATAAAAGAGATATAAAATTTAAATGATAAAAAAGCTAAGGAGGCTATTGATGAATGTATTTAATTTGAAAGAGATGCAGGTTTTTCCCTATGAGGAAAGAGGGAAAAATGTATTTTTTAAAGCTGATGAATTTAAAACCCGATTAATCGAGCTTGCGCCAGGGGAGAAACTTCCAGATTGCACAATGCATGAAAGTGTGATATTTTATGTCCTTAAAGGAGAGGCAAGCATTCAGGTAAATGATGAAAAGGCTATTATCAAAGAAGGAGATTGTTTAATTTCAGAACCAGCAAATTTTTCGATGTTTTCTGAAAAAGGAGTAAGGATACTTGGAATACAAATAAAAAATTTAAACAAATAATTAAATAGGAGAAAATATATGAAGAATATTTTAAACACTTTTATTTTTTTCACCCTTATCTTATTATGTTTATCTTGCACCAAAAAAACAAGGGATTTAGTATGAATAATCCAGTAACTGGAGGGGAAATATGAAATTTCAAAACATTGGTTTCATCGGCGGTGGAAGGATATGCCGTATATTTCTTACTGCATTGAAAAACAAGGGTTTTTCAATGCAAAATATCTCTGTGTATGACTGTAGCAGGCAAGCATGTGAAACTATCAAAACTAATTTTCCTGAAGTAAAGATAGAGAGTAATCTTAATGATGTTGCAACATCAAATTTTGTCATTCTTGCCATTCATCCACAGGTAATGATGGAAACTCTTGAGTCAATAAAGCCTTTTATAAGCAGTAAAACAATAATCCTTTCACTTGCTCCAAAAATTACAATTGAAGCAATGAAGACAAAATTGGGTGGTTTTAGCAAAATAGCTCGCTGTAATCCAAATGCAACATCGATTATCAATGAGGGTTTTAATCCAGTTTGCTTTTCGACTGAGTTAAATACAGATGAAAAAGAAGCAATTCTTGAATTCTTAAAATTGTTAGGTAAATCTCCTGAAGTAGAAGAGTCAAAGCTTGAATCTTATGCTGTTGTCTCTGCTATGGCTCCTACATATTTCTGGTTTCTCTATGACGAACTATATAAAATTTCTCTTTCCTTCGGGCTTTCCTCTGATGAGGCAAAAGATATGCTTAAGAATGTCATCCAGGCTTCTGTTGATGTTTATCTTGAATATGGAATGGACTCTTATAACCTTATTCCTGCACGGCCGCTAAAAGATAGCGAAGAAGAGATAAGAAATATTTTAAGAACAAACCTCACAAAGGTTTTTGATAAGTTAAAGAATTAGGGGTCCTTATGAAACTTCTTTTTGTTTTTACACTGGCAGCAGTGATTCTTTCTTTTATCGCTAACAGAAAGAAAACACTACAGGGGCTTAAGATGGCACTCAACCTTTTTCTAAACATTTTGCCATCTTTTCTCACAGTGCTCATTGCTGTTGCGTTTTTGCTTGCATTTCTTCCAAAAGAGTTACTTGCAAAGCTTCTGGGTGAAAAGTCTGGGGCTTTTGGGTTTGTAATTGCTGCTCTTTTAGGTTCTATTTCACTTATTCCGGGGATCGTGGCTTATCCGCTTTCTTCAGTGCTTCTAAAAAACGGTGCAAGCTATCCTGTTATTGCTGTGTTTATAACTACACTTATGATGGTAGGGATAGTCACATTGCCACTTGAGACAAAGTTTTTTGGTTTCAAAGTGGCTTTTACAAGAAATTTGCTTAGCTTTATCGGGGCTTTAATTATTGGGCTTGCAATAGCCTTTCTATGGGGGTTTGTATGAAAAAATACCTTGTAAAGAATCGTAATGACCTTATTGTAACAGGAATTTTTGTTATTTTTGCCGTGGTTACTTTTTTTACAAAATTTTCTTTTGGCTTCAAGGTTATAGAAAATTTTAAATCTTCATTTCTGGAAATGATTTCGGCTATGCCTTTTATATTTATCCTTATTGGGCTTCTTGAGGTCTGGGTGCCAAAGGAGATTATAGAAAAACATACCGGAAAAGAATCCGGTGTTATGGGAGTAATATGGATGATTCTACTTGCAATGCTTCAGATGGGCTCGTTATATGGAGCATTTCCTGTCGCCTATATACTCTGGAAAAAAGGGACGAGTGTAAGAAATATCTTTATCTATCTTGGAGCTTTTACAACAATTAAAATCCCTATGCTGTCTTTTGAGATCGGATATTTAGGCCTGAAATTTTCAATTTTAAGAACACTTTTTACCCTGCCGGTATTTATAATCATTGCAATTTTAATGGAAAAATTCTTCGGCAGGGGATTTAATATGAATAATCCAGTAACTGGAGGTGAGAAGTGAAGGTATTTAATTTGTTTGAGAAAAAATTTCAGGTGTAGTATAATCAGATAAAGCTTAGATAATGCGAAAGTTAGAATATAAGTAGTTATATGCAACTTTTAAAAATTTAACAAGGGCGATTTAAAAGCAATGAATAGAGTTAAACTATCTTTGTTTGAAGAAAAAGACGAAGCAATGTTTCAAGATAGATTAATTAACATTAAAGAGGCAAGTATTTGGGCATCTAATTATACAGGGAAAAAAGTTACTACCTCAAATATTTCATATCTAATACAATATGGCAGAATTAGAAAACATGGAGAAAATGGTAATATATATGTTACTATAAATGATCTTAAAAGTTATTATAAGTCATTTAATGGTAAAAGAGAATTGTCGTGGAAAGAGCAGTTAGGAAATGATTTAAACTGGGCATTATCTTTTGAACAATACAAAGAAGCAGAAACAACAAAGCATGTTCATAGGCTTCATCCATATAAAGGAAAATTTATTCCTCAACTGGTTGAATATTTTTTAGATGATCATACAGATAGTTTCAAGAAAGAAATTTACTTTAAAAAAGGGGATATTGTATTAGACCCATTTTGTGGCAGTGGTACAGCGCTAGTTCAGGCTAATGAACTTGGCATTCATGCAATAGGGATAGATATTTCTTCTTTTAATTCACTGATTAGTAATTGTAAAATTTTAAAATATGATTTGATTGATGTAAAAAAAGAAATTGATAGAATTACATTTAAATTAAAATTGTTGTTATCTGACTCAAAAACATTAGAATTCGATAATAAATTAACGCAAATCCTATACGAATTTAACAATGAATTTTTTCCTACACCAGAATATAAATATAGATTAAGAAGTGGTGAAATTGACGAAGAAGAATATGGAAGGACAAAAGAGCGAGAAATTTCAGAAATCTATCAAAAATTAGTTCAACAATATGATATAAAACTCAAACAAACAAAATCAGAAACATTTTTAGATAAATGGTATTTACAGTCTGTACGGGACGAAATCGAGTTTGTTTTTAATGAAATAAAGAATATTACTAATGTTGAAACAAAAAATATTATTTCTCTCATACTGAGCAGGACAATGAGAAGTTGTAGGGCTACCACCCATTCTGATTTAGCTACGTTAAAAGAACCTGTAGTGGCTCCCTATTATTGTTCCAAACATGGGAAGATATGTAAGCCACTCTTCTCAATTTTAAAGTGGTGGGAAACTTATAGCAAGGATACTATTCAACGTTTAGCACAATTTGATAAGTTAAGAACTAATACATTCCAGATTTGTCTTACTGGAGATAGTCGCACAATTGATATTATCAGCGAGATTGAAAAGCGAAACCCTGATTTTGCAAAGCTTATAAAAGAGCAAAAAATTAGCGGAATATTTTCATCACCTCCTTATGTGGGGCTTATAGACTACCATGAGCAACATGCTTATGCTTATGATTTATTTGGTTTTGACAGAAAAGACGAACTTGAAATAGGCCCATTATATAAAGGACAAGGGAAAGAAGCAAGAGATTCATATGTGGAAGGTATAGCTCAAGTTTTGATAAATTGTAAAAAATATCTGAATAAAGATTACAATGTTTTTCTGGTAGCTAACGATAAGTATAATCTATATCCCATTATTGCTGAAAAAGCAGGAATGAAAATAGTAAATCAATTTAAACGCCCTGTCTTAAATAGAACTGAGAAAGATAAAGGAGCCTATGCAGAAATAATTTTTCATTTAAAGGAAAAGTAATGGGACCAAATAATGAACAAAAAAATTACATAAAAGATGTTATAATTAACTCCCTTCGTTCAAAATTTCAGCACTACAAACCAGAAAGCAATAATATGCCTTTTCATTATCGCTTACTTGGCAAGGACAGGATGGCTTTATATTCTTTTATTCAGTCATTAAATACAACCTTTGGCACATCGATATTTGAACCCGTAGCAGTAGCTCTTGCTCAAAGTAATTTTAAAAAAGTAGAAAAACAATATGTAATCGGTAATCAAATAAGCAGTAAGTGCCAAAATGTGATCCAACAAATAATCAACAATTTATCAATGGGAACTACAACACCAAATAAGCAAAAAGAAATTGAACTAATTCGTTATGTTGCTTCAAAAGGGAATGTTAATAATATGAAAACTGTCAAGGTAGATTTATACTTAGAAACATTTGATGGAGAAATGTTTTTCTTTGATCTTAAAACAGCTAAGCCCAATATAAGCAGCTTTAAGGATTTTAAAAGAACACTACTAGAATGGGTAGGCATTGCATTAACTAATAATCCAATGGCAAAGGTAAATTCATTAATTGCAATTCCATATAATCCTTATGAGCCACAACCCTACGAAAGATGGACAATCAAAGGAATGCTCGACGATAAAGAAGAACTATTGGTGGGAAAGGAATTTTGGGATTTTCTTGGAGGCAATGATGCTTATGAAGATTTACTTGACTGCTTTGAACAAGCAGGAATAATATTAAGACCAGAAATTGATGATTATTTCTCGAAATTTAAGAAAAATAAATAAAGCTGATTTTTCTATGTTTTCTGTAAAAGGAGTAAGGATACTTGGAATACAAATAAAAAGTTTAAACAAATAATTAAATAGGAGAAAATCTATGAGATACCTTGTAAACACTACTATCCTTCTAATCCTTGTGTTATCAGGTCTATCTTGCACAAAAAAAGGCAAAGAAGTTGCTTCCGATACAACTAATAGTTCGGCATCATCACAGAGCTCTTCTTACCTTGTAACCTTCATCGAATTGGGCTCTGTCAGGTGTGTCCCATGCAGAATGATGCAGCCAATTATGGCAGAGATAGAGAAAGAATATGCAGGCAAGGTTAAAGTTGTATTTTATGATGTCTGGACAGAAGCCGGTCAGCCTTACGCAGAATTTTACAGAATAAGGGTTATCCCCACACAGATTTTTCTTGATAAAGATGGTAGAGAGTATTTCCGACACGAGGGATACTTTCCGAAAGAAGAGCTTGTAAAGGTTTTAGAATTAAAGCTAAAGGAAAATAAATGAATATACTTATAAATCTCTTTGATAGCTTTACAAAATTGTTTCAGTCAAACCCTTTTGTTTCAATTCTTGCTGCCCTGCTGTGGGGAATGCTGAGTGTCATCTTAAGCCCCTGTCATCTTTCAAGCATTCCACTTGTGATTGGTTATATCAATGGAAGCGGAAAATTAAAGACATCGAGGGCATTTTACCTTTCTCTAATTTTCTCACTCTGGGTGCTTATAACAATTGCAATTATTGGCACTATAACAGGACTACTTGGTAGAATGTTTGGCGACATTGGAAAGATCGGCAGGATAATTGTAGCGATAGTTTTTGTGCTTGTTGGTATATGGCTTATGGATATAATTCCAATTCCACAATTCAAGACCATAAGTCCAGATATGAAGGGAAAGGGAACGATAGGAGCTTTTGTTTTAGGACTGATATTCGGGCTTGCTTTAGGCCCCTGCACATTTGGTTTTATGATGCCACTACTTCTTGTTGTGTTTCAAACGGCACAGAAGAGTTTTATGTATGCCACTTTTTTACTTTCCGCTTTTGCCATTGGACATATTGCTATAATCGTAATTGCCGGGACTTTTGTAAACTGGGTACAGAATTACTTAAACTGGACAGAGAAGTCTAAAGGTACGATGATACTGAGAAAACTTTGTGGCGTTATTGTTATAGCGACAGGGATATATTTGATTTTTGGATAGAACAGACAGGGCATTTGTTTTTGAATTTTAAGCCGTTGGCCATATTTAATATGGATTTTTGTACTATGGCTGTACAATAGTTTTTCTAGTAATGTTTATTTTTGTGCCAATCACTTTCGAGCGCTGATTCGCTGAAAGAAGGGTAAGAGCTTTTTCATTGTTATTTTCCCTGAGCTTTGAAAGCTTTGGCTTTAATTCCTGGGTATTAGCTGTCTCTTGTGAGAGTTTGTACATTTCCTGTTTTTCTATGGAATATATTTCTTTAATTTTTTCTATTTGTTCAGTAGAGAGGTTAAGCTTTTTTGCCACTTCTTCATTAGCAAGCGCTCGGACTCCTAAGTATTGAATTTCTAATTGTAAAAATCGATTTTTCTGCTCTTCATTTAATATTTCTGCCATTTGCTTTTCTGCTGCCGATTGTATTTCTACCATCCTTTCCAGCCTTTTTTCCCTGTTTAGCTGTTCAAGCTCACTCTTGGCTTTTTTGAAAATGGTTTCAATTTTAGCTTTTTGGCTCTCACTCAGTTTTATTTCCTTTTGCATATCTGGAGACATTATTAAAATCATTCCTTCTTTAAGGACATCCCTCTTTTCATAGGTATCGGCAATTATAAAATTACCGGATATAACCATGAAAACCAACATGAAACATACACACTTATTATTCATACTTAAATACCTCCATTTTATTTTTAGAAGGAAAATTGAATATCACCGTTATCTTTAACAGTGATATTGGGACAGATAGGTAAACCTGTATTATTGGTATATGAAAATGTTTGCAAAGAACTTGTTAACTTTTTAGCCATTTTGTCAGATACAAGGTTTACTATAGAGAGAGTTACAATGTCCGTAAACCAGTCCCAATCAACATCTGCATCAAAATTTGAGGTCCCCAGGACTATCTTTCCATTAGTACAGGAGATATTAAGATCAAAATCTATATCTACCTCGGGATCAAACCAGTACTTAACTTCAAGGGCAAGATCCAGATCAAAATGAAGGGTTTTACCGTTCTTTTTCCAGGCTTCTACTCCTCTACCATGCAAATGTCCCCAGTATAAGCGTGTTCCATGTATATAGTTGCCTATAATGGCTTCTATGCGACTTTCTATCTCTGCTCGAGTTATAAGCATGGGGATGGAAGGAAGAGTATAATTTTTCCAGTAATTATTATTTCTTAGAGTTGCATAATCTACAGTATAAACAGAAGGATGTCCATCACCTATCCATCTTCCCGAAGAGCCAAAGTCCTGGAAATATATTGTTTTTCCATTTACCAATAACTCAAAAGACCTTAAACACCATGCATCACTTCCTGTCTTTGTGATTTTAATCTGTGTTATATTTGAGAGAAATTTTACATTGTCAAGAACCAGATCATAAGTGAAAGTATCATTTCTTTCAAAATCATCCCTGGCATAGTCTATCCAGTTAGTATGTTTGTTATTAAGCTCCACCTTTATATCATCATCAGTGCCTGCGTCCTTCACATTAGCAGTGCGAAGTTTAAATTGTACTCTCCATATCGGTAAATTTTCGGGTGGAGCACAAAACACTTTTTGAGATATAAACATAAAAAAAGTCACAGTAATAGCAAAGGATATTGTGCTAAACAAAAGTTTTCGTTTCTCCATTTTTTCCTCCAAAATATAAATTTTTATGGCCAACGGCTTTTTATAAATAATATATTTAATAGGATTTTCTAAACTCGGAAAAAGCATAAAAAAAAGGCAAAGGAAAATCCTTTCCTTTGCCCGAAAATCCCTTCTGCAAATCATACTAAAGTATAAATATCAATATGTCAATCTTAATTTTGTTTAAAAGCAATTCCCCATTTTTTTGATCGGAGTATATAAATCCTCATCTCTTTATTGAGAATAGTTAGTGAGAGGAGGGCTTGTTTCTGTCGATTTCTCTTTTTACATAATTACTATAGAGTTTAACTCGAAAAGCAATAGAAATATTTCCCATCAGGATTATACAAAAACTAATCAAAAATTAACATTTGTTATTTAATATTAAACTTAAGATAATCGATTCCTGATTCTAAAACTCCAATTCAACACGGATTTTCACGGATTTGACAGATTTTCGCAGATTACCCGTTGAGTGGAGATACCTAATTTTTATTAATCCGTGTAAATCCGTTTAATCCGTAGAATCCGCGTAAATTGGGGTCGGAATAAAAAAAGAATTGCTCAAATTAGGTTAAACATTTTTAGAAAAAGTTTTGTAAAAAAAGTGAAAAATAATTGTAGTGTTCTGGATAGCCTCTTTAAAATGTATACAAAATACTTTTGATTAAAACATTAAAAAAGTATATACTATCTATATATAGTTTGGGGTTCTAAATGAATGAGGTAGTAGCTATTGTTGATGATGAAGAGGATATATTAAAGCTTGTTTCCATTCATCTTGAAAAGGAAAAATTTCGAACCTTTAAATTTATGAGTGCTTTCCCATTTAAAGAATGGATAATGGAAACCAGGATACTACCCGACCTTATTATACTTGACCTGATGTTGCCTGATCAAAGCGGTCTGGATATATGTAAAGAATTAAAGTCTGATGAACGCTATTCTAATATACCTGTAATTATATTAACAGCAAGGGGTGGAGAAACAGATAAGGTGGTCGGTCTGGAACTTGGTGCTGATGATTATGTTACAAAGCCCTTCTCTCCCCGCGAGCTTGTTGCCAGAGTAAAGGCAGTGTTAAGACGCTCTGGCAAAGGAGTAATTCGGGAAGAAAAAAAACGAAGTTTTTATGGTGTTGATATTAATTTTAATACCCACGAGGTTTTTGTTGAAGGGCAGAAGGTCGAATTAACTTCTACGGAATTTAAGATACTTGACATACTTTCCTCAAGAACAGGTTGGGTTTTCAGTCGTGAAAAGCTTTTAGAAAAATTGTGGGGACATGATAAGTATCCCACGGAAAGATCCATAGATGTGCATATAAATAACCTTCGTAAAAAACTTGGAAAGGCTGGAGATAAAATTAAAAATCTTCGAGGTGTTGGTTATAAAATGGAATAAGGAAATAAAAATGAAAAAGAGTTTGTTCTTTAAAATCTGGCTTGGTTTTCTTGTGCTCATAATTATATTCGTAATTCTCTTTGATGCACTTGTATTTAGATCTGTTCATGATTTTTACATTAATAACCTGTCAGAACATTACAGGGATATTGGTGCTTATCTTGTTAAAGATTTAAACCCCTATGTTTCCGTAAAAAATTATTCTCTTCTAAAAGAAAAGTTAAAACTTATCGCCGGAGATTTAAAAATAAGGGTCACTATCGTTAATACTAATGGGATTGTTCTGGAAGATTCTGAAAGTGAAACTATTTTAATGGCTAATATTTCAGACAGACCTGAGATTGCAGACATAATTTCTGGCAAAAAGAATCTTTCTATTCGATATAGCAAAGCCACAGACAATGAGATGTCTTATATGGCGCTTCCTTTTATCGAGAATGGAAAGATGATCGGCATTTTAAGACTTGGGGTATTTCTTAATAAGAATGAAAGATTTATAGATTCTATAAAGTGGAAGATTATCTTTATTGGGCTTTTAATTTTGATTCTCTCAATAGTTATTTCAGCTTTATTTTCAGAATGGGTAACATATCCAATTCAATCGCTTATTAATATGTCAAACGAAATAGCCATCGGAAACTTTAAAGCAAGACTATACCTGAAACAGGGCGGAGAGTTTAAAATACTTTCCGATTGCTTTAATATGATGACAGAAAAAATCGAACAGCTTTTTGAAACAGTTAACAAACAGAAGGAAGAGTTCAGGGCTCTTGTTGATTCTGTACTTGAAGGTATATTACTCCTTGACGAAAAGGATTCTATCATTCAGTGGAACAAAGGCTTTGAAAAAATAGTATCAGCGGCAGACTTTCAAGAAAAACATTACTGGGAGGTTATAAGAGAAGCCTCATTGATAAGTTTTGTGGATAGACTAAAAGAGAGTGAGGTACCTCTTTCAGAGGAAATAAAAATTGGAGTAGAATATTATCTTGCAAGTGGTGCTTTTCTTAAAAAAGAGAGAAGAACTATTATTATCTTTCATAACATAACCGGGCTAAAGAATCTTGAGGTTACAAAGCGCGATCTTATTTTGAATGCTTCTCATGAATTACGAACTCCTCTTACTGCTATCAAGGGTTTTCTTGAGACAATATCGCTTGAACCGACGGGAAAAAGTATACAAAAATACTTGCCTATAATTCAAAAACATACGGATAGATTGATTGCCATTGTAGATGATCTTCTAAAGCTTTCAGATCTTGAACGGCCTGAATACAAACTAAATGTAACGAAAATAGATATAAAGAATCTTATGGAAGCCTCAACAAAAATATTTGCAAAAAGAATTGAAGACAAAGGGCTCTCTTTCAGGGTTGACCTTTTTGAAGCTCCTAAAACAATAGAAGGCGATGAATTTCTCCTTCAGGAAATGCTTATAAATCTTATTGATAATGCTGTAAAATATACAGATCAAGGAGAAATAAGAATTGTTGTTCAAAAAAGTGATGATAGAGTAATCTTTAGAATCATTGATACAGGTATAGGTATTCCAGAAGAAAGCCTGACAAGAATATTTGAAAGATTTTATGTTGTTGATAAGTCCCGTTCAAGAAGATCGGGAGGAACAGGACTAGGGCTTTCTATAGTAAAACATATTGTTCTACTTCATAGCGGGACAATTAATGTTAATAGTTCTTCTGGATCGGGTACAGTTTTTACAATAAGTTTACCAATTAAATTAACCAAAAATTAATTTAAGTTTTATATAATGTAAACAACCCTCTTCTAAAATATTCCCAGACTTATTGTATAAGTCAATTAAAAGGAGGGAAGTTTATGAAGAGAGTTATTGGTTTGAGTTGGATTCTGCTTAGCCTGGCAGCAATGGCTTTTGCAGAGATTAAAGTGGAAACACTGGCATGGTTTGACTATAGCGTTTCTGCCGACACTAATTCTGGCAATGGTTGTGTGGACAAAGGTGGAGCATTTTATGTCCCACGGCTTTACCTGACAGTGCAGGGAGATGTTGGAAACGATTGGTTTAGTAACCCCATTAAAGCGAGGTTTACAGTGGATTTTGCTAAGTCTCAGTTTGATAGTACTACTTCTTCTACAAAGTCTATACCGATTAAGTATGCTTATTTTGATTACTATCTATTTAGCGCTCTTGGAATGAAGAATGAAATAGTCCTTTCTGCAGGATTATTAAAATCCTATTTTGGGTATATTGCAGATTGGTCATACCCAATTCCTGTAAAAGATGCAACAGAACAGTATTCTGCGGTTAAGCCTTCAGCCTCTGCAGATTTTGGCGTTATGCTTTCAGGAAAATTTATGTCCACCGAAGATAACAAGGATGGAATATTTAAGTATTATTTTCAGGTGCTTAATTCAGAAGGTTATGAGAAGCTTTTTACTGAGAATTCGGTACAGTCGGATAATCTTGGCTTGCAATTTTCAGGATTTGTAATGCCACTTATTGGTTTATCAATAGGCGGGACTTATAGAAGTGTAAACTATAACACTTCTAAGCAAAAGCAGGATGCATACGCCGCTGTTGTGGCTGTGAAAAATTTAAGGCTTGGTGAAGGAGAGACCGCTTTTACTATACCTGTTGATATTCTATTCCAGTATGTAGGGATTAATTCTGTAAATCTAACAAATGATGTAACAACAAAAGGTTCTGTAATTTCTACAACAGCCGGCTATGGATTTTTTGACAATTCTGTTACGCCCTATGTAAGATATGATATTGTTAATGAGGATGATTCAAAAACAAATACGGATGCAAAGTTATATCAATATTCGTATCTCTACTTTGGAATTAACATAAAGCCAGCAAAGGGTTTAACAATAAGACCTGTGTATGGACAGAATATGAATAATAATGACATTATGGCGAAAATAGAGATGGAATATGCAGTTAACTTTTCAATATGGCAGTAGAAATGGTAAGGAGGAAAAATTTATGAAGAAGTTTGTTTTAGCCTTTTTGTTGATGCTTACAATAGGGCTTACCTATGGAGAGACCATTGAACTTCTTGGTGCAGGAGCTACTTTCCCAGCGCCTCTCTATACAAAGATGTTTGATGTTTATTATAAGGAGATGGGAGTAAAGGTTAATTACCAGGCCATAGGTTCTGGTGGAGGAATTCAGCAGCTTATTTCAAGAACGGTTGATTTCGGAGCGACGGATGCCCCTATGAATGAAAAGGAAGAAAAGGCAGCAAAGGGAGAAGTTCTCCATATACCGCTTTGTCTTGGGGCAGTTGTTATTGCTTATAACCTTCCCGGTAATCCTTTACTTAAGCTAACGCCGGATGTTATTGCCGATATGTTTCTTGGTAAAATAAAAAAATGGAGTGATAAGAGAATTAAGGATCTTAATCCCGATGCAAAAATTCCGGACCTGCCTGTAGTTGTAGTGCATCGATCTGATGGAAGTGGAACAACATATACATTCAGCGAATATCTGTCTTCGGTAAGCGAAGAGTGGAAAAGTAAGGTTGGTACAGGGAAGTCTCTTAACTGGCCCACTGGAATTGGTGGAAAGGGAAATCCTGGAGTTGCCGGCTATGTTAAACAAACACCGGGAGCTGTCGGTTATGTAGAGCTTGCATATGCAAAACAAACTAAATTAATGTATGCGATTCTGCAGAACAAGAAAGGTAAGTTTATTGAGGCCAGTCTTAAATCAATAAGCCTTGCTGCGGATGTTCCAATGCCAGAGGATATGAAGGTTTCTATTGTAAATACCGCGTCTCCGGAAGGCTATCCAATCTGTACTTTTTCCTGGGTTTTGGCTTACAAAGAGCAGTCTGAGGGAGGTCGTCCGGCAAGTAGAGTGGAAGCCCTTGTAAAACTCTTATGGTGGATGGCTCATGAGGGGCAGAGCTATAATGAAGCCCTTGATTATGGAAGTCTTCCAAAGACAGTTGTTAAAATAGTGGAAAAACAGATTGAGTCTATTACTTATAACGGCAAGAAGGTAAAAAAGTAAAAACACACACCCTTCCCACATATTTTGGTTAGAGTTAGCCCTGCGTTCTTTTTAAGATTTTTTGAACTGCAGGGCTTTTTTATTCTTAAATAAATCCAAAAAATTAACCAAAAATTAACAAAACTCTTTTATAATCTAACATTATGAAATCAAGCAATGGAAAAACTATTATATTTAGAAGAATAATTTTGCTTAGCATTATCATTGTCTGTTTTTTATTTCTTGCAATGTTTATAAGCCTTCTGGTAGCTTCTTTTCCATCCATAATTAAATTCGGGATTTCTTTTTTTACAGGTAGCACATGGGATCCTGTTTCCGGTCAGTTTGGAGCCCTGCCATTTATTATAGGTACTTTATTAACATCCATTACTGCGCTTTTAATATCTATTCCATTTGCTTTGTCAATAGCATTGTTCTTGGGAGAGTATTTTAATTCTGGACCAATTTCAAATTTTTTAAGCTCTTCAATGGAACTTCTTGCAGGAATACCTTCGATTATATATGGAATATGGGGGCTCTTTGTACTTGCGCCGGTGATTAGAAGCTTTCAGCTTGCAATAGGTGTTCCTCCTCTTGGCGTGGGTATATTTACAGCTTCAATAATCCTTGCGATTATGATTATTCCATACTCAGCTTCGATTGCACGGGAGGTTATTGGAATGGTTCCTGAAGAGCTTAAAGAAGCAGCTTATTCACTCGGTGCAACACGCTTTGAGGTTACAAAAAAGGTAATATTTCCATATTCCGGCTCTGGAATATTTGCGGGGATTTTACTTTCCTTCGGCAGGGCTCTTGGAGAAACCATGGCAGTAACAATGGTGATTGGTAACTCTTATGATATTCCGAATAGTCTTTTCAGCCCTGCTCATACAATTTCAAGCCTTATAGCGAATGAATTTACAGAGGCTACAGATTCTGTGTATGTTTCATCATTAATAGAAATGGGATTAATACTTTTTGTGATAACAATAATTTTTGGTATTCTCGGACGTTTTACTATCCAGAAACTGAGTATAAAGGATTAGTATAATGAAAAAGGAATTGACTGAAGCAAAACTTTTTATAAATAACATTAAAGACAAATTTTTTACAGTTTTGATAGTTTTCCTCTCTATTGCTATGGTAATCCCGCTTATACTTATTCTTTTTTATATTTTTAGAAATGGAATAATGGCAATAAATTGGGAACTTTTTTTCAACATTCCAAAGCCAACAGGTGAGACAGGAGGGGGAGTTTCCAATGCCATAGTGGGTTCTTTAATATTAATCTTTTTTGCCTGCATTATAGCCCTGCCAGTGGGGATAGCGAGTGGTATATATCTTTCGGAAAATAAAAGTGGAAAGCTTGCCCAGATAGCAAGAGTAACGGTTGATGTTCTACAGGGAATACCTTCCATCGTAATAGGCATTATTGCTTATATATGGATAGTAGTACCTTCAAAAAGCTTTTCTGCAATTTCTGGAAGTGTTTCGCTCGCGATTATGATGCTTCCAGTTGTTATAAAAAATACAGAAGAAACATTAAAGCTTATACCTCTTTCACTAAAGGAGGCAGCCTATGCCCTTGGGGTTCCATATCATAGGGTTATTTTAAAAGTAGTGCTTCCAGCAGGATTAAGCGGTGTTTTAACTGGCATTCTTGTAAGCGTGGCAAGGATAGCAGGTGAAACAGCGCCACTTTTATTTACGGCTTTTGGCAATCCGTTTTTTTCAACGAATCTTTTTAAGCCAATAGAGGCACTTCCGCACATTATATTCAAGTATGCCTCTAGTCCCTATGAAGATTGGCAATCAATTGCCTGGGGAGCTTCTTTAATTCTTGTTGCTTTTGTTTTGTTTTTAAATCTTATTGCAAAGGTGGTATCTAAAAAATGGAAGGTGAAGTTTTAAATAGCTTTCTGAAAGTTGAAGACTTAAATGTTTTTTATCAGGAGCAGCAGGCTCTTAAAAGTGTCTTTATTGAATTTTATCGAAATAAGGTCCATGCTGTGATGGGTCCCTCGGGTTGTGGGAAATCCACATTGATTCGATGTTTTAATAGAATGCATGAGCTTACACCGGGAACAAGGGTTACAGGTAAGATTTTTATGAATAACGAAGATATTCTTGCAATGGATCCTATTGTTATTCGTCGTAAAACAGGGATGGTTTTTCAAAAACCAAATCCTTTTCCAACAATGTCAATCTATGATAATGTAATTGCCGGCTATAAGCTTAATGGGATTCATTTAAAAAAGACAGAATCGGACAGAATCGTAGAAGAATCACTTCAAAAAGCTGCTTTATGGAATGAGGTGAAGGATAAGCTTTTTAAGAGGGGCACATTTCTATCCGGTGGCCAACAACAACGCCTTTGCATTGCCAGGGCTCTTGCAATGAATCCGGAAGTGCTCTTGCTGGATGAACCTACATCTGCACTGGATCCAAAAGCCACCAAACATATAGAAGAGCTGATAGTAGAGTTAAAGAATACAGTTTCCATTATCCTTGTAACACACAATATAGGTCAGGCTGCCCGCGTGTCAGATTTTACCGCTTTTCTTTATCTTGGAGAGCTTGTAGAATATGGTACAACGGAAAAGCTGTTTACTGTGCCTTCGGATAGAAGGACTGAGGAATACTTATCCGGAAAATTCGGATAAGCTAGTTCGCAATTTGTATGGCAAAATAATTGCTTTTAAAGTATAATAAAGGAGGTTTTACTGAAAAGTGAGAATTTCAGTACAAAGGGACTTCATTGCGAGGAGATAGATATCTATTTTCCCAAAAATTTTCGTCCGAAGCAATCTCTCAGTATTAAAAGATTGTCGTAACAACAGTCTTTAGAATTTAATTACATTTTTCAGTAAAACCAAGGAGAAGGAAAATGCTGGAACAGGAAATTTCTCGTTTGAAAGAGAGAATCATAAAGCTATCTGCAGTTGTTAAAGAGATGATAGACAACTCTGTTCAGGCTTTGATAGATAGAAATGTCACACTGGCGAAGAAGGCTATTACAGAGCTTGAGCCAAGGGTAAACCAGGAGGAGAATGCTGTTAGTGAGGAGTGTATTACAGTCATCGCCAGGTATCAGCCTGAGGCAAAATCATTGCGTATGGTTATGATGATAGCCCGAATGGTTTCTGACCTTGAGCGAATGGGCGATAGTGCTGTTAATGTTGCAGAGAGTTCTCTTTTTCTAATTGACAGACCGCCTGTTAAGCCACTGATTGATATTCCAAGAATGCGCGATGAGGTTATTCAAATGCTTGATAAAAGCATTACGGCTTTCCTGAATGAGGATGTTGATCTTGCCTATGAGGTACTAAAAAGAGATGATATAGTTGATGACTATAGAGACCAGATTTTAAGAGAGCTTGTTACATATATGCTTTCCAATGCAAGTCTTATTGAATCTTCGTTACAATTGACACGGATAGCACAGAATCTGGAAAAAATAGGCGATGTCATCACAAATATATGCGAGGAAGTTATATACATAAAAGAAGGTAAGGTTGTAAAACACACGAAGCATGCAGAGGAATGGAAGAACAAAGTGGAAGGCTGGTTGCCGTAAAGAATTTGGGCTTTCCTGTAAATAGGAACAACCACGCTTATTTTCATAAATTGAAAGGTAAAAAAATATATCCAGTAGTTAACACAAAGGCATTTAAATTTTCACTTCAATCTTTGAGAGTCCCAATTTAAATCCCGCCATTGTACGCTCACCCTGGTTTCTTGGAACAAAAAGTTTGCCATAAGTCCCATAAAGACTGCGGTTTGCTTCTATTACGAAGGAACATTGTATGTAACCCATTCCGGCGGAAAAGTGCTTTTCATCAGGGTTTTCTTCTTTCTTTAAAGTATTTCGTAAGATTCCATAGGCTGTATGAAAATAGGGATAAAATGAGGAATGAATTCCTGTTCTTATAAGTTCAAAATAAGGTGAATTCATCCAGTAATCTTCAAAATCCTTGTCCATAGACTTTTTCCATAAAATATCAAACTGGTCGGGCTTATATTCCGAAAGGTAAAATTCTTTTATGGTCTCAGAACACTCTGGAAAATCCTTCATTTCAAATTCCTGGGAAAGATCAAAATGAGCAAGATTTTGACCAAGAGAAATCCTTTTCTGGATCATTTCCTGTCTTTCTTTATTTATATTTCCATAGTTTTCAATTTCTACATGCATTTCATTTTCTTTAATGACAATATGGATGGATATATTAATTTCGGGATATTTATATAAGAGTGGTCTGTTATCTCCCTTTAAATAATACTCCTCATTAAGTATTTTTCCCATCAAATCGAGAGGAGCACATTCCTGACTTTCCTTTATAAGCCCTTCCTTTTTTGCGATAAGAGTCATGTTTTCCTTTTCCCCGTTCTTTACAATTTCTCTAAGCAATGTATCAATTTTTTCTGAAACATTAGAGATGAAAACATTGCATAATGTATGAATCAACTTTAGAATGAACGGTGGTTGCGAAGAGTAGAAAATTAGATTTAGCTCTCTTTCAATTTTTGCAGTCTCAAGGATATCTAAAAAATCCTTGCTTTTTGGTTTAATTTCATTCAGCAAATATTCATTACCAGCTAACTGCAAAAAGATTGGAAAGGATATGTTTTCTTTTATGTATTTAACAGTCATATTCCTAACTTAATTTCTCCCAAAATCCCACTTTATTATAAAAAATATGAAAGTTATCATGAAATTTCTATAGACATTTTAACAAAAATAAAAAAGATATGCAACTTTATAATGTATTATGTGGAGAAGGCGAGCCGTTTTTAAGGCTCGCCTTCCTTAAGTTTATGGGTTAGGGTTATTAGGGTTTTTAATATTTGTCCTTTACTTTATTTCCATATGGCTGTAAGAATATGAACCCTTGTAGCGTATATACCAGTATCCATCTGAAGCCGCAGGAATCTGGAATGTTGGCACCCATTTATTCACATAGCTTGTACCGTTTATTTCAAGAATATCCATGTTCCAGGAATTTACATAATGGCTATAATCATTCGGTGTAGTAGAGAATCCTTTAGTCTTCCAGTAGAATTCTCCAGCTCCATCCTTTGTGAAGGGTATGGAAATTTCCGTGTATTGCACACTTGATACACTACTTGTTACAGCAGAAGAAACAGCACTTGAACGACTTGAGCTTATAGAAGAAGCAACAGAACTTCTGCTTGAAGCCACTGAAGAAACAGCGCTTGAACGGCTCGAACTTACGGATGATGCTGCGCTTGATCTGCTAGATGCAATGGAAGAAGCTGCAGAAGATACAGAAGAAGAACTTCCCCCAAGAGGTGCAAATTGGGCCGCAAGGTAACCCTTTAATACTCCATATTTTGCAGTGTTTACACTTACCCAGTCGTCTTTTAGAATTCCACCTGTATCTCCAGAGTTAGGATTCATACACCAGAATGTCCAGTGACATTTGCTTCCAACATAGGACATTAAAGTTCTAAACCAGGTTCCAGCAACAGAAGAAGCATTTGCGGCAGATTCCTCTTTAATTCCAAATTCTCCCAGGAAAAGAGGGGCTATGTTCTGCTTGTATATAAACCAGAAGTGGGTATCCCATATAGCCGCCATATTATTTGGAAAAGTTGGGTCAGAGAACCAGGATTGGTTGTAAACCTCTGGTCCATACTCATGGAAAGAGTACATTAACTGGCTCTTTGGAATACTGGTTATAGGATAATCTGCAACACCTTTTAAGTTACCGCCCCACCAGTAGTAATCACCTTTGTATTCTTCAACCCCTTCCACAATGATGATTATATTTGGATTTGCCTGGAGTATAGAAGAGGCACATCTTTCAGCAGCAGCCTTCCAGTCTGTATTGTTGTACCCTTCTGCTGTATATCCCCATGTTGCAGGAGGTTTCATTCCAGTACCAAGATTACCATGGGGTTCATTCTTTAAATCGGCTGCGCAAACATAACTATTGTTCTTGTAACGATTTACTATAGTAACCCAATCGGAAATCCATTTACTTTCCGAAATATCAGAGGTGTACCAAAGGGTTTCATTCATGTAGTCATCGGGTTTTAATGAGTGGTTATCCAGAATTATCTTTAAACCCTGCACCCTGGTTGCCTCGTCGATTATCTTATCCATAACCTGGATAGAGGATAAACCGGCAAGATCGAGGTTAAGCCCCTTCTGGCCTGTATAGGCATCAACCCCATCGGCGTTAATTTGGATGCTATTTGGGGTTCCAGAAAGAACACTGTTACACCATGGAAGGCGAATACAGTTAAAACCAAGATCCTTGATCTGCTTCAACATTGATTTGTAATCCCTTGACCACAAGCCATGCGGACACAAATTTCCGGTTTCAAACCCAAACCAGTTTACACCGGTTAAACGTCCTACATTGTCAACTGTGACTTTTGAAGTTTCTGCAGGAGAACCTGTGTAACTTTGATCCTGAGATGATTGGATTGAACAAGAAGAAATTTGCAAAGTAAACAATGCTCCTGCGAAGAGAAGCCACAGCAGACCAATATTCCTTTTTGACATATTTTTTCCCTCCTTTAATTTTTATCCCTGATTTATATAACCTTTATACAGGCAAAAGAAGTTGGGCCAAACCAACTCCTTTTGCATTATTATTTATCCAGTTTACTTAATCTCTACATGACTCCATGCGTAAGAGCCCTTGTAGTAAATATAGTAATACCCATCGCTCTTCTTTGCCGGTAATCCAGAAGTCGCTACATACTTGTTCTTTATGTCAACATCATTAATCGTTAGTGCATCAAGATTCCAGGAATTTATATAAGCAGGTATGTTAGATATCTTCCAGTACTTTTCTCCAGTTCCATCAAATGTAAACGGTGCCGTTACCTCTGTGTATTGTACACTCGATACACTGCTTGTAGCTGAAGAAATAGCGCTTGAACGGCTTGAGCTTATAGAAGATACTACACTCGAGCTGCTTGAGCTAATAGATGATACAGCAGATGATGCTACACTTGAGCGGCTCGATGTTACAGAAGAAGCACTGCTGCTTGTCCCAGAAGTTCCATTAATTTCTACATGAGCCCATCCAACAGAGCCCTTGTAATGAATATAGTAGTATCCATCCTGCTTTGCAGGAAGGCTGCTCCCACTCACCCACTGATTCTTAATACTCACTCCATTAATCTCAAGGGCATCAAGATTCCAGGAGTTAATGTAGTTGATGGTGCCTGAAGTTTTCCACCATTTCTCTCCTGCTCCATCAAAGCTGAAAGGAAGGCTTATATCCTGATACTGTGCTGAAGCTGTAGAAGAAGATATACTTGAAACTGCGGAGCTCCTTGATGAAACACTGCTAACTGCAGAGCTGACAGCTGTTGAGCTGGCAGAACTTGCCCTTGAAGAAGCACTGGAAACAGATGCTGAACTGGAAGAAGCTGTGCTTCCCTTTCTCATCCAATCTCGGACAAAGAGGCCCGAGGTAGAAATTTGTGAATCTGGCCAGCTTCCATTTACACTGGCGCCGGGCAGTAAAGCAGCAGAGGTTTCGGCTTTGTCACATAGAGACCAGTTACACCAGCTTATTTTATTTTGATCGCACCAGTTCATCCAGTTGGAGGCTTCGGAAAGATAGGGACCGCCATTGCCGCTTGCATCGCTTGTTCCCCATTCTGAAACAAAGATTCCAATTTTAGTAAGGGCGGCATTCGCTCTATCTCTAAGCCACTGTGTGTGCGTGCCTGCATAAAAGTGAAGAGCATATAGTATATTGCTATATGTCAGTGGGTCTGCAGCAGGTTCATCAACTCTCTGACTCCATTCTGCAGTGCCAACTATGATAACTGCGCTTGAATCAATTGCCCTGATGGCTGATACAACTGTATTTGCATAAGGCTTTATGCTATTAGACCAGTAAATAGAAGATCCATTGGGTTCATTACAGATTTCATATATTATGTGATCTTTTCCAGAAAACATTCTTGCCATTGCCTGGAAAAAGGCAACTGCCTCGGAAGTATGGGCATTGGGGTCGCCTGGATTAAGTATATGCCAGTCAATAATACAATATATTCCATTTGCCTCGGCGTAGTTTGCAAGTGCTATTACCTTGTTGGTTATAGATCTGTCTGAAAGATATCCTCCTTCATCAACATACATAGCAGCACGAACAACCGTTGCTTTCCAATCATTGGCTAATGTGCTTACAGCCCCGCTGGTTACAAAGTTTCCATACCATTGAAGTCCATGCGTACTCATACCCTTAAGCTGTACAGGCTGACCATTTTTGTCACACAACTGACGATTTACAACTTGAAGCTTTCCGTGAAGTGCTACAAAAGAGTTCGCCGGATAAGCCTTTGTTGTAGCAACCTGATTTTCTCCGGATACTTTATCTGACAGAGATTCAATCGAACAACTGCCATATAAGAAAAATATTGAAGCAACAACCAGAGAAAATATACATACCTTGATATTTAAGGCTTTCTTTAACTTTAACATAAAAATCCTCCCGTTTGTTTTTAGGCTCCTTCTTTTTCGACTATATTTTAAGAGAAGAGGATTAAAAACTTGTAATACCTGTAGTACTGTTAATGTCGTACTGAGGGTATGATTAATCTCCTACTTTTAGTTGGATTTTTGCTTTTATACACTTTTTTACAAGATATATCTGATTTTTCTTATTCTACAAACATTGAGAGAGTGTTTTAAGTTTTTTACAATTTGACCGTAAACTTTTACTATTAATTTGTTTTTCTCATCAATGGCTGCCTGCACATTATAACCAGGCCTGACACATCCTTTGTCCTTCATAAATTCACACTCAGAGTCATTCAAAAAATATTTTTTCATATCAGGATTTTCCTCGAATATCTCTTTTATCTTTTTAATCTTTTTCCTCTATTGCTGTGATAACCATAGGAGGAGCAGTTTGCCTTATGGTTTTAAAGAGTTAGAAATTGAAACGAATTAAATTTTCATCATAGGAATTACAAGTGAAGAAAGTTTGCTTCTACTGGCAAACTGGATTGAAGCATGTGAAGATAGTGTTTTTACAGATGTTTTATGGGGAGGAAGAAATTTATGAAGAGTGAAAAATTATAACATTAGAGCCGGGTGATGAATTATTTATTCCTAAGAACACTCCTCATGGCGGAGAAAGTATCGCGGGGACAAGGACAATCCATGCATTTGGAGGGAAAAGAGCTGAGAGGGAGAGTAAGTAAGGAGATTAAAAAATCAGACTTGACTGCTGGGCAGGAAATGAAAAACTTAAGGCATTTTATGCAAAAAATAAGTATAAGTATCCGGGGGATTATCCGGAGAAAGATTATTATATAAGTTTGTTTGAGAAAATACTGGCTCAGTAAAGGAGGGAAAATGGAGGAAAAAGGAAATATGAAAATCAAACTTTTAGGAATAGGAGCAATCTTAATAGAAGTAAAACATAATAGAATATTAATAGATGCATTTAATTCATATAATGAACCACCAGAGATTAAATATAAGGATTTAATTTTATTTACTCATGATGATGGCGATCATTTTTTGGCAGAAAAGCTTCCAGATAATATTGAGCGAACGAGTTCAAAAGTTATAGGGCCACCAAGCATCGCATATCCTTTGTTATCCGCTAAAAAAGTTGAAGCAAATTGTTTGAGAATAGTTTATCCTCCACATTTAACTCAGCCGGTAAGAATTAGCGAAAACTATATTGACATAACAATATACCAGACAAGACATTTTGTTGACTGGGAGCCGGTGCATATAAGTTATTTGCTGGAAATAGAAGGTAAAAAGGTTTACATTACAGGAGACAGCTCTGTCCTGGATAATTATGTTCCTGAGATTGAGAAAATTAACGTTCTCATAATGAGCTTTGTTGACAAAAAATTCTTTAAAAAAGAGTGTGGTCAGGATGAGGCTTTAAAGAGACATGTTGAGGAAATACTGAAGGTGAATGAAAAAGTAAACCCATGTTTAGTAGTTTGTAATCATCTTTTAAATTGTTCCTGGAGTGTAGAATCTAAATCCCTTGAAGAAGCTATAAAAATGAAGAACATAAAAAATGTAAGTTTTCTTCATTCAGCAGAGGAAGTTCTTGTAATATAGTTTATATACTTGCGTGTTAAAGTGCATTAAGTAAATTCAGATTTTGAAGGATTGAGTTTATGAAATTTGTTTTTGATGGATACTGTGGTTTATATTGTGGTGTGTATTCCAATTTACAGGGAACGAAAAATGGTGAGAAAGAAAATACTTGCCATGGATGTAAAAGCGACAGAGTGGCTGAATGATGTCAGACCTGTGAGATAAAAACCTGTATGAACAGGAAATAAAATTCTTATTGTGCCTGTGAAGAATCTTTTAGCAATTCAAAAAGCAACCGGCAATGTGACTGACATGAGCGAATTTTATAAAAACACAGGTTGTCTTGCCCCTTATCTGTTCACATTTGAGACAATGACTAAAAATGCTAAAATTCACACAAGATTTTTTGCTCTTCACCTCGGAATAATTGAAGATCCTGCAACTGGTTCCGCGGCCGGACCTTCAAGAATATTTATGATTTGTATTTGAAGCCGGGCTGCCGTTTTTTATTGAGAAATTTTTACTGTTATTTTATAGTATTATTGTGTTTTCTTATAAATAATACAGGAAAACCTCCATTAATTAAAGGGTTTGGTAAAAGAAGTGCAAGGGAATGATAACAGATAAGGGAAAAGCTATAATCGTTCATTATGCTAAAAAATATAGAAGAAGTTTTAAGCAATTTAAAAGGAGCCAGGAAAAGAAGGAATAAGTCTGTTGTTGAGTTGACTGCTATTGGTACATTTCTCCACAATATTTATAATGGTGTGGAAAACATTTTAAAACGAATTTTAAAGTCAAAATCTATTGAAATACCAAAATTAGATATATGGTACAAAGATTTTATGGATTTAACTTGGAAGAGGATCCAATGGAAGATCTGGCTATTAATATTCCACAGGTATGGGCTCAATTTTTATCGGGGGTAGGGAAATCTTTAGGTTATGAGATTCTTGATAAATGAACCACATAAAGCATATTAGCCTGATGAACACCCTCGGCAAAAAACGAACACCCTTTCTATTCATTATAGACTTTGACATGAAGAATTCTTTATGCCTGCCGCTGGAATCTGTTTCTCCAGAAGAAATTCTTTTTTATATTAACGGATTTAAAAATTACTCTTTTAGTAAAAAAAGCAATATAGAAATTATACTGGAAAAAGAGCCGGTAGATTATGAATATTACTTAAGAGCCTTTGATAGAGTTCAGAAGTATTTTAAAGAAGGCTATAGCTATCTTCTAAATCTTACATTTCCAACAAAGATTTCGATTAATTTAAGCCTGAAAGATGTTTTTATAAATAGTAATGCAAAATATAAATTGTATTTTAAAAACAAGTTTGTAACTTTTTCCCCGGAAACCTTTGTTAAGATACATGACAAAAAAATATTTTCCTATCCAATGAAGGGAACTATAAGAGGGAATATCCCAGAAGCGGAAAGGGCTATTCTTAATAATGAAAAAGAAAGAGCAGAGCATGTTACAATTGTCGATTTAATCCGTAATGACATCGGACAGATTGCAAATAATGTCAGGGTAGAGAGATTTTGTTACACCGAAAAAATAGAGACAAATGAAGGCGAACTTATTCAGACAAGCTCTGAAATTACGGGAGAATTATCGGAAGATTATAATGAACATATAGGGGACATACTTTTTACTCTACTTCCTGCAGGTTCTGTGACAGGTGCGCCAAAGAAAAAGACCGTTGAAATTATTAAAGAGGTGGAAGAATATGATAGGGGATATTACACTGGCATTTTTGGGTATTTTGATGGGAAAAATCTTGATAGTGGGGTTATGATTCGTTTTATTGAAAATAAAGATGGCACATATTATTATAAAAGCGGTGGAGGAATTATGGTGTATAGCGATCCTCTGGATGAATATAAAGAATTGCTGGATAAGGTTTATGTGCCAATTGTTTGAAGCCATAAAAGTATTTCAAAGAGAGTTTTTTAACCTTACCTATCATTCCCGGCGATTTAATAATGCTAGAAAGATTTTTTTTAATCTGGATTATTTAGATTTGAAAGCACATATTTCCATACCGCCGGATCTGGATAATGGTCTTTATAAGTGCAGGATAATATATGCAGAAGATATTGAAAAGGTTGAGTTTATACCATATCAAAGAAGGAAGATTAACACATTGAAAATTGTAGAGAACAATGATGTTGATTATGAATACAAGTATCTAAACAAAGAATGTCTTGAAAAAATGCTTCTAAAAAAGGATAATGCTGATGACATTCTGGTTTTGAAAAAGAATTTTTTAACAGATACTTCCTTCAGCAATATTGTTTTTTTTGATGGAAATAAATGGCTTACTCCTGCTCATCCTCTTTTGAAAGGAACTAAAAGGCAATTTCTCCTTGACAGAGGTATTGTTTTTGAGGATGAAATCAGGATTTCTGATTTAGAGCTATTTAAAAAGGCATCTCTTATAAATGCAATGCTAGATATTGGCGAGATTGAGCTTGAAGTGGAAAATATAATTCGGTAGATGACATAAATGCCTTTGAGAATAAAATTTGTCGTGAGTAAAGAAAGTAACTATCGTCTGGATAGGGCTATAGCTAATTACTGCAAAGAAAATAATATTGAGCTATCTCGAAGTGCCCTTAAATCGAGGGATGCAAATATTCTTGTTAACCAGAGAGAGCGTAAATTAAGCCACATTGTTAAAGAGGGCGATGTAATTGAATTGACGATACCCGATACAAAGCTAATAAATATTCTACCTCAGGATGTTCATTTTGAAATTCTATATCTTGATAATGATATTGCAGTAGTAAATAAACCATCGGGTCTTGTTGTGCATCCTTCAAAGGGACATGAAGAGAATACGCTTGTTAATGGACTTTTAAATCTCCTTGTAGAAAGATACGGCAAAAGCCTTTCATTTGCCGGTGGTATAGAAAGGCCTGGTATTGTGCACAGACTTGACAAGGATACGGCTGGTATTTTAATTATAGCTCTCAGTGATAAGGCACATCATAAGCTTTCGGAAGATTTTAAAGAAAGGCGAATCAAAAAGACATATTATGCGGTGGTTAAGGGCTATCCAGAAAGAGAGGGGAAAATTGAGCTCCCCATAGGCCGTTCCAGGAATGATAGAAAGAAAATGGCTGTTGTACCGGAAGGGAGATATGCTTTAACTGAATATAGAGTTATAGAATATTTAAAGGATCATTCGCTTGTGGAAATAAACCTTCATACTGGAAGGACACATCAGATAAGGGTTCATTTTGCCCATATTGGACATCCTGTTGCAGGTGATGCTATATATTCCAGAAACCATAGACAATATGGTCTAACAGGCCTTGCCCTTTGCGCAAAAAAGATTATTTTTAATCACCCTGCCACGGGTAGGGAGATGAGTTTTGAGATTGAATTGCCTGAAGAGATGAAAAGGCTTGTTACAGAGTTGAGATCAGGATAGAGGAGATATAGAAGTAGCACTGGCTGCGCCAGTGCTACAATGCAAAAAACCCCGCTGTGGAGGGTAGAGGGTATGAACAACTTTTTTCTTTCAGTTTTCCTGTAGAATCGGGCGGAACTCCACATCCGTGTGTTCGGTAGAAAGTAATCGCACGGTGTTATTTTTTCGGCCCATCCCCGAACGAGTCGGGGACGGGTTCCCAACCGAAAAAATAACACCGTGCTCAATGGTAAGAGCAACACTCCGCCCTCAACGACCGCATCCCATTCGGTTTTGCCTCATGGCAGGCTCTGCGGTCTTGGTAAAGGCGAGGAGGTGAAAACTGAAAGAAAAAAGTTGTTCATACACACAAGTAAAAACCACAGCGTGGGTTATGTAGGTAAAGGAAATAAAAAAATAAAAAGAAGAAGAACCCCGACACCGCGACATGGTTATAGTAATTTGTGTTTAGAGGAAGCATTGATTATAGATAAAGTGTGTTAACCGCTATTACATAAAGGAGAATTTTACCACGCCGTAAAGGACTACGGCGGGGCTTTTGAATCAGCACAGGAAGTGATGATGAAAAAGCCATATAGTAAATAGGCGAGGTATGAACAAAGTATTAAGGTTAACACCATTGGTATAGAGGAAGAATTGGCCGATAAAGCGGTGTCGGCGATTCTTTCTTTGCTTACTTTCTTTCTCATCGCTGAGAAAGAAAGTAAGAAGGTTTTCCCTCGGTCTTGCTCGGGGCGAAATGCCTCCTGCATTTCTTGGCGTAATGGTGGGTAGGATTTTCCTGTGGGTGCAAATTGCAAGACATTCGACGGAAAGATGATGACAATGACCGGAAGGCATAGACCACAGCGGGGATTATTTTAGGTAGAGGAAATAAAAAAATAAAGAAGAAAAAAAACTACACCGCGACATAGTTATAGATACAACAATCGTTTTCTCCCTCTGCGGTTTTCCCCTTAAAAGCCTTTAGAATTAAAGCAGAGGAAACGAAGTAACAAGGAGTGGTATTCTGCGAAGAGAATAAAGGGAACAGGTAACACACCGCAATGGATTGCGGTTGCCTTTCGAATAAAGCTATGGACAGCGACATGAGAAAGGCATAAGTGCAAAGAGGAGGGTTTTAGTATAAAATCTAAAGAATACCAACTTGGAGTGAATAAGGAATGAGTATAAAAGAAAACCGCAGAGGGCGGCATTTTCTTTTTGGTTACTTTTTCTTTGTTGCTGGAGACAAAGAAAAAGTAACAATCTAACCACAAATGTTGTGGTTTAGTAATCTGCCGATAAAGCGGTGTCGGCGATTCTTTTCCCTCGACTTCGCTCGGGACATGCTTTGCTTACTTTCTTTCTCATCGCTGAGAAAGAAAGTAAGAAGGTTTCCCCTTGACCCTGCTCGGGGCGAAATGCCTCCTGCATTTCTTGGCGTAATGGTGGGTAGGATTTTCCTGTGGGTGCAAATTGCAAGACATTCGACGGAAAGATGATGACAATGACCAGAAGTAAAAACCACAGCGGGTATTATGTAGAGAAGATAAAAAAATAAAAAGAAGAAAACCCCCGACGCCGCGGCACGGTTATAGATACGATCGTTGCCTTTTCCCCCTCTGCGGTTTTCCCCTTAAGAGCCTTTAGAGCTATAGCAGAGGAAACTAAGTAACAAGAAGGGGTATTCTGCGAAGGGGATAAAAGGAACAGGTAACACCACACCGCAATGGATTGCGGTTGCCTTTCGAATAAAGCTATGGACAGCGACATGAGAAAGGCATAAGTGTAAGCAGGAGGGTTTTAGGATAAGGTCTAAAGAATACCAACTTGGAGTGAATAAGGAATGAGTATAAAAGAAAACCGCAGAGGGCGGCATTTTCTTTTTGGTTACTTTTTCTTTGTTGCTGGAGACAAAGAAAAAGTAACATTCTAACCATAAATGTTGTGGTTTAATAATCTGCCGATAAAGCGGTGTCGGCGATTCTTTCTTTGCTTACTTTCTTTCTCATCGCTGAGAAAGAAAGTAAGAAGGTTTTCCCTCGGTCTTGCTCGGGGCATGCTTTTTTGGTTACTTTTTCTTTGTTGCTGGAGACAAAGAAAAAGTAACAATCTAACCATAAATGTTATGGTGTAATAATCTGCCGATAAAGCGGTGTCGGCGACTCTTTCTTTGCACACTTTCTTTCTGGTCGTTCAGAAAGAAAGTGTGAATGGTTTCCCATCGACCTTGCTTGGAGCAGGCTTAGTCGAAGGTTGATGCCCTGAACTTGTTGAAGAGTTGCTTCGGATTATAATTCTCAGCAATAGAGAAATCTGCCATATTGCAATGCTTGCGCTGAGCAAAGTTGAAGTAATGATTTATTACGATCCAATCAAAAATGTAGAATTGTTCTATAATGTTTGCATTTTCACCAATATCTTTTATAATTAGTCAAAAAGAAGTAAAGGTGGATAAAATGAGATTGGTTATCATATCCAATCGTCTGCCTGTTACTGTTTCCTCCTTTGAAGACAAACTTGAATTTAGCTGGAGCAGTGGTGGGCTTGTAAGTGGCTTACTTTCTTTTCTTTCGAAGCAGGAAAAAGACTCCTATGTATGGGTTGGATGGCCAGGGTTTTCTTCAAAACAAAAGAATATTGACTTTAAGGAAATAGATAGGGAACTCCTTTCAAAATACAATTCATTTCCAGTTCATCTTAGCGACGAACTAATGGAAAGATTCTACTATGGTTTCTGCAATAAAAATCTCTGGCCACTCTTTCATTATTTTCCATATCTTGCATCTTTCAATGAAAGAGATTGGAAGATCTATAAACAGGTTAACAAAATTTTTTTTGACACTGTGAAAAAAGTAATAAAAAAGGATGATGTTGTATGGATTCATGATTATCATCTTATGCTTTTGCCTAAAATGATTAAGGAAAGCTTTCCACAGTTACCGGTTGGTTTTTTTCTACATATTCCATTTCCATCGTATGAAATGTTTCGGCTCTTGCCAAGGAAGTGGGGTATAGAGATTCTTGAGGGGCTTTCCGGAGCAGATCTCATAGGTTTTCATACCTATGACTATACCCAGTACTTTATCCGCTGTATGCTTCGTATTTTAGGCTATGAAAGTAACCTTGGTTACATCTATACCGGGCAAAGGTTGATTAAGGCGGATACTTTCCCCATGGGTATTGATTATGAGAAATTTAACAAAGGGCCGAATACACCGGCAGTAAAGAAGGAAAAGAAAGAAATTAAAAAAAGATTTGGAAAGTATAAAATAATATTTTCTGTAGATAGACAGGATTATACAAAAGGAATTTTGCACAGGCTTAGAGCTTATTTAATATTTCTCAGAAAGTATCCACAATGGCATGAAAGGATTGTATTTATTATGATAATCATTCCTTCCAGGATAGGCATATGGGAATATAAGAAAATACAGAACAGGGTTAATGAAATAATAAGCCAGATTAATGGGGAATTTGGTTCTCTAAAATGGACTCCCCTTGTTTATCAATACAGAAGCATACCATTTGAACAGTTGAGTGCTCTTTACAGCTTGAGTGATGTGGCGTTGATTACTCCATTGAGGGATGGAATGAATCTTGTTTCTAAAGAATATGTGGCATCACGGGTTGATAAAAAAGGGGTTCTTATTTTAAGTGAAATGACAGGTGCAGCCATGGAACTTGGAGAAGCAGTGGTAATTAATCCAGATGATCCAGATGAAATAGCAAATTCTATAGACAATTCTCTTAACATGAGTATTAGAGAACAATCATTACGAATAAAATCAATGCAGGAAAGACTTAAAAGATATGATATCCATAAATGGGTAAAAGATTTTCTGGAGGTTTTGTTTGAGGTCCAGGATGAACAAAAAAAGATAGAAGTTCACTACCTCTCACAGGAGGAGTTAAAAAATTTAGTTAATAGCTATCGGAAATCGACGAAGAGAATTCTATTTCTGGATTATGATGGAACATTGCTTCCTTTTGCACCTGTGCCAGGAAAAGCGAAGCCGAATAAAAAGCTTATTAATACTTTAAAGAAACTCGGGAAGTGCAGGGAAAATACAGTTGTATTAATAAGTGGCAGGGACAAAAAATGGATGGAAAAATGGTTTGGTAAAATCCAAATTTATCTTGTGGCAGAGCATGGTGCATGGCTTAAAGAAAGAAGAAAGGAGTGGAAAACTTTTGGGGTACTTGATAGAGAATGGAAGAAAAAAATATTACCCATTCTTCAAACTTACAAGGATAGATTACCCGGCTCTTTTATTGAAGAAAAGTCTTTTAGTCTTGTATGGCATTACAGAAATTCAAATCCAGAGTTGAGCTCTTTTCGTATCAGGGAATTTATGGATGAGATTGTTTCTTTTACAGCCAATAGAGATATATATCTTCTTCAGGGAAATAAAGTTGTAGAGATAAAAGGGGGAAATATTAATAAGGGTCTGGCTGTAAAGGAATTTCTATCAAAAGAGAAATATGACTTTATTCTTTGTGTTGGAGACGATAATACAGATGAAGATATGTTCCAGGTTATTCCTCCTGATGGTTATTCTGTAAAAGTTGGTCTAGAAAAGTCTTATGCAAGATACAATGTGAAATCATACGAAGAGGTTCTTGCTATTCTGGAAAATCTTTTAAGAATAGAACATTCATCCTAAAGGAGAATAATTCATGAGGAAGATTAAAGAGAATGAATTATGGTATAAAGACGCTGTCATTTATGAAGTGCATGTAAAATCTTTTTTTGATAGTAACCAGGATGGTATTGGAGACTTTAAAGGACTTACAATGAAACTTGATTATCTTGAATCCCTCGGGGTTAATGCAATATGGTTGCTTCCGTTTTATCCATCACCTTTAAAAGATGACGGCTACGATATATCTGATTATGAAGATGTTCACCCGAATTATGGCGATCTTCTGGACTTTAAAAGATTCCTTGGTGAGGCACACAGGAGAAATATAAAGGTCATAACAGAGCTTGTATTAAATCATACTTCAGATAAGCATATATGGTTTCAAAATTCCAGAAAAGCAAAAAAGGGATCTTACTGGAAAGATTTTTATGTATGGAGTGATTCTCCGGAGAAATATAAGGATGCAAGAATAATTTTCAAAGACATTGAATCTTCAAACTGGGCATGGGATCCAGAAGTAAAGGCTTATTACTGGCATCGATTTTATTCACACCAACCTGATTTAAACTATGACAATCCTGCGGTGCATGAGGAAATATTTAAAGTAGTGGACTTCTGGTTAAACCTTGGAGTTGATGGATTAAGGCTCGATGCAGTTCCTTATTTATACGAGCGTGAGGGTACCAATTGCGAGAATCTTCCGGAGACCTTTGCGTTTCTTGAAAAGATCAGGACTCATATAGACAGAAAGTTTGAAAACAGGATGCTTCTTGCAGAAGCCAATCAATGGCCCGAGGATGCTGTTAAGTATTTTGGAAGTGGAAACAGATGTCATATGGCTTTTCACTTTCCACTTATGCCTCGCCTTTTTATGGCTCTTGAAATGGAAGACCGCTTTCCGGTGGTCGATATTTTAGAACAAACTCCACCTATTCCAGAAGAGTGTCAATGGGCGCTCTTTATCAGAAACCATGATGAGCTTACCCTAGAAATGGTTTCTGATGAAGAAAGGGACTATATGTACCGTATGTATGCGTCTGAATCAAAGGCAAGAATTAATCTTGGAATACGCAGAAGGCTTGCCCCTCTCTTGAGTAATAACAGAAGAAAGATAGAAATTATGAATTTTTTGCTTTTCTCTTTACATGGAAGTCCGGTTATTTATTATGGTGATGAAATTGGAATGGGTGATAATTTTTACCTTGGTGATAGAAATGGGGTGCGTACTCCTATGCAGTGGAGTCCGGATAAGAATGCCGGATTTTCAAAGGCAAGTCCTCAGGAGTTATATCTGCCTATCATTATTGAACCGGAATACCACTACGAGGCTATAAATGTAGAAAATCAGGAAAAGAATCCATCGTCTCTCTTATGGTGGATGCGACGCATTATAGAAAAGAGAAATAAATACAGGGCATTTAGCAGAGGGGCACTTGAATTTATTTATGGAGATAATCCTAAAATCATTTCCTTCCTCAGGATTTACAATGAACAGGTAATCCTGGTAATAGCAAATCTATCTCGATTTGCCCAGCATGTAGAATTAAATTTATCTAAATACAAGGGGTTTACTCCTATTGAGCTTTTTAGTAATAGCCCTTTTCCTAAGATTACAGAGGATGAATATCTTTTTATGCTGGGTCCTCATGATCATTTCTGGTTTTTGCTTGAAAGTCCAAAGCAAAAAGAGATAGAGTTAAAAGCATCTTCAAAAAAGAATATTCCGGAAATTGAAATAAGCGGGCATTGGTCTATCATTATGGAAGGGCGGTATAAAGATGTTTTTGAAGAACAGATTTTACCTGAATATTTTAATCGTACTTTACAGAATACAAAAGTTGAGAAAATAGAAATAATAGATAGCATAAAGATTCTGGATAATCCCGCTAGTGGATTTCTGTTGCTTTTACATTTGAATTTTAGAAATTCTGAAAGAGCTTTGTTTCTTTTCCCCCTTTCTTTCATACCGAAAGAAATTTTTCCGGAAACAAAAGTGAAACTTCAAGATAGCATAGTTGCTCTGGTAAAAGAAATAGGCAATGGAAAAACAAAGGATAGAACGGGTTATATCTGTTATGGAACATCCGACAGGGTTTTTCGTTCTCAATTACTTCATTTTATAAAAAAATATGACACAGCTCATGGGAAGAATGGAACTATTTACTTTCATAGAAACAGGCTTTCTAACCAGGAACTTCAATCCATTCCTCTAGAAATTCATTCAGATCTCCTTAAAGGAGAGCATGAAAGCATATGCATATTATATGAACAGAAGATATTTTTAAAACTCTATCCAAAGCTTTTTGAAGGTAAAAATCCAGAGGTCCAGGCCTTTAAACTTTTTTCCGAGAAAAATTTTGATAACATTCCATATTATATTGGTGACCTTGAATACAGAGATAACAGGAACAAAAACATATATACACTTGGAGTTGTAACGCGTTTTATAAATAAACAGAAAAATGGAGTTGAATATTTAAAAGATGAAATAGGAAAGTATGTTGAAAGGATTATTTCTGAAAAATATCATATTGAAGAAACCTTACTTGAAAAAAGGATTAATTACATAAATACTCCAGTTGCCTCCATTGCAGAAGATATTCTCCAGCTTCTTGGAAAATATTTTGTGTATATGATGGAAACAATGGGTAAAAGGACAGCAGAGTTGCATTGCCTGCTCGCAGGAAAAAAGGAAGACCCTCAATATTGCATGGAAGACTATACACTCCTTTACCAGAGGTCTCTTTATCAATCTTATAGGAATAAGGTAAAAAAAGTAATTAGAGAATTGAGCTATGCAAAAAGCAAATTTGATGAAGATACTATTACGGAAATAAATAGTATTGTTGTGATGGAAAACTTGTTGCTTGAAAAGGGGGAGAGAATGTCTGGAAGGGAGCTTAATGCTAAAAAAATAAGAATTCATGGAGATTACATTCTGGAGAATTTAATTTACACAGGGAAGGATTTTGTAATTGTAGATTTTGAAGGCAATTCCAGTCAGCCTTATAGTCAGAGAATTATTAAAAGATCTCCTCTGCGTGATCTTGCAAGCCTTGTTTATTCTATTTACAAAACGGCTTATCGATTCTTTACCGAGGAGTATTTTAAGATAAAAAGCTCTGTGCTGAAAGAAATTTCTCTGGAAAAGTGGGCTGATTTCTGGTACAATATGACCTGCGGAATCTTTATAACTTCCTATTGTGACTTTGCAAAAGAAAAAAGCTCTCAATTTTTTGATGATAATAGTTTTTCTCTTCTTTTCCCGATTTTTCTAATTGAATGGAGCCTTAATGAAATAGAAAATGCTCTTTACAAGGAAGGCGAGGATTTAGTTACGCCAATAAGATATATAAAGAATGTTGTAGAGTATTTTAAGGAGTAGGTATCACCTCATGTGCTCGGGGCGAAATGCCTCCTGCATTTCTTGGCGTAATGGCGGGTAAGATTTTCCTGTGGGTGCAAATCGATGTTATGATAAAAGTCAAGGTAAAATTGACAGGGTAAGGAAGATGGTAGTAAAATCTGTCTCAAGAATACTTCAAAGGGTATTTAAAAGACAGAAGAAGGCTG
>Ga0315298_1001474_pt1 | contig 42921 bp, 26 predicted proteins | sample WHS_1_MG_FD_203077 | JGI IMG/M metagenome (GOLD analysis project Ga0315298, IMG submission 203077) | Extremophilic microbial mat communities from Washburn Hot Springs, YNP, Wyoming, USA - WHS_1_MG | ecosystem: Environmental > Aquatic > Thermal springs > Hot (42-90C) | place: USA: Wyoming... | reverse complement strand
CGGATTCAAGGTCTCCGGCGTCTTCCGCGACGCCGCTGACTTCGCCGTCCTGGTCCTCTGGGATCGCGAGGACTTCTTCGGCCACCCGCGCTTCTCCTACCTGCCCGACGGCGACTTCTCCGGCATCCCGCTCACCTTCTATCTCGCGTACCAGAACCTCCAGCCCATTGACTCCCCAAGTTCGCCACCATCGACTGGCGGTATCTCAACTGCCTCAAAACCGGCGGCACCTGGGCCGGCGGCGACGAGGCGTTCCTTACGATCGGCGGCACGACCATCGGCAAGTGCGTTTTCCCGGCGGACACGCCCGATATCATCGCCGAGCACTTCGCCTACTACATCAACGAGACCTTTGTGGGCGTTTAGGCCGAGGCCTTAGGCGGCGTTCTCAACATCACCGTACGCCCGCCCGCGCCGGCCTACTCGTTCAGCTTCTCTGAGAGCCATAACTCGGCCCAAGGCACGGTGACTGTGGAGGGATCGCTTTCGGGCGGAATCATGGGCGAGTGGGTGATTGACGATTCGGCCACCCCCGTGTTGAACCGCGCTGCGCGCGACTGGCACACCGACTACTTCGCCGAGCTGGCGGCGCATGGCATGAGCTGCGTGGCGGCGTTCAGCCAGGAGCTGGTGCTGCCGCCGGACGTGAATGACCCGACGACGCGGCGCCTGAACCGCCACGTGAACCTGCCGCCAGAGTGGGAAACCAAGGACGGCTCGGGCCTGGAGACCTTCGCGATCGAGGGCCACCAGTTCGCTGGCTTGGACCGCAACCTGGACAAGGTGCGCTGGATGGCTGGCTATCCCTTCGACGTTCTCTCCTGGCCTCGATCAGCCAGCCCGTATCTCGCGGGCAACTTCAACGCCGGCTGGCCGCTTGAGCGCGACTACCTCACCGCCCGCCGCACCCTCGTCCCCCTCATCAACCTCTGGGCCTACGACCACCTCTGCCTCTTCGCCCGCTCGTTGCCCCTACCAAGTGAATCCCGCAACCACCGGTGACATGAGGGCGCCCGCCTCATCGTGCGCCCCACGGCCCCGTATCCAAACCTCGCCGACAGGGCGGAGCTGATGGCCGCCACCAACCCCTCCGGCTGGTCCGGCGTCATCAAGGTCAAGACCCCGCGAGCACCACCCTCGGTTACAGCCTGCTCTATTCCGACCCGTGAGGATCCCCGTTGGAATAGGAGCCCAGCGCGGCGAGGTGGCCGCCGCATGTGCGCTCTGTCGCTCCAGGACAACCTCGCCCTCATGCCCGACGAGGGGAAGGTCATCAAACTGAAGCGAGGCCTCGCCGTCGCCCATCTGAGTACGCCGCCCTCCAGCACAATCCCGGAATACAATGAGACGAGGTACGCCCGAAGGAAATGAGCATCTTCGACCTCCACGCCAGCGTCCTCCAGGACTACCAGCGCTACGTCCAGAGTTTCCTCTCGATTTCCGACGAGGTGATCCTCGAGTTCGTCGAGAGGAAACTGCTCGAAGAAGGCGTCCTCTGGCCGGACGCGCTGATCCAGTTGAACCCGGCTTACCAACAGGTGGAAACCGTGGATCAGCTGGCCGCCTCGGGATTGCTGATACCTGCCACGGCCAGTATCTTCCGTACCGACAACGGCGATCCGATAAGGCTCTACCAGCACCAGCGCGACTCCATCGAGTTGGCCGCCCGGAAGCGCTCTTATGTCGTGACCAGCGGCACTGGCTCGGGCAAGAGCCTCACTTATTTCATCCCGATTTTCGATTCCATCTTGCGCGGGAACTTCGAGGAGCGGAAGGTCTGGGCAATCGTAGTCTACCCCATGAACGCGCTGGTCAACTCCCAGTGGGAGTCATTAAACGCCCTTGCGGAAAGTTACCGGCGGCGAACTGGCCGGGAGATGCCTGTCCGCTTCGCCAAGTATACCGGCCAGGAGAGCGACGCAGAGAAGCGGCAAACCCAGGAGGACCGGCCCCACATCCTGCTCACCAACTTCGTGATGCTCGAAATGATGCTGCTCCGACCCCAGGAGTCGGCGTTCGTGGACCGGGCTACAGCCGCTCTCCAGTTCCTGGTCTTGGATGAGCTGCATATGTACCGTGGCCGGCAGGGCGCCGACGTGGCCATGCTTGTCCGCCGACTGAAGCAGCGCTGCGGGAATCCGGAGCTATTGCACATCGGAACCAGCGCAACCATGATCTCCAGCCCGTCGGCGGCGGCCCAGGAGCGGCGCCAAGCTGTGGCAGATTTTGCCAGCAAGCTCTTCGGCGCACTGGTGCCGCCCGAGAACATCATCGAAGAGTCCCTCGTTCCCATTGCCCGCCAAACCTCGCCCCCGACGCCCGAGCAGCTCCAGGCTGCCCTGAACGCACCGATCTCCACGCACATCCAGGAGCTGCTTCAAAACCCACTGACATACTGGCTGGAGGCCAACGTCGGAATCCAAAGGGAGAGCGACGGCAAGTACCGCCGGCGACCGCCGCTGAGCGTGAACGTGCTTGCCAGCCGACTCTCCGAACTCACTGGGGTCCCGCAAGAGCGGTGTTCCGAGCACCTCCGGGAGATGCTTCTCGCTGGGGCGCAGATCCGATACGCGGACGGCACACCTGTGTTTGCCTTCAAACTGCATCAGTTCATCTCACAAGGGCGCGCCGTCTATGCCACTTACGAGGCGCGCGATCGGCGCTATCTCACTCTCGACGGGCAGTACTACGCGCCGAGTACGGAGGGAGCGCGTCTATTGTTCCCATTGGCCTTCTGTCGTGTATGCGGCCAGGAATACTACAAGGTTCGCTACGACGCGTCGAACAGCCGGATTACACCGTGGGGCGAGGCATTTGACGAGGAGGAGGACGAACAATCCCAGCGTGGCTACCTCATGCTGCCGCCCTCGGCGAGCTTCGATTGGTCCGCCGATGACCTGCCGCCGGAGTGGCTCAACGCCAGTGGCCGAGTCCGGAGCAACTACAAGAAGCGCCTCCCCCGCCTTGTTCACGTGGCACCCGACGGAGCCGTCTTCTCGGAACCCCGTGAGGGAACTGTGAAAGGGTACTTCCAACCGAGCCCCTTCCTGCTTTGCCTCGCCTGCGGGGAGTACTACACCGGCCGGCAGCGTGAGTTCACCAAGCTGAGCGGTCTTTCGAGTGAGGGCCGCAGCTCCGCCACTACCGTTCTTGGGATTTCCGCACTGGATCACGCCGAGGAAGCTGGGATCTCTGGTTCCGCCAAGAAGCTCCTCAGCTTTACCGACAACCGCCAGGATGCGTCCCTCCAGGCGGGGCACTGCAACGATTTCGTCCGTGTATCCCTGCTGCGCGGAGCCATCTATGAAGCCACTCGGCGACACGGCGAGCTGCGGCATTTTGACATCCACAGAAAGACAAAGGAGGTCCTCGGGCTTGATCTCCGCGACGTTGCACAGAACCCAGACCTCGATCCGTCCTCTCCCCACGCAGCCACCGTCTGGAAGTGCTTTGAAGACCTGATCGAGTACCGAATCTACGAAGACCTGCGCCGCGCCTGGCGCATCGTTCACCCCAACCTCGAACAGTGCGGTCTCCTTCGCGTAGACTACGAAGGCCTTGAATCTTTGTGCAGCCGCGACGATCTTTGGCAGGAACTGCCGCCTTTGGCGAGACTGTCAGCCAGCCAACGCCTCGGGATTCTCAGGCCTATTCTCGACTTCTGCCGCAAGAAGCTGGCCATCCGGGTGGAGTGCCTTCGCGAAACGTACCAACAGCAGCTCCGCCAGCGCGTCAACCAGGTCATCAACGACCGGTGGAATTTCGACGAATCGGAGGAGCGGCTGCGCCAGGCCGAACGGCTGATTCTTCCAGACCAACCTGCTAACCAGGTCCCAGGCGTCAGCCTCAGCACGCGCAGCCTCGTTGGCCGCTACTTACGCCGCAAGCTGCCAGATATCTCCGACTACCCTCAGTTCGTCCGGAAGCTGGTGACCGTGCTCGCTTCCCAGGGACTTCTGCGGCTGGACCAAGAGCGGGGCGTGGAATACGCACAGCTTGACGCGGCTGCCCTGATCTGGCGCATGGGCGAGGGTGAGCCGCCCCCTCCCGATCCCATCTACAGTCGCCGCGCAGTGAGCCCCATCTATGTGCAGGTCCAGCAAAAGGCCAATGAGTTTTTCCGAGACCTTTACAGCCGCCGTGCGCTGTCGTTGCGCTCCGTCGAGGGTCTCGCCCATACGGCGCAGGTCCATTATACCGATCGCCAGGAGCGGGAACGCCGATTCAGGGAGGGCGACCTGCCCCTGCTGTTCTGCTCGCCCACAATGGAACTGGGGATCGACATCCGCGACCTCCAGCTTGTCCACCTGCGCAACATTCCTCCGACCCCGGCCAGCTACGCACAGCGTAGCGGCCGCGCCGGCCGCAAGGGCGATCCCGCGCTTATCCTCGCCTACTGCGCCGCGGGCAGTGGGCACGACCAGTATTTCTTCCGTCGGCGCGAAGAAATGGTAGCTGGCGCCGTTCGACCGCCCCGCATCGACCTCTCCAACGAGGACCTCTTGCGGGCCCACATTCATGCTCTTTGGTTCTCTAAGGTCAACCTGCGGATCGAGCGGTCCATAGACGAGCTCCTGGAGTTGCAATTGGATGATCTGCCCTTGAAAGACAGCGTTCGCGCGGCCATCGATCTCTCCGAGGACCGGCTTCGTCAATGTATCGAGGAAGGCCGGGGCATCCTGGATCTCTGCGCAGCCGAGCTAAAGGAAGCCGACTGGTTCACCCCAACTTGGCTGGAGGACACTCTGCGGCGTGCGCCGCAGGCGTTCAACGAAGCCTTCGATCGCTGGCGGCAACTTTACCGCGCAGCCACCACACAACTCTTAGAGGCGCAGCGTATCCAGGCCACCTCCTTTGACGAACGCCAGCAACGCGAAGCAAAATAGCGCGTCGAGGAGGCCATCCGGCAACGGAACCTGCTCACCAATACCGGCACGTTGCGCGAGGAGTCGGACTTCTATCCCTACCGGTATCTCGCCAGCGAAGGTTTCCTCCCCGGCTACAACTTCCCCCGTCTCCCCGTGCGCGTCTACGTTCCGCGGGAGGACGGCGAGTTCATAAGCCGACCGCGCTTTTTGGCCATAACCGAGTTTGGCCCGGACAATCTGATCTACCACGAGGGGGCGAAATACCAGGTTCGTCGCTTTTGGACGCCCCCCGGGGGCCTGGGTGCCCGGCGCTCCACAGCAAAGCTGTGCAATGTTTGCGGCTACTTCAACAGCGGCACCGACGACCGGTGCGGCAACTGCCAGACGGTACTCGACGGCTCTACCAGCCTGTTCGTCAATCTGCTGGAGATGCCGAACGCCAAGACGATTCGCAGAGAACGGATTACCTGCGATGAAGAAGAGCGCGTCAGGCGCGGTTACCACACAACGATTCATTTCCGTTTCGCTCCTGGCGCAGGTGGTCGGCTGCGCACAATTGAGGCGATGGTCGGCGCCGACCCGACCCAGCCGCTACTGAGAACCACTTTCGCACCGGCGGCCACGCTTTTTAAGGTCAATCACGGCTGGAAAGGCGGTCGAACGGAAGGCTTTCTCCTCAACCTGGCTAATGGTGAAATCAATCCCGACGCCAACCAATCGCCTGGTGAGACAGCGATCCTGCGGCTTTTCGTGAGCGATACCGAGAACCTGTTGCTCGTGCGCCCTCGACCTGAGATCCAACGCGATCCGAGGGCGCTGGCTTCTTTACAGTTTGCTTTGCAGCGCGGCATGGAACAGCATTTTCAAGTCGAAGAATCAGAGCTGGCCTCGGAACGGGTCGGCGCCGGTGACCATCGGGCTATCCTGTACTGGGAGGCTGCCGAAGGCGGCGTCGGAGTACTCCGGCGCCTGGTGGAGGAACAGAATTTGTTCGCCGCCATCGCCTCCACCGCGCTGGAACGTCTGCACTTCGACCTCGTCTCGTTCGAAGACCAGAAACCCGACTGCGCGCAGGCCTGCTACGAGTGCCTGCTCTCATACACCAACCAGCCGGACCATCGCTGGCTCAACCGTCACCTCGTTCGGGATGTGCTGAACGCCCTGAGAAGCTCGCTCACCACACGGCAGCACGCCGGGCGAGACTACGAAGAGCACTACCGCTGGCTGCGCTCCTTGACGGACAGCCGCTCTGAGCTCGAGCGGCGTTTCGTAGATCACCTCTACCAGACCCGCCGCAATCTTCCGGACGAAGCCCAGAAGGCCGTTGCAGAGGTCAACACGATACCGGATTTCTACTATTCGGGCTGCCATGCCTGCGTCTTTTGCGATGGCGCCATCCATGATGACCCCGCACAGCAGCAACGTGACAAGGATGTCCGCAGGCAGCTTCGGGAGTCCGGCTACCGCGTGATCGTGATCCGCTACGATCGCGATCTGGAAACTCAAATCGCACAGTACCCTGATGTCTTCGGAGAGGCGAGGAGGTGAGCCGTGCCCGCTGCGTCTGTTGGTTCAATTGTCCGCTGCCGCAACCGGGAATGGATCGTGCTGCCCTCGGCCAACGAGGATCTGTACCTACTGCGGCCACTCGCCGGAAGCGAGCAAGAGGTCTGCGGGATCCACCGGCGTCTGGCCGACCTCGGGTTGGACCGCCTCGATCCCGCTTGCTTTCCCCTCCCCTCAGCCGAGGACATCGGCGACGCGGTGGGGGTCGAATTGCTCTTCAACGCCGCCCGGCTGACTCTCCGTGACGGCGCGGGCCCGTTCCGCTCCCTCGGCCGCATCAGTGTCCGTCCACGGCCCTACCAGTTCGTCCCTCTCCTGATGGCACTGCGGCTCGATCCCGTGCGCATGTTGATCGCTGATGACGTAGGTATTGGAAAGACCATTGAGGCCCTGCTGATTGCGCGCGAACTGCTCGACCGTGGGGAAATCGACCGCGTCTGTGTCCTCTGCCCTCCTTACCTCTGCGACCAGTGGCAGCGAGAGCTTTGGCATCATTTCCGCCTGGAATCCGTGGTCATCCGCTCCGGCACGGTAAGCCGGCTCGAGCGTGACCTCCCCCCGGGCGATCACAGCATTTTCGGCTATTACCCACACATCGTCGTCAGCATCGACTACGCCAAGAGCGATCATCATCGGGCCAATTTCCTCCAGCACTGTCCAAAATTCGTCATCGTGGACGAAGCCCACGGTGCCGCCGACCATGCCGGCGCCGGGCGCACCCAGCAGCAACGTCACGAACTTCTCCGCGCCTTAGCTGCCGATCCTGAACGCCACCTGCTTCTTCTGACCGCGACACCCCACAGCGGAGTCGAAGCGGGATTCCTTTCGCTGCTCGGCCTTATCAAAGCCGATTTCGGTAACCTGAACTTGCAGCAGCTTTCGGACCGCCAGCGCGCTGAATTGGCCCGCCATTTCGTTCAGCGCCGCCGCGCCGATGTCACCCACTGGTTGGGGGAGGAAACTCCATTCCCCTCCCGCGACGCCGGCGAAAAGACCTACAGCCTTTCATCCAAGTACCACCAGCTCTTCGACGGCGTCTATCGGTTCAGCCGTGAACTCGTCCGCAGCGGTGAAACGCTCACAGGCTGGCGCCGACGCATCCGCTACTGGTCAGCCCTCGCGTTGCTGCGCTGCGTCATGTCCAGTCCTGCCGCCGCTGTCGCCGCCATCGGCAAGCGCTTGAAAACTGAGCGGGCGGAGGAGGGCCAGGACGATACCGCCTACTCGCCCTACATTTACGAGGCGACTGACGAGGACACCGTTGATACCCCGCCCGCCCACATCCTGGAGGAAGGGGAGGAGGAGTTAACCGACGCCCAGCGCCGGCACCTGCGGGACTTCCAGCGCCTTGCTGCGACGATCTCCGGCACCGATGACGACACCAAGATCGTCGAGTGCACCAAGCTGGTTCGCGACCTGCTCCGCCAAGGCTTTCACCCCATCATCTGGTGCCGATACATCGCCACCAGTGACTACGTTCGCGACCAGCTTCACAGCCGCCTCTCACAGGAGTTCCCAAACCTCCGTGTCCTTTCCATCACCGGGGCGCTCTCGGAGGATGAGCGCAGCGCTCTGATCGAGGAACTCGACCCAGCCAAGTTTCCCCGCCGCGTCCTCGTCGCCACCGACTGCCTCAGCGAAGGGGTCAACCTCCAGGAGCTTTTCACCGCCGTGGTCCACTACGACCTGCCCTGGAACCCCAACCGCCTGGAGCAGCGCGAGGGGCGCGTGGATCGCTTCGGCCAGCGCGCCCGGGTCGTTAAGGCTGTGCTGTTTTACGGCCGCGACAACCCTGTGGACGGTGCTGTGCTCGATGTGCTGTTGCGCAAAGCGCGAGACATCTACAGGGCATTGGGCGTCCGAGTCCCCGTTCCGGTGGATAGCGAGACCATTGTCGAGGCTGTGTTGAAAAAACTCTTTGCCGCTCCCTCTGCTCAACTCAACCTCTTCGACCTTGTCGAGGTCCAGAACTTGCATCAAAAATGGGCACGGGCGGCAGAAGACGACAAGGCCAGCCGGACCCGGTTTGCCCAGCACGCCATCAAGCCGGACGAGGTGGATCGCGAACTCAGGGAGACCGATGCCGTGTTGGCCGACCCGGCGACAGCCCGGCGGTTCCTGGAAAACGCCGCCCAGCGTCTCAATCTTCGCCTGCGCCCCGCCGCGGACGACACGCTGGTCCTGTCAGGCTTTGACCGCCTGCCTGATCTAGCACGCGCCGCCGCGCCCAACACCGAAGAGTGGCTTGTTACCTTCCGCCACCCTGCTCCGGAAGGCGTCGAGCCTCTCGACCGCAACCATCCCTTCCTCCAGGCCCTCGCTCAATGGCTCACCGAGGAAGCCCTCGCCCGGCCCGGTCAGGCCTTCGCCAATCGTTGCGGCGCCATCCGCACGCGGGCAGTCTCCCGTCTCACCTTCCTGCTGCTCTGCCGACTTCGTTACACCCTCTCGATTCCCGGCAAGCCCGATCTCCTGGCTGAGGAGGTACAGTGCTTCGGCTTTACCGGCTCGCCAGGTCCAGCGCCTGCTTGGCTGCATCCGGATGAGGCCTTGCAACTTCTACGGACGGCCAAGCCCGACGCCAATATGTCAACCGGGGAGCGCACGGAACTCGTTCGGGAGCTGCTGGAGTCGTGGGAACAGGTGCGCACGGCGCTCGATCCTCTGATTACCGCACGCGCCAAACGTCTCGAAGAGGCTCATCGTCGCGTCCGCGCCACCGTCCAGCTCGCTCGGCGTGGCTTGGCCGTTGCGCGCCATTATCCGCCGGACCTGCTCGGGGTGCTGGCACTGCTCCCGATCCCACAAGGAGTCCGCCCGTGAGCGCCAAATACCCTTCGCTCACCATAGTGGGCGGCCTGATCTCCGCCGACTTGATCGACGACATCGCCGAGGGTAAGGCTGTCGGCCAGCGCCCGCGCGACTTCGGCTTCCCCGACCACACCCATCTGATTGACCAGATCTCTGCCACATGGGCGGACGCACGGGCCTTCTGGCAGAGTTTCCGCCGCCGCTTAGATAGCCTTCAAGCCAGCGAAACCGGCGTCACTTTCACGCGTGCCCAGTGGATTGTGCCGCTGTTCAGCCTGCTGGGCTACGACCTCACCTATCAGGAACGTGCTGCCGAAGCAGACGGCCAAAGCTACGCCATTTCGCACCGTGCAGACGGGAAGGAGCCTGCCCCGCCGGTCCACGTCGTCGGCGCCGGCCAGTCGCTTGACCGCCGGGCCGAATCCGGCCGTCCGCGCCTGGCCCCGCACTCCCTGGTGCAGGAATACCTCAACCGCACGGAGCATCTTTGGGGCATTGTGACGAACGGCCTGACCCTGCGCCTCCTCCGCGACTCGCAGTTACTGCGGCGGCAGGCTTACATCGAGTTCGACCTCCAGACCATGTTCGAGGGCGATCGTTTTGCCGACTTCGCCCTCCTCTACCGGCTCCTCCATCGCTCCCGCCTCCCCCATGCGGACGAGAAACCCGAGGCATGCCTTTTGGAGCGCTGGTACAACCACACCGTGGAGCAGGGTGGCCGCGTCCGCGAGAGGCTCCGCGATGGGGTCGAGGAGGCCATAAAGAAGCTCGCCAACGGCCTGCTCCGTCATCCTCGCAACACTGACTTGCGTCAAGCCGCCCACGAAGGCAAACTCCAACCTGCCAGGCTCTACGAGCAGCTCTTGCGCCTGATCTACCGCCTGCTCTTCCTCATGGTCACCGAGGAGCGGAATCTGTTGTGCTCTCATCCGGTCTACCGCGAATACTACAGCGTGAGCCGCCTGAGGCGTCTGGCAGAGCTACCTCAAGCCCGCAACCAGCATGATGACCTCTGGATGGGGTTACAGTCCACTTTCCGTCTCTTCCACAGCCAGGAACTGGGCCGCCTGCTCGACGTCCCGCCGCTCGACGGTGAGCTCTTCGACCTCAGCCGGACCGAGGATCTCAACTCCGCCTACCTCGCCAACGACGACTTTCTCGAAGCCTTTTGGCACCTGTCCACCTACCGGGAAGACCGCCGTGCGCTGCCCAGGCGCATCAACTACGCCGCGCTCGATGTCGAGGAACTGGGTAGCGTCTACGAGAGCCTGCTCGACTTGCAGCCGGTCTTTACGCACGAAAACGGTCAGCTCGCCTTCCAGCTCATTCAAGGGACACAGCGAAAAACCACCGGATCCTACTACACCCATCCGGAACTGGTCGAGGAGCTAGTGAGGAGCGCCCTGGTTCCAGTGATCGAAGACCGGCTGAAGTCGGCCCGCAAGCCCAATGAAAGAGAACAGGCGATCCTGGACATCACCGTCTGCGACCCGGCCTGCGGCAGCGGGCACTTCCTGCTCGCGGCTGCGCGCCGACTGGCGCGGGAGTTGGCTCAAATCCGCAGCGGCGAGGATGAACCCAGCCCACGGGAGTACCGTCTCGCCCTCCGCGACGTCATTACCCACTGCATTTACGGGGTGGACAAGAACCCTTTGGCCGTGGAGCTGTGCAAGGTTGCTTTGTGGCTTGAAAGCCATGCCGAAGGCAAACCGCTAAGCTTCCTCGACCACCGCATCCTGTGCGGTGATTCCCTGGTAGGGGTGCGTGACCTCGCCGTGCTTCAAGGCGGAATACCCGATGAGGCGTTCAAGCCCGTCACCGACGACGACAAAGATGTTGCCAAAGAGATCAAGCGCCGCAACCGCGCGGCCCTTGGCGGCCAGCGCGCTCTGCCGTTCACGGCCGCCGCCGAAATCCAGGAGCTGACTGACCTACGCAAGGCGCTTTTCGAGATTCCCGATGACACGCCGGAGCAGATCCGCGAGAAGCGAAAGACCCTGGAGTGCTGGCGCAGTGAGAGCGGGCGCTACTGGCGCGATCGCACGGCCGCCGACCTTTGGACCTGCGCCTTCTTTGTGGCGCTGACGCCGGAGAATTTGGCAAGCCACAGCATCCCCACCACTCAGGAGCTGCTTGACTACCTCGAGGGCCGCCGCCCGGACCCCCGCATGCTGGCCGAGGCGCTCTCCCAAAGCGTTCGCCAGCGTTTCTTTCACTGGCCCCTGGAGTTCCCGGAGGTCTTTGCCCGCGGCGGTTTCGACGTGATCCTGTGCAATCCGCCGTGGGAGCGCATCAAGCTCCAGCAGGAGGAGTTCTTCGCCACGCGTGACCTGGAGATCTCCCTCGCTCCGAATGCCGCAGCCCGCCGCGCACTGATTCAACAACTCTCCGTCACAAAGCCCGGACTCTGGCGCGAGTATCAAAGCGCGCTTCATGACGCTGACGCCGTGAGTAAGCATCTGCGCACCTGCGGCCAGTTCCCGCTCACCGGGCGCGGCGATATCAACACCTATTCTGTCTTCGCCGAACGCTTCACCCGCTTGGTGCGGCCGCAGGGACGTGTGGGAGCGGTGCTCCCTACAGGCATCGCCACCGACGATACGACCAAGGAGTTCTTCGCGAGCCTGATGGAAGGCCGGAGGCTGGTCTCGTTCCTGGCCCTGGAGAACGAGGACATGTTCTACTTCCCCGGTATTCATCACAGCTTCAAGTACGGCCTGATGACCATCGGTGGCGAGAAAGCCGTAACCGCCCAGCCATCGTTCACGTTTCTGTGCCGCCGAATTGAAGACACCCGCAAGCCCGAGCGCCGATTCACACTCACCGAGGAGGACATCCGCCTGCTCAACCCCAACACCCGCACCTGCCCGGTCTTCCGCACGCGCGCCGACGCCGAGCTCACCAAGAAGATCTACGGCCGCGTCCCGGTGCTCATTGATGAGGCGAGTGGCCGAAACGAGTGGGGTGTTCGCTTCCAGACCATGTTTCACATGGCCAACGACAGCGACCTGTTCGAGACGCAGCCCGGCCCCGGCCTGGTGCCGCTCTACGAAGCCAAGATGATCCACCAGTTCGACCACCGCTACGCCACCTACGAAGGCGCCACGCAAGCCAACATCAACGAAGGCAGCCTGCCGCAGCCCACCGAGCAGCAGAAGCAAGATCCCCGATTCCGGGTCCTGCCGCGCTACTGGGTTCCAGTTGCTGCGGTCGACACGCTTCTTGATACCTGGCGGCGACAGTGGCTACTCGGCTTCCGCGATGTGACCAGTAACGTCGTTGAGCGAACCGCCATTTTCAGCTTGCTGCCCCGCGTGGGCGTGGGCCACACGGCCCCCCTGATGTTCTTCGGCGTGGACATCCAAACGCCGCTGATCGCCTGTCTGCTCGCGAACCTTGGCAGCCTGGCGTTCGATTACGTCACACGGCAGAAACTCGGCGGAACCCATCTCACCTACTTCATCCTTAAGCAGCTACCAGTTGCGGATCCGGCTTCCTACAGTCAGAACCAGCTCACCTTCCTTGTGCCACGCGTCCTCGAGCTCACCTGCACCGCCTGGGACATCCAGCCCTTCCTCGACGACGTCTGGCGCGAGGCAGATGCCGATCTGCGCGCCGCCATCGAGCGCCAGTGGTGCGAGAACCGCGAGGCCACCGGCGGCCACACCTACGATCCGCCGGAGTGGTACACGCCTCCCAGGGACCGCTGCCCGCTCCCTCCCTTCAAGTGGGACGAAGACCGCCGCGCCCGCCTCCGCGCCGAACTCGACGCCTACTCCGCCAAGCTCTACGGGCTCAACCGTAAACAACTCCGCTACATCCTCGATCCTGCGGACCTGACCGCCAAGGAAATTGCAACGATCCTGGACGACAGCGAAGAAGTGGCCGATCCCCTCGACCCGGAGGGTTACCGCAGGCGCGTCGAGGCGAGCACCTTCCCCGGCGAAACCTTCCGTGTGCTAAAGGAAAAGGAAATGGCCCGCTACGGCGAATACCGCACCCGCCGCCTGGTGCTGGAGGCCTGGGAGCGGCTTTGCGCCCCCAGCGGTCTGCGGTAATCTACTCTTTGGCCCTTTCCGCAGGTTGCGACGGCCGCGGCGGAGCCGCCGGTTTCTTCGGCGGCTTTGGCGCCAGACGAAGCAGCGGAATCGTGAGCGGCGGCAAGTTCATGCGGGTGATCGTGTTCTGGACATATTCGCGGAAATAGGGCCAGCAGTTGAAGACCGCGTTGCCGTCTTTGAAGGCCTTAACCGCCTCAGCAGGGGTTGATATCCCTCGGCGAGCCGGTAGTCCACCTCCCAAGTGCACTCGACAAGCGCTAGCGGTTTTCTGCCCCTTCCGGAACCTTCTGTCGGCGCCGCCTTCTCCTCAACGCCGCTCAGGTGGAAGCTGATCTGCAGGCGGAGCAGGCCATTGGGTGCCGACGCTTGTCGGGCCCTGTGCTTCAGTGTGAGCACAATCGCACAATATGTGGCCTGTCCCGGGCGCTGATCCTGATTGAGGCTCGAAGAACAGGAAAAAGTATTCAGGCTGGGCGCGATTGCCTGAAGCTCGGCTTGCCCCTGTTGGCGGCGGTCTACGAAGGGATGACGGAGGCGGCGACCGCCAACCAGGAGTTGCTGGAACAGGGCGCGCGACGCCTGATGAAAAGCAGGTCTACCAACCGGCCGAACATCCAGCCGATTCCGGACGTGATCCGATCGGTGCCAACCGAAGGCTCTAAACCGATCGGAACCGCATCTCAAGGACCTCAAATGCCTTTGCTCGGCTGAAACACCGAGCCGAAAGCCTGCGTTCTCACATGCAACTTGATCGCCTGGCGCCTCGCGCGCAAGTGCCAATATGTCAATCCGCCTGAAGCCGACCGATGGCTTCGTCGTGCAAGGCTTTCTCAGCGCGGTGGCTCTCGCCCAATGGGGTGACGACCCACTCCAAGACATCCTTCGGGAAGGTCAGCTTCCGGAGCAGCTTCGAGAAGCGTTCTCCGAGCACCTCCTCGCGCGTGTGCGGCTCCGGGCAGCGGCCCTTGTAACGCGAATAGTGCTAGTAGGCATACTGCTGCTTCTTCAGTTCTCCGACCATCGCACAGCCGCAGTGGCCGCACCGGATGAGCTTGCTGAAGGCGAACTCGTGCCGGGCCTTGCGCAGCTTCTGGCGGCTGCGCCCGTCGAGACGGTCCTGGACCTCCTGCCACAGCTCGCGCGTGACGATCGTCTCGTACTTGCCGACGTAGGTCTTGCCGTCGAAGTCGAAAATCGCCCGAGTAGATGCGGTTGCGAAGGATCTTGTGGACGGTGGAGGTCGGAACCGGGAGCTTGCTTTTGGGATATTGCAGGCCGTCCTGGCGGGCCAGTTTGGCGCGTTCGTTCATCGAGTGCTTGCCGGTCGCGTACCGTTCGAACATGCGCTGGATGATCGGCGCCAGTTCGGGGCTCGGGGCGATGGTCCGCGTGCCGTCCGCGCCCATCACGTTCAGGTAGCCGAGCGGCGCGTAGGGGGCCAGATGCCCTGGCGCGCCTTCTCCAGCATCCCTTTCTTCGTCTCCTCCCACAGGTTGTCGGTGTAGTTCTTGGAACTTCTGAAATTGCCAGGGCTTCCAATGGACAGAGCGATAGAGTGGACGGAAGCGCTGAGGACTGAAGGGTGGAGCAGCATCGAATAGGCTGCCTGTTGTGCGCCGTGGTTCTCCAGGAGTGCAATAGGCCGTAGTGCCCGCTCGGTGATCGCGGGTCGGCGGACCGCGTCGGGCATGGACACGATGTGCTGCTGGATTTCGGGGGCCAGGCGCAGCAGGCCCATGACCTGGGTGACGCGAGCCCGGGTGATCCCCTCCCGGCGGGCGATCTCGGCCTGGTTGTGAACTTGGCCGGATTGGAGGAGGGCCTGCCACTCAAGGGCCTTGCCGAAAAGCTCGACCACCCGGGGCGTCCGGGGCGGCTTGGGCGGCTTGCGGTCCCGGTGCTTAGGAGTGAGCGCACTGATGACGTGTTCGGCGGGCACCCGCCGCGTCAGCGTGCCGATGTTACCGTTCTGGAACGCCCCTTTGGGCCCCAGCGCGATCTCGACGATCTGTTCGCGGTAGGCGGCCACTTGGGCGCCGTTCGGGCCATCTGCGGCGACGTGGACGATGCGGAACCAGATTTCAGGCTCGGCCCAGCCCGGGCGGCCACGTCGACAATTGTTACGTTCGGGGAGCCGCATGTGCCAGTACGCGAACCGTGGTGTGATTACCGTGACATCATCGCGTATCAGCCACCGGCCTCGAAAACCCTTTGGATCTCACCGAGGATAGCCTTCTCGCCACTCCCCTTCGCCGCAAGCTGCCGGAGCCGCTTCTCGGTGAAGTGTGCCCGGACACGCACGTCGCCAGCGTGTTCCCAGAGGGCAGCCAGAACCGCCTCGGGCAGATCGAGGGCCTTGATAACGTGGGCGACCCCAGAGTGGTCTTCGCCAATGGCTTCGGCCATGGCCCGGATGCTCCGGTAGCACTTTTCCTCCATGAGGCATCGGTAACGCTAAGCCCGCTCCTAGGTGGACTCTTTTTGCTTATACGGTTCTGAAAGGCCCTCCAAGTGCGCTAGTGGGGCGGGCGGCCGGTCGGCAGGCCGGCCGGGGCCTTGCCGGTCATGATGGTCCGCCGACGGCCCTGATAAAGCGTGAAATAGTTGTCTACCATCATGATTAACGGAGGCCGGTCAGGCACCTCGTCCATGTCCGGGTCCCAGGCGAGCGGTCGCTTGTTGGTGGAGGCTGGGTCTGACAAGGGACCCCAAGCGACACTCTATTGCGTCAAAGTACCCGATGCTTCTGGATCAGGGTCAGACTCAACGGCGATCGCGGATCTGGATTGGGTTGCAGCGAACGGTGCGACTGTGAATCCGCCCATTCGCGTGGTCAACATGAGCCTCGGGCGGGGCGGGACGACAGACGACAATTCGGCCCTGCGCGCGGCCGTTAAAGCCCTTTATGAAACGGGGGCGTCCTCGTTGCAGCCGCTGGGAATGACCCGAGCAAGGAAGTAAGCCAAATGGTTCCAGCCGGCTACCCGGAGATGATGGCGATTGCCAGCACCACTGCGCTGGATGGGACCAACGCCTGCAGGTCCTTCTCAGGCTTATAAAGGCTGACACAGCCTCCTACTTCACGACGGACGGAAAGTTCGACATCACAACCGGGATAGGCATTACCATCTCAGCGCCCGGGGAGGACCAGGAGAATCTCAACAAGGCCTGTTTCGCCACCTCCGTGGGCATTCTGTCCACCAAGCTGGGTGGTGGCACGACCAGGATGTCAGGCACCAGCATGGCAGCGCCGCACGTCGCGGGGGTCGTCGCCCGACTGATCCAGGCAGGCAATTCCGGTGTCGAGTACATCCGCCAGTTGATCCGGCTCAATGCTGCTCGGGTAGGCGTGGCTCCTCTGGATTCGCCGACTTCGGGATACAGCTTCGACGGCGAACAAGAAGGGATCGTGCAGGCACGGTAAGCGTCAGGCTTGCCGCCTGTATCACCGGCGGGGAGCCCTGCGGCGGGCGGCGTGCCTTGGGGGCTGTGAAACGCTGCCCGATACGTCGGCGTGCGTAACATGTGCCGGTTGCTCACCGCCGGGTGCGATAGTGCGTCCGCGTCGTCGGCTTGCGCACGGGAGCTCGCTGCTTGATCCCGGCACCTCAGCGCGCATAGCAGCTCGGGCATGGAAGATCCGCTCGCGCTCTGGGCCGAGTCGCGCGGCAGTCACCCGGGTTCCTGGCTTACGGCGGACGGAGCTGCCAACTGTGAGCTCACCTCCCTCACTGGGGAGCCGTTTCGGGGAGCTGGTAACGGCTGCAGAAATGGGCCTACAAGGCTTTGGAAACGCGCCGCCTCAAGCCGGGCGTAGCAAACACTCCTCCAAGGGATGTGAGGGCTTTTGCAAGCTTCCCGAACCCATTTCCGGATGGATTTCGCGCCGGGCGCTACCGGGCGGGAGGGGTTCTGGGCACGAACCAGCCACTAGGTCAATTCGCTACACCCTCGGGCACCGGGCTGCGGCGAGTATGTCCGGGGCGGTACCCTCGTTCCGGGTCCAGTCACTGGCCTCCTATGGGCCAACTGGATGCACCGCCCGCCGGCCCCCACCAGTGCCACGCCACCGGGAGCGGCGACGCAAGTGAGATCGAGTTATGAGGCCAGCTCGACGCGGACCCAGCCTGGAGGCTGCGGGGGTGAGCGGCGGAATCTTGCCGTTGCCGCAAGCGACGGGCGAGCGTGCTGCGGTCCAAGCGGTGCTGCTGGCTGAATGCCTTCAGGCTCAGGCCGGTCCTCAGGTACTCCTCGACGAGGCGACTTACCTGGGCACGACTGCGGCGCTTCCCTGTTGCATGGACAGGTTCGCGGCTCATGCCTCCAGCTCAGCGTCTAACCCTCCACTCGTCAAGGATGCGGGTTGGCCTCAGGCGCATGGTGGTTTCACGCTCGCTGTGCCGAGTTGCAGGCAGAGGTAGATACGTGAGTCACCGGTGCAGGCGCTTTAGTCTAGGTATTCGTAGGCTGCGAGCGTCATAAACTCTTGGAAATCTTCCCGGGTGGTCAAATCCTCGAAAAGGCGTGCAGCCAGTTCGAACCGCCCCGAGTCGAAGCGCGCAGCCCCCAGGTGCCCGCGGAGCTTTTCCAGTTCTTCGGCGATAACCCGCCGGACTCTGGCGGGCGTGACGGGGCGGCCGTCACTGGTGCGGGCTTCGTGGCGAATCCACTGCCAAACCTGGGCGCGGGAGATCTCGGCTGTGGCGGCGTCTTCCATGAGGTTGTATATCGGCACGCAGCCGATACCTCGGAGCCACGACTCCAGGTACTGAATGCCCACGTCAATGTTGACGCGAAGCCCGGGATCGGTGATCTCCCCCTCCGGGACTTGAAGAAGATCCGCGGCCGACACCGAGACATCCTCTCGGCGGCGGCTGATCTGATGAGGCCCTGGCATTGCGGCGTCGAACACCTCCCGAGCCACCGGCACAAGACCCGGATGTGCAACCCAGGTGCCGTCATGGCCGGCGCGTACCTCCCGCAGTTTGTCCTGGCGTACTTTGTCCAAAGCGCGCTCGTTGGCTTTCGGGTCGTGCTTGATCGGAATTTGGGCCGCCATGCCTCCCATGGCGTGGATGTTGCGGCGGTGGCACGTGCGGATCAGCAGGTCCACGTAAGCCTTGAGAAAGGCTTTGTCCATCGTCACCTGGGCGCGATCCGGGAGTACAAACTCGGCTCGGTTCCGGAATTTCTTGATGAAGCTGAAAATGTAGTCCCAGCGGCCGCAGTTCAACCCGGAGGAGTGCTCGCGGAGCTCGAAGAGAATCTCGTCCATCTCGAAAGCGGCCAGAATGTTCTCGATGAGCACCGTGGCGCGGATCGTGCCACGGGGGATCCCGAGCGAATCCTGAGCGAAGTTGAAAACTTCGTTCCACAAACGGGCTTCAAGGTGACCTTCCAGTTTCGGCAGGTAGAAGTATGGGCGGGTGCGTTTTTCGATGAGGGTGCGCGCGTTGTGAAAAAAGAACAAGCCGAAATCGAACAGAGACGCGGAAACCGGGAAGCCGTCCACGAGCAGATGCTTTTCGACAAGGTGCCAGCCACGGGGTCGGACCATCAGAACCGCCGTTTTCTCCGCGAGTCGGTAATGCCTGCCTTCCGGGCTCACGTAGGAAATGGTCCCGTTGACCGCCTCGCGGAGGTTGATCTGCCCTTCAATGTTATTCCGCCATGTGGGCGAGTTGGAGTCCTCAAAGTCGGCCATGTAAACGTTGGCGCCGGAGTTGAGCGCGTTGATGATCATTTTGCGGTCCACAGGGCCGGTGATTTCCACCCGCCGGTCCAGCAGATCGGAAGGAATGGGCGCCACGGTCCATTCCGCCTCGCGAATCTTTCTTGTATGCGGAGGAAAATCGGGAAGTTCGCCTGCGTCGAGGCGTTGCTGCCGCTCCGCCCGGGCGGCCAACAGCTCCCGGCGCGTGCCCTCGAAGCGGCGCGCCAAGGCGGCCACGAAGCGCAGCGCCTCGACCGTCAGAATCTCCGACGCCGCCTCGTCCACCGGGCCCAGGACCCGAATCCCCTCGGCTTCCAGGGTTTGATTCAAGCGGTGCTGCATGACGGCAATTTCTGTGCTCATCGGGTTGCAACCTTTCAAGCCAACTTCAATTCCCGGACGGCGTCGCCCGCCCCGCTCAGATTGGCCAGGCGCATCTCCGAGTACTTCCGCGAGAGAATGACACCGTGTGCACCGGCACGAAATGCGGCCAAGACCGCCTCTTTGGTACTTTGCGGAGTACTCTTGCTGTGGTTGGCGGCCGTCGGAATGTCGATATCAATGCCGGGCCAGATCAGGGTCTTCGTCCCGGCTGCTCCTTCCATGGCCCGCCGCGTCTCGCGCGCCACATAGTCAGCGGACATGCCGGTGAATGGAATCTGGTCGTAGCTCCGCTCGGCAAAGTTCATGACGCGATAATTGAAATCAAGCGCCTGTTGCTTCGGAAGATCTGCAAAGATTGTACCGGTTACACCGTCAATATATGTAGCCATCCGCTCTCCGGCGCAATTGTGGTACATCACCATCTTCAAGAAATCCGAATATTTCGAAAGCTCCTGCAAATCCTGTTGGGCGCGATAAAACGGGCTAAAGGAGTTGTTGTGCCAGATGTGCCAGCCGACCAGTACGTTCGGCTTGATGGATTTGACTCGCTTGTAGAGAGCTTCATAGGTCTCACGCAGGCTGTCATGGAAGAACTGCTCCCACGCCAGAATTTCGGGATAACGCATGAACAGCCGCAGGAGCGTCACGAAGTAGCCATCCACCGGCCGGCGCGCCGCCCGGCTAGATCGGACGAATTCCTCCAGGCACAGGTAGCCGTCCCTAACCCGTTCGAACCGGATCACTCCCTGGCGCCTGCACTTGTCCTCACAGTACTGGCAGAAACAGCCCACGGCGCCGGGGTCGCTCCGCGCGCCTCCATGGCTGAGACCGAGGGCGTTGCCCAGTGCTCCGTGGCGCTCCGAACCCCACATGATCCCATCGATGTCATAAGAGCGCGTGTAATCTTCGAACAAGCCCAGTAGAAAATTACGGTGGTACGGATTGTTGAAGCAGAGCCGGCCCGACTTGCGGCCGTGCAAATCCGTCTCCTGAAGTTTTTCAATACCGGGAATGTCTCTGCGCCAGACGTCCTCGGCCCACAGAATCGTCCGGATGCCCCGCTTTTTGGCAGCCGGCAACACCTCGGCGATGATGTCCAGCTTGCCGTGATCCGGCGCCCGGGTGTCTTCGGGCCGGATTCCCGTGTCTTTGTAGTACGCGGGGTGAACGGTGGCGTAATTGCCGCCGTGGAAATCCAGATCGTATTCCTGCTTGCCGTGATCCGGCAGGGGCTGGCCGGGCACTTGGCGTCCCGCAATTCCCCGTCCGTAAGTAAACACAGCGAGGAAGATGGTGTTTACTGCGGCTCGCTGCTGAAAAATGTCGAGTACCTGCTCGGTGCCTTCATCCACGAAGGAGACCGCGCCCACTTGGATGCCGATCATTTTCTTTGCCGTGTCGAACCGAGGCGCCGCCGCCAGCGTCCCGCCGGCCATAGCGGTTTTCAGAAACGTACGGCGATTCCAGTTCTGTTCTGGCATGTTCACCTCCCAGTCAGTTTCTTCTGCGCGCCAAGGCCCACTGCCGCTTTTTCGGGCAGTAGCGCTAAAAATTGATGCTGGCCGCGATTTGAATCACTCGCGCTCCCCGGGTGCTCAAGAGCTGTCCGAAAAACCGGTCATTCAGGTTGGTCCGGAGTCCCGAAAGGTTAGTATGGTTGAAGCCGTTAAACCAGTCCGCACGCACTTGCAGCCGCCCCGCTTCGCCAATCGGGACCGGGAAAGACTTCCCGAAGCTGAAGTCCAGATTCCAAAGACCGGGCTCCCGGATCGAATTGCGTCCGGCATTGCCGGGGCGGATGGGAGCGCCGGACGCGCTGGACAGCGGTATCAGACGGAACACGGCCGGGTTGAGATACTGCAACGTCCGCCGATAATCGGAAAGGATCACTGGCCCCCCGCCCACGAAGTCCGTACGGTCGCCGGGCCGGGAAGAACTTTGCACCACGGTCACCGGCAAGCCGGTGTTGGCCCGAAAGATTCCGGATAGCTGCCACCCGCCTAGAACGTGACGGACAGCCTGGTTGCTCACCTGCCGCGCCTCGGGCAACGAGTACACGAGACCCGCGCTGAAAAAGTGCGTCAGATCGAAAGCCGTGGGCCCCCGGTCCGCCCGAAGATCAAAGAACTCCTGGTTCAGGGCGTTGCTGTTTTCTCCGGTAAACCAAGCTCCGAAGTCTCCTCCCCCGTTCGACAGCCCCTTCGACCAGGTGTAGCTCACGTCGAGACTGAGATTCCGCCCGATGCGGCCTTTGAGCGTTGACTGCCAGGCATGATAAGTGAGGCTTTGCGAATTGTCTGTGAAGACCGGCTGCGACAGGTTGGGATTTGGCCGCAAACCGGTGAGGCGGTCTACGCGATTGGCTGCTCGGAACAGGATGAGCTTGACGCCCCGCGTGCGCACGAAGCCGGTGCTAAACATCAGGCCCTCGGTGAGTTGCCGCTGAATGTCGAAGGTGAACTGCATGGAGTACGGGGCATGGAGTTTCGTATGGAACATTTGGAAGACGTTGCGTGGCATGGGGCCGGCCTCTTGAGCCAGTTGCTGCACAAAACGTAGGAACTCGGCATTGAAGGTGGGGTACCGGACATTGAACCGGGCGATGCTGGCCGGTCCGAATTCCTGCCGCGAGGGAATGTTGGGGGCAATCGCCGTGGCGAACCAGCCGATTTCCGCGGTGTTATGCGCGAACAGGAGGCCGAAGCCGCCACGCAACGCCGTCTTACCGCGCCCGTCCGGATTATAGGCAAGGCCGAAGCGCGGCCCGAGGTTCACAGGATCGTGATCGAAGGGTTTATCCACCGGGCGGAACGGACCAACGGTGAACCGGCCGTCCATGCTCAGGAAGCTGGGATTGTGAAGCCCGGAGGCAGGCGTTCCCGCCTTTCCAACCGAGCGGAAATTCGAATAGAAGTCGTAGCGGAGGCCCATGTTGAAGGTTAACTTCGGCGTCATGCGGAAATCGTCCTGAAAGAAACCGCCGAATTCATAAGTGCGCATGCTGAAGTCGCCGTTACCGAATGTGACTGTCACGGAAGGCGGACTGTTGTTGAGCAGGCTGTCCAGATCCGGATAGAAAAAGCTGGGAATTTCGGGGTTGTTGCGCGTCCCGGAGAGATAGCTGAAATTACCTCCTAACTTGAGAAAGTGCCGACCCATCGGGCGGGCAAACTTTTGCGAGATGGAATACAGCGGTCCTCCGGAGCGGTTGGCCTCGCCTTCGGGTCCGCTGAAACCCAGCCCCGTGCTGAGCCTGGGCAACGAGCGCGCGCCCGTGAAGGGCTCATCCGGGTTGTTGGGATCCTTGCGGCTGAAAAACCCGTCGGTGCGCACCTGAGTAGCTCTGGTATAACCAAAACGAGTCTCAGAAACCCAACCGGGCTTGCTCAAGGTATGGCTTATGCTCAGACGATTCAGGCTGTTGATCCAGGCGCGGTCATCCTCCAGGAAAATGCGAGGAATGGACCGGAACGGCGCGCCGTGGTTGAAGGTGACCGCGAGGCGGCTGAAGGGCGTCAGAATCAGATCTCCCTTGGCGTCCACGTGATCGTCGTCGCGCACGGCGCGTTTGGCGGCCGAGAAAAGCCCAACCCTCGCGGTCGGGCTCGTGGGCTGGTTCGGCAGCGGAAATGCATCGAGGCTCAGCCGGTATTCCGGAACTGCGCGAAGCAGTTGCGAACGCAAGCTCTCGGTGGGGACGTTTCCTTGAACAAATTGGCCCTCCACCTCCCGGTAACCCTCGTACGCTCCCAGAATAAAGATCTTGTCCCTAACGATCGGACCACCGAGCGAGCCGCCGAACTGATTGAAGGTAAGCGGCGCCTTGGTGTCCAGCCGCTGGAATCGCGCGTTCAGCGCCCTGTTGCGGTGATTTTCAAACAGACTTCCGTGCCACTGGTTGGTGCCCGATTTGGAGATGAGGTTTACCTGGCCGCCGATCGCGTTTTCATACTCCGCCGGAATTACGCCTTTGATCACGCTCACCTCCTGGATCGCCTCGATGCTCATCACGTCCACGAGGTTGGGCGCTTGGTAGACGCCCGGGCTGTTGGCGCCCGTGTTTCCGCTGGCGTTGGTTCCGTCCAGTGACCACTGCGTACCGTTGGTCCCGATGCCGTTGAGGTTGACTCCCTCTGCGCTGCCCGTGCTCGGCACGGCTCCCGCCGTAAGGATCAGTACGCGCGTAAAATTCCGGTTCCGCAGGGGCAGTTGGGTGAGGTCGGTTCTCTCGAATGCGTGCAACTGCTCGGCGGAAACCGTGTTGACAAGCGGAGCGGCTCCTTCGACCGTGACCGTTTCCGTGACGTCGCCCAGTTCCAGCGTGAAGTTTTGCATCACCCGTTGCCCGGCGGACAGACTAATGCCCGTGCCTGTATATACCTTGAAACCCGTCATCTGGATTCGGAGCGTATAGACGCCCACAGGGACGAAGGAGAAAACGAAGTCTCCGGTGTCGGCTGTCGTGGTCCGGAGCGTAAGGCGCGTGTGTTCGTTGGTGAGCGTGACCGTGGCTCCGGCCACCGTCCCGCCGCTCGGATCCGTAACCACACCATAAAACGTGGCCGTATTCGCTTGGGGGAACACGGCCGGAGCCAGCCAGGTGAGGGTTACCCATAGGGCAGCCCCACATAAGTGCCCAACCATTCGGAATCGCCTGTCCATCATCTCACCCCCCTCCGCCGCCGTCTCGAATCCGACGCCGGCGGCGCCTGCGAGTTCGAATTGCCCCCGTAACCGAGTACCGCGGACAGTTTCTCCGCGGCGCGCATCACGGCAGTCGCCAGGGCGGGCCAGCGTTCCGGCATGAGACGGAAAGCCGGCCCGCTGATACTGATGGCCGCTACCACGCGTCCGCTGTGATCCCGGACGGGCGCGCCGATGCAGCGCAGCCCTTCCTCGAACTCTTCGTCATCTACCGCATAGCCGCGTTCGCGCACCTTGGTTAACTCGCGGTGAAACGCCGCGACGCGGCTCAGGGTTTTCGGCGTGTACGTTGTGAGCCCGCGCGTCCGGATCACTTTGGCGACTTCGTCCTCTGAAGCGAACGCCAGAATGGCCTTCCCGAGGGAAGTGCAATGAGCCGGTGTCCGCCGGCCCACGGTGGAAGGCGTACGCAACGTGCGCGGGCTTTCTACATTGGCGATCGAAAGCACCTCACCCTCCCGCAGAATGCCCACGTGGGCAGTCTCGCCAGTCTCCGCCACGAGCTCCTCGAGGAAGGGCCGGGCGCACCTGGCCAGGTCGAGGCCGGAAGCGGCGCGAGCCCCCAATTCCAGCAGCTTTGAGCCAAGCCGGTACCGGCCCGAGCTAGTCCGCTCCACGTACCGGTGATCTTCGAGAACCGCCAGCAGCCGGTGGGTTGTACTCTTGTGGAGGTTAAGCCGCAGCGCAATATCGGCCAGCGTCAGTTCCGGGCCGTTGGCCGCCAGTACGTCAAAGATTCCGAAAGTGCGGTCTAGGACCTGAACTTTGTAAGTACGGTAGCGATGCGCGATTACGGTTCCAGCCACGTCAGTTCTCCCCGCGGACCTGCCGCACGACGAAATACGGCCGTCCACACAAGCGGGCGTTGAATCCGGGGTAGATCCACGCTCCGGCATTTTGGCGGAGTATGAAGTAGTACTGCAGCGGATAGGGCGAGCCGGTGTATTCGGCGGGAATCACCGCCCGGTAATGCTGTCCCTCGGGGATCATATCCTCGGTCTGCCAAGGCTCTGCCTGGTTGACGCGGCGATAGTGCAAGCAGACCGAGTCCGGTCGCGCGGCGCCCCGCACGGAGACGGTCACGGATATGGAATCTCCCGGCCGGAACTTGAGCGGGGGATCGTGTCGGCACGCGAACGGCATCGGCGTTGGCTTGCCGAGCGCCGCAGCAATCGCTCGCGCGACGCGCTCCGGTTCCGCGCGTACCGCTCCGTCCGCAGCTTGGGCCAACTGCTTTTCCATGTCGGCCAGATCGGCGTCAATGGCCGCCAGCCGGTCCGCCCAGTGGCCCCGCATGTGAGCCACGTAGCCGAAAGTGACGTCGGCACGGTACACTCCGCGCGCTTTTTCGGAGAGATCAGCCCACGCGGCGCGGGCGGCCCGGTAGGCCCGGACGGCTTCTGCGAGCGCTTTTCGATCACCGCTCTTCTCATAGAGGGCGTGGAGCAAGGCGCTGCGGAACTTCCAGGCAAAGAAGCGCCCCAAGCCGGTGAGCAGATCCACATCGGCTTTGAGTCTGCGAAACTCGACCGAGCTCGGATGTGGCGCACTGCGTTCGGCCTCAACCAGGGAACGCGCCGCCGTGTCCGCCGCCTCTGCCAGCCAGGTGGCGACATGCACTGCGGAGTACTTGCCCGAAGGAGCAGAAAGCAGTTCCGCGGCGTATTCGTCTACTGTGGCGAACAGCTCGGGATCAAACGGGCTCGCGGCGCCGAAGCGCTTCGGTGCAGGCGTGTCGCTGTAGGGGTGCCGGCGGGATGCGTCCACGGTCGGCATGTTGGTGTACATTTCGGGCCAGAAGCTGTTGTTGGCCGCCGAAGGCCCGTGCGCGGTGGTTACCAATGGAAGGATCCGGCTGGCGGAGGCGAGCGCGCGTTCTACGCTCGGCGCCGCTTTCCCGTAGCGGGAGGATAGCAGACGCCGCCACGTCTCCGGAGGCGAGTCGGGGTTGTAGAGCAGCCGGCCCCAGAGCCGGTACGTGTACTCGTACTTTTCCCAATCGTAATGGGGATTCAGCGACGAATCCGCATAGGCGCAGCGGCCTCCCGGGAGGCCGGAGCCCTTTCGCCCCTTGAACGAAAGCGGTTCGAATAACTCCACTCCGTCGCTTCCACAGAAACTCGATTCGCGTCCGTACGCGGCAGCCATCTCCGGATCGCCCCACAGCAATATTCGCTGCGTGCCGGGCCAGATACGGTGCAGGACGCCGTAGCGGCGGTCCTCGCGTAGCAGGTCGCCGTAACCGTAACGCAGGAATCGCCGGGCGCCGGAGCTCAAAGCGAAGAAGCCTTTGGCCTCGCGTGGCATCTCCAGTTCGCGTATCGCCGCCTGATGGTACGGAAGGCCCATGTGCTCGGCCCAGTATTTGGGTGAGACCGTCACCGGCATGCCTGTGGCCAGCGCCACTTCGATCATCTGGAAGTCCATGCCCTTGGCGTGCATGTCGATCGCCACGCGCCGGCCGCACCGCACGATGCCGTCGAAGACCGTCTTCCAGAAGGCGTAGCTGCCTTCCGGCACTCCGCTTTCCCCGTGAATGCGGAAGGTGACACCGGTGATGGCCGGGCACGCTTCCAGAAGACGTTGAAGCGCATCCCGGCAGTAGGCGGCATGCCGCTCCGGAGTCAACCCAGTAATCGTGTAGTTTACGTTCGGATTGGCCGCCCAGTCGTAGGCATGGGTCCAAAGCCCAAGTTGGAACTCGAGTCCCCGCGCGGCGGCTTCGTTGCTGATAAGGCGAAGCATGGCGAGGTTTGCGGCGCGCTCCTCCTCCGGCAACCCGGAGGCGCGGACGTCATAGCCGGGCACGGAGACCAGGAAGGGATACGCAAAGTGAAAGTAGCATTCGCTAACTTCGCGGATAAAGTCGTAGCCGATCCCAAAAGTAAGACTGAAACGGTTGAAGCGCTGCGCCGCCAGCATGCCGAGGTATGCCGGCCACATGGCGCGGTCGTTGTACCAGGGCTTGTCCTCGACGTCGCTGGTGAAGCAGCGCGCCACGCTGCGGATACGGTTTGCAGGGCTTTCTGCAACGGGCCGCACCGCCTGCAAGGCTTCGACCGGGTTTTCCGCGTGGCGCACTCGGTCCGCCAGTTCCAGAAGTGCGTAGACAAGGCCGCGCACGTCCCGGCCGCAGGCGAGGACTCCCTCCCGCGCGGGCACGATCGCCAGGGATTCCGGGATCTCGGAGAGCGACAAACGGGAAGAGGCGATGGCGGGCAGCGCAGCCGGCGACGGTCCTGCCCCGAGAACGAACAAATCGCTGGCTTGCCGGGCCTCCGGGTTCTCAAGGACTACGGCGCCCAGGCCGCGGGCCTCCCCCGTTGCGCGCAACTGTTCCGCAGCCCATCGCGCCGGAGCCGCAGTCGCCACTGGATCGCGAGGATCCAGAACGATCGCAAGACGCGGGCCGGATTGGGCAAACAGGTGCGAACCCGCAAAGGCCCCACTGCCTGCACCCCGTAAGAACCGGCGGCGGTCCAGAGTCATGGGCTATACCTGCCGCACTACAATGTAGGGTTCATTGGCCAGGTCCGGACCGAAGCCGGGATACAGAAACACGCCGGAAGGCCCGCGCCCCTCGAAGTAATAAAGCAACGGGTAAGGAGACTGCGTATAGTCTGCCGGAATCACAGTCCGGTAGCGGCCTTGATGGTTTTCCGCGTCTGCGGCGCGCCAGTCCTCGGCTTGGTTCGCGTGCCGATAGTGCACGCGGACGGTGAAGGGCTGGCTGGTCTCGAGCACGATCTCCAAGAGCAGCGGTTCTCCGGCCTGAAATCGCGGCGGAGGCGTGTGGCGGCACTGCACGGCCGCCCGCACCGGCGGACTCAGAATCTCCCGAATGGCACGCGCAACGGACTCGCCGGGCGCCCGGGCTCCGTCAGTGTTGGCTGGCGCCAGGCGCTTTTCCATGTCCGCGATGTCTTCGTCCACCGCGGCCAGGCGATCAGACCAGTGGCCTCGGAGGTGCGGCGCCGTGCCGTAAGTGATGTCGGGAACGTAAACGCCCTTGGCCACCGAGGCGAGACCTGCCCACGCCTCTCGCGCGATACGGTAGGCTTTGAGGGCCTCACGGAGCGCTGCTGCCTCTCCCGTCTGCTCATACACGGCCCACAGCAGAGCGGCGCGGAACTTCCAGGCAAAGAAGCGGCCCAAGCCGGATTGAATGGCAATGTCCGCGGCCCAGCGGCGAAACTCCGCAGTTGTGCGCGCCTTCGAGCGGCGCTGGACTTCCTGCCAGTGCCGGACGGCGTCTTGCGCGAAACGCTCCAACCACTGCGCCACCTCTGCCGGAGAGTAGCGAGCATCCCGGTGTCCGGTGAGCAGCTCTTTGGCAAAATCGTCCACCCGCGAGAACAGTTGCGGGTCGAACGAGACTACGGCGCCGAAGCGGCGCGGCTGAGGCGTATCGCGGTAGATCTTGTTTTTGCCCTCGTCCACGATGGGCATGTTGGTGTAAATTTCCGGCCAGTAGGTGTTGTTGGATCCCGAAACACCGTGTGCAGTAGTTACGAGGAGTAACACGCGGCTCGCGTTTGCCAGGGAGTTCTCGGCTGCCGAAGCCGCAGCCCCGAACTCGCGCGCCAGATGACGGCGCCACCCGCCGGGGTCGCTCTCCGGGTTATAAATCAGGCGGCCCCAGACGCGGTAAGTGTATTCGAATTTTTCCCAATCATAACCAGGGTTGAGGGACGTGTCCGCGTAACCGCAACGACTGCCCGGCTTGCCGGATCCCATGCGACCCTTGAAAGAAAGCGGCTCACACCATTCCACTCCGTCTGAGCCACAGAAGTGAGCCGTGCGGCCATAGCCGGCGGCCATTGCGGGGTCACCCCACAGCAGCACGCGTTGGGTGCCCGGCCAGATCCGGTACAGAATCCCGTACCGGCGGTCTTCGCGCAGCAGGTCGCCATAGCCATACCGCAGGAAACGGCGGATGCCGTTGCTGAGGGCAAAGAAATTGTCGGTCGCCTCGCGGGGTTTTTCCAGCTCGCGGATCGCGGCCTGATGGTAGGGCAGGCCCATGTGTTCCGCCCAGTACTTCGGGGAAACCACGACCGGCATGCCTGTGGCGAGGGCGACGTCAATCATGCGAAAGTCCATGCCCTTGGCGTGCATGTCAATTTCGATTTGCCGCCCCGCTCGGACGATACCCTCGAAAACGGTTCTCCAGAAGTCGTAGCTACCCTCCGGAATGCCGCTTTCTCCATGGATGCGGAAGGTGACGCCGGTGATGGCCGGACATGCTTTCAGGATCTCAGTGAGCGCATCACGGCAGTAAGCGGCGTGTCGCTCGGGTGTCAGGCCTTCAATGACGTAATTGGCTTCCGGGCTGTCTTCCCATTGATAGGCGTGGGTCCACAGCGCCAGTTGGAACTGAAGTCCGCGGCGTGCCGCCTCCTCGCCGATGAAGCGGAGCATCTCGAGATTGCGGTCGCGTTCGGCCTCCGGCAACGGGCGGGCGCGGACGTTGTAACCGGGCACGGTCACCAGGAACGGGTAGGCAAAGTAGAAATACACATCCCGCACGTTGCGGGGACGGTTGTAGCCGAGGCCAAGCGTGAGACTGAACCGGTTGTACCGCTGTGTTGCAAGCATCGTCAGATATGCCTGCCAGAAGCTTTTGTCGGAGAACCAGGGTTTGTCCTCGACATCGCTTTCGAAGCAGCGGGCGATGCTGCGGATGCGGTTGGCAGGTTTTTCGGCGACGGGCGTCGTGGTCCGGAGCGCGGCTTCCGGATCGGCCGCGTGGCGCAGGCGGTCAACCAGTTCCAGCGTGGCGTACACCGCCCCCCGAACATCGCTGCCCCAGGCCAGCGTTACACTTCGGTCGGCAAGGCGCCCGGCCGCAATCGCGAGAGACTCGGGAGTCGCAGGAAACGCGAGACCCTGGGCCTTCAGGATATCGCGGGCGGCAGGAGCAGAGCCGCCGGCGATCAGCAGCACCCAGGCGTCTGCCGGCGCCTCACCCAAGACATCGCGGCGCTCCACACCCCATCCCGAAGCGCGAAGCGCTTCTTCGACTTGCGTGGCGGCCCATCGGACGGGAGGCGCCGAGGCCACCGGACTGTGGGGATCCAGCACAATGACGGCTTGCCGGCTGGCCGCGGGATGGGCTCTCACAGCCGGAGCCAGCGTCGCACCCCAGAGAAACTCGCGGCGGTTCAGACGGGAATCGGACATAAATTTCCTCTACCAGCTCAACCTGGTGTTGAGCTGCACCACCCGCATGCTGCCCGCAATGCCGTTGATCTCGCCGAACGTCGCGCCATCGATTCCGGCGGCAGGGCTGCCATAGTTGACGTGGTTGAGAACATTGAAGGCATCGGCCCGGAGCTGGAGGTTGATACGCTCGCGCAGTTTAATGTTCTTGCTCAGCGCGAAGTCAATGGTCCACGTCGCTGGGTTGCGGATCGTTCCCACGCCCACGTTGCCCGGGCGGATAGCGATGCGCGTCCTGGAATCTACGGGAACTGGCACGAAGGCGGCGCGGTTGATGTACTGGACGGAGCAGCGCCCGCCGACCACGCAGCGCGTGGTGGCATTCTGTTGCCAGTTGTTGTGGATCACGGGGCCACCGAGATAGTCCGGGCGGCAATGCCACTCGGAAGCGCACGACTGGGTGATCGTGACCGGCTCACCGCTGCGGGCGCTCACGATGCCGCCCACCTGCCAGCCGCCGACGACGTTTCGCAGCAAGGGGTTGGCTGCGCGGGACAGCCAAGGCAGGTCGTAAATCCAGTCAGCCTGGAAGCGATGCGTCGCGTCGCCGGCGTTCGGGCCGCGATCCGCGCGCGGATTGTTGAATTCCTGGATATTAATCGCAGGATCCGAGCCGTAGTAGGCGCCGATGTCGCCGCCTGTCACACCCAAGCCCTTGCCCCAGGTGTAGTGCGCATCGAAGGCCAGCCCTGTGGAAAAACGCTTGCGGAGGGACGATTGCCAACCGTTGTAGGTCGTGTTCTGGCTATGATCCACGTAGTAGGGACCGCCAAAAATGATGTTCGGATTCGGCCGTATGCCCGTGAGGCGGTCCGGCAAATTCACGCGGCGGTGCAACAGGAACTTGACGCCCCGCACGCCCACGTAGCCGGTCTCGAACATCAGCGTCTGGCCGAGCGCCCGCTGGATGTTGAACTGGTAATGCATGGCGTAGGGATTTTGCAAGCCGGGATTAAAGGCCGAAAACGGGAACCGGATTCCGGTGCGGGCATTCTGCTGTTCCACCAGCGTCCGCAACTCGTCCGTGTACCGCGGAAACTTCAAATTGAACTGCCGCGCCTCGTCCAGGCTGAAGCGGACGCGGAACGGCACCACCGGATGCGCTACGGCCTGCCGCATCGCGCCCGGCATCTGCGGACTGAACAATACCGCGAACCCGCCGCGGAACACGGTCTTTGATCGCCCATCGGGATTGAAGGCAAACCCGAAACGAGGACCGAGGTTGACCCACCCGTCGTTTTCGTAGGGGTTGTTCGGGTCGCGGTACGGCCCAAAGTCCAGCTTGCTCCAGTCCTTGGGCGGCTCCGGATTGAAAAACCCCACCGGCAGTTGTCCCGTCGGCTTGGAGACATTGTGCGAGTAAAAGTCGTAGCGCAGGCCGAGATTCAGAACCAGCTTTGGGCTGACGCGCCAGTCGTCCTGTGCGAAGAAGCCCAGCTCATGCATGGCCGACTTGTACGGCGGCGAGCCGAATGTGGGTGTCACCTGACTGGGGACGTTGGCGAGGAAGTCCGTTTTGTTCTGAAAAGAAAACGCGGGATTCTCCGGATTGCTCCGGAAACCTCCGTAAAACACATAGCGCATGCCCAACTTGACAGAGTGGCGTCCGCTGTGGCGCGCGACCTTCTGGTCAAGGCTGTAGGTGGTCCCGTCCATGTCCCAGATTTCCGCGGCGCCGGCTCCGAAGCCCGAGGGGCCCGACACGGAGATGCGCGGGATGCTGCGATCCCACGGGGCGATTTCAGCCTTCCCGCTTGGATCCTTCCGCGTGAAGAAGTGGTCCAGGCGCGCCATGTCGCTGAAGTTGTATCCAAAGCGACTCTCGGAAGTCCAATTGGCTCCCCCGATGGTGAAGCTGGCGGCCACCCGGTCTTGCACATATTCATAGGTTCGGTCATTGGCGCCGTCCACGGTGGCGGTCGGATCCAGGCCGAAGGGACGCATCCGCGTATAGGTTACCGCCAGATTGCTCATTGAGCTAAGACGAACGTCGCCCTTGGCGACCACGTGGTTCTCGCGGCTAAGAGCGTTTCGCACCCCCTCGAAGCGCCCAACGTCCTCGTTAATTGGGACGTTTGGCAAAGGCAGGATCCCGAGCAGAATCTTCATCTCCTCGTAGGGCAGCGCCCGCAGAATTTCGTTGCGGAAGGACTGTGTCGGAACGGTTGCCGTGACGCGCCGGGATGCAGATTCCCGGTAGCCTTCATAAGCGCCAAAGAAAAACGCGCGGTCACGGATGACCGGGCCCCCGATTGAGCCGCCGAACTGGTTGTAAACGATTCGCGGCTTCGGGATCATCGCCCCGCTGGCGGTGTGGGCCGCGACGAACGGGTTGCGAGCGTTGAGTACATGAGACTGATAATTGTCGAAGGCCGAGCCATGCAGTTCGTTCGTCCCTGACCTCGAAATCACGTTCACTTGGCCGGTTAGGACTCCGCCGTACTCCGCCGGCATCACTCCGCGCACGAGCTGCACTTCCTGCACCGCGTCAATGCTCATAACGTCGATGTAGTTTCGGGCGCCGTACTGGGCCATGCCCCGCTGTTCCGGATACGCATTGGCGTCCGTACCATCCACACTGATACCGGTGGTATTGGATCCCAAGCCGTTCAGACGAAGGTTGCGGTTGGCGCCGATGTCCACGCCGCTGGCCAGCCGCAACAGGCTGCTTACGTTGCGCCGTCCCAGAGGTAGTTCGGTCACCTTGATTCTCTCGAACGTTTGAAGCTGTTCGGCAGAGGCCGTGCTGACAAGCGGCGCACTGCCTTCCACCGTCACGGTCTCGGTGAGGGTACCTACCTCCAGTGCGAACGTCTGGCGCACGGTCTGACCGGAAGCCAGTTCGATGCCCTTGTTCTCGTACCGCTTGAAGCCTTTGGCCTCGATGCGGAGCGTGTAGCTGCCGATCCGCAGGAAGTCAAAAACAAACTCCCCCGTCGGATCCGTAGTTCGTGTCGCCGTGGCGTTGGTCCCCTCGTGCGTCAGGGTGACCGTGGCCCCTGGAACACCCGCTCCGGTAGGATCCGTGACGATCCCATAGAAAGTGGCCGTAGTCACCTGCCCAGACATGAGGGGAACTCCGAGCAGGAGCAACGCACCTGCTGCCCAGCGTTTCCCCGTGTGCCGCTCCGTCGAAGCAGTCATGTGTGTCCTCCTTGCGCCGGCCCGGGTTTTACATCGTGAGACATGATTGCGCGATTCGGTTAGGGCGCTATATATATCGAGTAAAACCGGGCCGGGGCTGCCTCGGGAAGGTCCCGAACAGTCTGGAACGGTTCGAAACCGGAGGTAACGCGTAATGGTTCCGGCAACGGTCTCCGAAGCCGAGGCGCGAGAGGCGCTCAATAGGGTCCTCCGCAGCCGCACCTTCGAGCGCTCCGAGCGGCTGCAAAAGTTCCTGCGTTACGTTTGTGAAATCACGCTCCGGGGAGAGGGCTCGCGGATCAACGAGTATCTGATCGGCGCCGAGGTCTTCGAGCGCGGGCCGGATTATTCGCCCCAGGAGGACGGCGTCGTGCGCCGGCAGGCGCATGCGTTGCGGCGGAAGCTGCATGAGTACTACGAAACCGAGGGGCGTGCGGATCCCGTGCGGATCGAGCTGCCGCTGGGTCGCTACGTCCCGGTCTTCCGCCCCGCGGAAGAAGAAACACACTGGCCGGTACCCGCGCGTATCAAAGCCGCTCCTGCCCAGGCGCGCTGGCCCTTAGCGACGGCGATTTTGGCCGGAGCGCTTGTCTTCCTTGCAGGCCTCTGGGCCGGGCGCTACACGTCCTCGACGGCTGCGGGCTCTACGGGAGCCGGTATTCCGCCTGCGGTGCGCGAAATCTGGGGCCCCTGGCTTGAGGACCCCTCGGGCGCCGTCATTTGCTTCAGCAACCCTCTTTCGGCCGTGATCAAACACCTCCCCGTCCCTCACCCAGAGGGTGTGCTGCCGCGGCGCCTACGGCTGCGTGGCGAAGCTGAGCAGTGGGTGCGGGAGGAGTTTCGTCTGCCTCCCGGGGGATATTTGTATTTCGCACCTGCCAAATCTCAGGGGAAGATGGGCGAAGCGATCGGAGCCGTGCATCTGGCCCAGTTATTCGCTCAGGCCGGCGTGGCTGTGCGTACCACACAAAGCCGTTTTCTGACCTGGGAGGACCTGCGCTCGCAGAATATGATTTTGCTCGGCCACAATGAGGCGAATGCCTGGGTGGATCCCTTGCTTGAGCGCTATCCGTTCCGCCTGACCGCCACGCGGGGTGTCCGCCAGCGGGCCATCGTCAACACCCGACCTGCGCCCGGAGAGCCCAGGGACTACTTCATCGCCTACTCGGACCCCTCGGGTGACCGGGCCGAGGAGTTCGCATTAGTCTCCATGCTTCCCGGCGTGGATGGCCGCCGGCAGCTGCTGCTGGTGAACGGATTGAACACCCAGGCCACGCAGGCGGCCATCGAATACCTCACCTCCGCATCCCGTCTCAGCGAACTGGTCCACATGTTGCGCCGGCAGGCGCCTGGTCACAGCCGTCCCTGGCATTTCCAACTCGTGTTGCGCACGGAGGTCCGCGACAAAGTGCCCACCCGCGCCACCCCTGTGGCGCTGCGTCTCATCCGCGAATGAACAGCGCCCCTATTCAATGACCACCACTTCGTGATCGAGGACCCGGGGGACGGTGAACGTGCACCAAGCGCCGCGGCGCCCTGCGGTGGCGGACTTCCCCGCCACGAGAAGCCGGACGGCGCCGCCGCTCACGTCGCTTTCCAGACGCACATGAAACTCGAAGGGCCCTACGGGGACCAGTTCGTGCACGGGCGAGCGCCACGTTCCGTCGCTGACCAGGTTCAGTACGTGAAGAATTATCCGGCCCGGCTGCCGGTACAAGTGGCAGTCAATCAATCCCGCGCCTTCGACGCGTAGTGGAACTTTGCCTCCCGCGGCCCACCGGACCAGGTTCGCCAGCAGGCGCCCGTGGTCCGGCAGGTAATCGCGCGCGTAACGGCGATCCAGGTCCGCCGGAAGATAGGCGATCCGGCGGCCGGTCTTCTCCGGGTCCGACAGTACCAGGCACGGGATGTCCGTCCGCTCCACTTCCATCCAGGACATCTCCGGCGGATACGTGGGGAACGACGGAATGTACGTCACGGGAACGGTGCTCCCCGGGGTGGTTTTCACCTCAAGCAGCAGCCCGCCGAAGGCAAGGATGTCGGTGGCTTCGAAGCCCTCCAAGACCGGATGCCGCCTGGGCGAGACGACCGGCTCCGCGCCCGCTTTCGGTCCGTAGACCTCACGCCCAACGTCGGGCAGCAGGCGCAGGTAGGAATGACCGGCCACGCGCTCGCCCCACGTCTCGGCGGCGCCGGTCGCTCCATGCCGCTTCCCGGTGAACTCGGCGCCGAACAGGTCGGTCAGCGCGAAATTTTTGCGCGGGTCGCCCCAGTCATCGTACAAGCTGGTCTCCCCGGTGGCTACGAGCGCCCCTCCGGCCTCCACGAAACGCCGCACGAGAACAATCTGTTCGTCGCTCATGGCTCCCAGATTCGGCAGGATCAGTACGTCCAGCTTGCCGATGAAGCGCCCGACGTGATCTGCGTGGATCGGCAGATACGGGATCCGTGCCTGTGTCAGGGCCTGGATGAATCCGTAGTGCGGACGCCCGACCTTCTCCAGGGCATCGTCTCGGCCGTAAAAGTCCGCGTTGCGTTGGGAGAAGACGACGCCTGCCGTGGCGACCGGCTCACGCCCGAGCAGGTACGGCTCGTTTTCGGCGTGCCATTGCAGAACCGGGATCTCGATCTCGAATTGCCGGCGGTCCCACTGGTAGGCCCCCACGTGATGCCACCACGGCTGAATGCCGCCCGCGAATCCGGCATACATCCACATGCGCGCTTCCGGCTTGGAGGCAGCGGCCTTGCGAAAGACCGGCGCGCGCTGATAAGTGGCCATACTTTCCGGAATGAGCTTGTCCCAGCCGAGAAGGCCATGGAGGCGCTTGCCGATCTCCGCATTGCCATTGAAGCCCACCGAAACGCTGCGACCCTGATCGTCCAGCATGAGAATCTCGGCCCGCTCGCAAATGGCTTTTACGTCGCGAAAGCGCTGGCCCTGACCGATGAAATCCCCACCGATCATGCCAAGCCAGAGGCAGTCCGGGCCGCCGGCTTGTTTGGTCACGCGGTTGTTGAGCTCCCAGATCTCGATGCGTCTCTGGTAGCTCCACTCGATCCACTCGCGGTAGGTTTTGTCGTTCCAATTCTTGCGGGCCGGAAGCTCCTTGCCCGTAGCCTTGCGGAATCGTTCACGGCTGTAACGGCAGTGGCAAATTTGGTTGCGGTCCAGCCCGGTCCAGCTGTTGTCCGTAAAGCCTTCCGGCTTTTCGTGCGCTATGATCTCGCGGATCACGTCCGGCAGGTACTCTTCATAGTAGGGGCCGTCAATACAGGCGACATAGCGATCGCCCGCGCGGTACGGCTTGCCCTGCGCGTCCACAGCGAACCAGTCCGGGTGCTCCTTGTAGAACTGCTCCGTGGCGCGGTTGGAGTCCATGCGCGCAAGGACGACCAAGCCGTCCTCGTGGGCGGCTCTCGTCAGTTCGCCGTACAAATCGCGATTGCCGAGAAATCGGGCGCGGTAGTGGAGCTTGAAACGGCTCGGGTAGTAGGCAACAATCCCCCCGGCGTTGATGATCACCCCGTGGATGCGCGTGCGGCGCCAGTGTTGCCGCCACCACTCAATGTCGTAATGCTGGGGGTCTTCTTCGCTAATGTTCGTCTGGCCCCAGCGGCATGCGCGGCGGTACCAGGGTAGGTTTCCGGCGTCTGCCGCCAGCGCGGCCGGCGATGCAACCGGACCGAGCACGACGCCCTGGAAGAACTCGCGCCGGGACGGGCCGTAAGAAAAAGGTGCCATACCAGGCTGACGGAATTTTAGAAGTGATATTGCAGCACCACCTGCATGGTGCGATTGCCGGTCTTGCTGGTCACCAGACCGAAAGTGCCGCTGGTCGGGTTGCCGTTGGCGGAGCCCAGCGTCGGGTGGTTCAGCACGTTAAACGCCTCCCACCGGAAGTCGAACGCCTGCCGCTCGGTCACGCGAAAGCGCCGAAGCAGCGACAGATTCCATCCCCAGAATCCCGGGTGGCGCAGGCCGTTGCGGGGCTGCTTGCCGAACGTGCCCGGAGCCGGCTGCGCAAACGCATTGCGGTTGAACCACACTGCCGAGTCCGTGAACTTTGTGCGCTCGATCCCGAGGGGATCCCCGACCTGATCCCAGAACTGGCTGCCGCTGCCCGGTCCCACCCCGGCGTGCTCCTGACCGAAACGCACGGAAAAAGGCGGCCCGGACTGGACTTGGTTGATCCCCGCGACCGCCCAGCCGCCCAGCACCGCCCGGGCCAAGCGCGAGCCCTTGGGCGAACGCAGGTCGCAAATATAGTGAATCACCAGTACGTGAGGCCGGTCCAGGTCGGAGATTCCCCAGTACCCCCGGTCGTCGTAGGCATTCGGCAGCACGTCGGTCTCATCGGAACCGTTGTCCTTGTTGCGCGAATAGGTATAGGCGACTCCGAATTGTAACGCGCCGGCCCGCCGGTTGACTTCGAGCTGGAAGGAGTTATAGCGCGCCGAACCGGAATGCTCGGAAATACCGATGATGCCCAGTCCGAGGAACGGCCTCAAGGCGTTGGCGTTGACGCCTGGATTGGCCTGGAGCGTTCCAGGCAGCAACTGATTGATGTTGCGCTTGCGCTGATTGTAGTAACCCCGGCGCCCGACATAGCCCGCCTCGAGCGAGATGCTCCAGGGTAGCTCGCGCTGCACCGTCACGTTCTATCCCCAGGCTGTGGGGATCTTGAGTACAGGGTCTTGCATCCCGATCGTAAAGGGAAAATCCCGTCTCTGGGCGCCCCGCGGATCGTCCACGATGCCGTTGATCACTGTGACCTGCTCCATGAAGGGAGGCTGGCCGCCGAGGGCCAGGTCCCGGTTGATGGCGATCCGGTTCAGGAACATCCCTGCTCCGGCGCGCACGGCGGTCCTGGGTGTGCCGGCGTAGCCGAGGCCCAAGCGCGGCTGGAAGGCATTCTTGTGCGTTTCGGAGAAGCCGCGCGGCAGCCCGTGGTAGAGATGGCCAAAGTCCCGCAGGAACGGAAAGCGTCCCACTGCGCTTTCGCGCGGATCGCTTCCCGGCAGCACCACGCCATTGAACCGGTAGCCGCTTACGATGAACCCCCCGCTGCGGTCCACCACGGCGGCACGGGCCGGATCGTAGAAGCGGGAGTGGAACATGGCGATCGTGTCCCACTTGCCGTACCACTGGGGCCACAGAGAGTAGCGCACGCCCATTTCCAGATTCAGTTTGGGCGTCACTTTCCAGCTATCCTGCACAAACCAGTCGAAGTGCCATCCCACGAACGGCGTCATGGGCTTGGCGCTAAATTCCGAGTAATCGTTGAAAAAGCCGAGCAGCGCGTTGGCGATCGCCAAGCCCGTGGCCCGAGGATGACCCGTGTCGAAGAACCGGAAGGCGCCATTCTGATTGTTGGTTGCCGGTGCGGCGGCGGTCGTGAACTGGATCTTCTCATTCTGGCCCGAGTACTCCACGTAGACGCCCCATTTCAGCGTGTGCCGCGCCAGAACTTTGGTCATGTTGTTGACCAGCGTGTAGCTGAATCCCGCCCAAGTGCCCGGGTACGGGCCATTATCCAGCGTGCTCAGGCCCGTCACCTGCAAGGTGGGCAGTTTCTGAGAATCCAGCTTTGTGGAGGCCGGAAAGATGTAGGGATAGCTCACGCCGTACGTACTCCTGAGGCATCGTGGGCCGCATGCGGGGTCGCTGGCGATTTCGCCCAATCCGTCTGAGGACGCCGACAGCGTCAGTTCGTTCAGGAACGTTGGCGAGAAGCTGCTGGTGAGGCTGAGGGCCGCCGTCCGGTTCGGCCTGGACCAGAGCTCGTCATAACGGCTTGACCCATTGATGGAGTTGAAGCGGAACGGGATATGGGTTCCGCGGAAGGTGAGGCTGTGCTTGGAGGTCATTAGGTAGTCAATCTTGATGGTGTCCTTGCGCATGTTCTGCCAGGCGGGAAACGTCCCGAACCAGTTGGAGGTGCCCAGCAAGAATCCCGGCAGCGGTTCCGGGTAAACGCGAAGAAGGGCCTGGCCCTGCGGGCTGATGCGCGTCTGCGGGATCACGTTGTTCGGAAACGGCTGCCGTGTGTCGGGGTCCGTAACCACCCTCGTGCGCCGGAAGAAGGAATTGGCCGGGTTGAGCAGTTCGCCGAAATCGCCCCGCCGCATGGCAGAGCTCGGTACGGTGAGCGTGTTGATGACCTCTTCGCGCCGGCGTACCCACTCCTCGCCCCAGAAGAAAAACAACTTGCTGCGGTCCGCGTTGAACCGTCCGGGGATGTAAACGGGCCCGCCGAGCGTGAAGCCGGAGTTGTTGTAGCGCCACGGCGGGGGCGAGCCGGACACGCGCGGGTCCCCGGAGCGGTTGCGGCTCCAGGTGTTGGCATTAAGGGCAGAATTCTGGAACAGGTACGTCAGTCCCCCGTGGAATTCCCGCGTGCCGCTCTTGGTGACCATCCGAACTACTCCGGAAGAAGCCCGGCCGTACTCGGCCGCGTAGTTGCTCGTCAAGACCTGGATTTCCTGGATGGTTTCCGGGTCCTGGACGCCGAGCATGGTGTCTACCGTAGATCGCGTACGGTTTGCGATGGCGCCGTCCACGGTCACCAGAACATCGTTACCGCGTCCCCCGTTGATGGAACGGATGCCAGTCCCCAAGTCCGTGCCCGAAAACCCCGTGAGCGCCACACCCCAAACCCCGGCCTTCAGCATCGCCGTACGCGCCGGGTTGCGGCCGCTGATCGGGAGGCGGTCGATTTCCCGTTCCGTTACGGTGCGCCCCAGGACCGCGGTGTCAGCCTGCACGGCGGCCGGCGAAGCGCGCACTTCCACCGTCTCCGTAACCTCGCCGACTTCCAACACCGCATCCACGGTAATTCGGGCGGCCGCGCTCAGGCGGATGCTGGTCTGAACGAAGCGCTTGAAGCCCGTCATCTCCACCGTAACGCTGTAGCTGCCCACCGGCAGATTCGGGAAGGCATAGTAGCCTTCCTCATTGGTTTTGCCGGCGCGCTGCTGTCCATTGCCCTCGTTCGTGACGGTCACCGTGGCCCCAGGCACCACCAGCCCGCTGCTGTCGCGCACGAACCCTGAAATCTGGCCGGTGTCGAACTGCCCGAAGAGCCCGGCTGAGGCTAAAAACACAACAACGAGCACACGCGACATCTTCCTGATGCAGATCATGTCAAACCCCGGCAACGATGTTGGCACCAGAGGCCCGGAAACGGAAGGTTTCGAACGGTCCGGGAACCGTTCCGGTAACGGGCGTCACGTAAGGCTGTCGTGTCTCCGGCCAGGCGAAGCCGTGCCCTGAGCGGGTATTCCCATTTTGGAGTCCCCAACATGAGAAATATGCACCACCCCCGCGTGTCAAGCCCCACATCATTCTTTGCGAACCTCCCCCTTTGGCACGGCCCCGGATCGGGCGCTCCTGCTACCTCCAGGCGGGTCCAGCGGGAAAAAACGGTCCCAAGGGCATTTTAGGGACACCTGCCCATCCTCCCGCACTCTAAAAGCTCGAATCCTGACCGCCCGGCTTTGGTTGCCGCGGCGTTGGCGCCCTCTGGGCCCCATCGCCGCACCGCCCCGAACAGCCGCCGCGTCAAGTGACCCTCCGCCAGCAACAACCACTAGTACCGGGCGTGCTTGATCAGCCGCCCCCCGGTCTTCACCAACCGCTACTAGGGGCTCGTCAACGACCACTTGCCGACCCGCAACGGCAGAACCACACGCCCCCACAAGTTCCCCTGGTTGTAGGCGATCACGCTCAGCCACAGCCGCACCTCATTCCAGCGGAAGCGAGGGCAGGACAGGCGGGTCATCTTCACCGCCTGCTAGCCTTCCTTCTGTTGCCGATCAATCTCCGGCAACAGCAGTTCCTCCTAACCCTCGGCCCTGTGGACGTGGCCGGGCCGCAAGTTGGCCGCCACACAACCCCCTTTCCGGTTTATCTACGCTAAGGCGGCGAAGCTCCCCTCTTCGGCCGGCCTCTCGGTCTCGAAGGACTGCAGCCGCCAAGTCAGCCCCGCGCCACGCTCGGGAGATCTTCTCCGAGCCGATCAGCCGGAAGGTCGGATCTTGGCTCAGCCGCTCGGCGTCATTGACATCCTCGTAGCCGGCCAGCCGGCTGTAGACCGACTGCCGAAACAGATCGGCCAGCGGAAACTGGGTGTTCTTGCCGCGGCGCGGGTCGCGCAGATGCTGTTCGATGAGCTCTCTCGAAGCGGGCCCTTCCTCCAACTCCCGCACCAGAATCAGGCCACCGTCGGAGGTGACCCGCGATCCCTGGAAATCGATCTTCAAAGCCGCGTTGAAGGAAAGCTGAAACGGCTGATTCTGTTTCTCACCCCTTGGTTTTCGCCCCCAGAAGGGGCTGATCACGCTGGAACCCGCATGAATAAACACGTTGGAGAACCTACAAAGTTGCACCCAAATGTTTAAAACGGAAATCCGCGCAAGCTCGTTGCTCGCAGTGGACGGCCACCCGCTCCACGATTGGCCCCAGCATCTCCAGCAGCCGGCCCCGTGTGCGGCCACTGAGTTCCTGGCGCTGGCGCCGCAGCAGGTGTGCCCCCAGCAGCATGTAGGCCAACAACACGAACAACACTTGGCCCAGGACCGGCGAGAACCGGCAGGCGCTCATCTTGGCCAGGTCCCAGAAGCACTTGTACTGGCGGCGCCGCTCCTCGATCGCCGTGCGCAAGCTTTAGATGGCGCGCACCTGGGCGGCCCTCATGGAGGCCGAGGTGGTGACCAAGACCCAGTCCTCGGCCTGGCCTTCGGCGTCCGTCTCCCGATGGATGACCGCCGTCAGGGGCACCGGACACTCGCTCCAACTGCTCACGCCGCGGACCAAGCCCACCAGCGTCCGCCGGGAGCCAGCGGGCGCTGACTGGTTCGTAGCCAGCGTGGCCTGTCACCTGGTTTCCCGGTCCCTGGGCGCCGGGTCCGGCGGGCTCGCCGGGCTGTCCGCGGCAGCCTCCGGCTCCACGCACACTTCCCAGCGAAAGTGCTTGCCCCGCGTCAGACCCACCACGTCCTGGTAGGTGTCCATGTTCTTCTTCAGCGGCACGACCGTGTCGATCTGTTAGTCCTGCTTCAGCCGTCCCATGCGGGCGCCGTCGAGCAAGCCGCGATCGACGATGAGCACGCGCATCACCCCGCGCCCGACCGCTCGCAGGAACTCCTCCACCAACGCGTAGAGCAGCGGGCACTCATGCTGATGGCCCGGCGCCAGCCGCGCCCCCACCGCCAAAAAGAAATCCAGGCTGCGGTTGACGTGGATCAGGGAAACCAGCTTGTAACAGCGGCGCCACTGATAGCGCCGGTCCCTGGGATCCACTTTATTGGGATCGACCGGGTGGTTGTGCTCGTCAAACAGCAGCTTGGCCGAGTGCTCGTAGTGCTCGTTGTCGGGCACGAAGACGTAGGAGGCATCGCCCACAAACAGTCCTTCGGCGTCGAACAGCTTCAGCGAGCGCAGCAGGCG
>Ga0315298_1001473_pt1 | contig 42945 bp, 33 predicted proteins | sample WHS_1_MG_FD_203077 | JGI IMG/M metagenome (GOLD analysis project Ga0315298, IMG submission 203077) | Extremophilic microbial mat communities from Washburn Hot Springs, YNP, Wyoming, USA - WHS_1_MG | ecosystem: Environmental > Aquatic > Thermal springs > Hot (42-90C) | place: USA: Wyoming... | reverse complement strand
CCCGGGAGCGGGAAGCGCACTTCGAAGCCGCGTCGCGAAGCAACCTTTGTCGGCCTTTTTCGCGGATCATGCTCCTCGGGGACTCCGCAGTACCAGTGCGTCTTGCCAATTCCTGCCGTGGCATAACCGGCAGCGAGCAACCGTTCCGCCAACGTGGCGATCACCATCTGGTCATCCGTCTCGCACATCTGCGTGTTGTGACGAACACCGCACTGCCACGAATACAACCCGGTCATCATCGAGTAGCGGCTGGGGACACACATGGGGTTATTACAAATCGCCTGCGAAAACCGGATCCCCCGACGCGCCAAGGCATCCAGATTGGGAGTTTTCACCACGGGATTCACGCAACCCAGCGCATCCCAACGATGCTGGTCCGTCTGCAGAAAAAGTATGTTGGGTCGCTTCATTCCGGGGCCTGGTGATTGCACAACGATTCCCAAGTCTGTTCGGATGTTTTCATTTTATCGCTCCCGTGTTCGTACCAATTTAAGGCGCACCGTCGAATAGATCAGAGACCCGGATTCCTTGATCTGGCGCGGCAGTTCCGTCCCGTCGCTGTCGCGCAACGCATCCGGCCCCCCCCACGCCTGGCCAGTTCCAAGACCCGGTCCTCGTAACCGGTCTTGTCCGGCATGGTCAATCTGCTCCTCATTTATCCAAGGGCAGCAACGCGCCATCCAGCTTGATTTCCCTCTGCCATCCGGCACCATTGACGGTCACGGTCACAACATTGGTATCGGTAACAACCTTCAACGCGACAGGATTGGCGCCGCGTGACAAGAGCGACGCCATCGTCACGTTGCGTTCTGAATCGAGTGTTTGCCAGCGCATCATTACCGGTGGCGTCGCGCTTCCCAGGGTCATCAGCGCGCTGGCCCGGCGCAGGACGGCCGGCTTGTCGGCCGCAAAGGTCATTCGCGCGGTTTCAAACTTTCCTTTGAGCAGCACATCGCTCGCGCCGAACACGGCGTCCTTCTCGGTGTAGGCCCGCGCCTCGACGGCGTTGCCCTTGCTCCCGAGGACCCGGTCGAGCACCAGCAGTGCCTTGTCGTCAATCACGGTAAACAGCCGGCAAACGAATTTGGGGTTGCCGCTCCCGAGCCAGAACGCCTTCGTCGCGACCAGCCGCAACGCCGGTCCGGTCGGCAGTTGAAATGTCGTGGTTTCGACCCGCGGGTTCCCGGTCCGAACCCGGGAAGCCGGTATCCCGCCGATAAACAGAGTGTTCTTCGAGTCACTGCGGCGTTCGAAGATGTCCTTATCCCGCGGTCCAAACGCGGCGCTGGAACCCTTTAAGGAAGGGGTCCAAATATTATGGATCATTTTCTCGATGCCGACGACGCCATTCCACGAAAGCAGGTCCTCGTGGGTGTGTGCTCCGCCCAGTTCCCCGCCGCGGACGGATGCATAAATCATCGGATTCGGCCACTGGTCGGCCAGCATGCCCCATCCCTGTTCGGGATAGTGTTTCGTCATGTGCTGCTGCGGTTCCATTCCCTTCTTGATCGGGTCGGGAGCAATCAACAGCGCCTGCGGTCCCCCATATCCGATATTCACTGGCTGATCGCCTGCCGGCGGCGCGGCCGGTGGGACCTCCTGCCCGGGCGGCTCGGCGTCAGCGGTTTCCTGTTTCGCCTGCTTGATGCGGGCCGACTCGCGCATGCGGAACGCGTGGTCCTGCAACCGCAGCAGGGAATCCGCATCGCCCAATTGCTGGGCGGCCAACATCAGGGAATCACTGAAGTTGCCGTGCTGATTGTCGCCAAAACCGCAAGCCTCGCCATGCGCCACGAAATAGGTGCCAAAGGTCAGCGACTGCCGGAATCCGGGGGAATGAAATCCCTCATGCCGGGCGCCGGTCGCCCGCTCGTAGCTGACCAAGAAGAGCGACATGTAGTGCATGGTCCAGTTCCAGTACCCCAGGCCTTCCCCCCAGCCGCCTTCGGTCTTGTTCAAGTAATCGAATAGGGGCTGATAGGACTCGTTCACCCGGTCAATCATCGTCTGGGCTTCGGGAAGATCCTCGTACATGGCCAACGCCAACAAGCCGCCCCCGCTGCAGGATACCGGGTTCCAGTTGGAAATGATCCCCTGCCACCAGCTTCGGTTTTCGCCTTCAACCCGTTTTCCCTTGTCGGCGGGTGCGGTGTTCAGGAGGAACGGTTTCGCAAAATACTCGCGGGCGATCTCCACCATCCGCGCGCGCTGTTCGGCAGTGAGGTCGTTGTAGAGCAGATCGTAGGTCACCGCGAGGCCGGCCATAAACTGTCCCTCAGCCAACGTGATGACATCGGGCTTCATCCACTTCTTCATTGCCTCCACGTTCTTGAGGGCTGCCTCCAGGTACCGGCGATCTTTGGTGCGGTGCCACTGGATCGCCAGGGCCGTCAGTCGCCCCTGAATGAGAACGGCGCGCGACCAGACGCTGACGCCCTCCATCGGGTTCTCGGTATCCCGAAGCCCGGTATTGGCGGCGGCCTCGACGTTCTGGTAGAGCTTCGCGAAATCCTCCCCCCGGCCTTTCACCATGCGTTCGATTTGTTCCGACGACACGAACAACCGGGGATGCGGAGCCATGTGGTCAAACTTCTTCGGCGTCACCCAACCCGGGGCCGTGGCGGGTGTTGTCGCTTCCGCCATTGCCTCGATGCCGTGCCCCACAAACAGGGCCACAACGATGCTGCTGATTACGAATTTCATTCGGACTCGTCTTCTTATTACGGTCATGGAATTTTTCATTGGTCTGCCAGCGGCAACGTCGCAAAGTCCACCAAGGGCACCGTGTGATTCCTGCATTCGCAGCCGCGAGTCATGCCGGCACAGCACCCGCGGCCCGGCTGCGCGGCTTCGCTTCCCATGTCTTCTGCAACCCGACATAACCGGCCGGTCGGCCCTCACGGTTGTTGCGATCCGAACTGAAGAGAGCAGCTTGCGTCCCTCGGCGTACCACCCGGGGTTGGGTGACTGTTCCATTGGATACCCTGTCGGGGTAAGATCGCTTCTCCGCTCTCATGCTACTTGCTCTTCAACAGCTCCACCATGGCCTGTCCCATGGCTTCGCCGACGTTCATGTAGGTCTCCGCGTTGCTGCCGTAGTGGCCGTTGCCGGTGCCGCCTTTCGATAGCGGATGGGAATAGACGGTTTTGACGTTGCCTTTGAACTCCGGATACTTGCCGGTGTCGCCATCAACCGCGAGGTGGGCTTCGAGGATCTTGCCCCCGTTGCCGCCGCAGCCCTTCTTGGCTTCGCCCAGGGTGGCCAAGACGAACTTCGCGTTCGGAGCGTTGAAGTCCCGCCGCAGCGATTTGATGAACCGAACCAGATTCTCTTCATAGTGCGCCGCATGCGTGGCGTTGCCGGTGTCCTTCTCCCCCTGCCAGAAGAAGAAGCCGGTTACCTCGGCGCTCTTGGCTCCCGGGTAGTATTGGTTCAGATCGCTCAGCACCGTCTTGGCATACTCCACCTCGTCGTCGTATTCCTTGCCGGCATACCAGCGGCCGACCGGCTTCTCGCCGTTGCCTTTGGGGTTCTCCCGCGTCCCGCGATAACCGGGCTGGCCGTCGTAAGGCTCGCTACCGGGAGGCAAGTAGTCCCAACCGAGACTGCGGTTGCCAATGCAGGTTTTGAGGATCATTACCGGCGCATCAATGAAATCGCCCACGAAATGCGCGATCCCAAATTCCGGTCCGATGGACTTGCACCTGGCCACGGTCATCGGCTCGTTGTTGAAGAGTTGCATGCCTTTGCCTTTTTTGCCCGACATGACGCGCACATACCGGACGTCGGCGCGGGCAGCCCACTTGCCTTCATCATCAACCAGATACGGATACAGCTTTTTGACCTTGACCGCGTGCTCCAATCCACCTTCTCCGCCGGCGATTCGGCCCATTCCCACCATGTTGGACTGTCCCAACAAGATGAAGACCTTCACCGGCTTCGACATGTCTGGTTCCGTGCCCACCGTCTTGCCGACTTCCTGTGGAGCCTTCGGCGCGCCGCCGCCTTTGCCTTTGGCGTCCGCCGTCGAGACTCCGATTGCCACGGCCGCTCCGATGGCGACAACTCTCAATATTTTCTTTCCGTTCATTGATCTACCCCTTTCTTTTTGGACTTTGTTATTTCCCGACCCGAATCTCTGCGTTCCTTCGGCACCGCCTCCTGCCCAGTCCGCATCCGCTTTTTTGTGATGCCGGCTAAACCGGACCATACGTCACTCGCCAAATGGCATTTTGTGCAGGTGTTCTAAAGATTGGCCGCCGACTTCCTTTTTCAGCACAGCACAGCGTTCTCTCCAGCGCGCCAGATTGGCCGCGTGGGCTGGGTGGGTCTGTGGCGAGGTTGTGCGTTTCACGTGGGTCGCTGCGCCGGTCGAAAAGTTCCTCGATTCCACTGACAATCCAACGGATGTATTTCCAGTCTTTGCTGCGAACTCCTTCGGATGCCGGGATGATTTCGCTGCGCCAGTCAGCCGGCGCTGGACCCTTCAATAGCGGCGTGAGATTCCGGCCTTGCATGGCGGCGGGAGGCGTCACCCCGGCCAAGGCACAAAAGGTCAGAGCGAAATTCACGTTCAAAACCCAGTCGTCATAGGCGTACCACTTGTCAGCCAAGCCGTGTTCGCCTGGAAAATAGCCGTTGTTGCCGGTGAAAACTACGATGGTGTTGTTGGCAATGCCCGCGGTCTGCAAGGCGTCGAGAATCACCCCACTGCTGCGATCCATCTCGCTAATGAGACGGTAGTAGTCCTTCGTGTCAGACTGGTATTTCTCCGGTGTATCAAAGCGCTTGGCCCAGCGGATGCGGCTCTTGTTCTTGGCCTCGCGAAAGAAAGTCGGTAACCGTAACCAGTATTCTTTCGCGGCTGTTTCCGGAACGGGCACCGTGTAGGCGACCTGTAGGAAGAACGGTTTGTCTTTGGGGCGCGATTGTAGGAAACGGAGTGCTTCGTCGGTGTCGTTCTGGATACTGTGAATGCGCCCGCCGTCCTTGTCCTTCAGCCAGGCGTAACCGCCGCGGCCCGCCCCAAAATCATCACCCGCCGCGCGCAGTGCAGCCAACGGCATCAGCACCAGCGCCAACATAACATCAGTGGCACTTTTCATCAGTGAGTGACTCCGTCTTCCTTTGATACAAATCAAAAGATTCGATTTTCGGGTTCTTCAACACGTCCTGAAACAGGATCCGGGCAAGCTCCACGAACGCCTTGCTGCTCAGATGGACGTTGTTGGGGCTGTAGGCCCAGGCCGCCTCATTTTTCTCGGCGCTCCCAAGGTCGATGTCCAGCAGGAAGCAATTCGGATCCTTCTCAACCACCGCCTGCTGGGCGGCAACGACCGGTCCCATGTTCGCGAAAAGGTGTTTCCGGATGAACACCTTGAGCCGGGGCAGTCCCGAATCCTTGCGGAAGGTCGTGATGAGATTCCTGAGGTTACTGGCATACTCCTGTGCATGGCCGGTGTCGGCTTCGCCTTGATCCCAGTAAAGCCCAACGACACGGACGTCCGGATATTCTTTGCTCAGCTGCGCCAGTGCCTTCTGAACAAAGCCAACCCACCTGACATAAACACCGTCAGCACGTTGCGGGTTCCAGTCCTTGTAAAGACTTTTCCCGTTCGGCCCCCACTTGATCACATAGATATCGTTTTCTGGGAAAAGCTTTTCCAGCCGATGGACGACCGGCAGCTCTATCCCATGATTTTTGATTCCGCGTTTGGTCGGACGGGTATTAGTCATCGGATCGAGACGCTCAAATCCCGTATCCGGCATCCAGATGTAGCTGTGCGTATATTCAGCCGCATCGGTCGGCAGCCCGACCTCCTTCGCCGTTGAGCCGGGAACGAGTGGGCGTGCTTTGTCGCGCCCGAGTTCCTTGTGCATTTCCGGGGAATAGACCCCGCATCCGCCCGCATTGGACTGGCCGGCGACCATGAAGACGATGGCCGGGTTGTGTGTCTGTTTCTCTTTCATCGCGCCAAAGGCCGGGTCGCTACCGACCTGCGTCAGCAGGAACGCCAGGAGAATATGAGAGATACCTTTTATCAGCAGCCTTTCCATGGCGGAACAATGCATCAGTGGTTCATTTCCTGCCGGTACTTCCGGAAGAGCCGCTCCGCCGTGGCGCAGGGATCGCCTTGCGGTTCCACCGGGAAGACTGGACTGGTGGCTTTCGACCAGGTGTCCTCGAATGTCCTGCGCCAATTGTCGTAGTCGGCCATGTCCACAGGTTTGCCGGCCTTCAGGTCGGCCGCGGCCATCTCGATGAATTTCTGCCAGCGTGGTGCGTAATAGCTGCTGAGCAGGCCGCTCCACTGGCGATTGGCGTAATCGGTGAAATGGCCGCCGGCCTTGTGCCAGGTCGAGATAATCTGGCGCGCGTTCCGTTCATAGTAGTCCTGTTCCGCCTTGGTGGTGCCCCACTTTCGGGCATCCCGGATCCAGCGTCCGAGGAGGAACTCGTGTCGGGTCGCGAGCAGCACATCCAGATCGGCGCCAACTTCCATGAAGCGACTGGAAGCCTTTTGGAAGGCGGCCAGATCTTTGGTCTGAATGGCCTTGACCATGTCCTGATACAACGGGAGGGTGTAGTTGCCCAGCGCCTGCCGGACGAGGTTTACCAAATCGAACTGGTACCCATCGGCTTGGCGACAAGCCGGGTCGGCCTCCAGCAGTTTGTCGATGGCGAGGACCAGGTCCTTGTTCGAGTATGGAGTCTCCGGATTGGTAAAACCCCATGGTGGGTGTTGGATCGAGGGCAGCGCCTGAAAGGCGATCCCATGTCCCCAGATGCCGACGCCCGTGTCCAGCAGGACTCGGCTGGCCAGTTGGCGCCAGGCGGCGATGTCGGCCGCATCCGGGCGACCGGCGCGACGGGTGGCGTAGGACGTGATCCAATCATCCATGGTCACGCCGGCATTCGGATGCCAGGGCTGTTCCAGAACCAGGTCATAGGCGATGGGATTGACATTGAGGCCCTCGAGCGTGGAGCCCACGCCGACGCAGTTTTTGACCTTGAGCGCCTCCTTCAGGCGGGTCTGAATTTTGTTAAGGGGGGCCACCAAATGAGTGTTCCCCCCGAAATTGGCCAGATAACACCAGATGAAGGGTGCCCCGAAGAACTGTTTCGACTTCGTGTAGAATTCGATCTCCTCACAGACATAGTCGAGGTACACGAGTTTCCCGAGGGGCACCGCCTTTGTCATCGCCTCCAGGCGGGGCGTTGACCAGTTACGGCGGTGAGTAAAGGTCCAGGACATCTGGTACCAGACGGCGTCCGGATCGGCCATCGCCATGCTCTCGTAGATGGTCTTGCTGACGGAGGCCAGATACGCGGGTTCCCAACTGGGGGGCCGGATTTCGTTGAAGGGGTCTGCCCCATAGAGGTGATCGGTGCCGTAGATCTCCTGCAGCTTCTGGAGGAACTTCCCCTGAATTTCCTTGAACAGCGGATCCTTGGGATTGAGGAACCAAGTCGTGTAGTCGGCGCTCATGTGACCCCAGCCCGGGTTGATCCGTGTGATGGACGCGGACGGCCTCACCTTTTTGAGCTGCGGTGGGACATGACCGGCAAAAGCGGAGAGGATGGGTTTCATTCCTAAGGAACGCGCTTGGGCGAGGATTTTCTGTTGCAAAACCTTCTGTCCCTCAATGTAGGAGACCGGCAGCGGACCACCCCACTTGTCCTGGTTGGCCATGCGGTGCCAGGGGAGGTGGGCCGGTCCTCCAAAGTAATTTCGGATCTGGTCTTCGGGCAACCCGTAGCTCTGCCAAACTTCCAGCCAGACAGCCTCGGTGCCAGCCTGCAACAGCGGGCGGTTGATGCCGTTCATGGCCATCCAGTCCACAAACCGCTCCCATTGGGCGGCATCCCACCAAGGCATCGTGTAACCGTAGGTGCAGTAGTTCAGAAAAAACCGCTCGCGGGCGGCGCAGACCTGCCGGACTTTCCCGGCGGGCAGAGGGAGCTTGCCATTGATCACCAGCGGGCCGGCGGCCATCCAGTCATAATTCACATAGGCCGTGTAACGCAGGTACCAATTGAAGGCCATCGCCAGGCTGACGCCGTTGTTGCCGCGCAACACGATTCGGTCGTTCACCGGCTCGACCTCGAAGACATCCCGGCCTTGGTCCGGGGCAATCAGTTCGCAGGTGAAGCGGTCGGCATGGCCCGGTAGGACTCGGCCAATCAGTGCCGTCGCCCCCGCGACCCCGTCGCGCGAGGCGATCGTGTTCGCGTAGGAGACGGTGAGCAGGCTAACGGACATCGAGATGACTGCCAGCAATTTAGCAGGACGAATCGTGATCATGATAGACTCCTCCTTTGAGCGTGCCGAACCCGCCCATTCGACTGACCGGACAGGATCACCACCTTCACCGGCTTCGACATGTCTGCTTCTTTTCCTTCTGTTCATTGTGCCAACTCTTTCTTTTTGGACTTTGTTATTTCCCGATCCTAATCTCGGCGTTCATCCAGCCTTATTTGCCGTTCCCCTTTTGAAGAGGTGTCACGCCGAACAGCTCAAACGCAGTCTCCTTGCCGGCTTTGTCCGTCCGCACGCATAACGCCATTCCCTTGCCGGTGCGCTTACCGGCTGCCAGCTCGCGCTCGGTCGGGGCCACGGCAATCCAATCGGTGCGACCGTCGCGGAACTGGACGCGCAACACCACGGTTTCGCTGTCGGCGCTCGGCAGCCGGTCCACGGTCGGGATCTCTTTGTCATCCGAGAAAGGGACAAGCAACGTACAAAGAGCTGCCGGTAGTGACGCTTTGCCCGCGAATACAACGGTGGGGTTGTCGCGCTTTTTGCCGGTGGGGAGTTTGTCATACTGCACGCTGGCCGGTGTCCCATCTGCTGCATACAGCCAGACATTATCGCCCTGCTTGAACGTGGTGCGGACCGAGTTGCCCTCCGGCACCACCTGGCCGGGCGGCAGGTGGAACAGGCGTTGGCAGGTGGGCGCTGTTTCAGCTTTGCCCGCAACGTGATCAACCACGACCCAGTAGTCGGGTTTCACAAACAACACGCTGCGCTGCTGCAAGAACCCGCCGTTTTTTGCCTTTCCGGCCGTGAACTCCGCGTCATCCTTGACCGACCAGGTGACGACTTCGGGGTTGGCCCTGCGATTGATGCCTTGGCCGTTGATGAGCAGAACATTGTGGGCTTCACGGGAAATGTAGTAGGGCCTGTCCGGCGATTTGTACCCCGGGCCGGGACCCAAATCCAGCAACAGGTCATTTCCGTTGGAGTAGAGCAGCACCTGAAGTTGATCGCAATGGGTGTGTGGGCCGCCATCGGGGGCGCAGTCGAAGAGCAACCAGCGGTCCTTTTTCTCCCAACCCGTCCGCATCACGCCATACTGCGCGTAGGGCAGCAGATGCGACAGGAACGAAGGCGGCACAGCCGGCATCGTGGGATACGACTCAAGTTTCTCAGGAGGAAACTGCCAGACCAATTCAGTGTACCGATTGTGGCTAACGGGCACGTCATCCGGTCCGAGATAGCGCATCTCCTGCCGGCCGTAAAGCAGCGCCGCGGTCGTCATGGCGACCGGGATTTTCAACGTCCCATCATCTGCATCGCCGATCGGCATCCAGCCGCGGTCCGGTTTGCTGATATGCATCATGAATTCGTACATCTTCTCGTGCCGCGCAAAAAGTTCCGGCGCCTCAACCCCGTTCTTCCGGGCCAGCAGCAGGACGGTCAGAAACTGCTCGGTAACCCAGTAATGATAGAGTGGCGTCACTTCCTTGTACGCCCCATCGGGATAGACCCCGCGCTGCATGTGTTGGCCGACTTTGGCGCGGGCCAACTTCCACCAGTCACCAGATTCCTTGGCCTCCGGCAGCATCATGGCCAGCACGGCCAGACCGTTGGCCATACCGGAGTGAATATTGTTAAGCTCGAGGCGCCGAAGTCGCGGGTTGCGGTGCAGAACGCGGGCGTGCTCGATGAGCGAACGCGTCATCAGATAGCGCAGCTCGGTATCGAATGCCGGCGAATCCACCATCAGATTCATGGTTTTGAACCAGATGCCAGATCGGGCCGGTATCACCAACCGGTGCCATGCTCCCCGGCTATCATTCGACGAAACCGGGTTCGCAGCAATCCATTTGCGGATATAGGAGGCCCATCCCTCGGCATACTTGGGATCTTTGGAGACCATCCAGGCCTTTGCCAAATCTTCGAGATGGGTCTGATGGCCGATAAAGGCGGGATTGTACTCGCCGCGCAGCCTTTGCTCGGCGACCTCCAAATTGCTATCCCACGCTCCGCGCTTTTTCAAGTACGCTTCGATCTTGTCAAGATCACGGTAGGACCAAATCCAGCGTGGTAGGATATACTCCTCCAGATATTTGCCCCAGGCGACCTTGGCGGCTGGCCAGTCCGCCTTCGCCACAGCCTCGCGCACGGTCGTCAGCTCCTTGCGGGACAGGTCAATCGCCTCAAAAAAGGCTGCTTCATTCGTGATGGCGATGCCGGACGCCCAGTCCGCATGGACTTCCGAGCTTGCGCAACAACAGATGATGGAAACCAGGCTCATGATCAGTCTCTTTCTGAGGTTCGTGCTGGCCATTCTCTTTCCTCAGCGCGATCGGACCGGTTTCAACGTGAACGCCTTGAAGGTTATTCCTTTATTCCCGGGCTTGGCGGTGAATTCCAGCGTGTTCTTCCCTTCGTTCAATTCAATAGTCACCGGCGCGGTGTCCTGCCACATGCCGCACGTGTAGGGCACGGGCACGTCAACCAGCGTTCGCCGGTTCAACCGGAGCATCAGACTCTGGTCCAAGGTCACCGTCACCACGTGCGCCGTCAGGTCATACTTACCGGCCGCGGGGACTTCGATTTGATATCGCATCAACTCCGGCCGGCCGCCGCCCAGGCTGTAATGCAGTTGGAAGCCGCCGCCGTGGCTCTTCATGAAATGGATCTTTCTCGTGCTGTTGGTGGGAATCACACACGCCACCGCCGGAATGACCAGCGTGCCGTTCTCACCGACAGCAATCTTTTTGTCCGCCTCCGGAATCTCGAGTTCCGGGATCGCATCCTCCTGCGACGGTTCATTGGACTCGGCGAGTTCCGCGCCGGTGGGAGCGACCTCGGCGACTTTGGCATCTTCGACGATGGCCAGTTGTTTGTAAAAGCCGAGCGCCTTCCAAAAGCCGCCGCCGATCCCATAGGCCATGGGGTTAACCGGCGCTTCGGCAAACGCATCGCCGAGCCACTGCGCGCGCTGCACCTTCTTGAATTCCGCCGGTTTCTCGCGCGCCTGCGTCTCGAGCACGAAGTCCAATCCGCACCGGCCTTTCCAACTGTTGAACGTCCAGTGCGCGCCAAACACCGTTGTCCAACCTTCGGGCGTCCAGTGACACATCGCGGCGTGACCGGTTTGCCGGGCGCCGCGGGTTGGGATGCCGAAGGCCGAGGTGGCCAGCCGGCCGGTGAACGCGCGCGGGCCGCAGATGCCGCCTTTGAGAAAGAAATCCTGGATCTGCGTCAGCCCCAGATCCGGTCGCACCGGCCTGCGGACGCCGCTGGTGTAGGGCACGTCGGTCTTGACGATGCCGCAATACCGCCACTTGTAATCCGGATTCGCAATGTGATCGGGCCGGTAGTTGCGCAGCATCTTGCGCATCCAAATCACATCCGCGACCGAGCGCTCGGTGAAGACGAACCGTAAATTGAAGTCGGACAACGTATCAAAAGCCGGATCCAGTTCGCCGTCGCGGTACGCCTGCTCGTAGTTCAGGTACAACTCGACCATTACGTCGGCCGCCGACTGCGGCGCTTTTGTCTCGTTCGTGTCGGCATTCTCCGGTAAGACTCCGAGTTCGGTTGCCGTCAACCCCTCATCCGTTGCCGGCCCCCTGCCCCTGCGGTCCGTGTTTTCCAGGGAAACCGCCAGCGCCCAGCGCTGGTGAAAACCTTCTTTCGCGCGCGGACAGGCTTTCTGGATGGCGGTGTAAAACTCCATCGCCTCGCCGTATTTGCCCTCGTAGGCGCCGCCCATCTCCATCATCTGCTGGATCAGCGCGGCGTCTTTCAGCAACCGGTCAATGAGGGCTTCGCGCTCTTTGCTTTTTTCCGCGAACGCGGCGAGGCCGCGCGGTGTGGCGTGCGCGAGCAACGCACATTTCGCCAGCTTCGCATCGAGCTTGTCGCTCGCGAGAAACGAATCCACGTCTGCCAGAACACTCCGCGCCGCCAGCAGCGCGTTGGACTGCGCCGCGGCGTACGTTTTGTTGCCGGGCGCATAGCGTGGCGGGGCAAATTTCGCGCCCTCCTTCTTCGGCGGTTCCGGCACCGCGGCCACGGCCGCGTGGGCGTTCAGGAAAGCCGTTTTCTTTTCCTCGGCAATGACCGGTGCCGCTGCCGTGATTTCTTTCTTCAAGGCCTCCAACATGCCGGTATAAGTCGCGAACAATTTTTCGCCGTGTGGAGTCAGCGGGACTTCCTCCTTCTTCTTGGCTGCGAAAACACTCACGGTCATCAAGCCGGTGAGCAACAGGCAATAGGCAACGCTGGGGATTCGTTGGTTCATCATTTTATTTCCATCGGTCGCGCCGGAGCGCGGTGAGTTTGTTCTGGAACACCTCGTACGGCGAGGGGCGATGCGGCGCGGTGGGAGCGGCCGCCAGTTTGCGCTCCGCTTCCGCCTCCAGTTTGCGACCGAGCTGCTCGAGGATGAGCGCCCGGACGAGCCGCATTTCCTTCAAAATCTCACAGGGACCGGTTTTGGCATCGCCATTGTTGTGCGCCGCGATGGCGGCGTCGATATCGGCCAGGGCCGCATCCCACTCCTTCAACCCCATGTGCGCCAGCGCGCGCCCGTGAAACCGCGGCCCGTCCCACTGGAAGTGGTCACGCCTATCCGGCGGGAATGGTCCGGAAAAGAGACTCACCGCTCTCTTGAAATCGCGCTGCCGCAAGGCCTCGTATCCGGTTTCCACTTCACAGATCTCGGTGTGGACTTTCATGGCCATATTCATGGCGAATCCACCACCATGATCGGTTTTGTATCCGAGCCCCGAAGTCTGCCATTCGATGGTGCCATCGCGGCGGAGCAGAAAAATATTGGCGATGCGATCGGCGGAAAGGATTCCCAGTCGTTGCACCAGGGGATTGGCAAGGCCACCGGGTACCATGGCCGCTTCGCATTTCAATCCTTCTGCTTCCATCATGGCTCTAATCTTGTTTGGATCATCGCAAAGAAAAGCCGGAATAACCTTCAACTCTTTGTTGATATGACTATTGGCCAAGCCGAGGGCACTTTCGAGACCGGCCACGGATGGCGATTTTATCGGTCGCTTCTTGGAATCCAATTCGACCTCCTTTTTGATGACGTCGGGCGGCTCGACAAAAACAAGCAGCGTCAATTGGCCGTTTGTATCTTTCGGGAGACTCAGCGTCTGGCCGTCGAGCGTCTTCAGTTCGATGGCCGGCAGACGATCCGTTGGTGGGGTGCCGCTGTGATTGATGATGTAGCCGCGCACCGAGCGTTTATCGTAACTGATGCCTTGCAACAGATGATAGCGGTGATACCGGTCGCGCAGAAACGAAATGAACGACCACAACGCCGGATTGCCGTCATAGGGTGCCGCCATGAACCTGCTCCGGTAGCGCTCGTGCAGTTCCTTCGACTGGGCATCCAACGCCAACATTGACGCGGCGGCAAATGCCGAGGCCGGCGCGCCCGATTCCTGCACCAGCGCCGACAAGACCGGTTCCGGTTGCGCGTCGTCTTGCCGGAGCGCTTGCTTGGCAAGACAGAACCGGGGCACCACCCCGGCGGCGGCCGGCAGGCCCGGTGTCAGCGCGGCGCGCGACTCCGCGACTGCCTGTTCCAGGTGTTGCGGGTCGCCGGTCAGGTTCCACTTCCCGAGCAACGCAATGATCCGGCGGTTGCGCACGACCCACAGATCCGGGGCTTGGGGATGTTGCTGAAGGGCGTCCCGGCACAGTTGTTCCGCTTTCGTGTAATTCGCCAGGGCCGCGGCGGACGTCAGCCGGTACCGAAACGGCGGCGGCGTGAAACAGCTCTGGATGGCGCGCAGCGTTGCCTCGGGCACCGATGCGGCTGTGCGCTGCAGTCCGGGCGGTGCCGGGGCGTCGGCCTGCAGGGGGATCATCTTGAGTTCCGGTGGGAGCGCGGGGTCGAACGGACTGACCGGGTCCGTCACGAGAAAATCGCCGATGAACAGCGACTGGAGTTGCGCCAGATACCGGTCGTGGGAGACTCGCGCGTCATCAATCTTAAACGCATCTTGGCGCACCACGGCCGGCGCCAGCACGGCATGTCCGAAGGCGTTGACCAAAATGCCCAGCGGATCTTTCTGCGCATACGTCCGGTAAGTCTGGCTCTGCCGGCCCCCCGGCAGCCGCATGACCGTCCACTCCAGCCCCAAGCTCCGCAGTGCCGCTGCGCCGGCGTCCGGCAATTCGTCCAAATTAAAACTGAAGACATCAAAGATGTTCGGGTAGAGGGCCTGCTGCTCCTGGACCTGCTTGAGGTATTGCTCGAAGCCCGGTGATTGCTTCGACCAAAAGACCATGAGACAGAGGTGCCCGAGCCGGTCGTTCGGAAAGCGGATGACGGCCCCATCAACCCGCGTAAACGTGCCGCTGAACACGACATCCAGACGACCGACCCTGAGATTCTTCTGGATGAATTCGATCACAGTGGGATCATCGGCGAACCGTTGGTTGAGGTTCTCGATGATTTCGTCCTCCAATTCATTCGCTTCCAGTTTTGGAGCGATCATGGCAGCCATCATCAGACTCTTCGCCTCCGCCGGGGTGTCCCGGTAACGGTCAATAATCGCCTTAAGGGCCTCGGCGCGTTCCTGCAAGCTGGCCTCCTTCGCCGCGAGGTCTCTCTCCGAAAGCAACAAGTCTGCTTCTAGGCGCAGAGCGGCATATTCGTTGGGGGCTTGCGCCAGTTCCTGGCACGTCGCAAAAAGCTCGGTGCGATTCCGGTCGGAATTCTCTAGGCCAAACAATTGCTTCTGGACCTGAAAGATAATTCCCAGCACGCGGAATCGGTTCGGTGCGTCCGGGTGCGCTTCGAGCAACGACTTCCCCTGCCGGATCACACTCTTGCAAGCCATCCGCATTTCGACCGCCGATTTCCCGCTCCCGATTGCGGCCAGTTCCGTCTCCAAGGAAGTGATGTCACTGTCGGGCACCGGCGCCGCGGCGACCGAAAGTGCCATGGCCAAGCCGGCCAAGACGCACCGCAACCACTGGAGAGTACTGGTCATCATTCTATCTCTGATAAATTGGAATATACCGGTGAGGTGTCGCAAGGGTGATGATAGCCATCGGAGTCTCGTACGAACCAGTTTCGTCCTTCTTGCCTTTTCCCCACGAGCCGTTCGGCAGTTGTTTCGTGATCAAGGCATCCCGAATCTTTGGATACCACGCCGAATATTGCTCATCGCCCGCCTGCACCATGGCCTGAATCGCGTAGTAGTGCGCGTAGTAATAAAACTCGGCCTTGCCAAAGATGCCGGGAGCCTTCGTCTCGAGAAAGCGCAGCGCCGCGGTGACCATTTCCGAATCCCGCTGGCCCGCCAGTTGCGCGGCGTAAGCCCCGCCAGCGGTGCAAGCAATTGTTGTCAACTTCGTGGATTTTTGTGCACCGGGGAGATAGCCGAACCCGCCGGTATCGGCATTCCATACGGACTCCAAATACTTCACGACTTTCGTGATGGTTTCGTTGGGGACCACGATGCCCGCTTGGCGCGCCGAGGCCAATGCGATAAACACCATGGCAGTGACCGACGTATCCTGGCCGGCATTCGGCGATGGCTGATAACGCCAGCCACCGCCGTCATTCTGCGAACGGAGAATCACCTTTACGGCCGCTTCGAGCGCCTTTTGGATGGCCTCGTCGTCGTTCCTGTCCCGGGTCATCCCCCACATCTCGGAGAGCGCCAGCGTGGCCAACCCGTGCTCATACATCACGGCGCCGAGGTACCCGTCATTGCCCGCTTGCGCCTTCTTCAGCAGGAACTCCTTGGCGCGGTCCAGTTGTTTGCCGTAAGGACCGAAACCGGGAAACTGCCCCTGACTCATGAACGCCATCAGCCCCAGTGCGGTGATCCCGACTTCGTGACGTCCTTCGCCACCTTCGTCCCAAGAGCCGTCAGGTTTCTGGACCGAAAGCAGATATTTCAACCCTTTCTCGATGGCTTGTGATGCTTTGGCAGTCAACTCCGGTGCGCCGTCTGCGGGAACACCATGGGGTTCCTGCCCCATCGCCGGTAACGGCGCGCTCACCAGAACAACCGCCGTCAAACCGGTGACAATAACCCGACCGATTCTGCCGGTAATGCTCATCGTGTCAACCTCTCGTAGTAATCCTTGAGGATTGCCCGGTATTCCAGGGGCAATTCCCGCGCGAAGTTTTCGTTCAATGCCGCCCGTTCCCGGCGTCCCAACACTTCCCATTCCACCCGGCCGGTCTTCGGCATCTTCCCGCTCACCGCGCCCGGCATGAAGAGGGTAATGTCTTGCTCCTTGATCTCGAGTGGGTCAGTTACAGAGGGCGGTTGTGGGGCCGGCCTTCCAGGCAACCGCACATACTTCGCGATGTACTCGATGACGAAATGGCGGAGCACCTCACCCGCCTGTCGCTGGCTGGCGACCGCCTCCGCACGGGAACCCGCTTCCAGTTTCATGGCGGCAACAGTCATGTACTTCTTTGCCTCCACAAGCTTCGGATGCGACTGGGAACGCGGGATAAACGCTTCGCATTGTTGCTCAAACGCGCGCTGCTTCGACGCCAAACTCTTCGTTTGCTCCGGCGCGGTCGTCTGCGTTTGGAGGCACAGCTCTTTCTGCTGGGCCGCCACGGGCAACGCATCCTGCAAGAGCATGAGCTCGGGCGTCGGGTCCAACCGCTCGAGAGCGACGGCCAGATGCTTCAGCAACTCAAGCAGCCAAGCCGTGTCAGCCCCAAGCGCATCCTCGGCCTGTTGCATCAGCGGCGCGGCCGCGGCCTTGTCGCCGGCTTCGAGGCGAACCGCGGCTTCGGTCATGGATTTTGTGGCAACGAGGAAACGGTCCTGCCCGTTGGCCTTGTACAGCAGTTCGCCAAACGTCTTCGCTCTTGATTCCAGAGCGCGCTGTTCGCTGACAAGCTGACGAACCGAGTTGTCGTCTGCCGCCGCCAAGACCTTTCCGCGCAGCCCGCTCTGGGCCGCGCGCAAGCTCGCCACCTCCGGCAGAATGTCGTGCACGAACTCTGTGATTTCGAGGATGTAGGTATATTGCGGCGTCACAGCCTGAAGCCTGGATTGAAGATCATGCATGGAGTCGGCCACCGCGGTTTGCGCGTCGATGGCTTCGTTGACGTCCTTGGCCGCCAGCGCGGCGGCGGCAGATTCCATGTCGGTCTTGGCGAACATCATCCCCGTCCCGGACTGGACCTTGTGCGCCAACGGATCCAAAACTGACAGCACCGCATTGACGGCCTGCACCAGATTCTTCTGCGGGGTGACCAGAGCTGCAAACTCTGCCGGCTGGGCCTTGCGAGTGGCGGCAATCAAATCCCGCTGCTCGGATTCGATCTCCGTCACGTAGGGGACCGGCGCGAATGCCGTCCCGGCATCGCGGATCACTTTCCCCAAGGCAGAAACCCGAATCACATCATTCGTGAGGAGGCTGACAATGCCTTTCATGGCCGCGACCGCCGCCTGCTGATTCGTAACCGCTCCCTGCGGATTGTTCGCCCGCAGCGCGGTCCCGGCATCCGTCATGGCGCGAACGACATTGTCGCTGCCGTTTTTCAACAGCACGGCGATTTCCTGCCGGGGAGCCAGCTCGACGCTCTTTTCCGTGAGTTCTGTCGCGACACCCGTGAAGTCCTCGAGCAACTTCTGCTGCAGGTCGCCGAGGTAGGTTGAATCGCTCTTGTCGGCGGCGGCATCATCGGTCTTTTCACGCAGGCTGAGCTGCCGTTCCTGCAACTGGCCCAGCTTCGTGGCAGTCGCCCCGTAAAGATCAACCAGATCCGCGATGCGATTGACCTCCGTCATCTCCTCGAAGCGTTTTTGCACGATCGCCGCGAGAGCGCGGAAAGATTTCTCCGCTTGTGGCAGTTCGCCGGTATTCTGCAGCGCGCTCTCTGCTGCGGCCAACAGCTCATGGACCGGCGGCGGCCCCGGCAATTCGGTGTCAAACAGGCGCGCCCGCGGCGCCGGGATGGCCGGCATCAGCAACAACTGAAGATTCCGCCGCAATGCCGCCTGGCGACGCTGGCATTCTTCCGCCGACAAGCCGGCCTTCGCGTCGTGCAGCGCCTTCGCGCCCTCGGCCTGCGCAAGAAACAACTCCCGGGCCTTGCGCAGCGCTTCGAGTTCCGCGCCGTACCGCAGCCGAAATTCCGCGCGGAGCAACGCCTGAATCACCTCGGCTTGCAACCGGGCGGCGTCGGCCGCCCCGCCCTTCCGAATCAGGGCCGCCGACTCACTCATCTTCGTCTGAACTCCGGCCGCCAACAAATTCTTGCCGAGCCGCGTCAGATTGAACGCCAACAACGCATCCTGGACCGTGCTCTCTTGTTCCCGGGGTGTCGCCGCCAGCAGGCGCGTCAACCACTGCGCGAGCTGCTCCTGCGCTTCCGCCACCGCCTCGGGCGCATCGCTCGCCGCCTTGCCCGGCAGGCTGGTTTTCAACCGCAACGACGCCTGGGTCTGGGCGGTCGCGTGTAATTCACGCGCCATGACTTCCGCCGCGTCCCGGTAGCCCAATCCCAACACGAGCAATCCGAGCTCGCGCGCCGCCGTGTTCACCTTCTCCACCGCAGCGGCCGGGTCGGCCATGGTCTTCGACGCCGACGCCAACGACCGCAGACTCGCCGCCGCGCCGCCGACGTGTTCGTCTGCGATCCCTTGAATCGCTGAGCCCAACCGGCCCAGCACGGCGGAAATGGTTTCGTTCGTGATGTTGTTCGCCGCCAAATCCTCGATCAGCGCGTTCATCTCCCCGGCCAGCACGCCCAACCGTTCCCGCATCAAGTCCTGCCGGACCGCCTCCAACTGGCACGCCTGCACGAACACCTCATCGAGCGGATCGAGCCGCCGGACGATGTCGTACACTCCGCGCTCCTCGCGATAGATGTTTTGCAGTTGCGACAGCAACCGCTGCTTCTGTTTCAAAACCTGTTCCAGGTAGGCTTCCACCGACAAGAACGTCACGCGTCGCGCATCGGAACGCGCCCGGTACGGGCCAGACGGTCCCGGATACCGGTCCGCCAATTCCACCGCAAACGTGACGCTGTCCCCGACCACGAGGTTCGTCAGCGCGGCCCGGTAATCCCAATCAATCCGTTGTTCGCTCCCGTCATGAACGGCCGGCACGGGAAACGGCACTTGCTCTTCGCCGGTCTTGTTCACGCGATACGCAATCACCGCTTCGCCGAAGCCGTAGTCGTCCCGGCCGCGAAACGCCAAATCAATCTTGCGTCCCAACGTCGCGTACAAATCGGCGCGCGGCGAAGTGAGTTCGACATTTGGCCGCTGGTCAGGCGCGACTTGCACATAATACCGGGGACTCGTGTAGGCGAAGCCGTGTTCCTTTTCCACCCACGCAAAGTTGTACGCGCGCGATTCCGTGGCAACCCGCTTCATCGTCACCACGCGTCCGTCCGCGCTGATTTCGAGCGGCAGCGGTTTTTCGTCACCGGTCAGGAACTCCGCCTTGCTCACCGGTCGGTCCAGCGTGAGCCGCCATTGAATGCCGGTATTCTCAGGAACAACGACCGTCAACGCTTCGCCCGTCTCGACGGGACGTTCCGTGTACGCCGGGAACTCCAGCCGCACCTCGGCGCGCTCGATGCGCGGCGGCGGAATCACCTGCACCGTGTGCCAAGCACTCCGCGCGTCACCGGCAATCACGCGATACTCGAAGCCGCGAAAAACCGATTCCATGACGTACTCGCACCGGCCATCTTTGACGACAAGTTGATGTTCGCGGGACGTGCCGGTACCGGTCCGCAACGCGAGTTTGGCGCGACGCGGAATGACGCCCGACACTCGCGCGCTGATTTGAGCGCCGTCGCCTTCCTTCACCACGAGGTCGCCGGTCAGCAACTCCAGTTGAGTGCGCGTGGGATATTGAACCGACAGCCACGGCGCGAACATCCGCATCACACCGGCCACCAGCAACGGTCCACTCACAAACGCGACGATGCCGATGGCCAACGCCACGACCACTGCGCCGAGCGCCGGTCGGCGTAGTTCTTGGAAACGAACAATCTCTCCCGGTCGCAAACCCGCCGCCGCTTCCTCGGCGCGTTGCTGGGTCACGGCGTGGAGCGATTCGGCTGTGCCGGCTTCCCCGAACTGAACGGCGGACACCAACAAACTTTCGAGGCCGCCCACCTGCTCCTCGACCTTTAGCGCCGTGTGCGTGGCGTTGAACGCGCTGACATGCCGCCATCCGGTACGCCAAGCTTTGTAGATTGCAACAGCCAACACCGTGACGAGAATCGCGACGCGCCCGAGTGCCGGTAAGTCCACCAGCCAGTCAATCACCATGCCGGCAAGGAAGAGCGGGAGCGCCCACCGGCACAACGCCAGCAAGCCGGCCGTGGCGTGCAACATCTGCCCGCGCCACCACACAGCTTTCAGGCGTGAATGAAGATTCCCGGTCATGGCAGGTCGTACCTCCGGCGAACGATCCATTCCAAGCCCACCAATGTGACCAGCAGGATGACCACCCACTTGTTGTTCCACAACGGTACTTCTGTCCGCACGGTGAACTCGGCCGGTTTCCGGTTGAGTAGCGACGGCAATTCTTGAAGCTGTAAAATGCTGAGACATTTTCCACCGGACAGGTCGGCGATGCGCTGCAAGCGTTCGATCTGCATGTCGGTGTTCGCCATTTCCGGTCGGATGTCGGCCACTTGAAATTCCGTCGAGTTGGCCAGCGCGCGGTCGGAGGCATTGGCCTCGAACTGATACCGACCCGGTAGCGCCGGCGTGTAGTAGCCTTCGTACATTCCCGGAGTTCCCGCTTCGGGACGCAACGTGACGCGTTGCGGACTGCCGTCCACGGGGGTGACCGTGACTTCAAAACCCGCCTGCGTGACCGGCTCGAACCGGTCATCGAGCACATGGGCATAGAGCAACACTTGGCCGCCGACCGGGTACGTAGCCCGGTCGGTTTCGAGTCGGATGCGCTTATGTTCGCCCATCAACCGCGACAACGTCATGAACTGGATGCATTGCGACCAGACGCGCCAGTGATATTTGTCGCCGGTCTTGAACCTCAATAACCACAGCCGGTCCGTCCCGATCAGCATGCACTTGCCGGTACCGTAACGTTGCCACGAGACGAGCGGGAAACGATCCACCCGGGAACGCGCGTCGGAAAGTTCAGCCAACACCGTCGCGCCCGGCCGCGGGGCGAGCAACGGCGGAATCCAATTGAGCGGCGCGACGCGACTCCACACGGCATCGTTCTTCTCCGCGTCCGTTTCGAGTGTCATCACCAAGCTGCTTTTGCCCTCGGGCGTCAACACCGGGTACACGCTGTCGTCCACATTCTGCCACTCGCCCGCCGGGTCGAACTGGACCGGCAACATGCGCTCGACCGGCGTGCCCGCGTAACTCGTGGGCGCAAACCGCGAGCCGGCCACCATCAGCAACGAGCCGCCGCGATCCCGGACGAGTTCCTCCAACCGCAAAAACGCCTCGGCACTGAAAAAGCCGGCATCCACGTCGCCGAGGATGACGAGATCATACTGGTACGCTTCTTCGCGCGTCTCGGGAAACCGGGCAATGTATTCGGTCGAGTTCTGCGCCATTTCGGGCTGGGCGCGGGTCGCGATGAACTTCACGTTGATGCGCGGGTCGCGTTTCAACATCGCCATCAGATACCGGTACTCCCAGCGCGGACTGCCCTCGATGCACAACACGTTGATCTTCTCGTTCACGACCCGGACACTGCGTTCGACCCGGTTGTTCTCCGCCGTCACCTCATCGGCAAACGGCGCGAGGGCGATCTCGACTTTCGCCGCGCCCTTCTCGTGGATGTCCACGTTGAAGAAGATGTCCTCGAATTGCAGGCCGCCTTTCAGCGAAACGCTCTGTTGGGCCACGTTCCGACCATTGAGCAACACGGTCAGGTCAGTCGAGCGTTTCTCATAACCTTTCGACTGAATCTGAACGCGCACCGGCACCTTGTCGCCGGAGAACGCGACTTCCTGCATGATGATGTTGCGGATGGAAACGTCGTCGGGAGCGACCACGCCCATCGGCACCGGGAAGACCGGGATGCCGCGCCGCCCCAAATCCGCAATCACCGCTTCGCCTTGCCGGGAAGAAGTGTCGATTCCGTCGGACAACAACACGATGCCGGCCAGCGGCGCGCCCCGGTTGGCTTTGGCCGCGGCTTCGAGCGACTCCGCGATATACGTTCCCGGCTCGTTGGCCACCAAGTTGGTTGTCGGTTCACTGAGCCGGTGGAGCGTCTTGCCGAACGTGTGATAGCTGACATCGAGATCTTTGCCGAGCGACTCGAACAACGGTCGCGCCGACCGGGCCACCAAATTCTCGGCCAAATCCAGCCGGGACGCCGCCGCGATCTCCCGGCGTTTCTTCGCATCAAGCGCCGTGGCGGCGCGGTTGGCGTCCTTGGCTTCTGCAAATGGAATGATGTCCAACGCCGCCGCCGCCTCGACCAAGTCCTCCGACCGGACCCGCTGATCTTTCACGGACATGCTTTGCGACACGTCAATCAACACCGGCAACCGACGCGGCTGCGTGCGCGTCTGTTGGATGGTCGCCGTCGGTTCAAACAAAGCCGCAACGACCGCGCACAGCACGACCAACCGAAAAACCGCCAGCGGAATACGCACCCATACCGGCAACCCCCAGCCACGCCGGTAGAGGTACACGGTCAGCAGCACGGCGGCGGCGAACGCGCCCACCATCACGCCGACCGGCATCGGCCGCAGCCACGCGAAATGTTCGATGTTAAACATTCTGCGTCCTCCGGCAGAGGCGATCGGCGAACAAACTCTCGACGACCAGAATCAACAGACCGGCCAGCATGAAAAACGGCCAGTACGACCGGGCCGTGCGCGTCTGTTCAATCTCGTTGAGCAAATCCGTGTCCGACCGGACAACGGCGATACCGGTGCCCGCGAACGTGCTCGCGATCTCGGCGTCGGACAGACATTTCACGTTCGATTCCCGGGTATCGACGTTGACCGCGACCGGCAGGCCGGGCGCTTGGACGCTCACGCGAGCCAGATAGAAACCGGCTTCGCGGGCGTGGTCGAGCAACGCGACGTATTGGTTGCGATGTTCGCGGACGGGAACGGTGATCGTTTCGCCCGACGGCGTATCAAACACGGCATCGCTGGCGTTCGGCTGATCTACATACGCCAACGACAAAGAATCGCCGACCAACCGCGGTTTCTCGAACTCGCGACCGGTCAGATACGTCACCATTTGTTGGAGAATCATCGGGAAGATCGGCGTAACCGCCATGTTGTTCCAAGTCGGCCCGGCGGAAGTGGTGAACATGAAAACCTTTCCGCGCCCGATGGAATGTTCCACGAGCACCGGTGCACCACTGCCGGCCAGTGAGAGCACCGTCAGGCTGGTGGCCGCGGGTTTGATCTGCAGCACTTTGAGAAAACGCGCTTCGCTGAGCAAATCTTCCGGCAGGGAAAGCAACGGCCGGCTCACGGAATGATCCGGCAAGGACGGATCGAGCGCCCCGCCCACACCGAGCGCATCGCTCGTGCTGACCGGCTGCTCGATCTCTGCCGGTAACAACGGTGTCCCTTTCAACTTGGCCCGCTCGTTCCAGACCGCAGCTTTCACGTTGTCACCGGCAAACCAGATCAGGCCATTGCCGGCCCGGACGTATTCCTCGAACCGGCGCGCTTGGTCGGTCGTGATGTCCGGGACATCCGCGAGAATCACGACATCAAATTTCGTCAGGTCTTGTGCCGGCAAGGAAACCCACGACACCGATTCGACCGTCGAATCGCCCTGCCCCGCCGTCTTGCCGGTAGCGCGCAGGGCGGCCGAGATGAATCCGCCCGACTTACCCGATGTGCCCTCGACACACAAGACCGACACGCGGTCACGGATGACGGCGACCGCCCGGCGCGTGTCATCCGCCGGTAACGCGTCCGGTTCGAGCTTGGCGGTGATTTTGACCGGGCCGGGATTCTGGAACGGAACAAACAACGAGACCGTCTCCGAGCCGCCCGCCGCAATCGCGGGAATGATTTTGGTGTCGGCGGTGACGTTTTCGACCAGACCGGTCACCTTGACGTTGGTCGCGGGTCGTGACCCGTAATTGCGAACGGTGACTTGATAACGGGCGACCGTGCCTTGCCGGAGCACGCCTGAAACAAGATCGAGACTGGTGATCGCCAGGTTGTCGACGTCGCCCGTGACCGGCACGATACAGAGATGGGCGAGCCGGCCCAGTTCGCCCCAGGCGATGCGATTCTTCCAATCCTGCTCCTGCAAGTCGGTGACGATGTAAATTTCCTTCTGCGGCGCAACCATGTCCTCGGCCAACTCCTTCAGCCGGCGCGGGACGCTGTCCAAATCCAACGATTCCGGCGTCGCCTGTTGGGCGCGGAGGATTTCTGCGAAGCGTTCGGGAACAAACGCCATGTTCCGCACGACCACCCGGTGTTCGTCGCCGAGCAGAATCAGGGTGACCGGATCGCCGGGGCGGATGTTGGCGGCAATCGTCTCGATTTTCTTCAACGCGCGGTCGAACCGGGTGGTTTTGCCGTCGCCGTGTTGCATGCTGTACGACGCATCCAACGCAATGATGACGCCCGCCCGGCGTTCACCGAGTTGCGCCACGAAGCCGGTCGCGTGTTTCAGAGCCGGTTGGGCGAACGCCAGCACCAGCAGCAGCAGCGCGAGGCAACGCAACATGAGCAACAAAATGTCCCGCAACCGAATCTGCCGGGAACGCACGCGCACTTCCCGGTTCAGGAACTGCATCGCCGCCCAGTTCGTCTCGTTGAATTTGTAGCGGTTGAGCAGGTGCGCCAAGATCGGCAACGCCACGCCGAGCGACGCCAGCAACAGCCATGGATTCACGAAGTTCATGTTTGACGATTGAAAACAAATTCACTCAGCACCGCGTCGAGCGGCCGCGACGTGTCCACGAGCGTGTAATCCACGTGGCTGCCGAGGCAGCCGGTGCGCACCGCTTCCAGGAACGTTTTCAAGGAAGCCAGATAATCGTCGCGAATCTTTTCCGGCTGCGTGGTCAGCGGCGGCTCGCCTTCGAGGCCGTTGAACTTCCACGTGCCCTTGAAGGGAAACGCGAGTTCGTGGGGATCGAGCGTGTGCAGGACGACCACGTTGTGGCCGGCAAACCGCAGATGATCAAGCCCGGCCAGCAAATCGTCCACGTCGGTCAACAAATCGGAAATCAGGACGACGATGGAACGCCGTTTCATCATCAGCGCGACATCGCGGAGCTGTTTCGCCAAGCTGGTGCGCGGTGTTGGTTTGATGTCGCGCAGGAGCCGGTCAATCTGAAGAATGATCCCCATCGCAGAGCGCGGCGGCAGGTAGGCTCGCACTTCGGAATCGAAAACCGAAAGCCCGACGGAATCGCGTTGTTTGAGCACGAGGTAGGCGATGGTCGCCGCGAGAAACTTGGCGTATTCGAGTTTGTTGACCTTGCCGGACCCGTAGGTCATCGAGGCGCTGGCATCAATCAGCAGGTGGCAATCGAAGTTGGTCTCCGCCTCGTAGAGCTTCGTGTAATACCGGTCCGTCCGACCGAACACGCGCCAGTCCAAATCGCGGATGGCGTCGCCGGGAGAGTATTGCCGGTGATGGGCAAACTCCGTGCTGAACCCGCGCAACGGGCTGCGATGGCTGCCCACCCGCAGACCTTCGACCACTTCGCGCGCGATCACTTCCAGATCGCTCACTTTGTGCAACACCTCCGGGTCGAGGTAAAATGTGTTCGGCAGATGCTCGGACATCTTGGTTTATCAATGCTCCGTCAAAGTTGATTGTGTGAGTTGTCGGAGGGACGCGCTTCTGTGCGTCCGTCGCCAATCTGCGGCCACGCAGAAGCGTGGCCCTCCGAATGAAGTTTGCCGTAGCACTGGCGGCCCTATTTCTTCGTGTAGAGTTTCTCGTCAGCGGGAACTTCGCTCAGCAGCTTGGCGATCAGCTTGTCTGCCGTCAGTCCTTCCGAGCGCGCGGCAAAATTCGGAATGATCCGGTGCCGCAAGACCGGCAGGCACAGCGCCTGGATGTCCTCGATCGCAACGTGACTGCGACCGCGCAGCGCGGCGCGCGCTTTGCCGGCAAGGATGAGGTTCAACGATGCGCGCGGCCCGGCACCCCAAGCCACGAACTTCTTGACGAACTCCGGCGCCGACGGCGCGTCGGGCCGCGTCGCCCGCACCAGCGCCGCGGTGTATTCAAAAATATGATCGGCCACCGGAATCCGCCGGACGAGATGCTGAAACTGAAGAATCGTCGGACCATCCACCACCTTGGCGAGTTCAGGCTCATTGTCGCTCGTCACCCGGCGCATGATTTCAATTTCCTCCGCCTGGCTGGGATATTTGACCGTGATGTTGAACAGAAACCGGTCGAGCTGCGCTTCCGGCAACGGGTACGTGCCTTCCTGTTCGATCGGGTTCTGGGTCGCCAACACAAAGAACGGCGCGTCCAATTTGTATTCCACACCACCGGACGAAACCCGCTTCTCCTGCATGGCCTCGAGCAACGCAGCCTGTGTCTTCGGCGGGGTGCGGTTGATTTCGTCCGCCAACAGCAGGTGCGTGAAGACCGGGCCCTTCATAAACTTGAAGCGACGCGTGTGCGTCTCGGGATCTTCCTGCAGCAACTCGGTGCCGGTAATGTCCGACGGCATCAAGTCCGGGGTGAACTGAATGCGTTTGAATGCCAGCGACATGGTCTGGGCCAGCGAACTGACCAGCAACGTCTTGGCCAGCCCGGGCACACCCACCAGCAGGCAGTGACCCCGCGCAAAGATCGCGATCATCATTTCATCAATGACCTCGTCCATCCCGACAATCGTCTTGCGCAGTTCCGTGACGATTCTGTCTCTGGCCCGGCCGAGATCTTCCACCGCCTGTACGTCATTCTGTTCCTTCATCATTTTTTCCTTTCGTCCTTGATGTAACAGCCACGTGCCGCACCAGTACAACACCTCAATGACCAAGAAGTTGTGCAGATACTGTGAGGTCATCTCATCAGTACCCGAGCAGAATTACCCGCAGCGCCGCAGCCGGTGGCACGGATGAGTCCGTCGCAACTCGGCTGAAACGACGAGTCTGTGATGGGAGTAACCGGCAGGGGTGAGTTCTTCGGCAACTTCGTTTTTGGCTTCGGCGGCAACTGGCGGAGAGGGAGGGATTCGAACCCTCGATACAGGCTTTAGCCCGTATAACGGTTTAGCAAACCGTCGCCTTCAACCACTCGGCCACCTCTCCGCGAGCAGCGGGCGAAACTTACCAGACACCGCCAGAACTGGCAAACGATTTGATGTGGGCCGGCGCTCGAAACGACAATTACGGCCACCGGCACAGGTTAGCGACACAGCTCGGTCACGGCTGCGCGCGCGGCGGCCAGATCGTCCCGACCGAACCGGATGACCCGCGCCGGCCGCGGCTCCCAGATCGGCAGCGAGGCGGGACCAAATAGCGCCAGCGTCGGCGCGCCGACGGCCGCAGCCAGATGCGTGATCCCGGAATCGTTGCCGACGAATAACGCGCAGCGTTCCAGCACGCCGGCCAGTTCGACCAGTTTCAAGCCGCGCGCAATGGTGACCGGCCGCGGCGCGACGAGCGGCAGAAACTGCCCGGCCGCTTTTTCATCGGCTTCGCCCTGGACCAGCAACAGCCGCATCCCCTGCTCGTCCGCCAGCCACCGGGCCAGCGCGGCGAACTTCTCCGCCGGCCAGTTCTTCTTCTCGCTGCCGCTGCCGGGATGAATCGCAGCCCAGTCGCTGCCGGGGGCGAATTTTTCTCCGAACTGCCGGTCGGCGGCGCTGGGATACACCCGGGGACAGGGCCGGTCGACGTAGATCGCCAGCGATTCGAGGGGCCGGCAGTAATGCTCGGCAGCCGGCCGGTCGGCCGGCCGCGGCGAGCCGGCGATGAACTGTTGCACGCCGCACGCGCGCACATTGCCGGCAAACACGTCGTCGGGGTCGAACAGGTAGGAGATCACGAGGTGAAAGCTGGCAAAGTAGTCACGCAGGCCGGGGTCAACGATGGCGTTGGGGATGAAGAACCCGGCCATCGCCCGCGCTTCGATGGAGCGGACGGCGTTGGCGTAATACCGGCCGTGGGCGAGTTCGATGATGTGGGGGTAGCCGAGGATTTCGAGGTGGGCGTCGGGAAACCGTTCCCGGAGCGCGCCGATGGCCGGCAACGTGCAGATGAAATCGCCGATTGCCCCACCCCGGACCACGAGTATGCGCGGTTGATTCACCCGGCAACTATAGCGCCGCCCGAATCAGAAAACACCTCAAAACGCGCCCGGTGCGCTGAACGTCGGACGCTCTCGCCGAGGACGCTGAGGCCACCGGGTTTGGACTGCGGCGGCTTGTCCGCCGCAGGCGTGACTCGCCGCCGCCTTGCCGGGACTATCTATCCCCAAGATTCAGAGCGTGTTTTAGAATTCAATTTTTGCGAGCGAGTCGGCGCGTCATCAGTCCAATCATCGCGATGTAAATAAACGCTTCGCTGTGATTGGTGCGCTGTTCGTAGTCACAACGCAACCGCCACCACTTCATCAACCAGCCGAGCGTTCGTTCCACAATCCAGCGCTTGGGCAGCACCACAAACCGATTCCCACCCCAGCGCGGCACGATCGTCAACCGAATCTTGCGCCGCCGGCGCAGTTCCCACACCCAGTGCACCAACTGGCCACTGTCGCCCCCATCGGCCCAAATCAGCACCAGCCGACTGGCAAGACAATCAGCCCCAGCGTATCCACCAGCAAATGGCGCTTACGCCCCTTGATTTTCTTGCCAGCATCATCGCCGCGTGCGCCCCCTTGGTCGGCGACCTTGACGGATTGACTATCCACAATGCCGGCGCTTGACGCGCTCAACAGCGCCACCGATATGACCGAGAATGGAGACAGGCGGAACGCCGATCCCATCAAAGCAGCAGGCCGCGCCGAAGCGCGGCCCTCCCTCCGTGTTCTGTCTGCTGATCGCTGATTGCTGACGGCTGCACCCCCGGCCGCAGTGTTTTCGGGGGAGGGGCATCTTGACACTGTCGCAGGACGCGTCCCCACGTTCGCAGCGGGCAACCGATACGTCAGGCGTGCCCGCCCGACAATTCTTCAATGGTGGCAGTGTCGAGATGCGCTCGTTTCGGAGCCGGGGAACACTAAAGCGTTGCGCGCCCTCACCGGGGTTGTTACATTGAAACCAGATGAGAGCCGGGAATCGTTCATTGAAGTCACGCCTGCGAAACATCCGTTGCCTCCTCATGGACGTGGATGGGGTGTTGACGGATGGCAAGCTGCATTTCACCGGGAATGGCGACGAGTTCAAGTCGTTCGATGTGCAGGACGGCCACGGCATCGCCATGGCGCAGCGGGCCGGGCTGCGGATCGGGTTCGTGTCCGGCCGGCCGTCGCAGGCGACAACGCGGCGGGCGGCGGACTTGGGCGTGGCCATCGTGTTGCAGGCGGCAACGAACAAGATGGAACTGGTCGAGCAGGTCAAAACCCGGCACGGGTACCGCGATGAGGAGTTGGGCTTTATCGGCGACGAGTTGGTGGACTTGCCGGTGTTGCGGCGGGTGGGCCTCGCGGTCGCGGTGCGGAATGCGATGCCGGAAGTCAAACGCGCGGCGCACTACGTGACGCGGCGGGCCGGCGGCGACGGCGCGGTGCGGGAAGTGATCGAGATGATTTTGAAGGCACAGAAGAGTTGGGACAAGGTGATCGCGAAGTACCTCGTGATATTGACGTGCGCTTGGTTGCCGGTGGCGGCGGCGGCGGCGTCGAATGAGATGGCGACCGGGTACATCGAGAAGTTTGAGGTGCCGGAGACGGACGAGAACGGCGTGTTGCGGTGGAAACTCAAGGGCGACCGGGCGCAGTTGCGGATGGATGGGACGATGGATCTTCAGAATGCCCGCGCCGAGTTCTACCAGAGCAACAAGGTGGCGATGGTGTTGAGCGCGCCGCAGTGCCTGCTCGACCGGGTAAAGAAACGCGCCGCGACCGACGGGCCGGTGACGTTGGAGAACCCGGACATGACGGTCACCGGCATCGGCGCGGTGTGGGATCAGGCCACGGGGTCGGTCATCTTGAAGAGCAATGTGCAGGTGGAGGTGCGCAGCGGCGGCGTGGCGTTGCCGTCATTCGGAGAGAAGAAACCATGAAGCGCAATTGGTTTGCAGGGCAGGCGCGTCGCCTGCCACGATTCGCGGTGATGGCAAGCGAAGCGCTTGCCCTGCAATTTCTTGCGATAGCGGACGAACCAGTAGCATCCAACGTCACGGTGACGGCGAGGGAACCGACGGTGATCACCAGTGACCGGCTGGAGGTGGATTACCTGCACAATCTCGGCACCTTCGAGGGGAACGTGTTGGCGGTGGACCCGCGGATCACGGTGCGCGCCGACAAGGCGGTGGTGTTTTACAGTGGCCGGGACGAGACGAGCGGGGTCCGGGGCGTGCAGCGCGTTCTGGCCACGGGCGGCGTGGTGATCACGCAGGGCGACCGCAAGGCGACCGGCGAGCAGGCGGAATATTTTGCCGGGGAGGGCAAGGTGGTGTTGACCGGCAAACCGCAGGTGACCGGCAAGGAAGGCACAATCAGCGGCGAGAAGATCACGTTCTGGCGCGATCAGGAGAAGATGGATGTCGAGGCCGGGACGCGGTTGATCCTGTATCCCGACGCGCCACGGAAGGAACCGGCGCCGCAACCATGAGCGACACCGGGAACCATAACGTGTTGTTGCGGACCGAGGACTTGGTGAAGGTGTACGGCGGCCGGCGGGTCGTGGACGGCGTGGCGATCAACGTCAAGCGCGGCGAGGTGGTCGGGTTGCTCGGGCCGAACGGGGCCGGCAAGACGACGACGTTTTACATGACCGTGGGGCTGGTGCGGCCGAACGGCGGCAAAGTATTTTTCGAGGGCAACGATGTGACCCGCCGGCCGATGCACATCCGGGCGCGGTTGGGGATGGGGTACCTGGCGCAGGAGCCGAGTGTGTTTCGGAAGTTGACGGTCGAGGAAAACATCCTGGCGATTTTGGAGACGTTGCCGTTGACGGCGGAGGAACGGCGGTTCAAGTTGAACTATCTGTTGGAGGAACTGGACCTGGCGCCGCTGGCGAAAAGCAAGGCGTACCAGCTCAGCGGCGGCGAGCGCCGGCGGCTGGAGATCACCCGCTCGCTGGTGACCGGGCCGAAGCTGATGCTGCTTGATGAACCGTTCAGCGGCGTGGATCCGATCGCGGTGTATGAGGTGCAACAGATCATTGTGGAGTTGAAGAAACGCGGGTTGGGCATCCTGTTGACGGACCACAATGTCCGGGAGACGTTGCGGATTGTGGACCGGGCGTACATCATCAGCCACGGGAAAGTCTTGCGGGAGGGCACGAGCGAGTTTCTGATCAACGACCCCACGAGCCGGGAGATTTATCTCGGCCCGGAATTCAGCCTGTAGAAAGGAGATCATGGAAATCATCGTTACCGGACGACACCTGGAAGTGAGCAGCGCGCTGCGCGATTACGCGGCGAAACGACTGGGGCAGATCAACATTGACTTCCCGCGCATTCACCGGGCGCATGTGATATTGGCAGTGGACAAGTTCCGTCAGATTGCCGAGGTGGTGTTGCAGTGCGGCAATCATATTACGATCGAGGCGCGCGATGTCCGCGAAGACATGTATGCCGCGATTGACGGCGTGCTGGACAAGGCGGAACGGCAACTGCGCAAATTCAAGACCCGGATCCAGGACCACCGGCCCAAAGCCGGTGAGGCGGTGCACGGCGGCAAACCATGAGCCAGGTCCCCCACCCCGCGCTCAGCGTCGAGCGGTTCTACCTGAACCACGCCGAGAAGTTGCAACTCCAACTGCTGGCCGGCGGGACCGGGATGGTCCGCCGGATCGCCGAAGGCTCGGTGAACCGGTGCGGCCTGGCGTTGGCCGGGTTTTTCAAATATTTCGCGTACAAGCGCGTGCAGGTCATCGGCGCCGCGGAGTGGCAGTTTTTGAAATCGTTGAGCGACGCGGAGCGGCGGCAACGCCTGGGCGCAATCCTCGCCGCGAAGATTCCCTGTCTCGTGTTCGCGCGGAATTTCAACGCGCCGCCGTTTCTGCTGGAACTGGCCGACCGGCTGGAGGTGCCGGTGTTCAAAACGCAGATGACCACGATGCGGTTCATCAACACCGCCACGATTGCGCTGGAATCGGAGTTCGCGCCGCAATGCAGCGAACACGGCTCGATGGTGGACCTGCTCGGCATCGGCGTGCTGATCCGCGGCGCAAGCGGGGTCGGCAAGAGCGAGAGCGTGTTGGCGCTGCTGGAACGCGGCTACAGCTTGGTCAGCGACGACATCACGCGGTTCCGCCTGCTGGAAGGCCGGGAACTCATTGGCACTTCCTCGGAAACCACCCGGTACCACATGGAAATCCGGGGGCTGGGCATCATCAACGTGCCGGCCGTGTTCGGCGTCCGCAGTGTCCGTCCCGAAAAACGCGTGGACCTCGTCGTGACGTTGATGGAGAGCACGGCGACGGAGGAGATTGATCGGATCGGGCTGGAACGCCAGACCTACACCATCCTGGGCGTGTCCCTGCCGCATGTGATTGTGCCGGTGCGGCCCGGCCGCGACATTGCTCGGTTGATTGAGGTGGCGGCGCTCGACCAGAAACTGAAGAGCCTCGGCCACAATGCCGCGCGCGAATTCAACGAGCGATTGATCGAGCGGATGCGGTCGCCGCGGAGATGAACTCATGGCAGAAAAAGTCACCAAAGAATTGATCGTGACCAACAAGAACGGCATTCACGCCCGGCCCGCGGCGCTGTTTGTGAAGGTGGCCGGCAAGTACCGGAGCCACATCACGGTGGAAAAGGACGGCGAGCAGATCAACGGCAAAAGCATCATGGGGTTGATGATGTTGGCGGCGGGTCAAGGCTCACGATTGACGATCATCGCCGAGGGCGACGATGCCGCGGAGGCGGTCCGGAGCCTGGAAGAACTGTTTGCCAAAAAGTTCAACGAGGAGTAAACAGCAATCAGCATGGCGGCGTCAGTCACAACCGAACGCATCTTTCACGGCATCGGCGTTTCTCCCGGCGTGGCGCGGGGCACGATCTTCGTGTACAAGATTGCCGACGAAGCCATCCCGAACTATGACGTGCCGCCGGAAAAAGTGGCCGAGGAAATCGCCCGGTTCGAACAGGCGCTGATCACCACCCGGCAGCAGTTGCACGAATTGCAGCAAAAAATCGCCACCGGCATCGGCGCGGAGATCACCTCCAACATCCTCGACGTCCATGTCTCCATCACCGAGGACCCGGCGTTGACCGAGCCCGTGATCAGCCGCTTGCACGAAGAAAAGAAGAACGTCGAATACATCTTCAACGACATCGCCCGCAAATATGTGCGCACCTTGCAGGAATTGCCGGATGAATATCTGCGCGAACGCGCCGTGGACGTGCAGGATGTCGCCCGGCGGGTGATGCGCAACTTGCTCGGGCGCGAGCACCGCGGCTTGCAGAACCTCCCGCCCGGCACCATTGTCGTCGGCTACGACCTCGCCCCGTCGGACACTTCCGCGTTGGACCGCGCGCACGTGGCCGGGTTCGCCACCGACGTGGGCAGCCACACGTCGCACACGGCGATCATGGCCCGCTCCATGAACATCCCGGCCGTGGTCGGCCTCCACGATGCCAGCCAGCACGTCCACGACGGTCAACCGGCCATTCTCGACGGCTACAGCGGCACCCTGATTGTCGAGCCGAGCGAGCAGACGCTCTACATCTACGGTCAGTTGGAGGTCAAACGCCACTCGTTCGAGGAACGCCTGGCGTCCTTGCGCGACCTGCCGGCCGAGACAATTGACGGCCACCGGGTGCAACTATCCGGCAACATCGAGTTGCTGGCCGACATCGAGGTCCTCAAACGGGTGGGCGCGGAGGGGATCGGCTTGTTCCGCACCGAGTACCTGTTCCTGAACCGGCAGGATTTTCCCGGCGAGGAAGAGCAGTATCAGCACTACGTGCAGGCCGCCCGCGCCATGAAACCGCATCCGGTCATCATTCGCACCATTGATCTCGGCGGCGACAAGTTCCATAGCGACGAAGTGACCCCTCCGGAAATCAATCCTTTTCTCGGGTTCCGCGGCATCCGGGTCAGCCTCGCCAACCCGGACATGTTCAAGACCCAGCTCCGCGCGATTCTTCGCGCCAGCGCCGAGGGCAACGTCAAACTCATGTACCCCATGATCAGCGGCGTCGCCGAAGTCATTCAAGCCAACGGTCATGTCCGCGCCGCGATGGACGAGTTGAAGCAACAAGGCGTGCCCTACGACGAGAAGATCGCCCTCGGCGCAATGATCGAGGTCCCGTCCGCGGCACTCACGGCGGAGATGATCGCCACCGAAGTGAACTTCTTCAGCATCGGCTCCAACGATCTGATGCAGTACACCCTCGCCGTGGATCGCGTCAACGAACGCGTCGCCGATCTGGCCGAACCGGCGCACCCGGCCATTCTCCGGCTGCTCCGCAACTGCGTCGAGGCCGCCCACAACAACAACATCTGGGTCGGCGTCTGCGGCGAAATTGCCGGCAACCCCCTCTACGTCCCGCTCCTCGTCGGCATGGGCGTGGACGAATTGAGCGTCGGCGCCGCCAACCTGCCGCGCGTCAAGGAAGTCATCCGCCGCCTGAAACTCGACGACGCCCAGGAACTGGCCGCCGCCGCCCTCCATGCCCAGCAGGCCCGCGACGTGGTGGCCATGCTCCGGGCGCTGCTCCAGCGCATTGACCCGGATTTATTGAGTTGACGCCCGGCGGCTTTGGTGTTACGTAGTTGGCCATGAGTAACACCACTGTCGTTCGCTTCAGCGTGTCGTTGCATCCGCAACTGGCGCGGGAACTCGACCGGATGGCCGCCGAAAAAGGCTACGACAACCGGTCGCTGGCCATCGCCGACATGATTCGCGCCCAGCTCGTCGAGCACCGGCAGCAGATGGGCACCGGCGAGATTGCCGGCAGCATCACGCTCGTCTATGATCATCACCGGCATCACCTGCAGGATTTGCTCACCGACCTGCAGCACGAACACCGGGCGGTCATCATCTCCACGCTGCACTGTCACCTGGATCACGACAACTGTCTCGAAGTGCTCGCCGTGCGCGGCCCCGCCGCGGAAATCAAAAAACTCGCCGATGAGTTGATCGCCGCCAAGGGCGTCAAACACGGCAAACTCGTTATCACCAGCACCGGAAAGGACCTGCCGGCGTGATGCGCGGCGCGGCGTCAGGGTTCACCTTGATCGAGCTACTGGTGGTGGTGGCCATCATCGGCGTGCTGACGGGGATGCTGTTGCCGGCGTTGGCGGGCGCCCGCTGTAAGGGCCAGCAAACCGCTTGTCTGAACAACCTCCGGCAACTGGGCTTGGCGGCAGCGATGTATGCGGATGACTATGGCAAGACTCCCCCAGCCTATGTCAACAGCACCTCGCGCTGGATGGATTTGCTCAAACCTTACGTCCCAAAAAATTCCGACGCCTACCGTTGTGCCAGCGACAAGCAACGCATCGCGTTGCCGTGGGATCCGACCGTCACGATGAGCTACGGCATCAACAGCTTTAACTTCGCCGGCAACCAATGGTGTTTCTGGTACGGCGTGTCGCCACAAGCTGTGGTTCGTCCGTCGGGTACGATTCTCATCGCCGACTGTACCCCCGGCAAATACTACTGCGGCGGCGGCGGCACATTCAGCGAGCCGGTGGTGGACGTGGATTACCGGCACAATAACAAGAGTTTCAATGCCCTGTTTTGTGACGGGCACGTCGAAAACAAAACCACAACCCAGCGTTCCGATTGGGACGCATCCCAGTAACCAGAAAGGAATCGACATGAAAACCACCCGGTTGTTTCTCCCCGTCATCGCGCTGTTGCTGACCGCGCACAGTAGCTTTGCCACTTTCAGCACTCCCGGCCAAGGCATGCAAACCGTGTTGTCCGGCACCGTTGACAACGCCGGCCTCTACCTGCAGACCGCCGGCGCGTGGGCGAACACCACCCCGACCCAGCCGTATTCCGTGCAAACCAGCTTCACCATGCCCACGGTGGACGACGTGGTACTGGGTCGGCTGATCCTCACGGTCTGGGGCGGTTCGGCAGCGCGCACGAACGTCATGGACATCACCGTCAACGGTACTAGTCTGGTCGGCGGCGCGCTGACGTTCGGCACGACGAACGATGCCAACGCCTCCTTCAGTGCGACCCAACCCTCCGTCTATGGCAGCGGCTCCGGTGTCTGGCTGGTGTCACTACCGGTCACTGCGTCGTTGCTCCACACGGATGGTTCGGCCAACACCGTCGCCATCAACGAAACCACGCCGACCTTTGACGGGCGCATTTATCAGATCACCTTGGTCTCGGTCTATCAAGACGCCGATTTGAACAACCAGTTCCAATACGCCATCGCCGAAGGCAGCGGCGACATCTACGGCTCACCGTCCAGCCCGCAAGTGGACAGTCGCACGATCTCCTTTGGCGGCCTCACACTCGCCAACCCCACCGCCGCCTCGTTGAACGCCGTGTACACCTTCGGCGACAACAGCCAGAACGACCGCCTCTTCTTCAACGACACCCAACTCGGCACAGACAACCTCGCCACCTGGAATGGCAACCAGAGCGTCTCCACCGGCACCAACTACGGCCCCGATGTTGTCAGCTTCGATGTACTGGGATTGCTCGGTGCCGAGACGAATGACGTTCGCTTTTCGGTCTCGGCGCTCGACGTGCCCGGCACCCGCGAAACTTCACTCCGGCCGCAAGTTGCCGTGTTCACTGTTCAAGCCATTCCCGAACCCTCGACGCTTTTGCTCGTCGGCCTCGGCCTCGGCACGCTGCTGTTGCGCCGCCGCCGATCATGATTCGCTGGTTGTCCATGCTGTTGCTGGCTGGTTCGGCCTGCGCTGAACCGGCCCAGCGCATCCTTAGCCTCTGCACCACCGCCACCGATGTGCTCTGCGCGCTCGACGCGACGAAGCAGCTTGCCGGCATTGACGAATATGGCCGCGTCGTGCCGGGCGCGACCAACGTGCCGGTCATCGCCAGAGGCAGCGCGTTGTCCCGCGAAGAAGTTATCGTCCGCCGCTTCGACCTCGCCTTCCTCTGGTGGTATCAGGACGACGCCGCCAAGTTGCTGGCCGACCTCAATGTGCCGGTCGTCCGCATCCGCGCCGGGCGCGCCGCCGAGTTACCGGCCACCGTGCGACTCATCGGCGAAAAGACCGGCCACGCCGCCGCGGCCAACAAACTCGCCGACGATCTCGCCGCGTTCCTCCAAGCCCAAACCAACCGGCCCGCGCACCCGCCGCGCGTCTATCTCGAACTCTACGGTGCCTACAAAACCGTCGGCGGCGACAGTTATCTCAACGACCTCATCACACTGGCTGGTGGAACCAATGTGGCCGCCGCGGTCCCGCGCAGCAGCGTCGTGTTCTCGCCCGAACAACTCATCGCCGCCAAGCCGGACGTGATTCTGTTCGTCAACGGCTTCACGAAACCCAGTCTGGCGAACGCGCGCATCGCCGCCATTGACCGGCAATGGCTCGTCGCCGGCAGCCGCCTGCCGGCCGCCGTCCAACAACTCCGCGCCCTCATCCACGGGACACCCGCCCATGCCATTCCATAAAATCACCTACAACGAGAAATACCGGTTCGCCACGCTCCACAACTTCGGCTGCACGTTCCGTTGTCCGGTCTGCAGCTACAAGCTCCGCAGCGGCGCCGCCGGCGTGCCCGGCCAGTCGTGGCCGCGCCCGGAAAAGTTTCTCACGGTGGCCGAGATGAAGACCGCGTTGCAGTCGGTGCCGGTGGACAAAGTGTTTTTCATGGGCGGCGAACCGACCGTGGCGCGCGAGTTGCCGGAGCTGCTCGACTTCGCGAAGAACACGCTCCGCGCCAAAACGAGCCTCGGCCACACCAACGGCTCCGCCCTGCCCCTCCCCAATCTCGACGGCGCCAACGTCGGCCTCAAAGCATGGGATGACGAAACGCACCGGCGCTACACCGGCCGCGAGCGGCAACCGATTTTCGACAATTTCGCCGCGGCGTTCCGTGCGGGCCTGGAGTTGAAAGCCAACGTCGTCTTCGTGCCCGGCTTGGTGGACCTCGACCAAATCGGTGCAATCGCCGCGTGGATTGCGATGCTCGACCGGACGATTCCGTTCCACATCATGGGTTACATTCCCGTGCCCGGCCAACCGTACCCGCGCCCGACCGTCGAGCAGATGGATCAAGCCGTCGCCGTCTGCCGGTCGCACTTGAATAATGTCGCCGCCTCCCATCTCACCGTCGCAGAAGCGTTGAACCTCGCCCCGCGCGACGACCGCTTCGACGTTCGCCAGATTGCATGAAGACCGGCCTCCTCGTCGCCTTGCTCGTCGTTGCGCTCCTCGCGCTGGCCACCGGCAGCGTCCACATTCCGGCCAGTGAAGTGGCGGGGAGGCTGTTCCGCGCTGCGGCCGGCCAGGCCGCCGGCGACACCGCTGATCAAATTCTGCTCCAAGTCCGGTTGCCGCGCGTCGCGCTTGCCATTGCGGTCGGCGCGGCGCTGGCGCTCGGCGGACTCGCTTCGCAAACACTCTTTCGCAATCCGCTCGCGACGCCGTCGATCATCGGCGTTTCCAGCGGCGCGGCGCTTGGCGCAGTCGTTGCGATGCTGGCCGGCATCGCTGTGCCGCTGGGCAGTTTTGTTGCCGGGCTGGCGGTCGCAGCGTTGGTGTTCGCACTGGGCCGACGTGGGACATTCTTCGGCCAAAGCCTGTTGCTGGCCGGTATCGCCATCGCGTCGCTCTGTTCCGCACTGACCACCGGCGCGCTCTACCTTGCCGGCGAACGATTGCCGGCGGTCATCTTCTGGTTGATGGGCGGACTCTGGCAGGCGAATGGCCGCGCGGCGCTGGTGATGTTGCCGGTCGCGCTGGCCGCGCTGGGCGTGATGCTAACGCTAGCCCGGTCGCTCAACGTTGCGCTCGTTGGCGAAACATCAGCCCGCGACCTCGGCGTCAACGTGCCACGACTGCAACACACATTGCTTCTGCTCATCACAATCACCGCCTCCGCCGCCGTCAGTCTGACCGGGGTGATCGGATTCATCGGCCTGATCGTGCCGCACCTGTTGCGGCTCGCGCTGGGCGGCGATCATCGCCGACTCGTGCCGGCCACGGCGCTGGGCGGCGCCTTGCTGTTGCTCGTCGCCGACACGTTGGCACGGACACTCGCCGCCCCGGCGGAAATCCCGGTCGGCATTCTCACTGCGCTGATCGGCGCACCGGTGTTCCTGTGGTTGTTGCGGCGGAGGATGACGCTGTGAACTTGCGCGTCGAAAATCTGAGTTTCGCCTACCGGCCCGGCCAGCCGGTCTTGCGCGGGGTGAATCTCGAAATCGCCGCCGGCAAGGTGACCGGTCTGTTCGGCCCGAACGGCAGCGGGAAAAGCACATTGCTGCGGTGCCTGACCGGCGCGCTGCGACCGCAATCGGGCGCGGTCTGGTGCAGCGACCGGCGCGTGGACGCGCTCGCGCCGCGCGAGGTGGCGCAACGCATCGCCGTTGTGCCGCAAGACACGCCGCGCGGTGTGCCGTTGACCGCCCGCGAGATGGTCGCGTTGGGCCGGTTCGCGTGGGGCGACGAGGACGCGGCGATTATCGCGGCGAGTCTGGCGCGGGTGGAGGCGACGGAGCTTGCGGCGCGGTCGTTTGACGAATTGAGTGGCGGCGAACGGCAGCGGGTGGTGATTGCGCGGGCGTTGGCGCAAGCGACGCCGGTGTTGCTGCTCGACGAGCCGGCGACGCATCTGGATATCGCGCATCAACTGGAGTTGTACCGGCTGGTGCGGGCGTTGGCAGCCGAGGGGCGAACGGTCTTGATGGTGTGCCATGATCTGCTGCTCGCGCCATTGTTTGTGGACGCGGCGGTGCTGCTGCGTGGCGGCGAGGTGCTGGCTGCCGGGCGGCCAGCGAAGGTTCTGGGGTCGGACAACGTAAACACCACTTTCGGGGTGGACATGCAGGTGAACTGGCCCGACAATGCCACGGTCACTGTGAGATTCAATGCACATTCCTGATGGATTCCTTGATCTGAAGACAGCGGTGGGCGCTGGTGTCGTCGCGGCGACCGGTGTGGGTTTGGCGTTGCAACAGGTGCGCCGGCAGTTGCCGCCGCGCAAGGTGCCGCTGCTCGGACTGGCGGCGGCGTTCATTTTTGCGGCACAAATGCTGAACTTCCCCGTGGCCGGTGGCACGTCCGGCCACCTAATCGGGGCCGTGCTGGCGGCGGTGTTGCTCGGCCCGGCCGCAGCGGTGGTGGTGATGACGGCGGTGCTCGTTGTGCAGTGTTTTCTGTTTCAGGATGGCGGGGTGTCGGCGCTGGGCGCGAACATCTTCAATATGGCGGTGCTCGCGCCGGTGATCGGGTGCGGCATCTACCGGCTCGCGCGGCCGGTGGGACGGATCGCGGCGGCGGCGTTTGCCGGGTGGTGTTCGACGGTCGTGGCGGCCATCAGTTGCGCCGGTCAACTCGCGTTGTCGGGCACGGTGGCGTGGGGTGTGGCGTTCCCGGCCATGACGGGCGTGCATATGTTGATCGGGATCGGCGAAGGACTGATCACGGCGCTGGTGTTGGCGGCGGTCTGGAAAGCGCGGCCGGAGTTGTTGAACCAGCCCGCCGCGCCGGCCGGTGGTCTCGCGGTGGCCGGGCTGGTGGTGGCGTTGGGGCTGGCGTTGTTCGTCGCACCGTTCGCGTGTTCGTGGCCGGATGGACTGGAGAAAGTCGCCGAGCATCTCGGCTTTGACGCAAAAGCGGCGAAAACGCCCCTCTTGGCGTCACCGATACCGGACTACGAACTGCCCGGGATCGGTTCGCCGGTCGTGGCGACGGCGCTGGCCGGCGTGTTGGGGACCGTGGTGGTGTTCGGGTTGTCGCTGTTGTTGGCCCGGTCGTTGGCCGCGAACAAGGAAAGCTGATGCACCACGATTTCCTCGACCGGTACAGCCGGCTCGACACGCCGTTGCATCGAGCGGCGGCGGGCGTGAAGTTGGTCGGCGCGCTGGCCATCGTCGGTCTGACGGTGGCCGCGCCGCTGGCGGCTGTCGCGTATTTCGTGGCGGTGCTGATTGGGCTGCTGGCGGCGGCGCGGTGGGCGCGGATTCCGTGGCGGTATCTCGGCTGGCGGTTGCTGTGGCTTGAACCGTTTGTGTTGGGCGTGGCGTTTCTGACGTTGTTTCAACCCGGTGGGCATCGGGTGTTTGCCGGGATCATGATCAAGAGCACGCTCTGTCTGCTGACGATGGTGCTGCTGGCGAACACGACGCCGTTTGCGGACCTGCTGCGGGTGCTGCGGCAATTGCGCGTACCGGCGTTGCTGGTGACGACGCTGGCGTTGCTCTACCGGTATTTGTTCGTGCTTGTGGATGAGGCGGAACGGATGCACCGGGCGCGCGTCTGCCGGACGTTTGACCGGCGGCGTGCTGCGGTGTGGCGCAATTTGGGGACGGTGATTGGCCAGTTGTTCGTGCGCTCGACGGAACGGGCGGAGCGCATCTACGCGGCGATGCTGGCGCGAGGTTGGAAATGACGACCGCCATTGAGGTGCGCAATCTTTCCTACCGGTATCCGGATGGCCGGGAAGCGTTGCGGGACGTGAGTTTCACCGTTGCGGAGGGCGAGTGCGTCGGGTTGATCGGACCGAACGGAGCCGGCAAGTCCACGTTGCTGTTGCACCTCAACGGCATCCTGCCGGATGGGCCGGCACCGGTCCGAATTTTTGGCGAGACCGGTCTTGCCGCCCGGCGGCGGGCGGTCGGGCTGTTGTTTCAGGATCCCGACGACCAGCTTTTTTGTCCGACCATCCTCGAAGACGTCGCCTTCGGCCCCGACCAACTGGGGCTGGGCCGGGAGGTTGTCCGGGAGGCGCTGGCGCAAGTCGGGCTGACCGGGTTTGAGAGCCGGTCGCCGCATCATTTGTCGCATGGGGAGAAGCGTCGGGTGTGTCTCGCCGGGGTGCTGGCCTGCCGGCCGCGGGTGTTGGCATTGGATGAACCGACCAGCGATCTCGACCCGCGCGGGCGGCGGGAGTTGAAGTCGTTTCTGCGGGAATTACCGGTCACGAAGCTGATTGCAACCCATGATTTGGAGATGGTTGTGGAGCTGTGTGGGCGGACGATTCTCTTGGATCGAGGCCAAATCATTCGGGACGGGCCTACGTTGGAACTCCTGAATGATGAGGAACTTATGATGGCCCACGGGTTGGAGCGTCCGCATATTTTGCGGCACTGGCATCCGCACTGAAAAAAGCAGTTGACGGGTGAGGCGGTTGGCGTTAAAAATGTTCAGTCCAAACTGAACGATGACCACCGCGTTGTCAAAGGAACTTGCCGCCACTCGTGAAAGGTTCGTCGAAGCGGGCGGACACACCACTCAATCTCTCGGCTTCGGCCGGGTTCTCGGCCAGATTTACGCGTTGTTGTATCTCAGCCCCCACCCGCTCTGCTTGGATGAGATTGCCGGGGAATTGGGCGTCAGCAAAGCCAGTGTCAGCACCACGGTCCGGCAACTGCAGAGTTGGTCGGCGGTGCGGCGGGTGTGGGTCAAAGGCGACCGGAAAGATTATTACGAGGCGGAAACGGATTTTCGGACGGTGTTACGCAACGGGATTTTGGCGACGTTTATC
>Ga0315298_1001472_pt1 | contig 42946 bp, 49 predicted proteins | sample WHS_1_MG_FD_203077 | JGI IMG/M metagenome (GOLD analysis project Ga0315298, IMG submission 203077) | Extremophilic microbial mat communities from Washburn Hot Springs, YNP, Wyoming, USA - WHS_1_MG | ecosystem: Environmental > Aquatic > Thermal springs > Hot (42-90C) | place: USA: Wyoming... | reverse complement strand
TTGACAAAGCGGCGGAGGATGCAACAACCGCAAACGAAATAGTCGAAATGTACCAGAAACAGTTAAAGAAAATTGCTGAAAGTTAAGGCTTAACTTTTTATTTTATGGCTGGCGAGAAGATTCCAGATATTCCCAATAATTTAATTAATTCTTGAGGTGCTGTTATAGTATACCTAAATTTTAAATATAGGTAAAATATATTATACCAATATGTATAATTCCAGTTTGTTAAGGGAAGACATGGAGCGATTCAACGAGTGGTGGTTTTCTGGCAGTATTAGGAAGGATTTAGCTTTACCATTTAAGAGGCATGATTTCCCGCGAGTTATGGAGAATTTGAAGGGGCGTCAAATTCTCTTAGTTGCTGGACCTAGGAGGGTGGGTAAGACAACGCTTATGTATCAAGTGATTGAGAAGCTCTTGGAAACGGTTGACCCTAACAAGATTCTTTACTTTTCTTTCGATGAATCTTCTGTTAATCCCAGAGAAGTTTTGGAGTTTTATGAGAAGAAGATTTTGATGAAACCCTTTGAGGAAGTAGGTAAAGCCTTCGTTTTTTTTGATGAAATTCAATATGTTGATAATTGGTCTTCGGTTCTTAAGCAGTTTTACGATTTATATCCTAACTTGAAATTTTTTGTGTCCGGTTCTTCTTCGCTTCTTCTTTCAAGAGATGCTGTTGAAAAATTAGCTGGAAGATTTTTCTTCCTTAAGTTAAAGCCTTTGACTTTTTCAGAGTTTCTGGAGTTAAAAGGCGTGAGGGCTAACAAGATGGAGATTTTCCCAAGAAGAGTAGAGGCTTATTTCCATGACTACTTAATGAAGTCAGGTTTCCCGGAGATTGTTGAATGGGAGAGTGAAGCGAGAATTGCGGAGTACATTAAAAACTCTGTCGTTGACAGGGTTACTCTTCGAGATGTCCCGTTGATATTTAAGACGCGTAACATAACGTTAATGGACAACATTGTTAGGCTGATTCTCTCTTCACCGGGCAGCATTATTAACATTAATTCTCTTTCCAGAATTTGGGGGGAAAGTAAAATAACAATTTCAAATTATCTGAAATTTCTTGAAGTATCTCTTTTGATAAGGTCTCTGTCTAATTTTAGGCTGTCTTTCTTGTCTTCTTCGAGAAAGTTGAAGAAGTATTATCCTGTTACGCCGTCGCTGGTGTTCTCTTATTCTAAGCAGGTTTTTGAGAGTAAGATTGGAGCGGTATTGGAGACTTATGTTGTTAACGCTTTAGATGCTGAGTACTATTTTAGAACTGGTAGAAAGGAAATTAATGTAATCCTTAAGGATGAGGAATTGTTACCCATAGAGGTTAAGGAAACGGTGAATGAAGAGGACATTTCAAGGTTCTCGAAGCTTGTGAAATATATTAACGCGAGAAAGGGGGTAATCTTATGCTTAAATCAGGAGATCAAAAGGGAAAATGTTGAAGTGATACCCGCTTACATGGTTGAATTCGTGCTAAATCGAGTTAAACGGTAATGACAAACTCAAATCTTATTCGGTTTTCGTTGTTAAATAAATTGTTTTTCGCAGTTAAAATGGGTATTTTCTCCGTCATTTTTAACCTACCTCCCGCTTCCATCATTTAATTCACAGAGGGCATGTATACGCTTGGGAAGCTAGAGTCTTTTTTCTACGAACTCTTGAGCTTTTTTCAGAAATTCTTCTGCGTTTTTGATTAGTGTTCGCACCTCGTCTCCGCTGAATACTACGCCTATTTCGTAATCGCTGCTTTCCCTCATCTCGTAGGCTCTTCTAAGGTACTGTCCAAACTTTTTGTCCAGAAAATTTGTTTTTATTATTCTTAATCCAAATTCTGATATTAAGCCTGAATGTGTTTTCGCGTCGTATCCAAGAACGTTTAGCATGGCCTTTGCAGCGTGAAAAAAGGAGTAGTATGCCCTGTTTACAGCGTCGTCTATCATTCCTTTTTCAAAGAGTAACTTGGCTGCTTCTAGCCTTCGTTTCGCAACTTCTAGTTCCTCGTTAATCCGGATCTTAATGCTTTCATTTTCTTCCTTCATATATCATAACTCCTCTTTTAATTTCATTCGTAAAAGGCGTTTTTCCTTCGTTAAGTTCTTTTTCGCTTATGAATTTGAGGGACACAAGTTTTCCATATTTTGTAAGTATCCTATCAGCGATAGATGAGGCAAGCTCCATTAAATCCTTATCCTCTGTTATTATTGCTAGGTCAATGTCTGAATCCAGTCTGTAGTTGCCTCTGGCCAAGGAGCCGAAAAGTATAATTTTTGCATGTTTACCGACAGGTTCAAACTCTTTTAAAATTTCCTTGTGGAACTTTAACATTTAAGACACTTTATTTTAGAATGTAGGTTCATGTTTATTTAAATTTGTTTGATAAGCCCTGAGAATGGGACGACGCAAATGGGGGCTGTTAAAATATCCGAGAAAGTTGGGAAAATTGCGGAATAGTTGGAGCGCACATGCATCGTAGAGTGTGAGAATATCCAGACCCTCATGGAATACAAGGCAAACCTCGAAAGCATAGAAGTAGAATACTTACAAAGAAGGAGACAAAGAACGCTCTAAATAATGCCATGGATGCGGGATTTTGCCCAAGTGAAAGTGAAAGGAAGAATATTTAAATGTCTAAATGCGAATTGAAATGGGACAGAGTTGAATGCCTACATCAGTATAACCCGTAGGGGTAACAAGCTCTATGGGATGGGAGCGTGAGCTCAAACCAGCAGATGTGACTGGAGGCGTGAGGCTCTCAGAACGCTGAAGCCCAACGTGGGTTGGGGGATGTTCACATTAAGGTGAGTGATTGGGTAATGGGTTTGAATCGTGAAACTTTATCAAAAATGCTTAGTTCATCTTTTTCAAAGTACGAGGAGGTTGATGTAGCTTATCTGTTTGGTTCTAGGGCTAGGGGGGATTTTACTGAGGAGAGCGATTTAGACTTTGCGATTTTGCTTTCTAGAAACTTCAATGATCCCTATGATTTTGTCAGGTTGATCGCTGATTTGGCGATGGCGTTGGGCGTTAAGGATGAGAAAATCAATTTGGTCGTTTTGAATGATGCTTCTCTTGAGCTTGCTTATAAAGTAATAAGCGAGGGAATCATTATTTATGAAAGAAATGTTGAAAAGAGGGTGGATTTTGAGGTTAACACTTTAAAGTTTTACTTAGACTTTAAACCTGTTTTGGATCAAATGCGTAAATCATTAGTTGAGGAGTACATGAATGTCGAAGTTTAACGAGTACATGGCTATGGTTGATGAGTACATAAGCAACCTAAACGCTGTATTAAGAGGGGTAAAATCAGAAAAGGAGTTTTCATCGAAGCCTGAAATATATTATTCGGTGTTGCATCTTCTCCAATTATCAATTCGGTGCTTAATAGATATGTCATCTAGACTTGTTTCCATACTTGGTGCAAGGAAACCTAAAGAATACAGTGAGTTAGCAGAAATAATGTATGAAGAGGGAGTTTTGGACGACGTTGAAAGAAAATTGTTCGCAGACATGATTAGGTTTAGAAACCTTCTAATACACGTTTACGCTAAAGTCAGCCCAGGTTTGGTTTATAAAATTGCAAAAGAGAGTGCTGAAAGAGACATTAAAAAAATAACTGGAAAAATCATTGGAGCGGCGAGAGCCAGAGGCTACGACCCCTAAAAGTTAGAGTGCATCCATCCTCAAGTAGTTGAGGAAAAATATGAATAGCAAGTTAATATGTTTCGGTTACGAGTCCTTGTATACGTGAGAAGTGTTCAAGGTTTCTAGTTACCAAGGTTAGTTTGTAGTGGAGTGCTGTCGCTGCGATTATTATGTCTGAGAAGCTTATACTTGTGCCGTTTCTGGCAAGTTTTGCATCTATTTCAGCGGCTTTTTTGGCTACTTCATAGGTGTATGGTAAAATTTCAAATCTTATGAGTTCTGCCTCAGCCCTTTCAAGTTTAACTTTCAACAAGTTCTCGTCGTGGCTGAATAGGTAGTAAATTCCCCGCAAATATTCATGCACCGTAACTACGGAAATAGATTTGAATATGCTTTCCCTGTCTACTTCTTTGGCTTTCTGTACGGCGCCTTCATCTCCTCTTATTAGGTCTATCAGAAACGTTGTGTCGAAAATTTTCAAAATTTCACCAAACTATCTCAGCAGTTTTTTCCTCTTTTCCTCGTCTATTCTTCGCTGCGCTTCAAATGCCTTTGAAACCCTTTCCCACTCTTCCTTGCTGATAGTGCGTGAACCTGCAATGTCGCTGAGTTTCATTCCCCTCTTAAGGGATCTACGTATGACATCGCTGAAGCTTTCGTTTGGAAGTTTAGATTTCACTAACAATTCATAAACGTCGTCTGAAACTGCTATAGTTCTAGCCATATCCACCACTTTGTGTATACATATAGATATATAAAAGCTTTGCTAAATTATTCTCGTGCATTTAAATATAACTAACCGTGTGAAATTTAGAGTCTTTCTTCTACGAATTCTTGAGCTTTTTCAGAAATGCATCCGCGTTTTAGGTAACCGCACGTATTAGCCAATCCTTCTTAATTGTGATGAGCCTGCATGTGCTACATAGTTTTTTCAGTTGCGAAAAACTTATATTTTCTATGATTACTATTGAAACTGTGAACTTTATGTCTACTATACAGGTTGAGGAGGAAGTTAAGAGGCAGCTTTTTTCTATAGCTGCTGAGTTGCAGTCGAAGCGGGGTAAAAAAACTTCTCTAAATGAGGCGATAAGGCATTTGATAAGTGTTTACCTTTCTCAGAAGAGGGACATTTCTGTGATGCTCTCCCTTTTTGGCTGTTTAGGTTCAGAGCCTAAGGCTAAGGCTCTCTTAAAAGAGCTTAGGGCAGAAGAGGAGGAAAGACTTGAGGCGCTTAAGAGGGAGTGTTGCGCTTGATTCCAGCGTCTTAATAGAATATTTAATGGGAACAAAAACTGGCGAGGTTTTGAAGGGATACCTTGAAACGTTAAAGCCTGAAGAAAAAGTTAGTTGTTCTCTGCTTACAATATCCGAAGTGTTTTATGTGCTCTGCAGATTGAAGGGAGCAAAATTCGCTGAAGAGAAAATAAGCGATATGCTGGCGTCGCGTGTATTGGACTTACATGATTCGATGGAAGTTTCGGTGAGAGCGGGTAAAATTAAGTGTGAGAGAGGCATCTCTTTGGCGGGTTGCAGTTGCATAGCTGTGGCTGAAATAACAAATGCTAAGGCAGTTTTCGCGGAAAGGGAGAAAGAACTTGTTAAAGAAATGGAAAAAAGGCCCTTCAACGTGGAAATAATATTCCTGCGAGATTTAGAAAGCTAGTTTAAGCGTATTTGGTTTTTGTATGCTTGTTCACTTATAAGTCTTTGAGTTGTCTTCGTCTGAAGGTGAACGCGCACATTATTAATTAACTGGGCATATGGAAATATTGGCTGGACGTATTGAGCGCGAAATTTCGTTAGTGATGAAATTTAAAATATTAGTATTTGGTATTATTTGGTGGTAAAAATGGTTAATGCGCGCGCAAAAGGGGTGAATCAATTGACGCATTCGGTGAGGACTGAAATCATAGTTAAGGGAAAAGTTCAAAAGGTAGGCTTCAGAGACCATGTTCAAGAGATTGCTAGAAATTTAGGCGTTAAAGGCTACGTGGAAAACATGAAGGACGGATCTGTCAAGATAATATGCGAAGCAGAAGAGGACACGCTGAAAAAGTTCATTCAACAAATAAACATAAAAACAGACTTAATAACTGTAGAAAACGTCGAAATAATAAAGCAACAACCGGCAACAGGTGAATATGAATATTTCGAAATAAAATACGGTCCGCCAGAAGAGGAGATGGGTGAAAGACTGGGAGCAGCTTTCAAAATAGCTGTTGCAACCCGCCAAGACATCAAAGAAATGCATCAAGACCTAAAGTCGGGCATCACATCGATGCACCATGACTTGAAGTCAAGTGTAACAACTATGCATCAAGACTTAAGGTCAAGTATAACAGCAATGCACAAAGACATAAAAAATATGCATAGCGATTTAAAAGAAAGCGTAGACTCAATGCACAAAGACATGAACCGCCACTTCGAAGAAATGGCAAAAAGGTACGATGCAATATCAGCTGAACTGCTTAGGACAAGAGAGGAATTAAAAAGAGCTGTAGACACTCTAGTAGAACTGGTGAAAAAATTTCTGGAAAAAGGCTGAAGAACATGCACCCATCAACTCAAGTTCCTCTGGTGCCATGTGCGCGCGCATGCTGACATTGAGGTAGTTTTTTGAGGAGAAGTAACCGCTTACACTTAAGAGTGTGAAAAGGCGCAAGCTTCCATGAAACACCGCCCTTGGCGACAGGCGGACTGAACGAAACATGGAAGCCCACGAGCTTTAGTCGTGGGAGGAAGTCACTTGTAGTCTTCTAGGAATAGAAGCTGATATTCTTTCTTTAAAGCGTCTACGTTTTCTACCATTTCTCTTTCAGGTTTTTTGAATAGAGCTTTACAATTATAAATTTTGGATGCCGCTAGAACGTAGCAGTCTGTCAGGGCTAGACCGTATTTTAGTTTCGCTCTGCCAGTTTCTATGGCTAGGGTTGTGTTTTCACTTGGAATTATCGTTCCTGGCAGTCTGTATAGCCATTCGATGAACTTTGAAGCCACAAGTTGTGGATCTTCCACTCTAAGCTTGCGGTAAAGTCTAGCAGCTACATAGTACGTTTCCGCTAGGATTGGATGCGGCAGTATGTTTTCCAGATTGCCCGTCAATAATGTGGAGAAAACGGTTCGGGCATGTTCATGGAATTCGCCTTTGAGGTCCACGTATTCTATTATGACGCCTGTGTCCATCACAACTTTAGCCAATTGAGACACCTAGATCCCTGAGAAGTTTCTTTGTCTTGTCGCTTGTCCTTTTTGCCTCGCGCAACAGCGGTTCTGTAACTTTTGAACCTGCTGAAACGAAGGCCTCTTTCGGCGGTTCCTGCAACGGCTCCAGAATCACTCTTTTTCCTTCAACTTGTACTCTAAGGACGGTTCCTGGAACTAGGCTGAGTGTGTCTCTGGCTTGTTTTGGAATGACGACTTGCCCCTTCTTAGAGACCACAGTTTTTGACATGCTATCACAAGATCTGTAAGAACATAATCTTACTTAAGTTTTACCATTGCGCGCGCATGAACATAACAGTTAAAGTTAAAGATTACGGAACTTTCAATGAAGTTTTTAATGTTACAGTTTATGCTAACACAACAGCCATTGAGACCAGAGAGATTTCACTACAAGCGGCGCATCAGCTACCTTAACTTTCACTTGGGGCACTTCTGGCTTTGCTAAGGGCAACTATACGCTAAACGCTTATGCTTGGCCTGTTCAGGGCGAAACAGACACGGCGGACAACACTCTAACTTTTGGTAATGTTCATGTAGGTAGTGTGGGGGACGTTAACGCTGATGGCATGGTTGACGTATATGACCTTATCCTCGTTTCCTCCGCGTTTGGGTCGTCCCAAACAAAAAAAGAATGGAACTCAAACGCAGACATAAACAACGACACCACAATAGACATATACGATTTAATTCTCGTTGCAAGCCACTTTGGGGAAGTGAACTCGTAAATGTGCGCGCATTTTAATTAACTGGGCATATGGGAATATTGGCTGGACTTATTGAGCACGAAATTTTGTTGGTGGTGAAATTTAAATATTAGTATTTGGTAGTACTTGGTGGTAAAAATGGTTAATGTCAAGACAAGCGTAAGTCTTCCTGAGGACTTGTTGAGGCGTCTTGATGATGTCTGTAAGCGTCTAAATATGGCCAGAAGCGAGTTTATAGCTAGAGTTTTGGAGGAGAAGTTTGGTGAAGCCTCAGGGGAAGCGCAGAGGTTTCCAACGGTGCTTTGGAAGCTGAGTCTCTCAGGTTATCTTAGGTTAAGGTCTCCACGATTCCGGGGCAGAATGATGCGTGAGAAATGGGTTGTTGAGGAGTTTGAGGGGGATGACCGTTAGCTACCCCTATGTTGATGATGGTTATTCTATGGCTGGCGAGAAGATTCCAGACATTCCGATAATTTACCTGATCCTTAGGGTTGGAAGGTTTAGGGCTAGCGGCCCAGCCATAATCGACACGGGCTTTGACGGCGGCGTCTACCCAAACATGGAGATAATAAAGATGTTTGAGGGTTTAAAGCCTAAAGCCACGGTCCTATTTGAAAATCCCATTTTCGGCGCGTCTGAATTTGAGGTTTACTCTGCAGAGGCTTGGGTGAAAAACGGAGCTGGAGAAATAAGTCTTGGCGGCGTTAAAGTTTACATACCCACTGAACCGGAGCTCGTGACTGGCGAGGTTCTCATTGGGAGAGAAGTTATCAACGGCATGTTCAAATCTTTAACCCTAAGTTCTAGCGAGAGAAAATTAACTTTAGAGCCTATCGTTAATAGCTTAGAATGAGAGAGCGCACACTTAGCAATACTTCCATGGTTCACGGGATGCCACAGACTCGCATGACAAAGATGATTGAATATAAGGCTATGTTGAAAGGCACATAGGTAATATAACAAGTGAAGCCTACGCGAGTGTAACGCGTGCGCAAGTGTCCATTATTGTTGTTTTGCTTTTGTTAAGATTACTATTTTCGGACTGGTGGAAGACGTAGCTTTAGCATCAAAGCAATTTGGAAAAGCATATCCATGAAAACTATGGCATTCCTCTTTTTTCGCACGCTTTTGAATGCAAACGTGGATTTAAGAGTTCGACTTCAAATGGATTTTAGGCAGAATTTAAAGCGGAAAAGATGCGTGTAGCTGCTTTGCTGGTCTACTAATGCTGAGGTTTTTCGCTGAGCCTTATTTTTTCTGGAGGATCGTCTGCGAATTTCCATTTCCCTGATCCTGTAGCAATCAAAATTATGCAAAGCTCCTCTGTGAGTTTATCGTTTATTAGAACTTCTCTATTGCGCGCGCATTCCGCATGTTTTAAGAGTTTCACATATTCATGTATGCATGATTTTTAAGTTGAGAATAGAATTTTCATACAAGAGTTGTTTGTCCAGTGTTTCTGTTGAGTTGGATGCTAAGGTTTTGGCGCGCGCTGGGACCAGAGAACTTTATAAAGGGAGACAAAATCAAAGTTATTTGCATCCCGTATGATGGAGAAGATTATGGCGCCCCGCAAGAAGCCAATATAAGAATCTCAAATGCTCAACTGGAAATCATTGACTACTATCCCCATCAAGAGAACGTAACGATTTCCGAAGGTGAATCTCAAGAATGTAACGTCACATGCTCAGACATTGACGGAGACTATTTGAACATGGTATATCTATTATTTCAATGGGACCCTAAAGGAAACAGCTACGGGCGAATCCTACATATTTAATGCTGATACTGGATCGGTAGGAACATACACGATACAAGTCATAGTTTCCGACGGAGAAGACGAAACCTTTCGTCAATGGACGTTAACCGTACAGCAACCATAACCAAACCAGCGTCCTCTTCTATCATTCTGGTTTCTGATCATGTTGGAGTGTAGACGGAGTTGTCAAATTAAATGATAGGTTAATATATTCTTTGCACTAATCCGTCAAAACCTGAGTCAAAGCTTAGGATTTTTTTGATTTGGTTTTTTTGTATGTGGGCTAATGTTGTAGAGTCTGTAAAGCTGAGGGGTTTGTCTTTCAAGGCTTTGAATTTTTGCCATGCTAACTCGAAGATTTCCCTAGTTGTCCACAGCTTGGTTATTCTTGGCGATTCTAAGATGTATTTTCCAACATCAACGGCTAAGTCGTGTCTTCTTGTCCTTACTAAAGCTGTTGTTACGGCTTCGTCTATGATGTAGTCTGACGTGTAAATTCTGCCATACTCCGCCTTTAATGCTTTTTTCATCAGTTCTTTACTTCTTTGATGTTGTTCATCGTCGGCGTTTCTTAAGGCTATGAATATTCCCGTATCGATGAATATGGTCATGGCTCATCTACCATATAAGAACTCATCTATCCTTTTTGATGAATCCTTTATCCCCCAATGTGTTGGATTTTCAATGGCTTTCCATGCTGGGTCTTCTTCCAGCGGCGGTATCTCTTTGAGTTTCCGTATTATTTCCTCTTCGTTTTCCAGGGCGTAGTCTATTATTAGGCTTAAGGCTTCTTGGAGAGTTATCTTTATACCTTCTCGTATCAAAAGGGAAGCGACGAACTTGTCTAATTTTTCTTTTTTCTGCGGTTCAATTTTAACAGTTGCCGACACTTTTCCACCAGTATACAAGCAGAAAGAGCCACTTAAATACTTTGCCTTAGGTAAACAGAACAATCCGCCAATAGCTAAAAACCTCGCCGTAACGCCGACAACACAAAAACAACAGATGATTTTATGGCTCCTAGACGGAATGCCACAATCAACGGATGCGCGCGAGGCTTTTAGACAAGATAGAGCTTCTTAAGGGAAGGTATCCTGAAAAGCTTAGGAAGAAACTCTAGCCAATTGAGACACCTAGATCCCTGAGAAGTCTTTTTGTCTTGTTGCTTGTTCTTTTGCTTTTGTTAAGGTTACTATTTTGTCTCTTCCTTTCCTGTATCTTTTTATTATTCCTTTGTTTTCCAGGGTAGCCAGTAGGTTGCTTGTTTTGGCCCTTGAGAATTTGGTTTGTTTTGTAATTTCGGATTGGTATAGGCTGCCACCCGCTGATTTTAACAGCCTTATGATTTTGTCTTCGTCGCTTTCCATTTGTGGAACAATTGGATGTTCGGGTTTTTCGGTGCCGAGTTTTTCTCTCTTTTTCCTTTGGTTTTTGATTGTGTAAATGGTTAGTGGGATTACTATTGATAGCGCTGTGAGGCTTATTATTAGTACCGCGTTTTGTTTGATGATGTCGCCGGGTTCTGGCAGTGCGGATTTTTCCTTTAAGATGATGCTTGGTTCTCCCTTCTTGAAGTCTTTTGTTCCGTACCATTCAAGTGTTTGTAATGTTTCGTTTTGTTGATGTGGCGTTGGTGAAATCGATTCCACATTGTATTGTGGGGGGTAAGTTATGTATACTGTTCCTTCTCCGTAAAGGTTTTGGAAGAAGTTTTCAGCTTCGAATGCGTCTCCGATTATTATTTTTGCATCCTCGATTTTGCTGAAGTTTATCCAGTCGAATTGGTATTTCACAACTGTGTATGAGCCTAATACGTTTATGGTTATTTTTTGGTTTGCAATTTCCATAGCTCTTCCCGTCTTGTTCTCAGCGTTTTCCATGATTGACGTTACTTTCTCATAAAATGTGTTGTAAAGTGTAGTTGGGGATGCTTGTATGCCTGTTCCAGCTTGTGTTATGGTCCATATGGCTGTCCCGTCTGTTTGAATTTGTATGTTGTATTCAACTTGGTATTCTCCAAGAACCGTTTTGCATCCTGTGAAAATAAGGATGAGGAGAATAATGAAGGTTAAGTGGTGCTTCTTCATGATGTCTTCAATATATGTGAGTGTTTTCCGTTCTATTTAAAATTTGTAAAGCGTTAATATGTCTTGAAGATAAGCTATCTGCTTTTTGCTTTTCGCTTCTTAGCGTAGAACGCTATGAGGATTATTGCTGCTATTATGATTATGGCTATTGCAATGTAGGTGAATTGCCATATCTCGCTTTTCGGGTTAACTGACACGTTTTGCACTGCGCTTTCCACAATTACGCCTGAAATTGTGGCTGCGGCTTTTATTTGGTAGTTTCCCTCTTTCTCTGTTGTCCAAAGATACGTGTAGTTTCCATTATTGTCTGCTGTTATGTTTGCCAATGGATACCAGCCTGTCGCATTTCCGTATTCGACTAGAACTGTAGGCTTTTCGTTTGTTAAGGCTATGTACCCGCTTATGTTTATTTTTTCTCCAACGGTGGCTTCGTTGGGGGTGCATGACAAATATATTGGGCTGTAGTACCCGTTTTCTGTGGAATGCTGGATCGGTTGTGATGCTTCTTCAGCTGCTGGCTTGTCGTATAGTTTTGTTTGGAGGGTTAGTTGGCAGTTTCCAAGTCCTGTGACGTTGAATGTTAGTTTGGCGATTGTTCCGCTTCCGTTGAAGGATGGTGTTTCCTTGCCGATGGATGTTCCCCACAGTACGTATTTGCCGCTTTCTATTGTTTCATTCGGGTAAACCTGTCCATGAAGCACTCCGCTTGGATGGGATTCAACGCCAAGCATTACGCTTGTGTTTGTTAGTTGTAGGATTGATTGGTTCCAGTAAAGTTTAACTTCAACCGCGAATAAGTTTTGGACGTTTTCCACAACGATGCTTGTTGTGAATTGTTGACCTGGGGCTGCCACATTTTGGTATGGGTAAACCTTAACTGTTGTTTCTTGCGTGGCGATGGATGTTTTGGCTTGTGCAATTGCAAATGTAAGCAGGAGAATTGTGGCCAAATATAGCGCTTTCGCCTTGCTCATGCTTTATCTCTCTGCTTCATCATTTTATTTCTTCTGTTCTTTTAACTTTTACCTAAAATGCTGAATGTTGAGTTGTACGCTGCACGGGTTTCAACTTGATTTTATTAGTTTAACTGTGTGTTCTTGCATTGCTGAGCAATTTTTGGTTTGTTTTGAAAAAGAAATTGAAATGAACAATATTAAACGGAAATAAACAATTATGTAGGATAAAATTGAAAAATGTCTTCAGAAATCCTTTTATTCCACTTTTTATCTTATTTTTCTCGAAAAGTGTGGTGAGTAAGATGAAAAGAAGCATATGCGTGTTGATGGCGGCTGTGTTGACGTTGGCTACATTTGCTTTTGTTCCAGCGATAACCAGGGCTGAAGATGAAATGGAAGTACAGCAGACTTGGGTGCAGGTTGCCGGTCAAGTTCAGAGATTTGGTTCTGATGTGGCTTACGGTTGGCTTTCTGCGCATGCAAAGATGCAGACAATAAATGCTACCAGCGCGGAGTGGGCTCATGCCCATGCGTTCTGGACTACATCACTTGTAACACCTATGGAGCTTGGTGAGCATTCCAGGCCAGGCTTTGAGAACTTTACGTTTTCGTTCTATTTTGCAAGGCTGGTTAACACCTCTACTGTTGCGCTGAACTATTCTGGCTACGACTTCTACATTGGTGGCTTGTGGGACGCCTATAACGTGACGTTCGTGTACTACCCGAACGAGGAGGGGGACTTTGACGGTGAAAACTTCAACGTTACCATTGTGCCTTTGGCGACTAATGCTACTGGAGAGCTTCGCGTAACCAGTAATTGGACAGTGTTTGAGCTTAGCATAAACGGCGTAGACCTTGTCAGTGGTTCTGTGCATCATTATTTCATTGGGAGCGTGGAGATCGAGATGGAAGATTTTAATGGGGACAAAAAGGTGGACATTCACGACCTTGTGCACGTTGCACATGCTTATGGAAGCAAACCGGGCTTTAAGGGATTCGACTTTGACATGGACTTTGACAATAACTTCGAAATAGACGTTGGAGACTTAGCCACAGTAGCTGCCAACATAGAGGCCTAAAACGCTGGCCTCCCTTCTCCCAATTTTTTTGTTGTTAGGCTTGGAATAAGGCAAATTAGTAACGGTTGGGCTAATATTAGTGGTGGAAGAATGCGTGTCCATATCCCCTGCACGCGATCTTTTTGCGTAATGTTAATGCTAACTTTCATCTTATTTTCCACGTTTATTTATGGGAACTTTGTTTGGCAAGATGCCTATGCCGCATCATCGACAACTGTTAGCGTTTCGCCATCCACCGTCACGGCTTCCCTCGACCAAAACTTCACCGTTAACGTGACCATTTCAGACGTTTATGACCTTTATGGTTGGCAGTTTAGGATGAATTGGACTGCGGGCTTAATTGACGTTGTTAACGTTACTGAGGGATCATTCCTTAAGCTTGGTGGAGGCACATACTTCTACTGGGATGTTAACGCCACTGCTGGACGCATGGTTGCAGACTGCACACTGCTTGGGAATGTTCCAGGAGTGAGCGGAAGCGGAACTTTGGCGACGATAACCTTTAACGTTAAGGGTGCAGGCGAGTCGCCGCTTACGTTGTGGGATGTTGCGCTTCTAAACTCACTTGAGCAGTCTATAACATGCCAAGTTGCAGGCGGATATGGCTACTTTACGGCTGCGCATGATGTGGCGGTAACAGCCGTTGATGTTTCACCCTTAACCGTTCTTCCAGGGGACACCGTTTACATCAACGTGACTGTTCAGAATCGCGGGGGCTACGCTGAATCCTTCAACGTCACGGTTTACGCAAACTCTACAGTTGTGGGCGTTCAGTCTGTTTCTCTGGACGTTAATGCTTCGGCAGTGCTCCACTTTTCATGGAATACAAGTGGTTTAGGTAAGGGAGACTACACGATTTCAGCCTCAGCAAGCGTAGTGCCTGGCGAGGTGTATACGGCGGACAACAGTTTAGTGGCTGCTGAGCCCGTAACAATACTGTTTCAGGGACACGACGTGGCCGTTACAGGAGTTTTTCCATCAAAAACAGTTGTGGGAGAGGGTTACCCCATGAACATAACAGTTAAAGTTAAAGATTACGGAACTTTCAATGAAGTTTTTAATGTTACAGTTTATGCTAACACAACAGCCATTGAGACCAGAGAGATTTCACTAATAAGCGGTGCATCAGCCGCCTTAACTTTTACATGGAACACTTCTGGCTTTGTTAAGGGCAACTATACGATAGACGCTTATGCTTGGCCTGTTCAAAGCGAAACAGATATTGGAGATAATAGGTATGTAAATGGTGTTGTTGTAGTTGCTATGGTTGGTGACATTACCGGTTTTGGTGTGTGGCCGGACGGTAAAGTTGACATTAAAGATGTATCCTTAGTAGCCAAAGCCTTCGGCTCAGTTCTCGGTGAAGGCGGATACTACTGGCATCTAAAATTATGCTCAGGATGCCCTCATAGTCCTAACTGCGATATAAACAATGACGGAGTTATAGACATAAAAGATGTAGCTTTAGTATCAAAGCAATTTGGAAAAATAGATCCATGAAAACTAAAGCATTTCTCTTCTTCAAATTCGGTTTTCTCGCGCTAAACTAATATTTTCTTGTCGCTACACGTCAATCTTTTATTAGCTTATTTTGCACACGCTTTATTGCTGTAAGGATCATGAGGAGGTGGTAGGTAACGATCTATGAGCAGAAACAACCCTAAGACGATACGCTGCCCAAGGTTTATGTGAAATTGTAGACTCGGCAAGGCGGCGAAGACGCGACAGCTGTGGAAGAAATTATAGGAATGCATAAAGAGTAGCTTAAGAAAATGGAAGAGTGAACTAAAAGATATTTTATAATAGAACAGAGTTTCACAAAATTTATAAAGACTTTTCTGTGATATATTTTTACCCAAAAGTGCACTTTTGGGTTACCTAAAAATGAAAAAAGAGGAGAAAGGAAATGGAAAACAAGCCATTAGCAGCAGTGTTAATGCTTCTAACACTTTTGGTAAGTACAATGGCGATTGTGTTGCCCGCTGTGCCAGTAATGGCTAGTGACGGTGTGCTTCGTGTACTGTTTGATCAGGATGTTGCTTGGGCTCATGTTAAGGTTGAAGAGTTTGCCGATTCTGTTAAGTGGACAATAGACTTAAACGAAAACAGCGCGTACTTGAACAATCCGGTTGCCGGAGTAGTTGTTATAATAGGGATTGGCAGTGATATCAAGTTTCAAATTCACAATAATGATGGAGTTGATCCCCATTATCCGTATGGAACATGGTTGATCAGCTACTATGAAAATGGCTGGCACACTGGAAGTCCAGATTATAAAAACTATCCACTGCCAGATGGCATAACTGCTACAGGTGGCAGAAGCAAAAGTGAAAATCCGCAAATGATCTTTACAGTTACTATAGGCAAGGCTTATCTTGCGAACGAGTTTAAGTGGGCTGTCTACTTTAAGGGAGGAAGTGGCGGAAGAACCTTCTATCCGCCAGACTTCTCGTGGTATGACACTGACACAAGTGACATGGCCACTGCTAAATACTTAATTTTAGGCGGGGCTGTTGCCAGTTTAGCCAAAGCCAGGGGGACAAGCGAAAAGTATTATTGGGGAAGTGGATGCTGGGCTGCAGTGCTGGGACAGAAATTTGAAATTTACATTGATCCAACGGTTCCGCCCTTCAATGCACTTGGCAGCTTTAAGATAGATGACATTTCAAGCATCTCGTATCACACGAACAAGCCGGGCTCTCAAAATGACGTGGACTTCTACCTTGTGATTTACACTAAACCAAACGGAGTTGACGACAAGGCAAGCTGGTATGGTTATAAACTGATCGGAGAACCATACTTTTCAAGAAACCTTAACGCTCCATCAAATCAATGGAATAAATGGAGCACAGATGCAGGCACGAATCAGCTTACATTCTTCGACCCGGACACAATAGGCTTCTACGGATTTTATGGTCAACCAACACTACAAGATATTCAAGCTGGCCCAATTAACTGGCACAACTACTATTCTGGATGTCCAGTAACCAACATCGATTATGGAGTTGAAGTTGTAAAATACATTTCGTTCCAAACAGGGACGAATTGGATGAACACTTTCCAAGGCTACATTGATGCGATAACAATAGCCCTAAAGGATGGAACAACAGTTTCCATAGACCTTGAAGGTTTTGCAAGCGAGGTTTGGGTTGACGACGATTGGGCTGGCTTACCTCCAGGTTACGAGGTTGAACCTGGCAAGTTCATTGGGTACAATGCCTTCGCAAAAATACAGGACGGCATTAACGCAGTGGCTGAAAACGGCGTGGTCCATGTTTATCCAGGCACTTATGCTGAGCAACTGATAATCAATAAGAGTTTAAGCTTAATAGGAATGACAGGAGCTAAAGTAGTGGCCCCTGATGTGAGGAGCACGTTCACTATACCAGAGTCGACGGCAACTTTTGATCCAATAATTTTCGCTTATGGTTCATTGAGCGGATCTGACACAATTAGTGTTACTGTTAAAGGCTTTGAAGTTGATGGTGGAAATAAGGCGCGTAGCAATTATCGCTATGTTGGAATACTCTGTCGTAATGTAAAGCCAGGCACAATTTCAAACAATATGTTGCATAGCCTCTATCCACCTTCAGGGAAGGGAAGCGGTCCGCAGACATTTGGCATATTAGTCTATGGAGACTCTAATGTGGTAATTAGAGAAAATGAGATTAAAGATTTCAGTCGCGGCGGCATAGGCGTAGTTGGCGATGGTGGACCAAGCGTTGATCCGTCAGCGGCTATCGAGGAAAACATTGTTTATGGTAATGGTTTAGAATCTGAAACTGGATGGTGGGCTGAAAACGGTATACAATTAGGGCTGGGTGCAACGGGGCGCATTAAAGGCAACCATGTTTACAACTGCACAGTGAACAATCCTTCTTGGTCAGCTTCCGGCATACTGGTTGTAGACACCAGCGATGTTATGGTTGAAAGCAACTATGTTGAAGGCTGCGACGTTGGAATAGGCGCTGTGGACTTTCCGGGATCCCTCTATGGATCTCCATGGAATTACCATACACTTTCAAATGTTCTAATAACCGGTAACATTTTAATGAAGAATACATGGCAAGTTGACATATCAAATGATGCAAGGAACGTTACGCTCATATGCAACAACATACTGAACGCGGTAGAAGACGGAATTGACGTGTGGAGCTATGAAGGTGCAGGAGTCTCACCTACAGACGTTAAAATAAACTACAATAACATCGTGGGCAGCGGCTCATATGGTTTGTGGGTGGGTGAAGATGTTACAGAAACTGTTGACGCCCGATATAACTGGTGGGGTGACGCTTCAGGACCTTATCACCCAACGCTTAATCCAAGCGGTAAAGGTGACAATGTAAGCGGCAACGCTAACTTCAGTCCATGGCTGCTTTCAGAGAAAGTTTGTCCGCTAGTCCACGACGTCGCCGTATTGGATGTGGTTCCATCAGCCATAAGAGTGGTTTCTGGATCGACGGTAAATGTAAAGGTTATGGTCAAAAATGAGGGCACCGCCTACGAGACCTTTGATGTATCTCTGTACTATGACGGCAGCATCATAGGGACACAGACAATAACGGACATAGTTCCTGGTTCCACGAAGCTATTAACGTTCTATTGGAGCACATCTGGATTATCGTATGGCACGTACACGTTAAGAGCTGAAGCCAGCATTGTAGCGGGAGAAACAAACACTGCTAACAACGTCTACGTCTACGAATTCGTTAGGGTAGGACCTGAAACTGTGATAAAAGTTGAACCTTCACTGTACGAAGCGCAGATGTTGAATAAGACTTTCCAGGTGAATGTGACCATCAGCGGTTTATGGGAAGGCTGGAGGGTCGTTGGAATTCAGTTCAGATTAACATACGATGACACGCTTCTGGAGGTTTTGAACGTTTCTGAAGGGCCATTCATGAAGGATCCCAGATGGAACCAGCATGGAACATTTTTCATAATCTATGTTGAAAGAGACCCGATTTATGGTCCAAATGTTTTAGTTGGAGATTTGCTTCTGCCAGACGATGCAGGCCAATGGAGCGCGTTTCCAAGTGGAAGCGGATTGTTGGTGACAATAACGTTTAGGGTGATCCATCAAGAAAGAGGTCTTGAGAAGCCACCGTTGACAAGCGCACTCAATTTGGTAGACACCATGATTGTGGACGATAACATTGTTGAGATACCAGTGGCGCAGGAGCATGGCTTATGCAAGATTTACCCAACTAACATTGGCGACATAAACTATGATGGAAAAGTGGATATTAAAGATGTAAGCCTCGTGGCACGTGCCTTTGGAGAGTTTCCAGGTAGGCCAAGGTGGAACCCAATGTTCGATGTTAACTACGACGGCAAGATAGATATAAAGGACATATCAATTGTGGCTAGAAATTTCGGGTGGACGCCAACCTACGACCCGTGATGCAACTTCAAAACTCCCTCCTTTTTTATCTGCTTTTGTTGTGAAATTCTGTGTTTATGTATATACTTAGGCGTCTTTCTAATCGTGGATGTTAAATTAAAAGGCGGTATGCTGCTCTCCTTTTAATGTAAACAAGGGCAACCTTGTGGTCTATTTTTCAACTTATTTTATTAGCTTGATGTTTATTATGCTTACCGCCAACGTTTCATTTACGTACCGCAATGCGTAATCTTTAATTTGGTCGTAGCTCACGTTTTTGCCAATGAGTATTGCGCTAAGCCCCTGAGTTGGTTTCGTTCGAAATTTCGGTATGATTTCTTCGCTTTTGATGTTGAATTTTTTTATCACCTTTATCCTATAGCGTTCAATTCCATGCCTTGGGCAGTAAGCCTCTATCAGCAGGCTTGGCATCCCCTTTCCCCTTTAATATGTAATTGTGTGTGCGCTATAAATTTTTGTCGCTTTTTGTCGCTTTTCATTCACAAATTACCTTAAACATCTGCACCAAAGCCAAACTTAACAGTATCTTTATAAGCTGTTGAGGCAATTTTATGTATGATGTCTTTATGTTAGGTGTGCACGATGAGAAAATGTTGGCACAATCAAGAGGTGAACCTTAAAGAGCTGGCAGTGAATGTGAGTAGGTTTTTGGAGGCAAACGGGTTTAACGTTGTGTTGTCTAAGTGTGAGAGTGGTTATCAACTGGTTGCGGAAGATTCAGCATGTAAACTGCCCAGCAGTATAGTTGTTTCTATAGAAGGAATTTTTGATGGGTTTGCCGTGAATTTGGAGCTTTCGGACAAGAAGGCGGTGAATTTTTCTTTTCCTGTACTGTTAGCAACCATGTTTGGGGGCGGGTTCTTTTACTTGAAGAGGTTGAGGTCAAATGAGGCTTGGATTGATTTTCAAAAAAAATTTTGGATAGAGTTAAATAACCTGGCGGCAAGCTGGAAAGTTGGAAAAGCTGATGATGCAGTGTGAGCGCATTATTGTAGATGATGTTAAAGTTGTTATGATCCTTGGGTTATAACATCTTCTGGCTTAATGAATATGGTTACATACCCTTCCGCTTCATCGGAGCGTATCCTAATTTTTATGGGGTAACCTTCATCCTGCTTAATGCTCATTATTGGAGATGTAAAGGTTATATCAACGGTTTCTGTTGTTGAGTTTTGTATTTTTAGATAGTAGTAATCCTCCGGATTAGTCATTCCTTCTGTAAATATTACCACATGGTTTGCGTCGCCACCTATCGGTGTTAAATTAAAGTGTAACATTTCTATTAAAATGGCGTTTTGCGTGGTGGAGTTTCTTGCGAAGGCTGCAATATCCGAGAATTCAAAGTACTCTTCTGGCTTTACTTTCGGCTTTTCTTGTTTGGTATTATTGAAGTATACCGCTATTGCTATTACCGTAACAAATGTTATCAAATAGATGGCGATTGCAGTTTTGGTTTTCTTCTTCATTGTTTTCACCTGGTTTATATTTTACCTGCATCGGATAAGGTTAAATTCATCTTGGTTATATTTTTGTGTTGCCAGTGAGTCATATGGATTGGTTGTGGCCTCTTAATCAGCGTTGGTTTTGGAAGCTTTTCTTCTTTTTTTTGGCGTTGCTTATTTTGCCATTCATAGTGGTTGGCTCTCTATTGTATTTTGCGCCAGGCTACATATTTTTATTTCTAATTTTGGCGTTAATTGCTTTAATTGTTTATAGGAGTTATAAGGCGTGGGTTGAAAGGAGGCGGGGTGATGATGTTGAGGCTTAAATTTTGTAGAAAAACACACTGAAACAATCTTCCATAAAGGATAAATATTCCTTTAACTTATCCTATTTTTGCGAAAACGGAAAGGGGAGAAAGATGAAAATTCCAACATTAGTTGTAATGTTCACTCTAGCGTTGCTTGCGTCTGCAATGTTTGTCCCAGCATATGCTGCGCCGCCGCCAATCAAGAACCCATCTACGTTGATTACGGCAACCATTGAAGGTGGAAACCCTGAAACTGTTGATCCCGCATGGGCTTACGACACAGCAAGCGGCGAACTTATAATGAACGTCTATGACACGCTTATAACTTTCGACGCCGAGCACATGGAAACGTATTTGCCATCCATTGCGACAGAATGGACCATTGAGAACATAACTGGAACCAAAAGTCCAGAGGGGCTAGACTGGTACTACAGATACACGTTTAAGATAAGGACAGGCGTAACCTTCACTGATGGGAGTCCATTAACGCCGGCAGACGTTGAATACAGCTTTGAACGTGAAATGGTTCAGGACAGGGACAGCGGTCCGCAATGGATGCTTTATGAACCTTTGCTGAATGAAGCTGGAGGTGCATACTATTTCGCTCTTGACTATGGCTATAATATAACTGAAGGTGCCCCTAACTATGAGGCTTCGGTAAACTTCGTTGGAAAATGTATTGATCATGCTGTAGAGTCAAACGCCACGCATGTCTGGTTTAACTTAGCGTTTCCAGGCGCATACGCACCGTTCATGCAAATACTATGCCAAACATGGTCAAGTATAATGAGTAAAACTTGGGTTAACAACTATGTAATAGGCACTCTTGGTAGACCTGATTGGAGTGGAGATTGGAGCAAAGTTGCTCCAGGCTTGACCATGGACCATACAGAATGGATACTCTATCACAACCCAGAAATTTCACCTCTAGATGACCCATATCCGGTGATGTGTGGAACAGGACCGTTCAAGCTTGAAACGTTGGACTACTCAGCACAGTACTGGTCTGTTGTAAGGAACACGAATTACTGGAGGGGTTGGCCAGCAGACTTTCCATCACTAGCTGGAGCGAAACCAGCAGGCTGGGTTGAACGATACATGGTGACATGGAAATACACTTGGGAAACAAGGTCAACAATGTTCCTATCAGGAGACGTTGACTTCTGTGCAGTGCCAAGACAGTATAGGGACCAGGTGCTTAATAAGGATGGAATAAGATGCATATACCCGCTGCCTACTCTTGCTGTCGACGCGTTCTTCTTCACATTCAACATAGATCCAGCCACGCTGTACGGCAAAATAAACGATTACGGCGTGTTCACTGAAGATGGCATTCCACGCGACTTCTTTGGCAATCCAACGTGGGGAATCCACGTTAGGAAGGCTTTCGCATACGCGTTTGACTACGACACATATCTACAGCAGTCCTACCTAGGCGAGGCCAGCCACCCAGCAACAGCCATAATTCCAGGTCTTCTCTACTACGACCCGACGGTTAAGGGCTATACATACAACCTAACAGCTGCTGAAAACGAGTTTAAGCAGGTTCCAGGACTATGGAACACTGGCTTCACGATAGTGATCCTCTATAACACTGGTAACATACCAAGACAAAATGCTGCAAACCTACTAAAATCAGCACTTGAACCCATGAACCCCAAGTTCCATGTAACAGTCACTCCTGTCGACTGGAGGACTTATCTGAGAACCGCAGTGAAACATCAGCTTTCATGCTACATAATTGGCTGGTTAGCCGACTATCCAGACCCACACAATTTCGCCTCTGCATTCTACGCTTCAAGTGGCGCATTCGCAGTATGGCAACTTTATAGCAACCCAACAATGGATGCACTCGTCTTACAAGGCATTGCAACGCCAAACGGACCTGATAGACAAGCCATATACACGCAAATACAGAAGTTAGCAGTAGATGACTGCCCAAGCTTCACTTTAGATCAAGCTCTTGGACGCCACTTCGAACGCGACTGGGTTGTAGGCTGGTACTATAACCCAATTTATCCAGGCGGGTACGCATACAACATTTGGAAGTGGTACTACGTTCCACACGCGCTACTTGACACTTCAACACAGCCGACAAGCAGCCTCCTACCCTACGACGTAAACTACGATGGAAAGGTTGACATAAAAGACGTAAGCACAACAGCCAAATCCTTCGGCGCAACACCAGGACCACCAATACACCCAAGATGGGTCTTCCGCTGCGACTTCAACAACGACAGAAAAATAGACATCAAAGACGTTAGCGCAGTAGCCAAATCATTCGGAAAAACAAGCGCCGTGTGGTCGCCATCAGCTCCATCAGCACACGACCTTGGCGTAAGCGTTGACGTGCCCTCACTCATAAACGTTACAAAAACGACGCTACCAGTAACAATAACATCGTCAGTGCACAACTTCGGAACAAGCGGTGAAACAGGCATAACATTAACGTTGTCCATAAACGGCACAGTGGTTCAATCGCAGACCACAGATTTGGCGTCTGGAGCCACATTCACCATGACATACTCATGGAGCCCACCAACACCATCAACGCAGGACACGTACATCATAAAAGTGGACGTAACCGAAGTACCTGGAGAAACAATAACGTTCAACAACCACGTTGAGGCAGAAGTGGTCGTAGTTAAATAAACCGCCATAATATCCCCCATTTTTTTATCGTCAAACTTAAATATTCACATTCTATTTATCATTTTGAATTCCAATGACAAGCCTAATAGCCTACATAACTAGAAGACTGATCTTCCTAATATTCGTTCTAATCGGCGTTACACTTATGATATTCGCAATAACAATGCTCTTCTCGCCTGAAATAAGGGCCTACCTGTACATAAGAAACATTCAACATGTAACCCCAGACGTCATACGATCAGTAATCGAGAAATACGGGCTAAACGATCCATTCTACCTTCAATTCTCACGATGGCTAGGCCAAGTCCTACAGGGAAACCTCGGCTGGTCCCAAAGTAGCGCGCAACCCGTCGCAGAGGCAATTTTAACAAGGTGGCCCTATACCTTTGAAATAGTAATCTTCGCCGCGCCCCTCATAATATTTTTCGGCATATACTTAGGTGTTCAAGCTGGGGTGCATAGAAACGGAATTATAGACCACGTGACAAGAGTTTTCTCAATAATAGGTTACTCGCTTCCATCATTCTGGCTTGGCCTTCTGCTGTTATCCGTATTTTACGGAAAACTCGGATGGCTTCCACCAGGCGCCCTAAGCTATGAAGCAGAACAAGCAGTGCACGCATCTTCTTTTGTGCGTTACACTCACATAGACCTGATTGACGGCATCCTAAACGGGCAGTTCTGGATAACCTTGGATGTCTTGAAACATGTAATATTGCCCGTCATAGTGATTGTCGTGATAGATATTGCGGTTCTCGTTAGGGTTATGCGTTCATCAATGCTTGAAAGCTTAAGCAAACAATATGTAACAGCCGCAAGGGCAAAGGGTCTTGACGAAAAAACAGTAATATATAAACACGCAAGGAGAAACGCCCTCATACCAGTTGCAACCCTCTCCGGGATGCTTGTTGCAGGTCTACTTGGCGGCTTAGTAATAACAGAAACTGTTTTTGGATTTGGTGGACTGGGACAGTGGGCCGCAAGCGCGGCAATAGGTCTTGACGTCCCAGCAGTTTTAGGCTACGCCATGTTAAGCGCTCTTTTATTTGTTATAGCAAACTTAATAGTAGACATCATGTATGCTTACATCGACCCACGGATAAGGCTGGAATAAACATGAGTCAAGAGTCAAGATGGCAAAGATTCAAAATGTCCATGGAGCCGAGAGTTAAAGAGTGGAAATTCATGCTTAAACGCGTAAGAGAGACTCCCTTAGCGTTAGCGGGAGTGGCAATAATTATATTTTTCATACTCATCGCCTTACTGGCGCCTGTACTTGCCCCCCCCACATATTCAGACCCATTTAAAATACCGCAAGATAAAGAAATTTATTCGCTTACACCAAACCCTACACCTCCAACATTGACGCACATTTTCGGCACTTCAGACCAGCAATATGACATTTACTACGCCTGTATATGGGGAACTATAACGGCGTTCCGGGTTGGCTTAACGGTTGTATTAATATCATTAATAATTGGCCTCATACTGGGCGTAGCAGCAGCCTACTACGGCGGTATCCTAGACGAAATTTTAATGAGGTTCACGGACATAATCATCGCCTTTCCTGGACTCATACTTGCCATGGCGCTCGTCCTAGCCTTCCCAGCTGCGATACCAATAAACCTCTCATCAATATTTCTAGTTGTTTCAATCATCTGCTCCTTCGTTATTATTATGGCGCGTTCAGACAGGAAACTGCTTCTAGTAACGCAGATGATTGTAGTGGCTTTTTTAGTTTCATACATATACCAGCCAATAGTGCTTCACCTCGAAATTACGAACCTTGACAAGGTGTTGTTTGCAATAGCCATAGTGGGCTGGCCGGGATATGCAAGACTTATAAGAGGGGAAATTTTACGGGTTAAAAACGAGGACTACATAGAAGCAGCTAAGGCGGCGGGCTCCTCAGATTTCCGAATAATAACAAGGCACATCCTCCCGAACACCATTTACCCGCTGCTAGTTGTCGTTTCAATGGATGTCGGTTCTATCGTATTGACAGCAGCAGCCCTAAGCTTTCTCGGAATAGGTGCCCCAATAGACTACGCTGACTGGGGACAAATGATAAGTAGAAGCAGAGCCTGGATTAGAAATCCTGAAATGCTTGCCAGTAATTTTCATACATTTTTCATTCCAGGACTTTTCATAACACTCTTTTCATTAGGGTGGAATCTCCTCGGCGACGCTTTGAGGGACGTTTTAGACCCGATGTTGAGGAGGAGATAAAATGACTGATGAAGAAATCCTTGAAGTTGAAAATTTAGTTGTGAGGTTCTACACGTATGAGGGCATTGTTGAAGCACTTGACGGTGTAAACCTTAAAATTCGAAAGGGTGAAATCCTTGGTCTTGTAGGAGAAACCGGCTGCGGCAAAAGTGTCACAAGCTTATCGACGCTTGTTCTGGTTCCCCCTCCAGGTTCAATAGAGGCTGGAAAAATTTTCCTTAAAACTCAAGGTAAAAAAGTGAATTTACTGGAACAAGACAGAGAAACATTGAGAACTGTTAGAGGAAGCGAAATCTCAATGGTTTTTCAGGAACCGAGAGCATATTTAAACCCCGTATACTCGGTTGAGAACCAAATTTCAGAAGTGCTATTGGTTCACAGGAAAGAGGAGTTCCTGAAAAGGGCTATAGAAACTATTAAGAAAAAGAAAAAAGGTTCAAATTTTGAGTTGAAACTCTATCAGAGAATGCTGGAAAAGCCTAAATCGCTAACAACCAAGCTGCTTAGTAAATTTACTTCAAAAAGAACTTTAAAAATGGAGCTTCACAACGAAGTTGTCGCATTACTAAAAAACATGGAAATACCGGATCCTGAAAGAGTTGCGAAAATGTACCCACATGAACTTAGCGGCGGGATGGCTCAACGAGTTGTAATCGCGATGGCGTTGTCATGTAACCCAAAGATTCTTTTAGCCGATGAACCTACAACTAATCTTGATGTTACAGTTCAAGCTCAAATTTTGCAGTTAGTTTCCCTGCTTCGTAAAAACTTTCAGTCATCAATATTATATGTGACTCATGATTTAGGCGTTGTCGCCGAAATCTGCGACCGTGTCGCCGTGATGTACGCGGGAAACGTTGTTGAAACAGCCGACGTGTTTGAAATCTTCAATAACCCGCTACACCCATACACTAAAGCCCTGCTTGAATCTATACCTAGGCCTGGTAAAGAGTTCAAGTCCATTCCAGGTGTTGTTCCAAGCTTAATAAAGCCTCCTAGAGGCTGCAGGTTCCACGACAGATGCGACTTCGCCATGGAAGTATGCAGGAAAGTTAAACCGCAATTCCTAGAAGTTAAGAAGGATCACTTTGTTGCATGTCACCTGTATGGAGGCTCCAAATGAGCACAATAATTCAAACTGAAAATCTTAAGAAGCATTATCCAATTTACGGCGGCGTGTTTAAGAAGAAAGTGGCAAGCGTAAAAGCCGTTGATGGAGTATCGCTTAACATTTTTAAGGGAGAATGCTTCGGGCTTGTCGGCGAGTCTGGATGTGGCAAAACAACGCTTGGAAAAACAATTATTAGACTTTTCAATCCGGATTCTGGACACATATTTTTCAACGTTCCCGACGATATCATAGAGGAAATCAAAAGGATTGAAAAGGAAAACCCTAAGTCTAGAAGGTTACGGAGGCTTTTAGAGCAGTACGACGCTGCTCACTTCAAAGGTGAGAACTTGCGGTTTTTAAGGAGGAAAATGCAGATAGTCTACCAGGATCCAACGACATCGCTTGACCCAAGAATGCTTGTTAAAGACATAGTCGCAGAGCCGCTTGCAGCCCAAGGAATAGCGAAGGGTGAAGAAGCTGAAAAGATGGTTGTTGAAATTTTGAGAAGGGTTGGATTAACTGAGAGGCACCTTTACAGGTACCCTCACGAATTTAGCGGTGGGCAGAGACAAAGAATAGCTGTTGCAAGGGCGCTTATCTCCCGTCCAGAATTTATTATACTCGATGAGCCCACATCCTCGGTGGATGTATCTGTCCGCGCTCAACTGCTTAACCTCTTTCAGGATTTACAAAAGGACTTCAACTTAACATACATGTTCATAAGCCACGATTTGAGCATAGTTGAATGTATAAGCCAAAGAGTCGCGATAATGTATCTTGGCAAAATTGTTGAACTTGCATCAACGGAGGAAATATTCCACAACCCGCTTCACCCATACTCTCAAGCTCTAATAGCCTCCGTTCCAATACCTGACCCAACAAAAAGAAAGGCGCGTGCCCCAATAACAGGCGAGGTGCCAAGCCCTGTTAATCCGCCCTCTGGCTGCCGTTTCCATCCTAGGTGTCGTTTAGCCATGGACATTTGTAGAAGAAACGAGCCTAGGCTCGCGGACGTTGGGAAGGGACACTTTGTGGCATGCTTCGCCGTTAGCGGAGAAAAGAGGTGAAAAATTGAAGAAGTCTCTAAAACTGGCAACCATCGCCTTTTTCGCTTTAACAATAGTCCTAGCTGCTCAAACTCCACTCAGCTTTGCAAACTCTGCAACTGAAATTCTGATCACCCCAAACATTGTTAATGTGCAACCTGAAGAGAACTTCACGCTCACATTAAACGTGACGAACGTCACGAATTTGTTTGCATGGCAGGTTGCGTTAAAGTATAACGGGACAATCATAAACTGTACAGGAGTTTGGACTCCTGAGGACAACGTTTTCGGAGGGAAACTAACAGTTCCCGTTGAACCCGTCTATGGAAAAGACTATAAGGACGGGTTAAGCTACGTCTTATATGGTTACAGCTTATTGTCTCCGCCAGGAGTAACTGTTTCAACAGGTGTTCTTTTTAAATTAAACTTCACCGCTTTGGAAGCCGGGGCGACAACAATTGTCATAGCTACAAAGGAAAGTCCAGCGTGGCAAGACCAACTTCTCAGCTGGGATTCTTATCTACTTGATGATAAAGAGCCCGGCAATGAAATTCCCTTCCATGGAGGCAGTTCAACTATAATTTGTGGCGAGGCAAACGCCCCGCCTATAGCCAAGTTCACAGCAACGCCATCCGCTGTAAACGCGACGGGTAAGCTTGTTCTTCTGGGAAACCCGCCTGCTGGAGGCGCTCATTATGTACAAACGTTTAAGGGTGTTCCAGTCACTTTTAACGCTTCAGGATCCTATGATCCGGATGGGCGGGTAACCCTTTACAAATGGGATTTCGGTGACGGCGTCACCGCCGAGGTTAGTGACCCTGTGATAACACATGCCTATAACAGCACTGGACAGTTTGTTGTAACCCTTGTTGTTGTTGATAATGGAACAGAGCCTTTGAGTTCCAAAGCTGTTTCAACGGTCATAGTGGTTGGTTTGGTGTTAGACCTTTTCGATTGGATGCCCTATGTATACGGCTTGACTGCCGTGTTTGTTGTTCTTGTTGCTGTTTACTCGGTTAATAAGGCTGTGAAGAGTAGGCGGAAACTGAAACTTTAATTCAATACTTAATTTTGCCATAATCATTATCGCAACGTTTTGTAGAAGATACTTCCAGAAAGTTTAAAAGTGTATGATGAGAATTATAAATTGCTAAGGAGAAGGGAGAAATATGAGTAAAGAACTTAAAAAAGTTCTAGTGCTAATTGCAGTTGCCTCAATGATGCTTGCAACGATGCCTATGATTCCAATATCGAAAGCTGCACCCGCAGACTCAATGTGGGTTGAGCCTCAAGCCCTGACATTCAAAACGGACACAACATCCGTAGGCGACAAGTTCAACGTAACCATATGGATGAACATAACAAGCCAAAACCAGTACAGCTGGCAGTTCATGCTTTACTATGACACATCGCAATTACTAGCCTTAAGAGCTGGATACACAGCTGGCGGCACAAGCGCATGGGCAACACACAGAACCGGAGGCGGAACGGTACCCGTATCACCGGTTATAGAAGCAAATTACGTTAAGTTCGGTGAAAGTTTGCAAGGAGAGGTCTGGGTTCCAGCTGGTACTTGCGACAGTTTGGCTTGGGTTGAGTTCCAAATAATTGCCGCACCGCCCATGGGTGGCCAACTAACAAGCCTACTAGACATAAACAACGTAGACACATATGTACTAAACTATGATCTAGTTGAAATTCCAACAACGAAGTATTCAGCTTCGTATGCTTATCAGTGGGTTGCGCCTCCTAAGCCCCGCTTAGCTGTTGACCCGTCCTACAGGGAGTATGGTCCATACCCGCCATCCGCTGTAGGCACAGAGTTTGACGAAAACATAATCATACAAGGCTTAAGCGCAGCATGGTTCCTCGTGAACGCCTCAACACATCTGGCTTACAACCCAACGCTTTTAGGCGTTGTAAGCGTGACGTTCGGCTCAGCGTGGACATACACGGAATACGCAGTCACAAACGGAGACATATACCTATTCGCAAACGCAACCACTCCGCCGAGCGGAGACGTACTACTGGCAACAGTCAGGTTCAACATAACATCTCAAGGCACAGCTCCGCCAAGAACCCCGGGAGAATACGACGAATCCCCACTTGACCTGAACAACTATCACCTCTATGCAGAAACAATTGAAATAACCACAAATCCAGAAATAGACGGAAAAGTCAGAATCTACTGCCTAATAACACTACCACTAGCACACCTAGAAGTCTCAAGCATCTCGTTAGGCCCAATACCGCAACCATACTTGGGCGAGGAGTTCAATGTCACAGTTTCAATGAAAAACCTTGACAGCCACTGGTACATGATAGGACTACAATTCAGGCTAAGCTACCCAGCAGACCTGATAGAACCAGTAGCCGTATACGAAGGACCATTCTTCAAAAGCTTCGCGGTTCCGCCTTCACTGGGAACATGGTTCCAATCATACTTTGAAACAGACGGAACATACGGGCCACACGTGCTAGTCGGAGTATTGCTATACCCAGATGAAAACGGAACATGGCATGAACCATGGCCTGAAGGAGAAGGAGTAATCGCAACAATAACATTCAGAGTTAAAGCTTATGAGGAGCCAATGAGCAAAAGCGGGCCACTTAATATAATTGAGCAATTGGCAGTTGGACTTGATGGACCAGTAACGCAAAACATCGTCAATGTTCCGCTTGACAGCCCTGTAAACGGCACGTACAGTATAACAACAGTGTATTACGGAAAAAGAATAGACCTCTACGGCGGAGCGGTCAACGAGGGATATGGGGCAAACCATGGATACCAATACAATGGCACTATAGGTGTAATTTGGCCAGCGCCCTATGGCGGCCAAGGACTCAACAATCCTATGGACTTGGTCATTCCACAATCACAAGTGTGGCTATTCGCCACCGTCACCTATAACGGTTGGCCAGTACAAAGCAAACGCGTAACATTCCAAGTTATAGATAACCAAGGAAACACTGTTGCGGTACTTTATGGCATAACTGACAGCAACGGTGTCGCCTATGCAACATTCAGGATGCCGTGGCCATGCGACAATCCAGAAAGTCTGTTCGGAGTATGGACAGTCATAGCCACAGTAAGCGTTGCAGATGAAGTTATTACTGATACAATGACGTTCCACTACGACTACTTAGTGCACATATGGAAAGTTACAACGGATAAGTATCAATACAACCACTATGAGCTTGTAACTGTGAACGTTGAGTTTGGAACACACGCAATGCAAGAGTACCCAATACTGATAACAGTTGTCATACAGGACGAGCTAGGCGTAGTGATTGGAAAGCAAAACTTTGAAAGCACAGTTGGTGGGGCCGTCTACTCCACATACACAAACTATCAGATGAGCAGGCAAATACAGATACCAAAATGGGCTTACGCTGGAATAGCCACGGTACATGTTAACGCCTTTGACAAGTGGCCAAACCAAGGCGGAACAGCTTGGTGTCCAGAATACGCTCCAGCACCGACGATAGCAATACAACCATACTAAATTTCCTTCACCCTCTCTTTTTCTTTTTGTCAAAGCACGATAAAATTCAAACAATTCTGGATAATCTCATCTAACAAAGTCACCCAAGGATAGAAGTTAATTCCATAACCCTTATTAGAAAAGCTGATCTAAAATAGTTTGGACCAAAATGAGAAAAACATTGTTAACAATTCTCACAATTCTCACACTCTTAACATACATTGAAACTGCGAATTCATCAAACTTAAACCTAACAATAACAACAAACAAGCAACTCTACAACGTGGGAGAATCTGTCACAATTATGGGAAGCCTAACGCAAGACGGAACACCACTGTCAGACGGACTGGTAGCTATACAGGTAAAAACTCCAAAAAACGCAACCTTCATAATAAGAACATTCACAACAGGTCAAACCCCAACGGGACCATGGCCAATTGAAATAACAAACTTCACACCATGCGACTCGAACGGTAACCCAACATACACATTCCAACCAGGAGGACAAATAGGATTCAAATTCACAATAAAAAACAGCGCAGCCACATCGTACGACGTCATCGTACCAATAAACCTCTACTACGCAAATGGCGCGCCATTTTCGATCTTTATAGCGTATAACGGCACCATAAACGCAAACAGCAAAATAACCAGCATGATCTGGCCGCTATCAATTCCAACAGACGCCGTGAAGGGAACAGCATACGCATACGCAAACGCATTAAGCGACTTACCTGAGAATATGGGACTTCCATACTCCCCAGAAAACTCTGCAAACTTCACAATAGGCACAGCGAGCGCATCGACACCACAAACAAGCTCAAGCGCAGGGACATTTAACATAACCTTCCCACTAAAATCCGTTCCAATATACCTCGGAAACTACACCATAAATGCGGCAACACGCTATCCACCATCATCATTTCCATTCACAACAGCCTACACAAAATCAACATTCAATGTAGCCCTCATAGCCGACCTAAACAACGACTACAAAGTAGACGTCAAAGACGTGTCCATAGCTGCGAAGGCTTTCGGAACAATGCCAGGCGATTCGAAATGGAACCCAATAGCAGACCTAAACAAAGACAACAAAGTAGATATGAAAGACATATCCATAGTTGCAAAAGCATTTGGAGCGGTTGCACTTGACCCATAAAAAAATTTCAACATTATCGTCCAGACTTTTAATATTTATGGTAATGTTAATTGCAGTATGGGAAATTCCCAACCTTGCCTCGGCACAAACAACCATAGTGTCCATAGAACCATCACAAGTAAACCTCCCCACACCAGCCACATTCACATTAAACATAACAGTTACAAACGTCACGGACCTAAGCGCATGGCAAATAAAACTAGCCTTCGACCCATCAACCCTAAACTGCATACAAATATCCGTACCTGAACAAAACATATTCTATGGGCATGACACGACAGGAATACTTACGAAAATCGACAACCTAAACGGTTACATAACCGCCTTTAACGGTCTGTGGGAACCAAAAGGCGTAAACGGCTCAGGCGCACTCTGCCAAATAACATTCAACGCCTCAAACGTTGGAATCACCTCAATAAGATTCGTTGACGCTATGAATTTAAATGGAACATACCTAGTAGATTCAACAAATACAGTCATACCCTTCCAGGCTCAAAACAGCTATATAGAAATACTAAATCAAGGATTCACAAAATACACCTTTGACGCAATAAAAAACGGTCAATCCTACACTGTCTCCATAATCACAAACTCCACAATAACACAATACAACTTCAACGAGACATTAAAAGAAATGAGCTTTAAAGCTGATGGAACAGCAACGACGATTGGCTTATGCTCAACTTCAATACCAAAACAGCTGCTAAACGGAACATTCGCGGTGCTAATCAACGGACAACCAACATATTATACAACCTTCACCGACGAAACAAACAGTTACATCAATTTCAATTACACTCACGCAGAAACCTCATTAAACATAAGAATACTGGAAACACTGCAGGGAGACCTAAACGGCGACAGAAAAGTTGACATCAAGGATGTGTCTATAGCTGCGAAGGCTTTCGGAACAATGCCAGGCGATTCGAGATGGAACCCAATAGCAGACCTAAACAAAGACTTGAAAATCGACTTAAAAGATATAGCCATCGTTGCAAAAAATTTTGGGAAAACCTATCAATAGTAAACTAAAGTTTAAGCGCCACCCTCTTCATTTTGTAGGCGAGAAACAAAACAGCAGTAAACAAAATAGCAAGTATCAAAGGCAATATTTGAACACCAACAACGCCACCCACGTTAGCATTACCTAAAAGCATCAAAACGGTTTTTAGCAACGAAAACATAGTGGACAAAAATTCTGGAAGTAGCAATGCGGTGAGCGAAAAAACAATTGAAAGTCCAAGCAAATATTTGCTAATTCTAGATAAAGCCTCCTTTAGAATGCCTAAAGCCTCCACATCACCAACACCGAATTCCACATCACTTCTGATAGCTCTTATAAAAATGTTAGATGTTCTATAAATTTCAGGTAAAACCTCAAGCGGCAACATAACTAAACAAATCGCCAAAAATGTGAAGGGAAGAAAAAGACCAGCCTCCAAAGCTTTGACGAAAACATAAAGAAGCAAAAAACAAACATACCAAATAAGAACGACAACAAAAACAATAAACCTGTGGAAAACTTTAGTCTCCGTGTAAGGGTCAAAAACAACAAACCTTTTACTAAAGAAACGAGGTTTAACCTCTCTAACTTTCACAAGAAAACGCAATTTGAGGCGAATGAGAACAAATAGAACTACAGCAGTAAACGCCATAACTGCAAAAACCATGGATGAATATAGCAAGTAAGGTTCCACTTCAATTTCCCCAAACAATCTAAAATGTCTTTAACAAATTTTTAAACTTGTCTATATCTTAAACACTAGAAATTTACTCCATAAAACTTTATAAGTTCAGTTTTCCACTAAATAAAAGAGAAGGGAGAGGCTTGAGGAAGAAAATTATAATATTTATCTGTCTGTTAATCTTAACCGCGCCATTACCGATGAGTTCTACACACTTCCAAGTCACTGCAAGCGCATCTGCAAAACTAGCAATAGAACCTGAAAAGATAATTGATCAGTCTCTCGTGCCCGGTTCAACAATAACCATTAACGCAAGCGTAATCGACGTTTCAGACATATACGCGTGGCAAGTGAAAATAACATTCAACCCAACAATAATCAACTGTTCAAAAATATGGCTTCCATCAGACCACATTTTTGCAGGCAAATCCATGACGGACGTTCCGCCAGTGCTTGACAACGTTAATGGATATGTAATGTACGGCGCAACCCTAGTAGGCGAAATACCAACATTTAGCGGAAGCGGAACACTATGCCAGTTAAACTTCACCGTGATAGGTAAGGGCGCCTCAAACATGAACTTCTCGACACCATACGGTGAAGACACTTTCCTTTTAAACTCAACTTTAGACATAGTGAGTGTTGAAATTATCAACGGATACTTCGCTAACGCTATCCCGCCAATCGCGTCATTTGACTACTCCCCTAAAACCCCAATAGTTAACGAATCAGTAACCTTCAACGCTTCAGCAAGCTACGATCCAGACGGGACGATAGCTAAATACGAGTGGACATTCGGAGACTCTCAAACTTCAACTGGTAAAATTGTGACACATACCTATAACGCACTGGGCACTTACACGGTCTCACTAAAGGTTACAGACAACGATGGCTTGGCGAGCATAGAAACTAAAAACATAACGGTTTATGAGTATAAACCCACAAAACTCTACGTCAATCCAAAAGAGATATCAAACCCAACACTATTGCCTCCCTCACTGATTCAGCTAAACATCACCATCGAAGGAGTTAAAGACATGTACGGCTACGAATTCAAACTGAGTTATGATACTGACATGTTAACATGTATAGGCGCAATCATAAACATAATTCAAAATCAAACGAACTTCACTCCAACGATCTTTATAAATGACGGTGCCGGCTACATTTGGATCAACGTTTCATATCGACAACCCTCAACTCCAATAACAGCAAACGAGCCTGAAAACCTCGTCACATTGTACTTACAAATAGACAAAATAGGTTACAGTCAGCTGCACTTAAACGAGACCAAAATATGGGACGCGTACGGCAACGAAATCTCGCATCAGACGGAGGACGGATTCATAATGACTCTGATAAGAGACGTTTCCATAGCAGAGATTAATCCATCTAACACATGGACCTACCAAAATTGGACAGTTAGTATAAATGTTGTAGCGAAAAACCTCGGGAACACCAGCGAATCCTTTAACGTAAGCGTCTATTACAACGAAACTTTGATAGGCGTTTACCCAGTAACAAACCTAGCTCCCGCAACCCAAACAACAATCATTGTCGAATGGGACACCACCGGCATCCCTGAAGGAATCTATCAACTAAAAGCTGAGGCATCATTAGTACCATATGAGTATAACATAACAAACAACGCGTTAATTAATGGAACCATTGTTGTAGTGACGAAGATAAGGGACGTTTCCATAGCTTCCGTGAATTCATCTCGAAATTGGGTCTTTCCAGGAATGAGCGTGAATATAACCCTTATAGCTGAGAATTTAGGCGAATTCAACGAATCCTTTAACATAAATGTGTACTGCAACGAGACAGTCCTTGCAACATACTTTATAAGCAATCTCGCAAGTAAAAGCGAAACAGCTTTAACATTCCCATGGAACACCTCAAGTTTAAAACCTGGCGACACGTATTACATAAAAGGCGAAGCGTCACTAATCCAATATGAGTACAACGCTACAAACAACGTATACAGCGATGGAACAGTCGAGGTAAGGGTAACCGGTGACGAAAATGGAGACGGCCGAGTCGATATTAAAGATGTATCAATAATAGCCAAGGCTTTTGGCACTTATCCAGGACACGAAAGATGGAACCCTGAAGCTGATATAACTGGAAGTACATATCTAGTACCCGACGGGGTTGTCGACATCAGAGATGTTGCCATAGTAAGCAAGAACTTCGGAAAAAGCATTGGTTAAATAATTCTAAGCGTATTTCTTTCCACAAATTTTACCGTAAAATTAATAAGGTCACCGAGATAACTAAAAAGCTAAGGTGAAAATGATGAGGATAAAAAAAGGGTTACAACTATCCATAATCTTACTGACAAGCACTCTTGTGATCTTGGCACTTTACGCTAAAATTGATCATGTAACTGTCAAAGCGGCACCTGCAGACTCAATGTGGGTTGAGCCTCAAGCCCTGACATTCAAAACGGACACAACATCCGTAGGCGACAAGTTCAACGTGACCATATGGATGAACATAACAAGCAAAGACCAGTACAGCTGGCAGTTCAAACTCTACTATGACACAACACAGTTAAACGCGACAAGAGCTGGATACACTGCTGGCAGCACTAGTGCATGGGCAACACACAAGACAGGCGGAGGAACTGTTCCAATAACTCCGGTAATTGAAGCAAACTACGTCTGGTTCGGTGAATCATTGATGGGTGACTACTATGTTCCAGCTGGTACTTGTGACAGCCTTGCTTGGGTCGAATTTCAAATAATTGCTGCGCCACCCATGGGCGGCCAACTAACAAGCCTACTAGACATAAACAACACAGACACATACACGCTAGACTCGAGCGGCATCACAGAAATACCTGTTACTAAGTATTCAGCCACATACACCTACACCACGGACACCACTCCACCAACAATTAGCAATCCATCACAGATTCCCCCAGCAGATAACGTTCAACCAAACCAGCCAGTAACAGTGTCAGTAAACGTAACAGATACTCAAAGTGGAGTCAAAAATGTTACATTGTTGTACAGCATAAATAGCGGTAATCAGCAATCAGTTCCCATGACTTATAACACCACAACAAGTTTATGGGAAGCAGAAATACCTGGGCAACCTCTAAACACCAACGTAACCTACAAGATAGAGGCGTTTGACAACGCTGAAAACAAAGCAATTAATGATAATGCTGGAAACTACTTCACATACACCGTAATTCCAGAATTAACATTCGCCGCAATAGTCCTACTATTAGCAGCAGCAAGCACGGTGACAATAATTGCCAAGAAAAAATTCAAAAAATAACTTCTCCACTTTTTTGTTGTTTGTTCAATAATGACAAACTCAAATGATGTATCTTAAAGAAAATTACGCGTATTGGACTGTTGTTAAAAATGATTTTTATCCTTTTTTCAAAAACTCAGAATTGGCAAAATTTAAAATAAACTTGATTTAAATCAATTTGTGGGTTGCTCTTTGAAATTTCAGATAACCGGCAACGTGGAACCGGAAGCTGAAGAGTTTAAGGGAGAGGAAACCTGGAAAATTGTGGCAAAATATTTTGCGCATGGAATCGTTTTCTCCGTACTTTACACAATTTTATATATAGCATGGGCTTTCGGTTTGCTTGTGTTGGTGCAGCTAGGCTCATTTATTGGTTTAATAATCGGGTTCATACTGTTAATGCTTATCATAGGGTTCGTTAACTGCTTCATAACTTCTTGGCTGTGGTTTCCCGTTGATTCCGGATTTTGGCAAATTCTGCTCCATGGCTTCTTGTTATTCATAACCCTGACCATTGCAGATCTCATCCTCGTATTCGCTCCCTCCATCTACCTTCCGGGAATAACAACTTCCATCATAACTTTTATTGTCAGTTCATTTATCAATGGTTTTATAGCAAAAACAGTGGCTGGATTATGGGAAACAGAGCCAGAAATACCTGAAAGTGTAAAGATAGAATATTCGGAGAAAAAGCTGTGAAAAATGCTGCAAAGCGTGTTTTATTTTGTAAATTTGACGCATGAAAAATGACTTCATTTTTGAAATAAAATTTTATTGAGTTGCAATGTTTCGTCTTTACAAAGAAGCTTCCACTTCCAGAAGTTCCCGGGATTGCAGTGGCAATGATTTCCATTTTTACATTTAAATTGAGTTATACTGTAGAAAATACTTCCGGAAATACCTTATGATATAATTTTATAGCCATTTAATAATGCAGCTTACAATAATCTTCAAAGCTAACTATAAATGTAACTTCCTGTGCCTAAACCCCGCCTTCAAAATGGCACGCCGAATCCATAAGGCAAAAAACTAATGGACTGCATTTATCCAGCATAGTTTAACGATACACATACTAAACGTTGGAACCAGTGCTAAAAAGCTTCGTGAGCTTAGCGTTCTCTTCGTGTAGTTTTGCGTTTTATGGTTGTTAAGGCAACTGTTAGGATTACAATCGCAGTTATATATTGTGTAATTGGTTCTTTTTGGCTTTTGGCATTTATTGAAACTGAGTAACCCCCGACGGGTATGATGAGATAAACTTGAAAAGTGGTTATGTCCCATATGACCTTGTCGGCTAGACTAACCGTGGAAATGGCCGTCCACGTTCCATTACTGCTTAACGTGAGGGGTATCCCAAAACTAATTGTAGCCAGCCCCTCCTCATCTGTTATGGCTGCTCTTATCAACACAACCTCATCTGAAGGGTTCAAAACCTCAAATGCAACCAATTTATTTTGTACCGGAGCATTATTATATGTAACTTTGGATATTAAATGCACTATCTCGCCTGCCGTGAAGTCTCCACCAGTCACATTTGGTCCAACGCCACCCTTTTGAGTGTAAAGGTCTAAACACCCCCCATCTTCAGATGGATCAGCCAGCATTGATTTCCAGAAGTAAACGGCGCCGACTGAGTCGTGAGCGATGGGAGTTAATGCAGAATTTAAAAGTAAAGTTTGGTTGAAGCTTAATGTGCTGCTGGTACACACTTCTGGACCTTGAATCACTTTAAAGTTTAAGTAGGCTACAGTTCCATCGCCGCTTATCCCAGCCTCCGAATCACTAAGGGATATGCGAACCTTGACGCAGCCAAGAGCATCTTCAAACTCGAAATTCGAACTTGGCGGTGGTGGGAAGAAGGGCCCTTGGACAACATCTATAACATCCAACAGCGACGCATTAAAGATGAGGGTCAATTCAAGTTTATGCAGGTCTGTAACGTTTGAAACATTAACAGACAAGCCGAAAACCTCACCAACTTTACTTGCAACGCTCATTGGTGGAGTTATGAAAAGATAAGCGTTCACAGACTCTCCATAAGTAATAGCCATCGGACTCAAGCTGTCAACTGCCAGAACAAACAGGAACACAATAATGAAAAAGCGTAGGTTTTCCCTTAAACGATCAAACTTCAAACCGTAACGTAGCAAACAACCTCACTCATTTGAAAATGAACCAGATTAACAAGTTAAGGCTTATGGATAAATCTTCTATTACGCGTACCAACAATCATTTCAAACATCGAAACACCTGCGAATAAAGCGTCACATAGAAGATTCCGCAAAGTTCAAAAGCAATTCTAACACTATTATTATTACGCCTAAACCTGAGAGGAGAAAGGGAGAATGAAAAAGTTTGCATCAATAATGATAGCATTTGCCCTATTGAGTTCAATGATACTTGTTTCGATTCCCATAAAAGAGGTGCACGCGCCAAAAGCACAAAGCGACCTTCACGGCGTATATGTTCCCAGCCTTGAGAAACTAATAGCGCGCGCGCTAACCAGCTTAAAAACCTTATAGGAGGTAGGCGAAGAACCTGTCAAATTTCTCCTTCTTTTCACGCTCAATTTTTATGGTTGCGGACACTTTTCTACTGGTGGAAAAGACGCGCGGGCATCGCTAAAGCTTTTATTGAAGGTTAGCATTAATTGTGCTGCGTTTCAGGCGGCACAGCCAAAGTTGAAAGGGTTAAAAATGTCTGTTAACAGGGAAATCATTGAAGCTAGGGTCAGAGAAATTAATGACGCGGTTCAAACGCTTGAAGATTTATCATCAAAAGACTTCACGCAACTCGCCCTCTTCGAGAAGCTTTCAATTAGATACCTAATAATTCAGCTGGTTGAAGCAGCATCAAGCATATGTATGCAGATCCTACTCGGATTTTTTAATGAAACGGCGGAGGGTTTTCCAGAATGCTTTGCGAGGCTCAGCCTGAAAGGCGTAATACCAGAGGATCTCGGCTACAAATTAGCTTCAGCTGCAAGGCTTAGAAACCTCCTCGTACACAGATACTGGATAATCGATGATGAAAAGGTATACACAAGTGTAAAGAAAGGCTTAGAGGACTTTAAAACGTTTATATCGAGCATCAGAAACTTCTTAGAGGGCGCTGAATGAAGGATTTTTACCATGATCAGGAGCTGAAAATTCGTTACATAAAACTGTCCGCCAAGGAAAAGGGCAAATTGCTCAAGAACCTTAAAAGCAGACTGAGAAGCAACGATGAAATCATGTTCGCCTACGTCCACGGAAGCTTTATTGAGAGGGAATTTTTCAGGGACATAGATGTAGCATTATGGCTTAAGACACCGCACATGGCTTTCAACTACACCGTGCACCTCTCATCGAAGCTGGAGATGGAGTTGGGCATCCCAATCGACATCCAAGTTTTAAACGAAGCCCCACTTCCATTCAAGTTCCACGTTTTCACAAACGGTAAACTCCTCTACTCAAGAAATGAAAACCTAAGAATCGAAAAGGCTGACCAGTCCCTGAGAAACTATTTAGACCTCAAACAATTGACAGCACTATCAGCAAAAGCCATGTCGGAGAAACGCTGAAGGCGCTTTTGAATATGCGGGCGCTTAAAGAACGCAATTCTAGGCTTATTTTGTTTTTAGCTCAGCTTGGTGAGTTTGAAGGGTGCGTTAACTACAACGTCTAAAAGAGGCTTTTCAGACTCTTTGCCTCTATTACGTCTTCTACGTAGTCTAGAAACTCCTTCCTTCCTCATATAGTTACAACTTCCTTCAAGATACGCTTTCCAATCCTAGACTTTAACGTGCCTTTCTCAACCAGATCAACCTTAACTCCCAGCTTCTCGCTTAAGAAATTCTCCAGCCTAACGAAATCCAGAAGACTTAGTTCAGCTGAATCTCCAAACTCAACCAAAACGTCAAGACTTTAAACTCTCTAATTTCCTCTTTATGTCATTAATGTCTTTCGTCACTGTACATCACCATTTTATAAACTCGCTTTTTCTTTCATGTAGCTTTGATGCAGCCTCAACCATGCGGCACACTTTGACCTTCAAGGCTCCTACGACATCGAGTCATTTTTGGACAGCTATGTCAATGTATGCTTCTGCGTCATATAAAACTCCTTCCAATCCTCGATGTCTTCCACCCTTCATAACAAGTCTTGGTCCTGAAACCTTTCTGGCGACGTATACTATGCGCTTACCAACTATGCCGTCGCCCTCCCCTTTCAGAATTGTCACACTTTCGCCCTCCTTATGCGGCCTTCATCCAAAAGTTTATGGATTGTTTTAAACGTGACGCTGTATTCTAAACCAAGCTCGTCGGCGATTTCGCTGGCGAAGTTTGGACCAGGATGCTTAGCCAAATAGTCTTCAATCATTCTTTCAGCCTCCTGTGAATCCACATGCTGAACGCCGACAATTTCCATGCTTCCAAGCTTATCGCGCACTGCCTCCCTGAGGAAATCAGCCGAGCTCCTGTAAAGTCCCGCCTCAACAAGCTGCTGAATCTTGACATAGTCCGACTTAGAAAGTCTCACAGCTACCTGAAACGCTCCACGCTCCAGAAGTCTCTGATTTTGAGTCACGCCATCTCACGCTGATACCATTTGGTACCAAAACTTATAAGTTTTTCCTCTTTTCAGGCTTTGTTAAACACAGCTAAAAAGTACTGAGCCATAATCCCAAGTCCCTCATAGAGTGCGCGCGGCAAACCCCTTCCGACACAAAAACATCAAATAAGCTCACTAAACAGCCCCTCATCATATATGAGCCAATTCATATTAGAGGATTTGAAGCTTTAAGAAAATCATAGAACTCGAAGTCTTCGACATTCTCGGTGTAAATCTTCTCAACGCCGTTTTCCTTAGCCGTAACAGCTAGCACACAGTCAAAAACTTTTCCTCCAGACAAATTTAACCGCCTAACCAGCTTAAAAACCTTCATGGGCGTTGTTGCCGTCGGACTCACCTTCCCAATTTCCCGGCACTCCCAAAGATCCAGGCATATGGCAGCAGCCTCATCTGCCGAAAGGGGATGCTCAACTCTCCTAGGGTTTGTGACAACAGCAAAGAACTCGTACAATATCTGAGGGGTAAGGCAAACCTCAATTTCGCCGCGCAAAGCCTTCCTTATAACATCCGCAGCTTTGCCATGAAACTGAGAAGCCCTATTATATGCATGAATCAGGATGTCCGTGTCAAGTAATATCTTCATAAATCTCCTCCCTTGTAACCCTTCCCCTTAACCTACCAAGATTCGGGGGATTATCAATCCTTTCCAAAACCCTCCTCCCAGCCTCACCTCCCCGCATCAAAATTAGGCGCGCGACTCCCCTATCCAAAACCTCTATGTATAACCTGTCACCATCAACCAAACCCAAACTTTCCCTTATCTCACGAGGAAGATACACCTTATCCTTATAATATGTGGTTTCAGCCATACGAACACCGCATTACCCAAACAATTGGGCAAATATAAACATTACGCGCACCATAGAGTTACGTTTATACCTTCCCTGACTAGGAGGTAGCGGAGAACCTGTCAAATTTCTCCTTCTTTTCACGCTCAGCACTCGCATTCCCACATGGAAGCAAAAGCGTAGGGGGGAGGGGTAGGTGAAAACGATAGGGGGTAGGTCTAGAATTGCAGATAAAAAGCATCATAATGTGAGCGGGAAATCCCACACCGTTCACGGGTGGGATGAAAGCGAACACCCTTCAGGGT
>Ga0315298_1001469_pt1 | contig 42988 bp, 30 predicted proteins | sample WHS_1_MG_FD_203077 | JGI IMG/M metagenome (GOLD analysis project Ga0315298, IMG submission 203077) | Extremophilic microbial mat communities from Washburn Hot Springs, YNP, Wyoming, USA - WHS_1_MG | ecosystem: Environmental > Aquatic > Thermal springs > Hot (42-90C) | place: USA: Wyoming... | reverse complement strand
GCCTGGAACTGCTTGCAGCGTCAGGACTTCGACCTCTTGGTCACCGACCACCAAATGCCGGAGCTGTCGGGCTGCGAACTGCTATGCCGCATGCGGCAGACCGAACGACTGGCCAGCGTCCCCGTACTGATGCTGACGGCCAAGGGGCTGGAGTTCGAGCGCGAGCAGGTGCGGTCCTCGTTCGGCGTGCTGGATGTGCTCCCCAAACCGTTCAGCCCCCGACAACTCGTGGATCAGGTCGAAAGCTGCCTCGCGCCCGGGGTCCCCTCGGGGTAGCCCGAGCGAGGCAGGAGGCCCGCTTGTCCCCTCACTTGCCACACGGATGCTTCGCAAAACCACCCATCTTGAACTTCCCCGCCGCGTGACCGCCTATTACCTCGTTTTCGGGCTGGCCGCGCTGGTGTGGCTGTGCGCGGGCATCATCTGGGTTGCGCAGTCGCTTTTGGGATCGCGGGCCGAGAGCGCCTGCCTGACGGACCTGGGGCAGGCATCGCGCGAGGTGGCGGCCGAACATCGGACCGGGGGTGCCGCCGCCGTGCAATCGTGCCTCGAGCGATGGGGGGCCCAGAGGAATCTGGCCTGGTGCGCGTTGGCTGATGCGCAGGGCCGATACTTGGCCCATTCCGACCGCCAGCGCGTGGGACAGACGGCCGAGCTCCCCACAGGGGCTACAGTCGAGTGGGGCGAGGCCTCGCGGGTGCGGTTTGTGGACGAACACTCCCGCCTGGTCCGCTTGTACCGAACCCCGATCTATACCGAAGGAAAGAAGGTGGGCACCCTGTTTCTGGCCGTGGTCGAACCCAGCTTTTGGGACGTGGTTCGGACCACTGCCGAATATGTGCCGGCCGCCATCCTCGGTCCGTTGCTGTTGATGTCGCTGGGAGTGATGGCCCTTCAGCGCACGGTGCGGCCGGTGGCTCGTATTGAAGAGCAACTGAGCCGGCTGGCCGCCAACCCGCGCCCCGAGGAAGTCCCGCTGGCGCCCGTGCCTGCTTTGAACTCCACCGCACAGGGATGGAATCGTTTGGTGGAAGAGCGGGCGGCCATGTTATCGCGCGCTGCCCTGGATCGCCGGCTGAGCGAAGCCCTGGAAGGCTTCCGCCAGCGCAAGGCCGATCAAATCCTCAATAGCCTTCCCGAAGGCGTCGCCCTCACCGACCGTGAGGGGCGGGTAACCTTTGCCAACCATGCCCTGGCCGCCCTGCTGGGCCACTCCGATCATAATGCCTTGCTGGGCCGTTCCATGGACGAACTTCTGGCGCTGGACGCCCGGGGAGAAAACCCCTTTGCCAACCCGGATGCAGCGGCCCGCAGCGTGGTGATGGAGCTTGGGCGCTCGGGCGATATGGCGCAAGGCGTGCTCCGCGTGGCCCGCCATCCGCTGCGGGCAGTGGAAGGTCAGTCGGCCGGCGGCCATGTCTGGTCGGTACGCGACATCACCCAGCAAAAACTTGCCGAGCAGATGCGCAACCAGTTCGTCAACTCTGCCACCCACGAGCTGCGCACGCCGCTGGCCAACATCAAGGCCTATGCCGAGACGCTGGCACTGAGCGACATGCTCGATATCGAAAAACAGAAGGAGTTTTGCAACACCATCAATGCCGAGGCCACCCGCTTGGCCCGCTTTATCGACGATCTGTTGAGCATCAGCAGCATGGAGGTGGGAGCGCTGGCTCTGGCCCGCCAGGAGACCGACCTGGAACGCCTCTTCCGCGAGGTGCTGGACAAAGTCCGCCCGCAAATGGCGCAGAAGCACATTACCTTGCGGTCGGCCCTGCCCGAAAAACTGCCCAAACTCAGGCTCGACAAAGACAAGATCACGGCCATGCTAGTCAACTTGTTGGGCAACGCGGCCAAGTACACGCCGGAGGGGGGACAAGTCCAATTCAAGGTACAGCTCAAAGACGACGTGCTCCAGATCGAGGTCGAGGATACGGGCATTGGGATCTCGGCGGCGGAGCTGCCGCGGATCTTCGACAAGTTCTTCCGCAGCGCCGATCCCCGGGTGCAGCAGCAGACGGGTAGCGGCCTGGGGCTGTCGCTGGCCCAGGAAGTGGTCCGGCTGCACGGCGGAAGAATCCAGGTCCACAGCGAACTGAACAAAGGCACCCGATTTATCGTCACCCTGCCCATGGCATAACCCATAAAAGGACGAGGAGACCGCCGAAGCAGAACCCCGGGCCTGCCGCCGAAGGCAAACCGGGTTGCCCAAGGCCTGTGTCCGGTCCCTAGGGAGTTGCTGCTGGCCGCAGCCTAAGAAAGCCGAGATGTTTCAGCACACGCGACAAGGCGCCGTGGACGTAATCAGCGGCGACGACCCGCTCACCGCGGATTTTGTCTCCCGGGTGTTGCCGCTGTTGCAGGAGTGCGCGGCGCGCGGCCAGCCGCATGTGGTGCTCGACCTGGAGCGGGTGCCCCTTATCGACAGCGCCGGCTTGGAGATGCTGCTGGACGTGCAGGAAGAGTTCCAACGCCGCGGCGGCGTGTTGAAGTTGGCCGGCCGCAACCCTTTGTGCCGAGAAATCCTGGCCATTACCGGCGTGGCCAGGCACTTCGAGATGTACGGCGAACTGGCCTTGGCCGTGGGGAGCTTCGTGCAATGAGTACCGCGACTCGCCGGGCCGGTGGAACTCCTTCGGGCACCCCGGTGCTCCCTGTGCGGCCCGAAACGCCTCCGGCCCCCAGCAAGGCCCTGCTGGGGGAACAGTTGGTGGGCGCGCGGCTCATCACCGCCGAGGAACTGGCCGCGGCACTGGAAAAACAAAGCAAGTCCAGGGGCCGGCTGGGCGAGGTCCTGGTGGAACTGGGCTTCGTGGCCGAGGAGCAGATACTCCCCTTCATTCAGCGGCAACTGAACCTGCCGGCCGTCAAGCTCCGCGAAGGGCTTATCGACCCCAAGGTGGTGCGGGTCATCCCGCGGGCCAAGGCCGAGGCCTTCCATGCCATCGCCCTGTTCAAGGTCCGCGACACGCTGACCGTGGCCATGAGCGATCCGCAAAACCTCCAGCAGATCGACGAACTGGAACGGTTGACGCGGTTGCGGGTGCGGCCGGTCTTCGCCCTGCGGGCCAGCATCGACCGCATGATCCAGCGCTGCTATGAGGAGGGGTTTCAGGTCGATGCGGTGACAGCCGATCTGGACGAGCACGCGGTGGAGCTCCAGCCCGATGCCGTGGAGATGGACCTCAGCTCGGTCGAGTCGCTGGTCGATGGCAGCCCCATCATCAATCTGGTGAACTATTTCATCCTCCAGGCCATTCGCCAGGGGGCCAGCGACATCCACATCGAGCCCAGCCGGCAGTACTCCGTGGTGCGATTTCGGGTGGATGGCCAGTTGCGCGAGGTGCTCCGGCCGCGGCGGGACATCCACCCGGCCATCGTTTCGCGAATCAAGGTGATGGGCAAGATGGACATCGCCGAGCACCGATTGCCGCAAGACGGTCGGCTGCATGTCTCCGTCGAGGGACGCGAAATCGACCTCCGCATCTCCACCCTGCCCACCGTGCTGGGCGAAAAAGTAGTGCTCCGCGTGCTGGACCGCCGCCGCCTGACTTTCAATCTCGACGCCCTGGGCATCCCGGCCGATCGGCTGGCCACGGTCAAGCAACTGCTGGCCAAGCCCAACGGACTGTTGCTGGTTACCGGGCCTACCGGCAGCGGCAAGACCACCACGCTGTATTCGGCACTGGAACTGATCAAGTCGGTGCACCGCAATATCGTGACCGTCGAGGATCCGGTGGAGTACCAAATCGAACTGGTCAACCAGGTGCAAGTGGATGAAGCGAGTTCCCTTACCTTCGCCAATGCGCTGCGGGCCATTTTGCGCCAGGATCCCGACGTGATCATGGTGGGCGAGATTCGCGACACGGAGACGGCCCAGGTGGCGGTGCAGGCTGCGCTGACCGGCCACCTGGTGCTCAGCACCCTGCACACCAACGATAGCGCAAGCGCCGTAACACGCCTGATCGATATGGGAGTGGCCCCTTATAAACTGGCTGCCTCGCTCATCGGTGTCATCGCCCAGCGCCTAGTACGGACCCTGTGCCCTGATTGCCGCACGCATTATTACCCCTCCGCCGAATTCCTGCAGAGTATCCACTATCAGGGCGATTATCGCCGGTCGTTCGCCCGCGGGGCGGGATGTCCCAAGTGCCACGACACGGGTTTCAAGGGCCGGGTCGGCATCTATGAGGTGCTCTCCGGTGGAGCGGAATTTCGGCGCCTGATTGCCGAAGGGGCAACCTTGGATGCGATCCGCGCGTGGTACCGCAGCCAGGGCGGCCGAACCCTGTTCGAAGAAGGCGTCCGCCTGGCCGAACAGGAAGTTACCAGCCTGGAGGAGGTGATGCGTGTGGCTTTTACGGAGTGATGGTTGCAATCGCCGGAACCCGGCCGGCGCGTCTGACGCCAGCCATGGCAGACAAGCCGCGATGCCGGGGGGGCCTCGAGCAACCCAGGACCGACCCTAGCGATGCACTACGTTTACACCGCGAAATCGCCCGATGGCAGCACGTCGCAGGGCACGCTAAGTGCCGACTCGCCGCAACAGGCGGTTCGGCTGTTGCGCCAGCAGGGGCTGTTTGCGCTGTCGGTCGAGGCGGCCGGCGCGAAGGCAAAAGGCGGAGACAGGCCGGCGGTGGGCCGAAGCCGCATCTCCCGCAAAGACCTGTTGAACTTGACGGCCCAACTGGCGATCATGACCCGCTCCGGGATGGATGTGGCCAGCGCGCTGGGCACGCTGGCCGCCCAATGCCCGCAGCCGCGCCTCAAGCAGGTACTCCGCGAAGTTCACGGGGACGTATTGGGGGGCAAAGCGGTCTCCGTAGCGCTGCGAAACCACGTGGAAGTGTTCGGCCAGGCGTATGTGGCCAGTGTGGCGGCCGGCGAGGCCTCTGGCCGCCTGGCCGAGGTGCTGGACCGGCTGGCCAAGATGGAACGGGCCAATGTCCGCCTGCTGGCCACCCGCCGGGCCCTCTTGGCCTATCCCATCGTGCTCAGTGCCGTTTCCGTCCTGGTGATTTTGGGTTTGATGTTCTTCGTCCTGCCCCAGTTCGCCACCGTCTTTTCGCAATTCGAGATGCGATTGCCGGTGTTGACGGAGGCCCTTCTTGCGGTTTCTGGCCAATTGCGGGGGCGGTGGTGGCTATGGTTGACGCTGGTAGCCGGTGCGGTAGTCGGCTGGAAAACCTTCCGCCGCAGTCCCACTGGCCGAGCGTGGCTCGACGCCACCGTGCTCAACATCCGACTGGCGGGCCCAGTGGTGCGGGCCCTCCTGGCCGGCCGAACCTTCCGGCTGCTGGGCATCATGATCGATAGCGGTGTCCCCCTGGTCGAGGCGCTGCGTCTGGCCCGCTCCTCGATCGAAAATACCCTCTTCCGAGGCCTGTTCGACCGGCTGGAGGACGACGTGCTCAATGGCCGGGGACTCAGCGAGGCATTGGCCAGCGCCGCCTTCCTCCCCCCCGGCGCCGCTGAGATGATTGCCACGGCCGAGCGCACGGGCACCCTGGGCATGGTTACTCAGACCCTGGGCGAATACTACGAAGAAGAGGGAGAAACCCGGCTCCGCGAATTGGCCACCCTGGTCGAGCCCATCATCGTCGTGGTCATGGGTGCCGTGGTGGCCTGCGTGGTGCTGGCGGTCATGTTGCCGATGTTCGAGTTTGCCACGCTGGCCCAGCAGGGCCCCGGAGCCGGCTGAACCGAAAATGGTCCTGCGACAACTGTTCGAAGATGCCGCCTTGGCTTGACAAGAAACGGAGCCAGTACGATGCTCAAACGAGGTTCTGGTCTTGAATTCAAAACTTTGGGATGTGCCCTGGCCGGCGCACTGCTGGGCGGCACGTTGTGGCTGTTCTTACCGGCCGCCGCGCCGGATGCACGTGCCGAGGGCCGCGCCCAACCGACCCCCCGCGCCTTCTTAAGCGGTGGCGAACGCTCGGAGATCATCCTCCGCGAGATCGCCGAAACCTTGCGGCGCATCGATGGCCGGCTGGAACGGCTGGAAAAGGCAGTGTTCGAAGCCGGCGACCCGGCCGCTGCACCAGGCGGCGACGGATCGGCCAGCGCTGCTCCAGCCGCCTCGGCCGCCCAAGAACCCTGACCCCTGCTTGCTTGGCCAGGCCCCACGCGGCCCCCTTATGCGAACCACCAGCACGCGGCAGAAAGGATGGATCGGCGTCGACCTGGGGACCTGTGCGGTGAAAGTCGCACAGGTAGAAAGGATCGGTTCGCGCTTTCGACTCGCCGCGGCGGGCATCGTTTCGGACCTCGGCCCAAGCCTGACGGGCGACCCCCCTGAAACGAACCCGCCGGCGGCCGAACCCTCCCGCGAGCGACCCGCTTGCGCCGCGTGGACCCAGCGGGCGCGGCAAGTGTTGCAGCGGAGTTTTTCGGGTTGCAAAGCCGCCTGCGTGTTGTCCATGGACCGTACCGAACCGCGACCGATGAACTTGCCTCCAGGCTCCCCGCCCGAGCGCCGGGCAATGATTGCCAGCGAGTTGCTGGAAGCCGCGGCAGGCGAGGCGCCACGATGGGTTTTCGACTACTGGGATACTCGTGGGGCGGATGCGCCGAGTTCCAATTTGGAAAACGTTAACGTGCTGTGCCTGGCCGAAGAGGACGCCGCTTGGGCGGCCGCCGTGCTCGACCGGCTCGGTCTGCGCTGCGAGGTGATCGACGGCTTGCCTACCGCCTTGGCCCGCGCAGTGCGCATGGTCGAGGGCGAAGGAGGCGAACCCGTAGCGGCCGTGGATTGGGGGGCCCGCAATGCCACGCTCTGCCTGGTGCACCAGGGGACAGCGGTTTACACCCGGCAACTTCGCGAATGCGGGTTTGGGGCATTGCCCTTGGCCGTGCACCGGGCCTTGGGGCTCTCGCCCGACGACGCCCAGCAGTTGTTGAACACATACGGGGTGGTAGCCCCCTCGGCAGGCCCCGATCCGTGGGCGGAGGTGCGGCAAGTGCTGACCGACATCGTGGCCGAGCCCACCGCCGCGCTTGTGGCCGAAATCCAAAGGACCCTGGCCTACCCCGAGTTGCATCGGGCATCGCTGTTGCCTCGCCGGTTATGGCTGTTCGGCGGGGGAGGCACGATACGAAATATCGCACCCTACCTGGCCGCGAAGATCGGCCTTCCGGTCGAGCCCTGGCAACTGGACGATCGGGAGGCACCGGCGGCAGTACCTGCGGTGCTTTTGGGGCCGGCGGCCGCCCTCTCGGCCTTGGCGTGGGAGTATTTCGCGTAGGCCTGGGGGTGCGACGTACGGGCCGGTCCGGCTGGCTTTGGATAACTGCTGCAAACCATGAAGCGATTCGTCAACCTGTTGCCGTGGAACTACCGGCGCCGGCAATTGATCCGCCGCCGCCTCCTGCAATGGGGAGCAGTGGGGGTGATTCTACTCTTGGCGGAGGCGGGATGGCTTGGCGCAGGGCTGGTGCAGCGGGCCGAAGTGCAACAGCATGTAGCCGAGCTGGAAAGCGAATACGCCCCAGTGGCCGAACTGGCGCGGCAATTGACCGAGGGCCGCAAAGCGCTGCGGCGGTGGCAGGATCACCGCAATGCCGTGAAGGCATTGGAGGAGACGCGGCCGGCCCTGACCCTTTTGGGACTGATTAGCCGCGCGGCCCGCGCGTGCGAGGGCCGACTGCGGATCGATCAGCTTTCGCTCCAGCCCCGTCAGGTAAGTCCCGCGCCAGAGCCCCGCAGCCCTGCGTCCCCGGGGCGGCCGGCGTCGCAGCTCTCGGCGCAGGGCCCTTCAGCCACGGTTACCATCAAGGGGCAGGCCCTGGACAACCTGGCCGTCGCCCAGTTCGTGGCCAATTTGCGCGAAACCCACGCCTTCCAGCGCGTAGAACTCAAGTCCACCGCCGAGCAACCCGGCGGCCAGATGCGGCTGCGCTCCTATCTGGTCGAATGCACATATTAGCAGCACAGTGCGGATGCCCAAGGCCGCTCGCACGGCAATGCTTCCTTACGACCCCGACAAACGCCTGAAACTCTTAGGAACGGGCTTTCACGCTCTGGGGCTGGCCATCACGCTGGCCCTGGCAGGCTTGGGCTACGCGCTGGCGATACATCCGGTTTGGGAAGACGTCCGCCTGAAGCGCGACCGGGCCGCCGACCTCCAGTCGCTTCTGGAAAACGCCGCCCAGATGCGGGCCCAGCACGCGGCGATGCAAAGCACCCTGGCCGCCATCGAGAGGGAAACCGAACAACTCCGGCAGCGGATCCCGCCCGAACCGGCCGAGGCGGAGTTCCTTTCGCAACTGAGCCGGGCGGCCGCCGCCGCCGGGTTGGTTATCCGCGACTACCACCCCGGCGTGGTTCGCCAAGCCACCGACCACTGGCGCCTGGAGGTGCAGTTGGCCTGCACCGGCTCGTACCAGGCCTTGTGCGCGTTTTTGGATCGAGTGGCATCGCTGCCACGGCTTGCGCGTATAAGCCATCTGGAAATTGGCGGAGCGCGGCAGCCGGCGGGGTATCCCATCACGCTTTCCATGACCGTGTTTTTTAAACTCGAGCCCAAGGGGCCCCACGCAAAACCAGGTGCTTCGCCACCTCCGCCGACGGAACCAGGTGGATCTGCTCCCCGAAGGAGTGCGGCGGCTGGCCACCGCTTCGGCATCTTTGCAGCATGGGATCACAAGCCGCCCCTGAAGGCGGCCGCCCGCCATGATGTAAGGCAAAGAGCATGACCCCAGTTCAGCCCCATCCGAAACCGACGGTTACGCCCCGCCAGTGGGCTACCATCGGCCTTCTGGCCGCGGTGCTCGGGGGCGTGCTGTGGTTCCAATTCGGCGGATCCGAACAGGGTTCGAGCCGATCCGAGGCCAGACCGGTCTCGGGCACGCCGTCGTCTGCGCCCAGCCGACCGACACAAAGCGGCACCGCCACCGAGATGTCCGGCAAGCCCGCTGGCGAGCCGGCACCTCCCCCGTGGCCGGCCCTCACGCTGGCCGAAGCAGCAGCCTACGACCCGTTCCAGCCCTTTCCCGAACGTTCTGCCAGCGTTGGCGTAAAGGCAAAACCCGGTGCGAAACCAAAAGCCACGTTGGATGCGGCCCAGCAAAAAGCCCGCCAGGAGCAGGCACTGGCCTCCTTGCGCAAGACCGGGGCCACTGCGGTATTAACAGGGTCTGAAGGGGCCCTGGCCATCATCGGCCGTCGCGTGGTCCGCGTGGGAGATGAACTCGACGGGTTCCGTGTGGTGGCCATCGAACCCGATGGGGTGGTGCTCCAGCCGTTCACCGTACGAAAAGGTCATGAGGACCAGCCATGATAACCGCCAGGAAGGCAAGCGATTTACCCCATAGTGCCCGCAGGCCGGCTCGTCGGGCCAAATATGCCGTAGTGCTTACCGGGGCGCTGCTGGGATGGCTCGCCGCGGCGATAATGGCCCAGAGGTGGAGTGTGGCACCGGACGCCGCTCCCGCCGCAGCCCCCCCTGCGCCCCAGGCGGCCGCCAGTACGGCGTGGTCGCCAAGCCGGCCCTCTTCCATGGTGGCCGAGCGGGATGGCCCGCCCGCGTTTGCTGGTTTCGATGATCGCGTCCGGCCTCTGCCTCCGCTTGCCGAAGCCGCAAACCCTGCGCTCCTCGTCGGCGGGGAACCGGCCCCCGGCGCTTTACCCAGCTACCCCGAAAAACCCTCCGTTGTCAGGGCTTCCTGGGTCGAGATTTCCGAAGGGGCCATGCCGGGCCATGCGACGCTCGCTCTTGCTGCTCCCCACGAAACCGAAGGTTCTGAAGGGGTTGCCCGCTCGGCCTCGGATGCGGGGGAGGTCGAAACTCCTCCCAGCCCGCCTGCCAAGGCCGCAGCCAGCCCGCCCGCCAGGCCCCGGCTGAGGCTGCCGCTGTTTAGGAGCCCGGTTACTGGGTCGGCCTCAGGGAAAGAAGCAGCCGGCGCTCGTGAAGTGCACGCAGAGGAACCTTCTGCCCCGCCGCTGCCTTCGGTGCCTGCCCCGCCGGCCAAAACGTCAAATCAAAGCGTAAAAATCCCCCTGGCGGGCACCCCGCCCGCTGACCGCGTAACGCTGCGGCACAGCGGCGGCCTCATCTCGCTGGCCACGCACAGTGCCCCGTTGAACGAGGTGCTGATGGCGCTGGCCCGGCAGCAAAACCTGAACATCGTGTGTACCGAGAACCTGCGCACCTCGATCACGGTCACGCTCGACAAGGTGCCGCTGGAGACGGTGCTGGATGCAGTGCTTTCGATCGCCGGCTGCACCTGGGTACGCCAGAACGACGTGATCTATGTGACCAGCACCAGCGACCGCGCGAAACTGGCCCCTTCAGTGCAGGGCCGGCAAATCCGCGTGTTTCGCCTGGATTTCGCTTCGGCTGCCGACGTGGAAAAGGCCGTCAAGGGAATGCTCTCGCCGGTGGGCCAGACTTTTACCGCCGTGGCCAAAAACACCGACAACCGCCAGACCCAGGAACTGGTGGTCGTCGAGGACGTGCCCGCCTATCTCCAAGCCATCGCCGCTTATATCGAGCAGGTGGACCAGCCACCCCGCCAGGTGATGATCGAGGCCCACGTGCTGGCCATCACGTTGGACTCCAACGACCGCTGCGGCGTGGACCTGACCGCCCTGTTCAAGGTGCTGCACCATGATATGACGTTTTACGCCGAGGGCATCGCCAACCCGGCGGCCCCGCAGGCCTTCTTTTTCACCTTCGATGGCAGCGACCTGGATCTGTTGATTGAAGCCCTGCGTACACAGAGCCAGGCCCGCACGCTGGCATCGCCCAAGGTGCTGGTGCTCAACGGCCAGGAGGCCAAAATCCAGGTGGGACGCCAGGATGGGTACCGGGTGGTTACTACCACCGAAACCAGCGCCATGGAAAGTATCAACTTTTTGGACACCGGCGTGTTGCTGACCGTTACCCCCCGCATCAGCCGCAACGGACAGGTCCTGATGCGCGTCAAGCCGGAAGTCTCGGACGGCCAGGTCCAGGACGGACTCCCCAGCAAGAAAACCACGGAGGTGCAGACCGATGTGATGTTGCCCGACGGCCGAGGCATGGTCATCGGCGGGCTGATTCGCGAGACCGACGTGGAGCTCCAGGCCAAGGTTCCTTTTTTTGGCGACCTGTATCTGGTGGGCAAACTGTTCCGCAGGCGCGAGGTGACGAAAAAGCGCGAGGAAATCATCATCACGCTCATCCCTCGCGTGGTCCCCGGCACACTGGCCTGCGACGACCGGCACGCCCAGGAGGTGCAACGGGCCGAAACGCCCGTGTTGGATCGCAACCTCGAACGGGTGCCGCGGCCCTGGGAAGGCCAGTTGCCCGATGCCTTGGAGAACCCGGCTCGCTTCCGCGACATCCCGGCGATCAAGGCGCGGCACCAACGGTGCGCCGGTTGTGCGCAATGTCTTGACGGAGCCGGCTCGGCCTGCGGCGAACAAGAGCCCTATTACGCCCCGATCGACCCGGCGTCGGGCCGCCAAGCCGATCCCCCGGCCGATGAGGGGCTGCAAACCTCTTCCGCCCCGCCAAGGAGCGTGCGATGAGCGACCTCTTGCCTTTGCCCCCGGAATTGCAGCATCTGGTAGAAAAACGCCAGCAGCCCGACCGGCGAAAAAAAACGCGGCGGCGACAACCCGACCGCCGCACGGTGGACCTCGGGCTCGTGGGGGCTATCCGGGCCGATGTGCCCCTGGAAGCCCTGCCGCTTAAGGACCGCCGCGTCAGCCAGCGGCGCAAAAAAGCCGACCGTCGCAAGCGCAAACGCCGCCGCACCGACTGACTTGCTGAAGGGCAACTGCCGGGCGGCCCAACTGGTAGGACCAAACCTTACCAGTCGAGGGCGGCCGTGGTTCAGAAGCGTTGTTTGCCGCTAACCTCCCCAGCGCTATCCCGGCACTGCCAGGCGCTATAAGATGGAGGGGGCAGGGCGTCTTGCGCGCGATGCAAGGGCCGGTCTCCAGCCGCAGGTGCCGCCGTGGCTACTACGTTGATTATCGAAGACCAGATCGAAATCCCCATGGATCTCCGCTCACTGGCCGATTTCCGGCGCTGGGCCGCTTCCGATGCCTTTCCGGAGCGGGGCAGGATCGACTGGATCGCCGGACGAATCGAGGTGGATATGTCGCCGGAAGAGGTGTTTTGCCACGGCAGTGTGAAGAGCGAAATCCACGGAGTGCTTTATAACCTGGTGAAGAACGCCGATCTGGGTTACTTGTTCGTCGATAGCACCCGCATGAGTTCCCCGGTGGGCGATGTCTCCGCCGAACCGGATATCGTTTTCGTTTCCCACGAAGCATTGGCCACAGGGCGTGTGACTCTGGTGCCTAAGGCGGGGGGCGAGGAAGGCCGTTTCGTCGAGCTGGAAGGTGCCCCCGAGCTGATTGTCGAAATCGTGAGCGATTCGTCGGTGGGCAAGGACACCCGGCGCCTGCCTGCGGCGTATTTCCGGGCAGGCGTGGACGAGTTCTGGCTGGTGGACGCCCGACGACCGCCAATCGTTTTTCGTATCCATCGGCGCGGGCCTTCGGAGTACGAGCCCGTGGAAGCCGACGCCGAGGGCTTTCAGCGTTCTGTAGTGCTGGGGTGCAGCTTCCGGCTGGAAGGGCGGCGCGATGCCCGCGGATACTGGGCGTTCGACTTGCTGCGTAAGTAGCTGAGCGGGCCTCAGGGGGACGGAGGTTTGCGGGGCGGGCCATCGGTCGATATGGGGTGCCCGTAGCGGTTCCTTCTGCTGCCCCGATTGCCAAGCTTGCCTTATTTATCGGGGCGTTGCCCTTGACCGCATATCACAGGCCGGTTATGCTGCTTGCAACTTCCCGGATTCACACCCCCGCTGTGTAGCCCGCCCAGGATACCTTCGGCCCAGGCATGGAAGCACTTGCGTACGCTGCCTATTTGCTGGTGAGCTTGCTGGGCCTGCTGCAAGCCATTCTGGTGGGGGTCCAGACGTGGGAACACCGACGTTTCGCGCGTCGCCGGCTGGCCGGGCTCCACGGCGCCGTTCCCAGGGGTCGGGTTTTGGTCATCGTCCCCTGCTGCGGTGCCGAGCCGGGGTTGGAAGAAAACCTCCGCACGGTGCTGGCGCAGGACTATCCCGACTACGCGGTACGGTTTGTCGTCGAGTCGAGCCGGGACCCGGCTTGCGGCGTCATTTGGCGCCTTATCCGCCAGCATCCCCAGGTGGACGCGGAGGTGGTGGTTGCCGGGCGAGCCACTACCCAGGGGCAGAAGGTACACAACTTGCTATCGGCCACCGCCCAACTTCCCCCGGATATTGAGTATTTGGCGTTTGCCGATTCGGATGCCCGGTTGCGCCCCCAGTGGCTGCGGGCGCTGGTAGGGGGCATCGACGGAGCCGATGTAGTCGCCGCCACGGGCTATCGGTGGTTCGTGCCGGCCTGCAATTCGCTGGCCAATTTTCTGGTGTACAGTCTTAATTCCTGTGTGGCGGTGTTTTTAGGAAAGAACTCTCCCACGGTCGTGTGGGGTGGGTCGTGGGCCATTCGCCGGCGGCATTTCGAGTGGCTGGGCCTCCGCCGGGCGTGGCAGGGCATGTTGGACGAAGACCTGGTGGCGGGTGGCGTCTTCCGCCGTGCGGGGCTACGCGTCGCGTTCGAGCCGGCCTGCATGGTGGCCACGCCGGTGGACCATGGCTTCAAGGCGATGTTGGCCTTCGCCCGCCGCCAGTATTTCCTCACCCGCTTTTACAGCCGTTTGGCATGGCACGTGATTGCTCTGTCCACCGTGCTTGCCAATGCGGTCTTTTGGGCCAATGTGGCCGCAGCCAGCATCGGTTTTTGGCAGCGGGCGGGTTGGGCCTGGCTGCCGGCCAGCCTGGCGGCCGCGCTTTATGGGATTGGGGCGGCTACAGGGTACCTGCGCAGCGATTTAGCGGGCCTGTATTTTCCGGAGCTTCGCCATCGGCTGCGGGGTGCCCGATGGTTTGAAGTACTGGCCGGTCCGCTCATCATCCTTGCCAACTTGGTGGTCGTGGGGGCCTCAGCCATTGGCCGCGAAATCCGTTGGCGAGGAATTGCCTACCGGTTGCATCCGGACGGGCGGATTGCTGCCATCCGCAGGGCCGAGGACGCCTGGCCCCGCGGCCCGCACTGGTCCCCCCGCGAGATTTTGCCCGGATCGTCGGCCAATAACGCCACCGAGCCCGCCGCTGGTGCCGAGTGGCGCGAAGCGGTGCTCCCACACGACCTTGGTGCAAAAGCCTGACTTATGGTCGTGGCGCTGGCCGGCGGGCGGACCATCTTTTCCATGTGGTTGGGTCTTCAAGCATTTTGATGAACACGCCGCCGATGACCGGCCGGGCGCGGAATCCCCGCAGCCGGGCATCCCGCGTGAAGTACCAGTCGGTCAAGGGCACGCGTGGCTGGGTGGCGCTGACGAAGGCATACACCGGCCGCATAAGGGTATCGAAGTCCTCGCGGGAGTCGGCCAGCGTGGCGGTCCATACCTCCCAGTCCGTCTTGGTGTAGTTTTCTCGGTTGTCCAACGGCAGGCCGAACGGCTGAAGTTGGCGCTTGTAGAATGCCACCTCTTTGGCCACCACGCGCCGCTCAAACAGCCGCAGCCCCAATACTTTGTCCCACACCAAGTTGTACTTCTGGCTCCAGGTGCCGGGCCGATCGAATGCCAGGCGGTAGTGGTCGCCATCGTCGGCCAGCTTCTCCCACTGGCGGGCGAAGTCCTCGGCCAGGCGGCGGTATGAGGCGGCCTGGTCTGCCTTGCCCGCCAACTCGCACAGCCGGCTGTAGCACCCCAAAGCCACGATGGCCTTGACCGAAAGATTGGCGTTGTGCGCCAAATGCCCGGCAAAATCGTCCGTACACAACTGGTTTTCCGGGTCCAGTCCCTTGGCCTTAAGGTACTCTGCCCACCGCTCCAGGAGCGGCCAATAGGGTTTGAGATAGTCGATGTTGCCATCTCCTTTGGCGATAAGCGCCGCAAGGATAAGCAGGTTGCCTGACTCCTCGACCGGCATCTGGTTCTTTTCGCTCTTCTCGCCCCCACCATAAACCTGGCCATTGGCCAGAGGATAGGTCCCCAGATCGTGGGGCGCAAAAGGGAACTTCCAACGCGGCGAAGCAGCGTAGTCCAGCACGGGCGTGATGGTAGCTTTAAGCAGCTCGTTGTTAAAGAGGGCGAAGATAGGGGCGGCCGGATAGATCACATCCACCGTGCCGATGCACCCGTTGGAAAAATTCTCTTTAGGGAACAGCATGGGCCGGCCGTCGGCACTGGCCACCAATTTGTGTCCTCCCAGGGCTTGGCGATAAGCCAACGAGCACAGGTCGGCATACCCGCGGCCACCTACCCCGACCAGGTCGGCTACCAATTGCCGATCGAAAGCCGCTGCGCGGGCCATCAGCTCGCCGTATTGGCGTGCGGCGGTTTGCAGCAACTCGGCCGCGTCGGCCCCTTTGCGCCGCCAGTAAGGACGAAGCCGCGTCCCCAAGTACCCAATGGCATACACGTCGTCGTAGGCCAACATCAGCCAGCGGCTGGCAGGTTTCTCGTCAACCGGGCCGAGGTCGAAACGAAAGCTGGCCACCGGCCAATCCCGGTTAGCGGGCCGCGGCATAGCCCGGTCGTCCGCCTCGGGCAGTTTCCCGCCCGCAAACCCTTTGCGGGCCGACAGGTGGTCCGCCACTACGGCCGCTGTGCCGGATGCCTGCGGGGCAGCCACGTACAGATATCCCCAGTCGATGCGGAGGTCGTCCCCCTTTTTCTGAAGCACCGGCTGCTCGGCCGATCCCATGCGCAGCACCAGCAGGCCCGGCACCACCGGCCGCGACCAGCACACCGCCTGCGCCGCCTGGTTCACCACCAACTCGGCCGAGTTGTCGTAATACAGCGACACCTCGTGCGTCCGGCCGTCGTTTGACCATACTTCCCAGGTCAAATACGTTACCGGCCGCCCGACGAGTTCCAGGTCTTCGGGCAGCAAGGGCGAGGCGAAAGTCAAGCGGACATGGACGCCGGCCTCCTCGAAGTCGTAGATACTCCGCAATGGCGTCACTTCGAGCCCTGCTTGGTGCATAGCCGGGACGTTGTGCAACTCTTGGCCCATCAGCCGGTAAGTCCTGCCATCCACTCGGATCATGCTCGAAAGGCCGTGGGGGGTGCCGGTCCAATGGCGCGGCCAGTCGGCGGCCAGCTCATCCGTGAACGACCAGATGCTGAAATACGGGTCGTGCACCACCAGGGGCACCGCGGGTGGGCGGAAGGCCCGTTTTTCAAAGCGGGCCAGGTATTGGCGGGCCCCCACATCCCGCACGTCCCGCAGGTTGAACCCGGCGGCAGCGAACTCGGCCACCGCCTGATCTTTGTCCGCCCGGACGTGCGAGGCCATATTGCCCCGTTTGTAAAAGTCCACCAAGACAACCCGGCCGCCCGGCCGGAGCGCCTCGAAGATCGAGGCCAGCGATTGCGCCGGGTGCTCGAAATGATGAAACGTGTCGCACACAAACACCAGGTCTACCGACTGGCGTGGCAGGTTGGTGGTCTCCTGCGTTCCCAGCACGGCGAGCACATTGTCAAGCTTTTGTTGGCGGCATGTGGCTGTGATATGCTCAAGATAGGCGCGGTTGACATCCACGGCAAACACCTTGCCCATGGGGCCCACCCGTCGAGCCATCAATCGAGTGAAAAAGCCGGTGCCCGCCCCGACGTCGGCCACGTTCATGCCGGGACGCAGTTCGCAGGCAGCCAGGATTTCGTCCTGACGCTGGACCACGTCGCGGGTCTTGCTTTCGAATTGCTTGACCGCCGACTCGACCCCCGACTTGGGTGCGGGCCGAGCGGGCTTGGACTGGTCGGTTTTGGGTTCGGCGGTCTTGGCCCGGCCATCGTCTGCGGCCGATTTCGTACTGCACGAGGCCGATTCCACTGGCGCCGCGGCCAGCGCCTCCGCCCGCCTCGGGAAAGGAGCCCCTCCGGGGGCGCAAAGCCCCAGCCAGAGCACACCCAGGGTCCCTAGAAAACTCAAACTCCGCCAAAGCGAGTTGGACATGGCTGGCGCTCCTCTACAAGATTGATGGTGTACTATCGAGGGTGTTCGCTCGGATTGAGAGACGATTACTTGCTACGTCACCGGGTACGGAGAGAGAACCGTCGCCGCGTTTGGGTCGCAAGGGTGCGCTCCGTGGCCTCCGAAAAACCAGGGGCCAGAGCGGGGTGGACCGTTTATGCGGAGGTGTTCCTCCATTTGGGGGATGGCCACTGCCCGGAGTTTGCACTCCGGGCCGTCTGTCGGGCCCCTGCCGTAGGTGCGGCCCCCGGCGTCGCGGAAGTTTTCGATTTTTTTGCGTACCATTTCGCCGCAGACCCTGGGTAAGGTAATGGGTAGCGAGAGCCGGTAGAGGGCCGTGGGGTCCTCCCGGCTCTCGAAAGGGGGCATTGTACACTTTACCGGGGTCTGCAGCCTCGGGGGGCCGCGCCGCGGGGAGACCGTTACGGCGACTCGGGGGGGCGTGGTGGGGCGGCGGGTCGTCTTGGCCCCTTCGGAGCAGTGGTGGAGCTCCTGTGGGGCAGCGCACAGACGCAGAGGTCGCTGTGAGCCGAGCCCAGCCTGGCGTCGATCCGGCCAAAGTTGAACAATTCGCGCAACTGCTGGCCAAGTGCCAGCGCCGGGTATTCCTGTACGTGCTGACGCTGGTGCACCGGGCCGCCGATGCGGAGGAGATATTGCAGGAGACCAATCTGGTGCTGTGGCGGAAGTTCGATGAGTATCGGCCGGGCACCTCTTTTGAACGTTGGGCTTGCCGCATCGCATATTTCGAGGTGATGAAGTTCCGCCAGCGGCAATCACGTGCGGAGCGGCTGTTTTCGGACGAATTCATTGAGGCGCTTGCCGCCGAGTCCGAGGCGAGCGAGTCGGCGCTGGACGCCCGGCGCACCGCCCTGGCTGATTGTCTGAAGAAGCTCCGCGAGGCGGACCGGGCGCTGGTGCTGGCCCGGTATCGGGCGGGGGCGACCACCCGGAGTGTGGCCGAGGCCTTGGGCCGCAGTATTCAGGGCACGCGCCGTGCCCTGCATCGTATTCGGATGGCGCTATTGAGCTGCATTGAGCGGACCCTGGCCGCCGAGGAGCGTGCTTGATGCCCGTCGAGCCGCACAGCGAAATCGCGGAACTGGCAGCCCTGCTATGCGACGGGGAGCTCGCGCCGGACCAGGCAACGCGCCTGGAGGAACTGGTCACCGCATCCGCCGAGGCCCGGCGGTTCGTGCTCCAGTACCTCCAGCTCCACGGGGAGTTGCTTTGGGACCAGGCTGGCGAGGCCGGAACACAGCGGCGGTGGACGCTCGCCTTGGACGAAGAATTCCGCCGGGCGGTGCCGTCAGACAGGCGGCACGGCCTGAGCCGGCCGGCTCGATGGGTAGCGTGGGCAGTGGCCGCAAGTGGGGCCCTGGTGCTGCTCGGATGGCTGGTCTTGGCCGGGCGGCCTGTCGTGCGGGAGGGCCTTGGTGGCCCGGTTGCCCGGGTGGCCGCTGCCGTTTGGGGCGAGCCGGCCTGCGGCATGACCGCCTTGCCGGTGGGCAGCGAGTTGTTTGAAGGCGAGCAGGTGCAACTGGCCACGGGGCTGGCCGAAGTGCATTTCGCTAACGGCGCCCGCGTGATCCTCGAAGGGCCAGCGAGGTTTGATCTCGTATCCCGCGGGCGCCTTTTTCTTCATGAGGGCCGGCTGGCTGCGCAGGTGCCGGTCCACGCGGCGGGGTTTACGGTGGGCGTCGCCGGGGCCCTTGTTATCGATCGGGGCACGGAGTTCGGCGTAGTGGTAGAACCGCAGGGGCCCTTTGAAGTGCACGTGTTGGCCGGCTGCGTCGATTTGCAGCCAGACGGCCAAAATGCGTGGGCCAAACCGGCGGCGGCTGCCGCCAGGCGCCTGCATACGGGTCAAGCTGTGCGTGTGGTTCATGCACTGCCGGGTGCTATGCCGCTATTTCAGGAAATCGCCCTTCGCGAGGACCGCTTTGTGTGGGCCATGCCAGGGCCCCAGACCGGCTCGGTGGCGGGGCTTCGCCGCATGGTAACCAGCGAGCCCAGCCTAATCCACCATTACCCCTTCGAGGGCGATTCGGTGGCCCAGCGGCTGGCCGACCATCGGGGCCGGCTTCACTTGGCCGAGGTGGTCATGGCGGGCGGCGAGGGTGCCGGCCAGCTTCGCACCGGCTGCCGGGGATGGGATCCCACTACCCGGGCCGTCCGTCCGTTTCGGGGCTTGGCCCGCGGCAATTCCGAGGGCGTTGGCCTGCAATCGGAGAACTTGTTCCTTCCACCCGCGGAGATGACCGTCGAACTGTTGCTCCGCTTGGACGAAGAAGCCCCTTTGGATGGCGAATCCGTCTGCGCTGCCGCAACCCTGCAGGGCGAAAATGGCTGCGCCTTCCTCTTGGCCGCCGTGGGCCGGGGCAGGCTGGCGTTCCGCTTGGAGGATCGGTCGGATTGGGCGTTCGGCCGGCCCGACTCGGCCACCATGCCGGGCCACCCCGGTTTTCGCCTCATCCCGGGCGATTGGTACTATGTGGCCGCCACCTTTCAGACCGAAAACAGCCACACGCTGGCAAGCGCGTATGCGGCCAACCTCAGCCGCGGTGAACGAACCCTGCATACGGTGCTGCGCAACCAGCCGCTAGCCGGCATCGTATCCGCCGGCCGGTTGGGAATCGGCAAAGGCGCGGGGGAGCACTCGATGCACGCCTTCCCCTGGCCCGGCGAACTCGACGAGGTGGCGATTTACGGCCGCATTCTCGACCTCGCCACGCTCCAACGGCATCTGGCCGCCGTGCTAGGCCAGGGTACCGAACCATAGATGCCCCCATTGGCCTGCGGCTGGCATCTCCCTGTGGCTATCGGCGCTTTGGTCACTGGCCCTTTGGGTTTTGGATTTGGTTGGCAGGGCTAAGTGCCTTGTCCTTCAGCTTCCGTTGGTGGTCGTGCGACTGCCCGTATCGAACCAACACCACGTGGCCGTACGGCGCAAGGCGCAGCGTTTGGCAACCTGGAGGCTGAGCTTCTCGGCGGCCGTCGTTTCCGGAATATCGCCACACCCCGGTGCCGGAAGCCCATTCGGCCGGCAGGTGGGTTTCCACGCTGTCCGCCAGGGGGTTATGCAGCACGGCTACCTGCCTGTCTGGCTCGTCAAAACAAAAGCCCACCACGCCGGATTCTTCGATAAGACGGACGTTGGTGGCCGCCGGGGCGTCGTCCGGTCGGGCCTCCATCAAAAACCAGTAGCGTGACCCTTTGGGAAACCTGACCGTGCCGCGCTGGCCGGCCGCCGCACTGCGGGGGTCTATAAGCGTGATCTCGGTGCTGTTGCGCACTTCTGGGGGATCGAGATAAAACGTCTCGCTGGGGCGGAGGACGACCTGTGCATAATTGTGCCGGTGGAGTTGAATTACCATCCGGCCGTAGCGCCACGTGCCGGGCTGCTCCTGTTCCGGGGTTCGGCGGAGTCCGAGGCGGATACGGCCGTGAACGGCGGCACGGGTCTCGTCGGCGGTGGCCTCCAGGCTCACCAGTCCCACGAGGCGCCAGCGGCCCAGGTACCAGGTTTGCACCCCCTGCCACGGGAGGAGTTCATCGTTGCGGTACTGCCAATTGGGGCGGCTGACGGTGTACACGACCGCCAGGGCGCCGAAGTCGGGCCCCACCGTGGTCGTCAGCCGTTCCTGGGCGCTATGGCAGCGGCCGCCGTTCCAATGGTTCTCGGTATGATTCAGGCGAACCTCGGTGGTAACTACCTGAAGGGCTGCATCCAGCGGCAACTGGCGGCGTTTGGCGGGCCGGGTGATCATCGCCCCCACAAACGTGTCCTTGCCCTGATAGCCGGTGCCGTAATTGCGGCCATTGCCTGCGAAGCTCCACGCCCCGTACCGGCCCCGCGGCCCCTGGATGTTGGCGTCGAAGCGGACATATTGGTCGGGGAGTGGCTTGGCCGGGACCGGCTTCCAGCATTCGGCGGCAATCGCCGCCAGGTGACCTCGGCCGTAGCCCTCGATGGCCGCACACGTGTCGGCCACCTGCTGATTCAGCGGATCGCCGAACAGCGAAGCGATAATCGCCGGGCCGATCGCATCCCCACCGGTCCAATAATGCTTCCAGCACGGGTCCGTGTAGTACTCGGGCATGCCGGCCGGCTCGACGGTATACGGGTAATAGGGGATGGTTTTGCGCAACAGCTCCAGCGCCCGCGCATCGCGCGAAAGCAACCAGTAGCGGGCCAGATAGGCCACGGTCAGCCCGTGATACACGAAGCACTCGTTTTGCGTATGGGTATAGGTGAAGGCGCCGTCGGGATAGACAGCCGATTCCAGAATTCGCAGGAAAGCGTCGCGCTCGGCCGCATATTGGGGCAGCTTCCAGCGCCGGTAAGCCAGTTCCATGATCAGCACGTAGTGGACGTCCATGTTGGGGTAGGCTGGGTGCTTGATGTCGGGCCGCCGGGCCAACCGGGCCGTGCCGTACTCGGCAACCTGGTAATCGACCAGGCGTTTGAAGCCTGCATCGAGATCCTCGCGCCAGGGCTCGGGCAGGAGGCCGGGATAGGCCTGCTCCAGCTCGTTCCAGGCATCCAAGGCCGGGGCCAGACAGAAGCGGTTGATGTTGGGGTCGCGCCCATGCACCGCAGTGCGGTCCACGTTGAAATCGCCCTCGGTGTGCTGGTGGGCAATGGTGTCCAGCAAGTTCAAGGCGTTCACCAGCGCCATGGGGTGATGGCGCAGAGGACTGCCCGGGCGCGATATCGACCACACCAGCGCAAAAAGAGTATCGCCGAAGCTGCGAAACGACCACGCATCGGCAATGGCCTGGTATCCGCGCCGGCCTTTGGGCCAAAAGCGTTCCGCTTCGGTCCACGGCCGTACCCCTCCCACCACGCTGCGAAAGTACCGGTTCTTTTCCCAGTCCAGGCGGTCGGGCTCTTCCGGCCGATGCGGCAGTATGTGGGCCAGCACGGCCTGCGGATCCGCCAGCCGGCGTTCCAGGGCACCAAGCAGCGCCGGGACCCTCTGCACGAGTTCCAGCTCCTCGGCCTCGAGGTAGCGCTGGATATCGTCGGCACACCAGGCCAGGGCGGTCCAATAGGCTCGGGCGCGGTCCACGTACTGGCCGGCCTGGGCTCGCTGGTGCAGTTGGCGCTTCACCGTCTCCAGGCGGCTGCGCGCGGCGCGAAGGGCGGGCGCCAATTGCTCGACCATCTGCCGGCGCGCTGCGTGGTGCTGTTGCTGGCGGGCCTGTTCCTCGGGCGTGGCCGGCATAAAAGCGATGTCGTCCAGCCAGATCTCTACCGGTCTGCCTTGGCGGGTCGCGTGCACCATGAATTCGACGAAAGCCAGCCGGGCCATGTCGCGCCTGCGCACCCCGTTGTCCGGCGTGGCGAAATGCTCCAGATCGAGCGATACCTCACGCCAGCCCACGAAATCCAGGGCTACCGCCTGCCGGGCGTTGATGTAATACAACCACCGGCCGGGCTCCCCGCCGGGGGCCCCCAGATGCACCACCAGCCGATGCCCGCTGCCATCGCCCCGCACCCGAAACACCAAGTGCACCACGTCTTCGGCCGAATGCGGCTCGAAATAACGTGTGGCCCAGGCGAATCCGTGCTCCCCGAAATCGCTTTGCAGGCAAAGCGCCTTGTTTGCCCCCTCATCGGCAATCCGAATGCGGGTGTTGTCCTTGTGACGCCAGCCGGCCAGCGACCCATCGCTGAAATCCCAGCGTACTGCCAGCAGCGTCTTCGGAGGAGGCGTCTTCGGAAGAGGCCCGGGGGATTGGGCACCGGGCGCAGCCGGCGCCGCCTCTCGGTGGGCAAGCCAACTCCAGTAGCCGCCCGCCATCGAAACCGCGGCGATCGCCAAAACCGCAAGCACCACTGGCGCCGGTTTGTGGATGATAGGAGTCATCAGGGTCATCGAGCCCGCCAAGGTCAGTTTGCGGCCAACGCTGCCGGAAACCTGTGCCACCGATACCCCGCTCTGCGGGCAGCGAGGGCTGGCGAGTCGCGCTTGCGGTGCAGCATCCGCGCCAGGCTGGGCGGGGCTTGATTCTCTGCTGCGGAAAGCTGGGCTGGTGCCGGTTCAGCGGTCCCGCAGCACGTCTCCGCGAAGGTTTTTCTCCATAAGGTGGCTATAGCCATAGCTTGCCACCTCGCCCAGATCGAAGCGGAACTGCTTGCGGGTGGAGATGGCGCGGGCCCGTTCGGCCAAGGCTTCGCGCGAAATATCGTAGCGGCGCGGCAAAGCCACCAGGATCTCGTTACCCGCGTCTTTCACTTGGAAAACGTACAGCTCCTCGAAAACCTCCTGATAGGTGCGCACCATCGAATCGTACAGCACGTTGGAACCACGGCTCCACACGTTGGCCACCACGATGCCTCGCGGCGATAGCGCCCGCCGCACGCTCCGCAGGAACTCCTGCGTGGCCAGATGATAGGGTATGTTTTCCGCCCCGAACGCATCCAGAAAAATGATGTCGTACGGGGTGCGCGACTGTTCGATGAACCGCCGGCCGTCGGCCACGTGCGCCCGCAGCGTGCGATCTTCGCGGAAGCCGAAGAAAAGCTTGGCCGCCTCGACCACCCCCGGGTCGATGTCCACCACGTCGATCAAAGTCTCGGGATAGTGTTTATGGAGAAAGCCAGGCAGCGTCCCTCCGCCCAGGCCCACGATAAGCACCCGCCCCGGCGTGTCGCAGAAGGCCAGTCCCACGAACATCGCCCGCGCGTAAGGCAGTTCCAGATGGTCGGGGTCGCCCACCTTGACGACGCTTTGCCGAACGCCGTGGCGCTCGAACCGCAGCGTGCGCAGCCCCTGCTCGTCTTCAGTGACCACGATGAGGTTATACGGCGACGGCTTCTCGAAAATGACCTTTTCGTCGGCGCACGCACACAGCCACGTTGCCAGCGTGGCCAGCACCCCGCATAGAAGATGGCACTTGGTCATGGGGCCGACTCTCCGGGGACCATAGATTCTTCTGGAAACGCTATCCTACCCCCCGAGAGAAACGATTGCCAGACGCCCCCGGCCTGTTGGCGATGCAACGTGTGCCGCCAGGCGCTGTGCTACTCCTCGGCACGAACGATTTCCAAAGCCGTGCCGGAGACCTGGGGGGCTGGCGGGGCATACCGCAGCAATGCCGCTGCGGCCTGAGCCAAGTACTGGATACCCATGTCGGCCAGCCGTGAAACCAGCGGTTTCGAGAAACGGGCCAGATGTTCGCTGACGAAGTCCCGGGCGCAGCGTGCGGCCAGCGCCGCCTGGGAGCTCTCCCCCCGCTCTTCGGCAAAGGCCTCTTTCAGGCGCAGAAACGCTACGAAGCCGGCTTCGATGGTCAGGTGGTCGGGCGGTTCGTACCCGGCAGGGTGGTAGCCGAAAGCAGCATAGCCATCGGCCAATTCCGCCAGAAACTGTCCCGCATCCACAGTGGGCCGGTAACTGATCTCGCGGAGGGAAACGGGGCCGCCGGGTCCAAACAGCGTATAATACAGCCCTTCGCCCGCTTGCACTGCGGCTGCCGAGGCCGCCGCACAGAGTTCCCCATCGTGAACTTCGGCGGCCACCGCCGCAAGCTCTTCGCGCCACGCTCCTGAAGGGGATTCAAACAACAGGGCCAGCAATCGCCACGCCGCCGCCTCGGCCAGCAAAGGCAGGCTGCGGGGATGCCGCAGGCTGTGCGGCGCGGATGCAACAGAAGGAGAGCCGAGAGAGGGCCAATCCATGGGGCGAAAACTCACGGGGCTTGCTGAAACACAAGCGGAATCCAGCCGGTGCGCATCTTTCGGGCTCCGACCTCTTCGTGGCCGCCTTCCCAGACCGCGAAAGCCACCTGGGTGCCCAGATCGGGCGACAACCCGTGGGGAAGGCGGCGTACAAGGACCACCGCCCAGCCTTCGGCGCTGTGCACGCCGCGCCCCGCCGAAAGCGAAGCGGGCGCCGGCCAGAGGGTCCCTGGCCCCTCGGCCAGAAGGTCTTGCACCGGCTGAGTGTGCGGCCCAGCCACTTCGTTGCCCACGGCCCGGGCCGGACTGTACCGCAGGGCCATCGCCTCTTGAGCAGGCGAGCCCTTTTCCAAAGCCGGGGCCTGGAACGGATAGTGATCGATCGCGGCGTTGGGATACAGATCGCGGATGGAATCCCCCCGGCCGTCGGCCGCCGCCTGCCACCCAGCGTTCCAATAGGTGATCTCTACGGGCCGGCCCGGCTCGCCCATCTGCGGAGCAGGCAACGTGGGCTCGATCCGCGCAGGGAGCTGAACCGCGCATGCATCGCAAAATCGGGCAGGACCGGGCACGTCGCTTTGCGTTGCGTCCGCCCATTGGAGCCGAAACGCCAGCCGCGTGCCATCGAATAGTGCGCGGACCCGCACCTGAACTGTGGTCGTTTCCATTTGCCGAGGCTCCACCAGATCCTGGAGCAACAGTTTAGCCACGAACTCGGGGGCCAACTCCCAGGCCGGGTCCGCCGGCCCCTCGGGTACGCTTGACGTCTGAAGGGCCACAACCTGTGTAAGGGGGGCCGGCGCCGGGGCCTGAGAGCAACCCGGGCCGGTAGCGAGGCCAACCAGCGCCGCCAGCACCGCCAGAAGGATGACCACGCGCATCAGGGAAACTCCTTGAGAAGGATGCGCCGCGCAGGGCCCCTTGGGCGCGGGCGCGGCGAAGACTTCAGGGGCAATTGACTCGAGCGACCTGGAACTTGGGATCCACCGCCTCGCGGATCACCACCGGTTCGCGCAACGGAATCTGAACCACTTCGCTGCCCGAGGGATCGCGGCCGGTGATGGTTTCGCCTTCCCGCTTCCAGCGCACGAGAAGTCGCTCGGTACAGCCGAACAGGCTCAGCAGGCCGGCCAAATCGGGATCTTTCGGGGCGGCGAGATACGTCTTAATAGCTTCGGCTACCTGCGGCCCGAACATCTGCTGCAAGAACGGCACCGGCGTATGGACGGGTGGGATGTAGTACACGTTGGGTTCCAGCCCGAACTGCGGGAACAGCGGCAAAGCTACTTTGCGCACGTGGACCAGGTAGTCGATGGGGTTTTGGGGGTCTGCCTGGTCGGGAGTGGAGATGAAGCCGGCCAGACGGATCTTGCCGATGCAATTGACGAAACACTGCGGCTGCAAATGCTGCTCGATCTTGGGATAGCAGCCGATGCATTTTTCCGAGGTGCCGCACACCGGGTTGTAGAAGACTTTTTTGTAGGGGCAGCCCTTGACGCACTCCCGGTAGCCCCGGCACCGCTTCTGGTCCACCAGCACGATGCCGTCTTCTGGGCGCTTGTAAATCGAACCTCGGGGGCAGGAGGCCAAACACGCCGGGTAGGTACAATGGTTGCAGATGCGGGCCAGGTAGAAAAACCAGGCTGCATGGGGCACCTGCATGGCTGCCCCCTGTTGCACACCGCCGGCGCAATCGTCTTCGCCCACATTGGGGTAGGCGTAATCGATGTCCTCGGGCCGCCAGCCCAGCACCCGTTGGCCTGCGGGAGCGGCTTCGAACAGGGTGCGGCCTGCGTACTCCTTGCCATTCCAGTGCTGTGGCCCCAGCATCGCCAGCAGCTTCATGTCCCAGGCCAGGGGGTAGAAGCCGTAGGGCTTCGATTCCACGTTGTTCCACAACATGTATTCCTGGCCTTTGCCCGAGGTCCACGTCGTCTTGCAGGCCAGGGTGCAGGTCTGACAGGCGATGCATTTGTTGATGTCGAACACGGCCGCGAACTGCCGCTTGGGCCGGCTTTCCGGATACCAATAGGACATGCTGCGGCCGATCTGCCAGTTGAACACTCGTGCCATGGTCGTCTCACCGAATGGGGAAAGGGTGCGTGCCCGGCACGCACGCCGCCAGTAGGGCGGGCACTGCGCACCGCCAGGTTATTGGGGATGCACGCGACTTAGGTTTCAGGCCGGTCGGCCAGCAGGAACTGGCCGGCCAGGTATTGTTTCATTTCGTGGGACTCGTAATGAGGGCGAATGCCCAGGGCCGCCGGCCGCCACAATCCCGAGCCTCCGATACCTCCGGGCTCGGCGCGGGTGATCTTGACGATGGCTTCGCGCGGGGCGCCGGTGGGGCAATGCACGTCGGGAAGAAATCCCTTGCCGATGGCTTGGCCGAACAACTGCTTGCGGACCAGCGAATCGGTCATCCATGTAGGCTTCAGCCAGCCGCGCGTGGCCGACTGGTGCGAACCCGAGCGGAACATGGCCTGGTAGCCGGTGCGGGGGTTCTTCGCCAGTCCGTCGGGCCGCGACTGCTGGCCTTCCTGCGATCCCGGCGTGGCCCCGTACATATTGAACCACATGCGGGTCACCCCGCGCGGCGTGCCCGGATAGTATCGCGCCCGGCATAACAGCCGCGAAAACGCATAGTCCTGCGAGTTCTGCTGCCACCCGCGGAACGGCCGGTCCTCGGGGTCCGAGTCGATCCATACGTAATCGCCGTCCTCGATCCCCAGTTCCCGCGCATCCTCGGGGTGGATGTCCACATAGCCCTCGGCCACGAAGGGGCTCCGCTTGTCGTGCCGATAGATGTCGCCGAACGGGCCGAACAGCACCGCCACCACATCGGTATCGATAGGCATCGTGTGCGCCCCGTGCCGGTACTTGGGCGTATGGAAGACGAAGCGGTAGCCCTCTTTGGCCAGGGGATGGGGCGAGGCTTTCGTCTCGGCCCAGGTCTTGACCACGTTCCGCCCGCACCGCACATCGCAGGACAGGTCGGTGCGCGGAACTCCGTAGTCTTCCGGTCCTTGGGGACGCAATGCCTCGTGTCTCGGGGCCACGATCACGTTGGGCTCGTAGAACGTCGAATCGACCGGCTCGCGATGTACCGGCAGGTTCTCGCCCGCCGCGATGAACTCGTCCTCTTCGCGATAGAACTCCAGCCGGCCCGTCTTGGTGTACCAGGGGCGCGATTCGGCCGTCTGCTCGTACCCCACCGACTTGGGCGTGGTGCGGCTGTTGAGCACGGCGGGGATCCCTTCCTTGGCCTTGTCTTCCAATTCGCGGATCTGGTAGCCCCGGGCGTTGTTCGAAAAATCCAGGATCCGTTGCAGATACACCTCGGTCCGCCCCTCCCGCACGAACTTGAAATAGTCGTGGAAGCGGGGCTCGTTGGCCAGGGCCGCCAGCTTGGACGCCACCAAGGCCAAGACGTCGATGTCGCCGACGGTCTGGAAAATCCGCCGCAGCGGGGTGCGCGGAAACACGCTCAAAAACGGGTTGGTAACCGAGGCGGTGATGTCGGGATGCTTGAGTTCGGCCCAGCTATCGACGCCAAACACTACGTCAGCCCATTCGCACGAGGTGGACCACCACCATTCATTGACGCAAACCATCTCGATCCGCGGCAGAACGTTCACCACCGTGTTGTAGTGCCATTTGACGTTTCCCAGGATCGAGTTCGCGTTGGCAAACCACAGCGATTTAGTGGGCGTAGGGATGTGGGTCTTTCCGGTGAGCAGTTTGCGGCCGACGCGCAAGGGGTGGTCCTCGTGGTTGTAGTAATGGGCCGACTCGGGCGTCCAGTACTGCCTCACCCGGGCGGGTTTGGCCGGATCCAGCTCGATATCGAACGGGTTCTCGTTGATGTACTGAGGAGCGCCGTTTAGCAGGGCCACCCGGTAATTGCCCGCATAGGAGCCCACGTTGCCTCCCAGGCGCCCCACGTTGCCGGTCAAGGCCGCCAGCAGGAAGATATCCCGGTCCTTATTGTCGTTATTGAAGAACTGGTTGGGACCCATGCCAATTGCAAACAACGTGGTGCCCGGCTCGCGGGCCAGATGGCGTGCCAAGGCCTCCACGGCGGGGGCAGGCGCCCAGGTCAATTCCTCGACCGTCTTGGGGTCGAAGTGGGCCACATACTCCCGGATGAGGTCGAAGATCGGCCGGCAGCGAACGGTTTTCCCCTCGGCCAGGGGCACATCCACCGCGCCCTCGAGCAGGGCATCGGCCACCGTGGATTTGGCCCCCACTTCGTCGCGCGTCAACGCTTTGGGGCTGTTGGAGGCCCGGTCCCACCACACGTAGTCGCCCCATTCCTGGCGCAAGGCGGCGGGAATGAGAATGTCGCGCTGGTCTTTGGGGGGCGGCTCCTTTTCGTCGGGACCCAGGACGCGGGTGGCGTTGGACAAAGCGGCCGGCGGAGTGCCGAACACCTCCTGCGCCCGCAGGCACTTCAGCGTATCCATGCGCACCAAAAGCGGCAGGTCGGTCCAGCGGCGCACGAACTCCGCGTCATACAGCTTGTCGCGCAGTAGAACGTGGACCAATCCCAGGGCCAGTGCCGGGGTGGTCCCCGGCCGCACCACCAGCACGTCGTCGGCCTTCGTGGCGGTGGCCGAGTACTCGCAGGCGATCACCACCACGCGGGTACCCTTGAGGCGGGCTTCGGTTAGCCAGTGGGCATCGGGCATCTTGGTGGTGATCCAGTTCATACCCCAGACCACCAGCGTCTTGCAGTGTTCGACGGCCGAAAGGTCGAACTCCACGGTTTGCTGTCCGGTAACCATGGGATGGCCCGGAGGCAGGTCGGTGTGCCAACTGTAGTTGTCGAAGCCGCGGGCCCCGAGTGCCTGTTCCGCCGGGACCTTGCGGATGGCGGCATCCAGAAGAGCCATGGCGTTGGCCAGCCGGTAAAGCCCGAAAACTCGGGTCATGCCCAACAACGGCATCCCCCCGCGGAACTTGAGCACCTGGGTGCCGGCCCCACGTGTCGCCTCGATAGTAACCGGGTCGTAGTGTTGTGCGGCCAGCCGTTTCTGACCTTCCGGGCCGCTGTAGGTTTCGGCGATGTTCTTCAGGGCGGCGGCGACCAGCGTGGCGGCCTCGTCGTGCGACAGGTGCAGCCATTGGTCGCGTCCGCGCTGGAAATACTCGGGAGGCGGCGTGCCGTCCGCACGGCGCGGGAACCCCTCGTCGCACCAGCGTTTGAATCCCGCCCGTACCATGCAGCCGCTGATGCGGCGGTCGCCATAAAAGCGGCGTGTCAGCGCCAACCCTTTCTGGCAGACCCGCGGATCCCAGCGGTGGGTCACGCGGCGCCCCTCCAGGTCCGCAGCCTCGCCGTAGCGCATCGTCGGCCCGATCCGCGTAATGATCCCCGACCGCACGTAGGCCCGCAGAAGACAGTTGTGCGTGTCGTTCGGGGCGCAAAGAAAAGTAAAGGTGGAATCGTATTTCCACAGGTCGCGATACGCTTCTTCCCAGGTGCGATCGGGGTAGGTGGCCAGCGGATTCTCGATGGCCTCCAGGCCCCAGGCGCGGCTGGCCGAAGCCGCCAGACCGCCAAAGCCAGCCGCAGCCATCGCCGCCAGAAAATCGCGGCGCGATAATCCGGTATTGCTCATGGGGATTTCTCCCAAGTACGAAGATAAGCGACAAGCGATTCGATCTGGGCCGGCGAAAGGGCGGGGTAGGCGGGCGCTCCGCTGCGGAAAGACGGCATGGACGTGCCTTTCCTTCCGCGGCCGATCGTCTCCACGAGGTAATCATCGCTAGCGGCCGCCAGAAATGCCGGGTTCCGCAAGGCCGGCGCATCGGTCCCTTCGCCTTGGGGCCCGTGGCAGCCGGCGCAGTGTGTGGCGAAAAGCGTCTGCCCCACTTCAGGATCCGCCTGCACCCATCGCCGCTGCGTGTGGAGAGGTTTGGGCTGGGGCGTGTCCGCCTGCTGGCGTAAAAAGGCTACAATCCGGGTAATCTCCTCGGGGCGCAAGCCGCCTTCTTTCTCGCCCCAGGCGGGCATGCGGCGTCCCGGCCGGCCCCGGTGGATGGTTTCGATCAAGAACGCATCCGAAGCCGCCGCCAGGAAATCGGCATTGCCCACCCCCGGGAACGGTGCCATGCCCGGGTAGCGCCGGCCCTCGCCTTGCTGGCCATGGCAAGCGGCGCAAAAGGTTCCATACAGCGTCGCCCCATCGGTGGCGAACTCGCGCTGCCCCAGGCGTTCGGCCCGCAGGCGGTCCTGAGGCCAGTAGGCCTCCGGCACGTCGCTGCGGCGAAGCGCCAGCATGGCCAGCACCAGCAGGTCGATCTGGGCATCGCTGAGTCCCAAGGCGGGCATCTGCGATCCGGGGACCACGCGCGCCGGGTTGCGGAAGTGCTCTGCCAGCCAGTTGGCCAGCGTCTTCGGGCCCCGGACATGAGTAAAGTCCAGCCGAGCCGGGTCCCGCTGCCCAATGTGGGTCAGATCCGGGCCGTCGTCGCCCCCCACGCCGCCTACTTTGTGGCAACCTCGGCATCCCAGCGAGTGGAACAGGGCCTTGGCTTCGACCAGACGGGGAGCGGCGGCCCGCGAACCCAGATACACCTCGATGGCGGCGCGGGCCTCGGGAGGCACCGGGCCGAATGAGGTCTTCCAGGGCCCGGTTTCGGCCGACTGATGCCGGGCCAGGTGCCTTTCGTACCACTGGAGGTCGAAGCCGGAAACTCCCACGCCCGAGAGGTCCGGACCTTGCGCTTCGAGGGGCAGTCCGAGCCGGAGCGTGCCTCCGCGGCCATCAATCCGATGGCAGGCCAGGCAATCGTAGCGTTCGACCAGGTTCCGGCCGCGGGCAAGCTCCGCCTCGTTGGGCACCCGCAGATGCGTATGACAGGTGCCGCAGCCCGCCTCAGCATATTCCAAGGGGAGCATGGGAGCGGGCCAGAAAGGGACTTGGCCGTGTGCATCGTCTTTTTCCGTCGCGCGGCCCTGCCCCGCATGGCACACCGTGCAGCCGAAGCGAGCCGGGTCATGCACCACCGGCTTATGCGGGGCCAGCACTGAGTGCCCATCGACGGTGGTCTCTCCCGGCGCCATGCCCAAGTGGCAGGTAACGCACCGGTCGGTCGCGCGCAGGGCGGGGACCACGATCTGCCGCAAGCGGACATCCACCGGTCCTGTTTCAGTGCGGGCGGCGGCCTGAATCTGCCGCCACTGCCGCAGGTAGTTCTCTTCCACCGCGGCGGCCAGCAGCAAGGCCAGCGTCCCCACACTCGACCAAAGCAGCAAGTGCTTGTTCTTATTCATCGGCTCGCAAGGGCTCTAGTGTGCCGGCCAGAGGGTCGGCCACCAGTAGAAGTTCCAGTTCGGACCACGGAACCAGGTTCCGATGACCGTCAGCACGACGAATCCACAGAGAAAACAGGTAAAAAGCGCCATCGCCCCCGAGCGCACCGAGTTCCAGCGATGCACCACCCACAGCGAGAATCCGGCATACAGCGCAGCCAGCACCGTGCCGGGATTGACCGCCGTGATCACGAGCTGGGGAATCTCGGGGAACCATTCCCGAAGCCAACCGAAGCGGATAGCCACAGCCTCGACCCCCACCACGCTCCCCAGCCCGAAAGCCGCGGAGCCGACCACCAGCCGCCCTCCCCCCGGGCCGCCAAACCACTCGCCCGTGCCCGATTCTTCTCGATCCAGAAACGGAATCAGCCCCAGCCCTGCCAGCACCACCGTGGGAATACCGATCCCGCCCATGAAGGCGGAAAAGGAAACCAGCTCCTGAAGCCCCAGGAAGTACCAGGGGGCTTTGGCGGGGTTCTCGGGCACGCTGGGATTGGCCAGTTCCTTCAGCGGCGCATCGATCACCAGCGCCAAGGCCAGCGATACCAGCACCGTGAGCATCAGCACGCCCAGTTCCGCGTAAAACAGATGCGGCATGGAGGGGACGGTGTTTTCGGGCCCCCGGCCCACGGCAGGCGTCTGTCCGCGGACCAAGGCCGCCAGGTGGTACGTCTTTTGCGGGGCTTCGGTGAACACAGGCACCAGATCGGGCTCCCGCGGCAGGCGCTGGTCGGCATCGGCCGGCCGCACCAACCCCCCGTCCTTGCGAATCCGCCAGAAATGCACGGCCAGCAGGATGCCCAGAGCCAGCGGCAGGATCATCACATGAAAGAGGTAGAAACGGATTAGCGCTTCTTCGCCCACCACGTCAGAGCCCAAAAGCAACTGCCGTTGCAGTCCGCCTGGATCGAAAACCTCGGTGATCCCCAGCGCATCGGTTACTTCCCGCGGCGACTGGGCGATATTGGCCCCGATGGTGATCGCCCAGTACGCCAGTTGATCCCACGGCAGCAGATACCCCGTGAACGACAGCCCCAGGGTGAGCACAAGCAACCCCAGCCCCACCAGCCAGTTGAACTCCCGCGGCTTGCGATAGGCGGCGGTGTAAAAGGTGCGGGCCATGTGCAGAAAGACCACCACTACCATCACGTTGCCCGCCCAGCGATGGATATTGCGGATGAACCGCCCCGTGGGCACGACGTAGTGAATATCTTTTATCGAATCGTAGGCCACTTCCGGGTACGGCTTGTAATAGAACATCAGCAGCACGCCGGTCACCAAGGTGATGAGAAAGGCGGCTGCGGCCGCCACGCCCAACCCCCAGGTGGTGGACCATCGCAGGCTCCAGCGGTGGGTTCGCACCGCATGGATGTGGAGAAACACATTGCCGAAAACGAAGTTCGAGCGGGTGCGGTCGGTTACCGGTGCCCCCGTGCGGAAGACCGCGCGGCGGAGCCGACCCGGCAGCGCCCGCAGATTGTCCCAAAGTTGTCCCAGCGCCGATCGCGGCCGACTGCTGGCAGTGCTCATGCCTTCACCTTGGTTCCCACCGGCACCGTGGCATCTTCATCGACGACGTACGTGCCACCCGCCCCGCTCACCTTGCGCCACGGCAACGGCTTTGGGGCCGGACCTTTGATCACGCTGCCATCGGCGGCAAACCGCGAACCATGGCACGGGCATTCGAAGCCCTCGGGCGTAACCCGCACCACGCACCCCAAATGGGTGCAGACGGTCGAAATGGCATAGACGCCTTCTTCATCCCGGAACACGGCCACCGACCGCCCTTCGGGCACCAGGGCCTGGCCCGGGGGAAGCGATTCTGGCAGCGTCACCCGGAACTTCTTGGAAGGCGAGGAGAGGACCGCCGCTTTGGGCAGCCGCGCCATGCCCACCAGCGCCACGGCCAGGGCCGCCAGCGCCGATCCCAAGGCCCCCAGACCCAGAAAATCGCGGCGCGGCAGGGGCTCGGGGTCCAGGCGTGAACGAGGTTTTTCGGCCTGCGTTGTCATACGGACCTCCAGCGGGTCTGACAAACCACACGTTCCATGGTGATGGCTTCCACCGGGCAGCGCATCGCACACAGCGCGCAGCGGATGCACCGCTCCTCGTCTTTGATGATGGCCGAGTGGCCTTCTCCGGCGGCGTCCGGGCCCAGTGCGGCGGCCACCGCGGCGGCCAGCGATTCATCCGGCGAAAGCTGCCAAAGCGGCACCAGCTTCAAACATTGCGTAGGGCATACATCGGCGCAGCCGCCGCACAGCACGCACCGCGAGGCATCGAACACCGGCGTTACCGCGCAGTCCAGGCACCGCGAGGCCTCACGCCGTGCCTCCGCCGGGCCGTAGCCCAACTCCACCACGATGTCGGGCCGCTGCAACCGCTCGGCCGGCTCACGCACCGGAACCGGCACCCGCCGCAAGGCCTCATACCCCGGCTCCCGCTCGTACCGCTCCAGGGGCAAGTGGACCACGAGTGCTTCGGGCTCGATATTCCGGCCCGTCAAATGCCGGTACACCGAGCGGGCCGCCGCTTTGCCCGAGGCCACTGCATCGATCAACAACCGCGTGCCATGCGCCAAATCGCCCGCCACGAACACCCCCGGGGCCGTCGTGGCCAGCGTCTGGGGATCCACCTTCGGCCACCCGGGGCGATCAAGCGCCACGTCCTGGCCGCCTTCGGCCAAAAGGTCCAGGGCCGGCGCCTGCCCCACCGCCAAAAGCACCGTATCGCACGGAATGGTCTTGCGCACGGCGTCGTCGTAAATCGGAGCGAATCGCCGCTGGGCGTCGTACACCTGAAGGCAGCGGCGAAACACTACGCCGGTTACTGCGCCTTGGCTGTCACGCTGGATTTCCACCGGGCCCCAGCCATTCCAGCGCTGAATCCCTTCCTCGTCGCCTTCGAGAATTTCCAGGGTGTCGGCCGGCATTTCCTCCAGGGTTTCCAGCGAGACCAGGTGCACCTGTCCGGTGCCGGGCAGGCGGGCAGCGGTGCGGGCCGTGTCGTAGGCGATCTGCCGCAGCACCGTGCGGGCCACGTCGTAGGCCACGTTTCCACCGCCGATTACCACCACCCGCCGACCGATATCCAGCCCCGTGCCCAACGCCACCGCCCGAAGCAAATCCACGCCGCCGTAGACCCGGGGCCCGGGCTCCCCCGGCAAGCCCAGGCTCCGCGACGACTTAGCACCCACAGCCAAAATCACCGCCGAAAATTGCTGCCGCAACTCGGCCAGGGAGATATCCCGGCCTACCGTCACGTTGCAGCGAATTTCCACGCCCAGGGCTTCGATAATGGCCACATCGCGAGCAATCAACGAGCGCGGCAGCCGATACGCAGGGACCCCCAAGGCCAGCATCCCCGCCGGCACCGGCTCCATCTCGAACACCACCGGCCGAAAACCCAAGAGCGCCAAATCGTGTGCTGCGGCAAGGCCAGCGGGCCCCGCCCCTACGATGGCCACCGGTTGCCCCTCGGCGGCCTTGAACTTCCCCTCCACCGAGGCCTGAATGAGGGCCGCCACTTCCTCGGCATCGGCCGACATCTCGGGCAGCAACTCCCCCTGGCGCAGCATGGCCAGAACGTCTTCGGCCGATCGATCCTCCACCCGCGCTTGCTCGCAGGCGAACCGCTTCAGGGCACGAATGGCGACGGGCTGATCGGCAGCCACGAACCGGCCGTCCGCATCCACGCGAGGCACCTTGCCTCGGCGGCAGGCGGCCTCGCACGGCGCCCCGCAAACCCGACCGCAGATCGAGGCCAGGGGATTCGGTCCCCGGGCGATCCGGTACGCCTCCTCGAACCTGCCCGCGGCGATCGCCCGGACATACCCTCGGGCATCGGTGTGCACGGGGCAGGCCACCTGACAGGAGATCAATTGGCGATGGTACCCCTGGCCGGGAACTGCAACGTGAAGGGGTTGCAAGGCAGTCATGGCCGGCGTGCACCTCCCCCTCGGTTGGACGCATTGCGCGCGGCGACCGGCTTGCGATTCGCTGTGGGCTGCCGCGGGCCCCTACGGTCCAGTAGCGTGCAGCCGGTCAGAAAGCACGGTACCTTGCCCCGCAGCGGGGGCGAGGGGGCCGGGCGGGCGAGAAAATCGGCCAAGGTCCACCGCCCCAACACGCCCACGATAGCCCGATGCAATTCCGCGCCCGCCTGATGCAACCCGCAGACCTGCGAAAGGTCCGCCGTGTCGTTGCAGAAGTCGCCGAGGATGGCCCCCTGGCACGCCTCGACGATGGCCCGCAGGGTCACGGCCTCAGGGGGCCGATGCAAGACCACCCCGCCCCCCACTCCGCGGTGCGCCCGGAGGATGCCCGCCCTCACCAAATGGCGAATCACTTTGGCCAGATAGGTGGGCGATTCGCCCAGCTCCAGGGCGATGCGTCGCGGTGGGATGGGCTCCCCCGCATTGCGCGAGCCCAGGTACACAAGGGCTCGAATGGCCGAGAGCGAGGTCTTGGTCAGCACCGGTTTGCACCAAAAGAGACAACGAATGTCCGCATTATCGTCCTTTTTGCCGGCCTGTCAATAGCCCACCTCAAAAAATCGCTGCCCCTATCCCCGTTCCCATGCCCCCGGCGGAGTCCGGGCCTCAAGCCCTTGCCCTGACCCGCAAGTCCCTCCATACTTATGGCCCGGTCGCTTCACGCTGCCGTTGGTTGATACCGATGGCAGGAGGGGCCGCGGCCCACCCGCCTTCCCGGACCCGCTGGCTGGTGAAGGGCTTTCGAAAAAAGGGCCGGGGAAATCCGCTCGAATTGGCACGGACCAGTGAGTAGTGAGGAATGAGTATCCTGGTGGACAAGAATACCCGCGTCTTGTGTCAGGGCATCACGGGCAGCGCCGGCCGGTTCCACACGCGGCAGTGCCTGGACTACGGCACGCAAGTGGTCGCCGGCGTCACGCCCGGCAAAGGCGGCACCGCGGTGGAAGGCGTGCCCGTCTTCGATACGGTGGAACAAGCCGTGGCTGAAACCGGCGCCAATGCCTCCATGATCTTCGTTCCCCCGGCGTTTGCGGCCGATGCCATCCTGGAGGCGGTCGATGCGGGGATCAAGCTGATTGTGGCCATCACCGAAGGCATTCCCGTGCTCGACATGGTGCGGGTCAGCCAAGTGCTGCGGCAAAGCGAGGCGATATTGATCGGGCCTAATTGCCCCGGCATCATCACTCCGGGCGAGTGCAAGATCGGCATTATGCCGGGGTACATCCACCGGCGGGGGCCCATCGGCGTGGTCAGCCGGTCCGGAACCCTCACCTACGAGGCCGTGTGGCAGTTGACACGCCTGGGGTTGGGCCAGTCCACCTGCGTGGGGCTGGGCGGCGACCCGATCGTGGGTACCTCGTTTGTGGATCTCTTGCAACGGTTCAACGAGGACCCGGAGACCGAGGGCGTGATGCTCATTGGGGAAATCGGCGGTACGGCCGAGGAAGAAGCGGCCGAGTTTGTCCGCCAGCACATGCGTAAACCCGTGGCCGCCTTCATCGCCGGGCGCACCGCCCCTCCGGGCAAGCGCATGGGTCATGCCGGGGCCATTGTGGCTGGCGGGCGCGGGACGGCGGGCGAGAAGATCACGGCCCTCGTTTCCGCCGGCATCACCGTGGCCCAAAGCCCCGCCGATATGGGAGCCGCCATGCAGCGGGCACTTGCCCGCCATTAGCGCGCCGCCTGTCGGCATGCCGCCAGAGGGCCCCCCGGCTTGTCAACCCCGGGTCGGCCCGGCAGAATTGGGCATTCTGCGCTCGGCGCCGCAGAGGAAAACAGGGCTTGGCATTGTCAGGAACGGCGTATGTCGCGATGCGTGCTGGCGTATTCCGGCGGGTTGGATACTTCGGTCATCCTCGGCTGGCTCATGGAAGAAGGGTACGAGGTTCACGCCGTTTACGTCGACCTGGGACAGCCGTGCGAGGACCGGCAGGCCATGCTGGATAAGGCCAGGCACATTGGGGCCCGTTCGGCCCGCATCGTCGACGCCCGCGAAGAACTCTGCCGGGACTTCGCCTTCCCGGTCCTTCAATGGCAGGCCCGCTACGAGGGCATGTACCTGTTGGGCACCTCGATCGCCCGGCCCCTGATTACCAAGGTATGCCTCCAGGTCGCGCGCGAGGTGGGGGCCGATACCTACGCCCACGGTGCCACCGGCAAGGGGAACGACCAGTGCCGCTTTCAACTCGCTGCCGACGCCCTGGCCCCGGAAATCCGCGTGCTGGCCCCCTGGCGCATCGAGCGCTTCCGCCAGAAGTTTCCCGGGCGCCGCGAGATGATCGCCTATTGCCAAGCCCGGGGCATTCCGGTCAAGGCGACGGCGGATAAACCCTACAGCTCGGATGAGAACTGCCTGCACATCAGTTACGAAGCGGGGAAACTCGAAGACCTTTCGGTCAACGGCGTTGAACTGGTCCAGTTCGGCATGACGGTCGCCCCCCAAAGCGCCCCCGACCAGCCGGAAACGGTTACCATCGGCTTCGAATCCGGAGTGCCCGTAGCGGTCAACGGCCAGCGCCAAAGTGCTTATGGCGTGGTCCGCGAACTGAACCAGATTGGTGGCCGCCACGGCATCGGACGGATCGATATGGTCGAAAACCGTTTCGTAGGGATGAAAAGCCGTGGCGTGTACGAGGCGCCCGGCATGACCCTCCTCTACCATGCCCACCGCCTGCTGGAGCAGATTACGCTGGACCGCGATCTTATGCACCTCCGCGACCGGCTGGCGCCCGAGGTGGCCGAAATGGTCTATTACGGCTTCTGGTATCATGCCAAGATGGACGCGCTGATGGCGTTTATCCGGCAGGCGCAGCAGCCGGTTACCGGCGAAGTGGCCCTCCAGCTCTATAAAGGGAACATGATCGTGGCGCGGCGCTGGAGCCCCCACAGCCTGTACGACGAGGGGATCGCTACTATGGAGGGCGGAGGCGAGTACAACCAAAGCGATGCCGAGGGCTTCTTGCGAATCCAGGGGCTGCCCATCCGTGTGCAGGCTCGCTTGCGCCGCTGGGCCTGACTCGCGGCAGGAGAGGGGCAAGTAGCCACAGATTTTCCCCGAGCCTGCAGGCCGGGTAAATCCTTTCTGGTCTGGTCATGAGGATTGCGCAGGGGGGGCGACGCGGGGGATTCAGACCACTCTGAGGAGGCTGAGGCGCACCGCGTGCTATCGAAGTTGGTCAAGAATGCTCGGATCGCGAATCTCCTCGTCGCGTGCCAGGAGGAGGACCTTCGAGAGGACCTCGGCGGTCTTGGGATCATCGTCGGCGAAGGGGAGAAAGAGCCGGCCGCGGTGCTGCGCGTGGACCGGCACCAGAACCAGTGCACCTCCGGGCATGCGGTGGGCCACGGCGCTGCCCAGATGGACGCTGTAGTTGCCCAAGCGACCATCAATCAGCGCGCGGTTGCCCTGGATCCGCACGTTATCTACCCCTAGCACTTGGAGCGTCTCGCGCAACAGGGCCGAACGCATCTCGATGGTCGAAGCCGAGGCCTCGGGATCGACGCCCCCGCGGTGGGCCACACTCACCACCAGATCCACGTCCCGCATGATCTCGCTGAACAGCCGCGGAGGAATCTGCGCGAGGTCCAGGGGCTTCCACTGGCCGCGGCGGGTGAACCGCACGCCCTCGATGGTCAACCCCTCGACCTCGGCGGGCGTGTAGTAGGTTTCTTGGAACTCCAGCCAGGCGCACAGGTCTTCCTCGTGAAAAGTCTTGCGTACGCCTTCGTCAGGTGCACTGACCCAGCCGCGGCTGCCCAACAGCGCCAGCGCCTGCCGGGGCTGGATTTGGTGGCCCGCATAGCGGCGGCTGATTGTACGCTCCTGTTTTTCGGTCTCGGTAAGCGGGTAAACCTCGCGGAAAACCTGCTTGAAGGGCTGGACGAGTTCACGTGCGAAGCAGTCGCGCTGCCACTCGGGCCATTGGCCGCCGGCCAAGAGGTCCAGCCCGTGGGCCAGGCGAAGCTCTTCCCCTTGCTTGACCGGCTCGGCGCGACCCGCAAAATCTTGGAGTGCCTTTCCAGCGTGGATCGGATAGCCGGCAATCCCCTCGCCGAGGAGAACCAGTTTGCCGAGCATCGGTCCCACCAGCGGGTGCGACATCATCTCGCGGAGTTCCGCGCCGGTGAACGTCGTGCCTCGGCACATCATCTGTTCCAGGGCGGGGCGCACACGCGAGACCTGCCGTTTCAGCTCCGTCCGCCGCTCCAGCAGTTCCGCCACCTTGGGGTTTTTCTTGACGGCCGGCGGGATGGCCTTTAGCGGCTTGCCGTTCTTTTCCACGGCCAGCTCGATGTCGGCGGCCGGGGTGATGGCCAGCCTCACGCAGACGCCGCCGGCCGACGCTGCCAGCCCACCGTCGGCGACATCGGCCGCGGCCCTGGCCTCCATGGCCCACTGGAGGCGGATCGGATCGCGGTAGCCGGCCGTGCGCGCGAGATTCTCCTGGCCGATCGTGGCGGCCCGCCTCTCGCTCTCGCGCTTCTGGGCGCCGAACTGCCGGCTGGTACGCAAGAACTCTTGGAGAATACGATAGCGGTCGAAGAGGTCTTTTTCGCCGGCGCTGCCCTTGGCCAAGGGCAAAAGCCCCAGGGCCCGCACCGCATCTTGCGAGCGTTTCTCCCGAATTTGTTTCACAAGATCGGCCTTTTTCACCCGTCCCAGCATGGCGTCGGCAAACAGTTGGGCGCGTTTGTGGCCGCTGCCGCCCGACGCATACTTGGCGTACTCGTCCAGCTCCGCCCAGCCAGCCTTGCCCAAGCGCTGGCAGACGCGATGGAACCAGGCAACATCGACTGCGCCGCCAATCAGGTCTTCTCCCGACAGAGGCGTTCGCTGGCTGATCTGGGCCTGCCAGGCTTCTCGGACCTCTCCCTCGACCGCCCAGTGTTCGTCCTTAGTGTGTGCATGGAGCCACCACACGGCTTCCTCAAGCCCATCGTAGCCAACCGATCGCTCGACAAACCGCGCCCATTGCGGGGCGAAAAAGGCCAGGGCAAGCTGCCGGTCTCGCGGCAGGCCAGCAGCTCGCACCTTCTCCACAAACTCTTCCGGCGTCTCGTCCTCCCGCGGATAACTGACGCGAACCAGGTGGCTGAACACCACATTCTTCTCCAGGCTCCCGAAGCGTTCGCCGCGCACCAACGTCCCGCGTCCCAGGGCCTGCAGGATAGCCAACAGGTTGTCGATACCCCAGATCGAAGAGATGCAGAGTGCCGCGGCGGATGCCACGGTGGGCGTGTCGCCCCGAGCCAACTCCACCTCCAGCACCCGATCCCTTACACGCTGGACCAACGTGCCCGCCACCGGGTGATCGACAAGCCATTTGGGGGGCTTGCGCCGGGTGCCCTCCCGGAGATCGTCGAACTGGCCGGCGTAGTAGTAGTGGTGTTCTTCGAGATCCTCGCGCGGACCGATGAGGGTATCGAGCACATCGGCCTCGGTGGCCGCGCCGAGTTCCATGGCCTCGAGCGCGTACACAATGGCCGGCCGTTTTCGGGGGATGTCGATCCTCTCGCCCGCCCCGGACTGGCCCTCCTGCGCTCCGAGCACCGGCTCGTCCACCCATCGCAACAGACTCCAGAACCGCGCCTTCTGCGCGTCGGTCCAGGCATCGGGACAGAGGTAATGGTGTTCCTTGGCGACCCCGAGCCACACCATATAAGGCGAGTCGTAATCGCGCCACAGGACTGGGCGCTCCAGGAACCAATCAGGCTTCCTCTTCTTCTGGCGCTTCTTCAGTTCGGCCGGCGGGACCAGGGCCAGTGAGGTTTCGACCGCGTCGAGGAGGTAATCGACGCACCCCGGCGGCGCATAAAGGCGCACCATCCACCGCAGCACATTGGGGAGCAGGGCACGGTACTTGACCTGGATGTTTGGCGCCCCAAGACACTCGCGGATGTTTGGCCCCCCAAGACACTCGCGCACGCCGGGCTTTCGCCACTGGCGGGCCTCGACGTTGTACAGTGCCTCGCCTATCACGGCGGCGCGCAATATCTCGAAACCGTCCTTATCGCGCTGCGAGGCCGGGCGGCCGTGCCACCACTGGTTCCAGACCTCGGCCAGGGGGAGATTCTCGCGGTCCTTTTCCACCGGCGTGTCGGGGTTGGGCGCGGGAAAAGACCAGCTCTCGCCCAGCGGCTCGTCGACCATTTGACCATCCCATCGCTTCACCCGGATTATCGTCTCACGGTGCTGGTGGATGGTGGCCTGGAGCGATTTCAGGCAGGCCACGGCTGCCGACGTAACCATTGCGACGTTCCGCCGTGTTACCGGTTGCGTGGGGGTGCGCTGGGCCGGATCGAAAAGCCCCAGACCATTCTCGAGTGTCAGGGAGGCCTGGCCCGTATCGAGCACGGCACAGAGCAGTGTCTCTTCGTCCTTGGTTGACGGGGCGTGGGCGGCGCGGTACGCCTCGGCGCGCAGACGGCACGCCTCGACCTGCCGATGCTCCTCGACCAGCTGCCGAAGCAACTCGATGCCAGCCAGGCGCTGGAGGCGCTCGGGCGAGTTCAAGAGCCGGTCGGCGCTGGCCAAAGCGGCAGCATCCGACTGGTTCAAAAGTATCGCCAGCACGCCCCGTCGCAGGTCCCCCGCCTTGCGCGCCAGGAGCTTTTCCAGGTCTCTGGCCTCCGCGTCGGTGACCTTGCACCGGGCCACGGCCTTGATCGCTTCTTCGCGAACCCCGCTTGAGGCATCGCCCACCAAGGCGAGAAGGGTAGCCCGAGTGGCAGCGTCCCAACGATTCCCCTGGGCAAGGCGTTGGGCGACGTACGCCCGGGCCCATCCTCCCATGTCCGAAAGGTAGGGAATCAGCCGCGTCGGCTCGCGCGGGCCTAGATGTTTCACGAGGGTTTCGGCCAACACCCGCCGATCGGCCACCATCGCACACCACGGCCAGAGGATCGGCTTGAGTCGTTCTTTCCTTTTGGGGAACCGCTGGTAAACCTTCTCGAGCCGCTCGAACACATC
>Ga0315298_1001467_pt1 | contig 43022 bp, 42 predicted proteins | sample WHS_1_MG_FD_203077 | JGI IMG/M metagenome (GOLD analysis project Ga0315298, IMG submission 203077) | Extremophilic microbial mat communities from Washburn Hot Springs, YNP, Wyoming, USA - WHS_1_MG | ecosystem: Environmental > Aquatic > Thermal springs > Hot (42-90C) | place: USA: Wyoming... | reverse complement strand
CCATGGCCATATTGCCAGAAGAACTTTCTAAAATAATCTGCCCGGGCTTGGCCCGACCGTCAGCCACGGCCTTGGCTATCATATGGTAGGCAGCTCGGTCTTTAACGCTTCCAGTAGGATTTAGAAATTCTAACTTAGCAAAAATCTCAGCTTTAAGTCCTTCGGTAATTTTGTTCAACCGTACCACCGGCGTCTGGCCGATAATTTCCAAAATGCTGTTATATACCCTCTTATTTCTTTCCATCACTTCAATCTACTCCATAAAAAGTAGTAAATTTCTCTGAAAAGCTAACAGATAAAAAACCTTCTGTCAACCAACCGGGTCTTGACAGAGGGGGTGGTTTCTGTTATCTGTGTAAATGTGAAAGAGAGAAATTTTTACCTCACCTCTGAGCTGAGTTTTTCAGCCAGCAGCTATCTCTGTTTCAAAATCAACGAAATAACTGCCTCCATGATAATGCCTACCCGAGTACAGGCCAGGATTTAAGGTCCTGTACCGGGTGTTAAAAGCCTTCCCTTAAATCCTCCTGTACTCGGATTTTCCCCAGAATAATCAGGTCTATTTCTATGTATTTTCCGATTTTCCTACGGAGGTAAAGATAATGAAGAAAACCCTTGAGGAAATAAATGAAAAGATAAAAGAGGGAAAAGCTGTGGTGCTTACAGCGGAAGAAATGACCCGGCTGGTTAAAGAGAAAGGACCGGAAGAAGCCTTCAAGCAGGTTGATGTGGTCACCACTGCCACTTTTGGAGCCATGTGTTCATCCGGCGTGTTCTTAAATTTTGGCCACTCTGACCCGCCGATAAAAATGACCAGAGTCTGGTTAAATGATGTACCAGCCTATACTGGTATCGCGGCCGTTGATGCTTACCTGGGAGCAGCCGAACCATCAGAAAGACTTCATATCCACTACGGGGGAGCTCAGGTGATTGAAGACCTAGTCAGGAGAAAACCAGTTGTCCTCCGGGCAGAAGCTTATGGCACCGATTGCTATCCAAGAAAATCCCTCACCACCACAATAACTATTGACGATTTAAACCAGGCCATCATGGTCAACCCGCGAAATGCCTACCAGAAATACAACGCGGCCACCAACTCTGGGGCAAAAACTCTTTTCACTTACCTGGGTAAGCTTCTACCACAGATGTCCAACGTGACTTTTTCGGGGGCCGGAGAGCTCTCGCCTCTGATGAACGACCCGGATTATGAAACCATTGGTCTGGGCACCAGAATTTTTCTGGCCGGGTCAGAAGGATACATCATCGGCCATGGCACCCAGCATTCGCCGGAAAATGGCTTCGCTACCCTGATGGTCAAGGGCAACCTGAAAGAGATGTCACCTGAGTTTCTGAGAGCGGCGGTGTTTGAAGGCTACGGCTGTACTCTTTACCTTGGCCTGGGCGTTCCCATACCTGTGCTTAATTTAGGTATAGCCAGGAAAACCGGTATTTCAGACGAAGAAATTTTCACCAGCCTGGTTGATTACAGTTATCCAGCCCGAAACCGGCCGGTGCTGAAAAAGGTAAGTTACGCGGAGTTGAAGTCCGGCTGGGTAGAAGTTAACGGAAGAAAAATAAAAGCCTCACCCCTGTCCAGTCTGTTTATGGCCAGAAAAATCGCCCGGCTTCTTAAAGAAAAAATTAGGAGAGGCGAATTTTTTCTGTCACTACCGGTAGAAAGACTTCCCGAAAAGTCCACGGTAAAAACTCTGGAAATCAAAGAAGCAATCTTGGAGCAGTTCACTAAAGAAAAAAAAGACATCCCGGAGCAAGCGAAAATGTACAAAGATGACTCACGCTGTTTTCATTGTGGCCACTGCCTCTCACTCTGTCCCGCCGAAGTTTTTGTAAAAACAGACGAATGGGAAATAAAAACTCAGCCCGAACGCTGCTCCGGCTGTGGCCTGTGTCTTGGGGCCTGCCCGGCCGGTGCTATTTTGGTGAGAAAATAACCATGGAAAAAATACGGTACAGACTCAGAATAAAAGAGACTATGGCCACGATAATTGCGGAAAGTAAGTTCATCCCGGTGGCAGCCGAAGAAGTTTGCTATCAGCGAATCGTTTTAGAAGACTACATTTCCAGAGACCAGGAGTTTTTTAAAACTCTGAAACCTTATTTTGTGCCCGAGAACGCCCCAGAAATAGTCAAAAAAATGGCCGCCGCTTCAGCCAGAGCCGGTGTCGGCCCGATGGCTTCGGTCGCTGGAGCCATTGCCTATTTTGCTGTGAGAGCCATGGTCAATAAAGGAGCCAGGTACGCCATATTTGAAAACGGAGGCGATATCGCCATTTTTACCGAAGAACCTGTAGTTATCGGTCTGTACGCTGGAGAAGGCCTGAAAAATCTGGGGTTTAAGATTGAACCACGGCCATCAATCATCGGGCTGTGCAGCTCATCAGGTAAGATGGGGCACTCCTTAAGTTTTGGCCAGGCCGATTCAGTAACTGTTGTATCAGAAGACCCCGTATTAGCCGATGCCGTAGCCACTGCTGCCGGAAACTGGATAAAGAATGATGACCCTCGCCAGATTCAGAAGACAATTGAGAGATTTCTGATTCCTGGAGTGGAGGGCATAATGGTGGTGATGAATGGGCAAATAGGCCTGGGAGGCAAGATGCCTGAAATAATCAGTGTAGCTTTTTCTCCAAATCTAATAACCTCGGCCTGGAGCTAAAAATGTTAAAAGAAATTTATTTCCCGGAGAAAGTTCATTGCCTGCCTGAGAAAAGGAATTTTCTGTCCAGAGCCGGCCTTCCCAGCGCCAAACAGCCGGCGGAAGTTGATTTCCTAAAAAAAAGCCAACCAGGTTTATCTGCTGGCCCTGGAGGTCATAAAACCAGCTGTTTTTCACTTGACCGCGCCTGTTGATTATTTCCCGCCAGAACTCCTGCCAGAAAGTTTTTTAAACCTCCAGGCCCTGACTGTTTTTGCCTCCACTCTGGGGCATTCCTTAGACGCCTTAATCAACGAGCTCAACCAGAAAAACCAGAGCTTTGAGGCTTGGCTGCTTGATGCCTGGGGCTCTGAATCCGTAGAAGCCCTGAACAGGCATTTTGACCGCTGGCTGAGAAAAAAACATGGCGCGGGGACCAGGCGGTTTTCTCCGGGCTACGGCCGGGTGGATATAAGAATGAACAGGTTTATTATCAAAGAATTGCTCAACATAGAAGAAATAGACGTTCTGGAAAGCGGCGTTATGCTTCCCAGAAAAACCACTACCTGCCTTATAGGATGGTACCATGAGAAGAAATGAATTCAGAAATCTTTTGGAACAAAAAGTCTTATTCCTGGACGGCGCTTACGGAACCGAATTCATCAAAAGAGGCTTCGGGGAAAAGCTGGTGGAACTGCTCAACCTGACCGCCGCGGACGAAGTTAGAAAACTTCAGAGAGAATATGTGGAAGCGGGGGCTGACCTTATTTTGACCAACACTTTCAGCGCCAACCGGGCCAAGCTGGGTGCCTACCACCTGGAGAATGAGGTGGAAAAAATTAATGCTGCAGCCGTGAGAATCGCCAGGTCAGTTTGTACCGGCAATCAGTTAGTTTTTGGCGACCTCGGTCCAACTGGCTCTCTGCTTGAGCCCCTGGGCCAGCTTTCTTTTCACCAGGCTTATGAAATTTTTAAGGAGCAGGCCAGAATCCTGGTAGAAAACGGAGTTGATGGCTTAATCATAGAGACTATGTCCGACCTTAAAGAACTCAAAGCCGCTATCCTGGCTGTTCGCCAGGTAGCAGAAGACCTCCCGCTCATCGCTCAGATGACTTTTGGAGCTGATGGCCTGAGCCTGACCGGCACTTCGGTCGAAATTTTTGCCAGCCTGATGAACGATTTAGAAGTGGACGTGGTCGGGCTTAATTGCTCTCTGGACCCGGAAAAAATGCTGCCAGTTCTGGCTGAACTGGCCAGACACTGCACAAAACCATTATCGGTAGAACCAAACGCCGGCCAACCAAAACTTTCCGGGAATAAATTAACCTACCTCACTTCGCCTGAAGAACTGGCTGTTTATGCTAAAGATTACTATGAGCTGGGGGCTAACATCATCGGTGGTTGCTGCGGTACTGGACCTGAACACCTCAGAACCATGGTCAAATTTGTTGGCCAGAAAAAGCCTGTACCCAGAAAAATTAACAGAACACAATATCTTTCTTCCCGCACCATCATCAAGCCAGTGGAACCTTTTCTGGTAGTGGGCGAAAGAATAAACGCCAGCGCTAAGAAAAAACTCCAAGCCCAAATTCAGCACCACGACTTTTCTGAAATTATCAGCCTGGCGCAAAAACAGCAGGAGGAAGGAGCAGCAGTCATAGACATTAACCCGGGGATAGAAAAACTACTGACGGCTGAACATATAAAAGCCCTCATCCAGACGCTTGACCGCCAGTCAACCCTGCCTCTCTCCCTTGATATCCAGGAAGATGATTTTCTGAAGGTGGCCCTGGAAGAATATGCCGGCAGACCGCTTCTAAACTCAGCCACCGTCAGAGAAGAACACCTGCTCGGGCGCCTTAACCTGATTAAACAGCACGGCGGCCTGCTTATTGTTCTGGCTATGGAAGAGGAAGTCCCGACCACAGCTGAAGAAAGAATCAGAGTTCTGGAAAAAGCCGTGGATACAATTGCCGGACAGGGTGTTGAGTTGAGCAGAATTTTCTTTGACCCCCTGGTTCTACCTTACGGAGCCGGTCATGATTTCCGAGAAACCCTAAAAACCATTAATTTTCTCCGGGAAAAAGGACTTAATTCCATCATCGGCCTTTCTAACCTGAGTTACGGTTTGCCAGAAAGAGAAAAAATAAACGCGGCTTTTTTAGGCCTGTGCCTGTCTGCTGGTCTTAAAGCCGCTATCCTGAACACTTCAGAAGTTACCACCATGAACGTCTTGGAAGGAAGTTTAGCCCTTCAGGGCTTGGAGCTTAAAGAACTTAAAAAAACTTCCGGCCGGAGTGAAGACCCGGTCGTGAACCTGCTTATCAGGGGACAGAAAGAGGAACTAAAAGCTCTGGTGGAGGAAAAATTAAAAGAGCTAACTCCTTTTTCGGTCAGTCAGGAAATCCTGGCCAGAGCCATGGAAAAAATCGGTCAGCTCTATGCTTCGGGAGAAATTTTCCTCCCGCATCTGATTCTTTCGGCTGAAACCGCTCAGCCAATTTTTGATTATCTCAACAGTCTTATTCCAGGAAAAACCGTCACCCGCGGAAGAATTCTTCTGGCCACAGTGGAAGGCGACATTCATGATATCGGAAAAAACATCGTGGCTACCATCTTAAGAAGCTCCGGTTTTGAAGTTATTGACCTGGGCAAAAACGTTCCCGCTGAAACCGTAGTGAAAGAAGTTCAGAAACTAAAGCCTGACCTGGTCGGACTTTCAGCCATGATGACCACCACCGTCGGGCGGATAAAAGAAATAGCTGACTTCTTAAAATTTAAGAATCCAAATTTACCAATTTTAGCAGGAGGCGCATCTATGAACCAGGAGCTGGCTGAGCGTTTTGATGTCTACTACGCTAAGGATGCTCTCAAGGCTTTAGAAATATGTCAAAATTTAATCAAGAAAGGCGGGGAAAATGAAGGTAACAGAAAAAATTAGGTCAGCTCAGCTTCTTTCCATCGAAATTTTGCCACCTAACCGTGGTCAGAATATAGATGAAATTTATGAAGTAATTGACCAGCTTCTGGATTTCCCCCTCGATTTAATCAGTATAACGCGTCATCCACCTGAAGTTACTTACCTTGAGCTACCGGATAAAATTATCAAAGTTCCCAAAGTTAAAAGACCCGGTTCTCTCGGGATTACCGCCGCCCTGGTTAAAAAATATAATCTCGAGGTTATGCCGCACGTTCTGTGTTATGGAATGACCAAATATGAGATTGAAGATCTGCTCATTGATCTGAACCTCATAGGCATCAAAAATGTCTTTGTCATCAGGGGAGAATATGAAAACCATCCACCAGCTGAAACCAAAGATGAATATAAACACGCCGTGGAATTGGTAGCCCACATTGCTAACCTGAACCGTGGCCAATCCCTTTATCCCTGTGAAAATGCTCAACCGACAGATTTTTGCATCGGGGTAGCCGGTTATCCCGAAAAGCATGTAGAATCCCCAAACCTCAATGAAGACCTGAGATTTTTAAAGGCTAAAATAGAAGCCGGAGCTGAATTTGTAATTACCCAGATGATCTTCGATTTCCAGGTCTTTATGAGATTCAGAGAAAGACTGGCCAAAAATTTGATAAATGTTCCTCTTATCCCCGGGATAAAGCCGGTCGTCAGTTTAAAGACAATTTATAATTTGCCGCGAAAATTTTTTGTCAGCATTCCGGAAGATTTCATCAGCCAGATGAAAGAAGCTCGAACCGAAGAAGATGAATTTCGAATAGGAACTGAATATATGGCTAAATTAGCAGAAAAATTACTCATAAACGGGGCGGCCGGTATACATATCTTTACCATGGGGAAAGGAAGAGCAACAAGAGCTCTGCTGCGGGCAATTTATGGATAAGAACAATCATAAAAGGAGGACTAATAAGTGCCGATAATCAAGCTTTGCGGGTAAGAATAAGCTGAAAATCTGGATGAAATCATCAAAGGCCTCACTCAGGTTTTAAATTCGCTTTGATCCGGGGATAATTTTGGCTCAGTTTGAATTTTCATTTAAGCTAAACTAAAATCGTGATATGGAAGTTCTGAAAATCTACGCGGAAAAGCCTTATCGTCTCAAAGGTGAAGTAACCATCAGCGGGGCCAAAAACGCTGTGCTGCCGGCTATTGCTGCCTGCCTGTTGACCAAAGAAAAAGTCCATCTTTCTAACGTTCCAATGGTCAAGGATGTAGAAACAATTCTTACCCTGCTGCAAGAGCTGGGAGCTGAATACCAATTAAAGAAGAAATCTCTGGAAATTGAGATCAAAAATATTACTTCTGCCCGGGCACCTTACAAGCTGGTCAGAGCGATGAGAGCTTCCATTCTGGTTCTTGGGCCGCTTTTAGCCCGTAAGGGTAAAGCCATCGTAGCTCTTCCTGGTGGTTGCGCCATTGGCACCAGACCGGTCGACCTTCATATCAATGGCCTCCAGAAGCTTGGGGCCAATATCACTATCGAACATGGCTATATTGTGGCCGAGGCAAAAAAGCTGAAGGGAGCGGAAATTGAATTTGATAAAAAGACTGTGACAGGAACGGAGAACCTGGTCATGGCTGCCTGTCTGGCAAAGGGAGAAACCGTACTCAAGAACTGTGCTCTTGAGCCAGAAGTCTTCAGTCTCTGCGAACTCCTGGTCAAAATGGGTGCCAGAATTGACGGCCTCGGCGAAGAAACGATAAGGATAAAAGGTGTGGAGGAACTGAGCGGTGCACATCACCGCATCATTCCCGATAGAATCGAAGCCGGAACTTTTATGGTAGCTTCAGCCTTAACCCGAGGAGACTTGATTTTAAAAGAAGTGGAGTCAGCTCATCTGGAAAGCATAATTGATAAACTGACTATATCCGGAGCTAAGGTGGAAAAAATCTCCAGGAATTCATTAAGGGTGATCGGCAGTGAAGAAATAAAACCCCAGGACATAATAACGGCACCCTACCCCGGATTCCCTACAGATATGCAGGCTCAGTTTATGGTGTTAATGACTCAGGCTAACGGGACATCGATCATCACTGAAACAATTTTTGATCGCCGTTTTGCCCATGCCAATGAATTGATCAGGCTGGGAGCCAGCATTGAAATTCAGGGAGACAAAGCTATTATAAAGGGGAAAACTCCTCTTTCCGGAGCCGAGGTGGTAGCCACTGACCTTAGAGCCTCGGCTTCCTTAGTTCTGGCTGGACTCATTGCCACAGGTCAAACCACCATCAACGAGATCGAGCATCTCGACAGAGGCTACGAAAAAATCGAAAAGAAGCTCCAGGCCCTCGGAGTTAAAATTGAGCGGCTTAAAAACAACAATAATGGAGAGAAAAAATGAATGACTGCCTATTCTGTAAAATCATTAAAAGAGAAATCCCGGCTAAAATTGTTTATGAAGACTCTGATATCCTGGCTTTTGATGATATTAAGCCTCAGGCCCCAGTGCATACTCTTATCATCCCCAAAAAACATTTGGCTACGCTAAAAGAAGCCGTCGAAGAGGACGCTCAATTATTAGGGAAGATTTTGCTGAAAGCAAAAATCATTGCTGAGCAAAAAGGTATTGACCAGAGCGGTTTTAGAGTTGTTTTAAACACTGGGCCAGATTCAGGTCAGGAGATTTTCCACTTGCACTTCCATCTACTGGGCGGCCGTCGTTTAGGCTGGCCCCCAGGGTGAATAAATGGGTTTTTGATGGCTGGAAATTAATAAATTTAAGATTTAAACAGGCAGACTGCTAAATGGCTTATCTTATTGACGGTAACAATCTAATGGGTCAGGTTGATTCCTATTTTAAATTTGACCCGTCCAGTCGTCATCAGCTTATCGCCCGGCTTCTCCTTTTTCAGAAAGCTACCAAAACCAGAGTGTTCTTAATTTTTGATGGTAAACCTCCAGGGGATGTTCATTATTTAAAGCTAAATCCAAAATTTATTGTACTTTTCCCTGAATTAGGGCAGTCAGCTGATGAGCTAATAGAGGAAATGTTAAACCAGAAAAAAGACCGTCGCTACTTTAAAGTTATCAGCTCCGACCGGGAAGTAAGAGAAATAGCCAGAGCTAAGGGAGCCAGTTCCATTTCTTGCCAGGAATTCTGGAAGGAGTTAAAACAGATTTTGAGAAATACCCGCAAAGAACTGGAGCTAATAAAAAATAATGAAGATTCATCTCCCTTAGAAATTTCCCTTTGGGACGAACTTTTTTCCAGAAAATGAGCCTGAAAATGAAAAATTTTTCCATAATCGGAGCCGGTAAAGTAGGATTAAACCTGGGTTATGCTCTTGCCCGCCGGGGATTCAGCTTGAAAAAAATCTCTGATTGCCTGCCTGAAAGAGCCCGGAAAGCGAGATTAATTATAGGCCAGGGCCAGGCCACCAGCAACAATCGGATCGCTGCCGCCGCTGCGGAAATTATCTTTATTTGCGTCCCTGACGATCAGGTCCCCAGAATCGTAAAAGAAATTTCGGTGAATGACTTCCAGGGAAAATTTGTTTATCATACCAGCGGTGTACTTTCTTCCAAGGTACTCCTGCCTCTGTCCAAAAAAGGTGGGCGAGTGGCCTCTTTTCATCCCATTCAGACTTTCGCTTTAAAAGAACCGGACCCGAAAATTTTTAAAGGAATATTTTTTGGGTTGGAAGGTGAACCAGAAGCTTTGAAGCTTGGACTTTATCTGGTAAGAGAACTTTCGGGGCAGGCTCTTATAATTTCGCCTGAAAATAAACCTATCTATCATTTAGCCTGCTCGCTTTCCTCCAATTTCCTCGTAGTTCTGCTGAACGAAGTCAAAAATTTGCTGGAAAGTCTTGGGCTAAATGAAGAATTGGCGTTGGAAGTTGTAACCCCTTTAATTAATAAGACTTTACATAATGTAAAAAAACTTGGCATTGAATCAAGCCTGACCGGGCCTATTATAAGGGGAGATAAGAAAACCGTTCAAAAACATCTGGCCATCGCCCGGAATCGTCCTGCGCTTGATAGAATCTACCGAGCTATGGCTTTAGAAGCTCTATCGATAGCCAGAAAAAGAGAACTGCCGCCAGATAAAATTAAAGCATTGAAGCAGTTGCTGGTACGTAAATAACTTCTTCTTCTAAAATTATCCCGCTATTCTGCCTGACTTTTTCTTTGAGTTCGGCCGCCAGAATCAAAACATCCCTGGCTGTCGCTCCTCCCAGGTTAATTATAAAATTGCAATGACCCGGGAAAACTGCAGCTGATCCAACTTTCATCTCTCGAGCTCCAGCTTTTTCCAGAAGCATACCGGCGGCTATTTTTTTCCCATCAGGTAAGATTGGATTCTTGAAGTAACTTCCCGCGCAAGGAGTACCAAGTGGAGGGTGTTTGCTGGCTCGCTTTTCGAGATAGTCTTTAATTTTATTTTCTATCTTTGCTTTCAAATCTGGCCTAACTTTCAACTTAGCCTTCAGGATAATTTTATGGTCTTTTTTAAGATCAGAATACCGATATTCAAAATGAATTTGATGCCCCTTCAAAGGCCTTTCTTCTCCTTTTTCTCCAAGAACAACCACTTCTTCTACCTGATCACCGATAGCCTGACCAAAAGCTCCAGCATTACCAAAGATGGCCCCGCCTACCGTTCCGGGAATTCCAGCCAAAAATTCAAGTCCAGAAAGGCCGGCAGAAAGAGATAAACTGATTAAATCCACCAACTTAGTCCCGGAATGGACTTCTAACCATTGAGAATCTTCGGACAGACTCAGCCCAGAAGCCAAATTCCTAATTATCAGCCCCTTATAACCTTCATCGGCGAAAAGAAGGTTGTATCCACCTCCAATTATATAAAAGGGAAGACGATACTTTTTGCAAATTTCCACAGCTTTTATTAACTGGGAAAGCTCATTAGCCTCAAAAAAGTATTCGGCCGGGCCGCCAATTTTAAAGCTGGAATAAGCGGCCAGAGATACTCCCGAGCGAAGCTTCAATTTGGCTTCTTCCCAGAATATTTCTTTAAAATCTTGCCAATCAGCCATTTTTTTCTTATTTATTATATGTAATATGAAATTATTAGTCCATTTTCGAGTTGGCACATAATTTGCTGTTAAATAATATCGATAAAAAAATTACAATCGCTCAAAAGATTAATGTATTGACTTTTTCCTTTTTTAAGGGCAAGATATTGAGCAAATAAATTTTAGAGAGGTTAAAGATGAAAAAAACTTACCTGCTGCTTTTGGTTTTAATTTTTACTGCTGGGCTGGCTTTGGCCCAGAATCCTGCGGACGAGGAGTACATCAAAGCCATGACCTCCAATGACCCCTGCCAGAGAGTGCAACTGCTAAAAGAATACATTTCTAAGTATGCTGGAAAAGGAACTCAATACGAAAATTACGCCTATGCCCAGCTTTGTTTGACAGGCTGTCCAAGTAAGTCCCTTCAGGATTCGATTAATTATGGTGAAAAAGCCCTGAACCTTGGGGGACTCGATGATGTAACCAAGTGCCAGGTACTTCTGGTTCTGGGAGGCGCCTATGCCCAACAGGGTCAAAACCTGGATAAGGCCAAGAACTACGCTAATCAGGTCATAGAAATTGGAAAGGCTAATAAAAATAAGGAAGGAGCGAGCCCAGAACAATGGAACAAGTTTATTGGAGCCGGGTATTTTACCCTTGGAAGCATAGCCGAAAAAAGGAAGGATACTGCGGGTGCAGTAGAAGCCTATCTTTCTGCTTATTCTCTTTTAAAAGACCCCAAAATTATGGGCCTAATAAAAAAGATGGGTAAAGAATATTACGACGCTCAAAACTATGCAGAAGCTGAAAAAGTCTTCAGAGCTATTTACAACCTGAATAAAGATCCAGAAATGGCGATCTTCTTAGCTCAACTGTTGCTCAAGTCCAACAAGAATGATGAAGCTCTTTCTCTTTTGAAGGAAGCTTATGGCAAAAAGAAAAATGGAGACGTAGCTTACTCCATTGCGATTATCCTGGCCAAAAAAGCTCAGACTGACCCTTCAGCAGTTAATGAAGCTATCCGCTATTCCCTGGAAGCAGCCTTCCTCTCCCCCAAAAACTCAGAGCAGGCGATGAAGATGGCTCAGGGGCTGTTCTTTACGATGAACAAAGACCTAAAATACAATGAAATCGTTCTGGCTATCCAAAATAAGGTTAAAGAACTGGATGAACTCACTCAGATCTTTAATGAAAGATTTGGTAATAAAAATGAAGAAGACCTTTCCGATAGAGATAAGCAAAAAATGAAAGATATGCTGGCAGAAATAGAAGCTAAGAAAGCTGAGATTGAAAAACTCAAACAGCAGCAAGAGGCAGCAATTGCTAAATTTAACCAGATGGTTGAGGAAACCAAAAAAAGACTGGGGAAATAATCTGAATTTCTGAAATCTATTAAGACCAAATTTATAATTTTTATTTGTTTATAATTTTATTTATTTAGGGTGCTTTTTCCACTAAAATATTAATCTGAAATTTATTTAGGGAGGGGTAGGATGGATAAAAAGCCCACCAAGGAAGAAGCCCGAAAAAGAATTAAAGAACTCAGAGAACAGATTATCTATCACGAAAGAAAATATTATATAGAAAACAACCCGCAAATATCTGATTACGAATTTGACCAGTTAATGGCTGAACTAAAAAGGCTGGAAGAAGCCTATCCAGACTTAATTACTCCCGAATCTCCTACCCAGAGAGTCGGAGAAAAGCCAGTAGAAGGATTCCCCACAATCGAACACCGTTTCCCCATGCTCAGTATCGATAATTGCTATGATGTGGAGGGTTTGCAGGATTTTAATGAAAGAATCCATAAGCTTTTGCCCGGAGAAAAAATAGAGTATGTAGCTGAGCTAAAAATTGATGGCCTGAGTATGTCCATCCTCTATCGACAGGGCCGTTACCTGCAAGCCGTCACTCGAGGGGATGGTTTCCGGGGAGATGAAGTTACTGCTCAGGTTAAAACCATTCATAGCCTTCCGCTGACTATTCCCATAGATGATGAAGTGGAGGTGCGGGGGGAGGTTTATCTGCCTTATGAATCATTCAAAAAAATAAATGAGGAGAGAGAAAAAAAAGGTGAAACTCTATTTGCTAACCCCCGGAATGCTGCGGCCGGCTCTATCCGTCTTCTTGACCCCAAAGAAGTGGCTCGAAGAAATCTTGATACCTTTCTTTATTACATTTTTATAAACGGAAAGGAAATGCCTTCGCAGTGGGAAAATCTGATGGAACTAAAAAAGTTGGGATTTAAAATTAACCCCAATTCCCGGCTCTGTCAGAATATAGAAGAAGTAATCAATTATTATAAAGAATGGACGGAAAAAAGAGACACCCTGGATTATGATGTAGACGGAGTGGTAGTAAAAGTAAATTCCACCAGGCAGAGAGAAATGCTTGGTAATACAGCAAAATCACCGCGCTGGGCCATTGCTTTTAAATTTCCTGCCAGACAGGCAACCACCAAAATTAAGGACATAATAATTCAGGTGGGAAGAACAGGGGCTCTAACTCCGGTGGCTATTCTTGAACCGGTATCAATAGGTGGGGCGACTATAAGCCGTTGCACCCTGCACAACGAGGACGAAATCAAAAGGAAAGATATAAGAATTGGGGATTATGTACTTTTGGAAAGAAGTGGAGACGTTATTCCCCATATCATTTCGGTAATGAAAGAAAGACGGAGTGGCAAAGAAAAACCTTTTGTCTGGCCTAAGACCTGTCCGGTCTGTCATTCGGCCATTTACAGGGAAGAAGGAGAAGCCGTCTCTCGCTGTATTAATCCCTCCTGTCCGGCTCGAATCAGGGAATCAATCATTCACTTCGCCTCAAGGCGGGCAATGAATATTGAGGGGCTGGGCGAGGCTCTGGTTGATCAATTATTGGCCACAGGGCTGGTTAAACAAATTCCCGACCTTTATAATTTACGTTATGAGGATTTGATTAAGCTGGAAAGAATGGGGCCTAAAAGCGCCCAAAACCTCCTGAGTCAGCTTGAAGAATCAAAATCAAGGGAACTGTGGCGGTTACTTTTTGCTCTGGGAATAAGGCATGTCGGTGAAAAACTGGCACAAGCTCTGGCCAGAAAATTCCCAGATTTGGAAAAATTATCCAGACTCAGCGAAGAAGAGTTGATGACTCTGGAAGATGTGGGTCCCAAAGTGGCCAAAAGTATTGTCTTTTTCTTTTCCCAACCTGAGAATCAGGAGCTACTAAAAAAGTTAAAGGCAGCTGGGTTAAAATTTAAAGAAAAAGCCGAAAAAACCGGCCCCAGACCCCTGGAGGGGTTGACCTTTGTTTTAACCGGAACCCTTTCCTCAATGACAAGAGACGAGGCCAAGGAAAAAATTGAAAATCTTGGCGGTAATGTTTCTTCTTCCGTCAGCAAAAAAACTGATTATCTGGTTGTTGGCCAGGAACCGGGCTCCAAATTAGATAAAGCCCGTGAACTTGGGGTTAAAACTTTGGATGAGAAAGAATTTTTGAAGATCCTCGGGGAGACCTGATTTATTTCTTCTTTTTAAAAAGCTGCTGGAAATCAAGATTCAAAAGAGACTTGAGCCCTGTTTTCTTCTCACCTTTTTCCAGTTCAGAGAGAGCGGCCCTGGCCTGCTGATGAGAAGGATCAATCTCCAGGGCTTTCATAATTTGTTTTTTAGCCTTGAACTTCAAGCCCTCGCTAAGATAAAGCAGCCCTAATCCCAGATAACTTTCAGGGTTCCATGGTTCCATTTCCGTTGCTTTTAAAAAATCTTCCTCGGCCTTTTTCTTGTAGGCTGGCAACTTGGACTCGGCCATTGCCAGAAGCAGATAATAATCTGCTTTATTCCGACGCAAGCGAATCGCTTCTTCCAAAAAAATGACTGCCTCTTCATACATTCCCTGATTGAATAAAGTCCGGCCCTGGCGGTACTTAATCTCAGCCTTCTTAATCAGATCCTCAGCTGATTCCTGGGCGGGTGCAGAAAGCTTCAAATCATATTCTTTTCTTTTGGCTGGATCAATCAAAGTCCTGTAGGCAGTGGTAATAGAATTAAAGACCTCATTAATTAAAGAAATATCAGCTAATCCCTGATTAAAACGATCAGGATGATACTTACGAGCTAAATTAAAATAAGCCTTCCTTATCTCATCTTCAGTAGCTACCCTTGACACTCCGAGCTGTTCATAATAATTTCTATTTTTTAAATTGGATTTTATCTCCCGGAGTTCTTCCAGGCGAGCTTCCAGCTCATCCATTTCCAGGTCTTTTTTCTTATTTTTATTCAGATCATCTCGACGATAACTTGAATCAGCAGCAGCTACCTCAATCATGTCCAAACAATAAAAGAGATACAGGCAACGATAAAAATTTTCATTAGAAAAACGAGCCGGGATAGAGAACCGGTCAACCACTTGAGTAGTTGAAAAGCGATCAAGCAGAGCTTTTTCCTCTTCAGTCAGTAGATAAGCATATCTGATATTCTTTAGAGAAACCTTTTTCCCAATAAAAAACTTCTGGATGGCCGAATCATATTTCATTCTTCTTATGCCGTAATCAATAATAAAAGGAACGTCTACGGCCGGGAATTCTTCTTCTCCCGCATCTATTTCTGCTTTCTCCTGAAAAGCTATTTCCCCATCAAAATAACCAAAAGTATTAAGCAATGACTCTCTGATCTGAAAAGACAGAGCTTCCCTCAAGTCAGTCTCTTTGATCACCCCGCTCTTCTTGAGTGATTCCCCTATTGGCTGATTAACTGAGATAAAATCATCAATGGAAGAAAAGGTTTCCTCTTGAATTTTCTGCAGTTTGAAAAGAATTTCTCCTAATCTCTCAGCCTTAACATTGGTTTTAATTCGCAGCGGTTTGCCCCTGGAGAAAAAAAAGTATTTTTCGATTTCTTTTCTTTTAAAAGACAAACGGCCACTTTTTGAATTGAAAAAAATATCCTTCAGAAAAACTGCTATATGATTCAAAGCGCTCACTAACTTGCCCTTTTTATTAATTTATAAAATATCTTCTAAATTTTCAACCCTAATAGTAAAATTCCCAATATAGACAAGATTAATTGCTTTGTGTTAATTTTATCATATGAAAATAGCTCTGGCCCAAATCTCACCTGTCCTGGGAAATGTAAATAAAAACCTCTATAATCATTTAGAATTAATTGAAAAAGCCTCTGGAGAAAAAGCCGATTTGATTATTTTCCCCGAGCTCAGTCTGACCGGCTATACCTTAAAAGATTTAGTGAGCGAAGTGGCCTTAAACCCTTTTGACTCGCCTGTTTTTTCCCAGCTTCTTTCTGCTTCCCAAAAGGTTGATGTGTCTTTAGGATTTGTGGAAGAAAAAAAAGACGATCCGGGAATTTTTTATAATTCGGCAGTTTATCTCTCACAGGGTAAAATAACTCATATTCACCGAAAAGTCTTCCTGCCAACTTCTGGAATGTTTGAAGAAGGTCGCTTCTTTAGACCGGGGAGGGAATTCAGCTCATTTAAGACTCGTTTTGCTCCCGCCGGTTTATTGATTTGCCGGGATTTTCTCCATTACGGGTCAAGTTATTGCCTGATGGCCGATGGAGCTCAATTGATAATTACAATTTCAGCCGCCCCCGGTCGGGGAGTAACTGACCTGGGGATTCAGGGTTTTGAGACCAGCCGAATGTGGGAATTGATGGGGGAAGCCATCTCTTTCTTTTCTGGTGCTTTCGTAATTTATTGCAACCGGTCCGGTTTAGAAGACGGTGCTACCTTCGGTGGTGGCTCATTCATATATTCTCCTTTTGGCAAATTGATAACCAAATTGCCTTACACTGAGGAAGCCTTTTTTGTCCAGGAAATCGATCTGGAGGAAATAAGAAAAGCCAGAAAAAGCTGGCCATTTAAAAGAGATGACCGGCCCGAAGTCATCTGGCATTCTCTTGAAAGGATAATTCGAAAGACTGAAGATGAAAATTAATTGCCGCCTGGTAACTCGAATTTTAACCAATTTCATTCGAGAAGAAAGTAAGAAAGCTGGTTTTGAGCGAGTCATCCTGGGACTCTCCGGCGGACTTGATTCCACTGTTTGCGCCCACCTGGCTGTTCAGGCTATGGGAGCAGAAAAGGTGCTGGCCCTGATTATGCCCTATAAAAACATTGATGCGGAAGGCATCCAACTGGCCGAAAAAGTCTCGAAAATTTTGAAAATTACCTATAAAAAGATTGATATTTCTCCTCAAATTGACGCTTATTATTCGGCCTTCCCCACTGATAGCCAGCTCTTGAAGGGAAATAAAATGGCAAGGGAAAGGATGTCCATTCTTTATGATTTTTCGGCCAGGGAAAAAGCATTAATTTTGGGAACAAGCAATAAAACCGAATTGCTGATTGGCTATGGGACCATTCACGGCGATATGGCCTGTGGGATAAACCCTATCGGAGATCTGTATAAAACTCAGTTAAGGGAATTAGGCCGTTATTTAAAGATTCCAGAAGAAATTTTAACAAAAAAACCAACGGCAGGACTCTGGGCAGGACAGACTGACGAGGAGGAAATAGGTTTGAAATATGAAGAACTTGATCTTATACTCTATCATCTGGTAGATTTACGCCAATCTCCAGATGAGTTAATAAAAGCCGGATTCGAAGAAGTAAAAGTAAAAAAGACAGTCGAACTTATAAAAAAGTCCGAATTCAAGAGAAAAATGCCGCCAATTGCTAAGCTTTCTAACCGAACAATTGGACATGATTTTTTATATCCCTATGATTGGGATAGATAAATGTTTCCCAAACATATAAAAAATAAAGAAAACTCATGAGCAAAAAAGGCCGGCTTTATGTGGTAGCAACGCCTATTGGTAATCTTGAGGATATAACCCTAAGAGCCCTGCGTATTTTGAAAGAAGTTGAGGCAATAGCCTGTGAAGACACCCGCCAGACTATCAAACTGCTTAACGCTTACGGAATAAAAAAAAAGCTAATTTCCTATTTCCACCCCAGGGAGAATCAGAAAATACCAGAGATTATTTCTTTATTAGCTGAAGGAAAGGATATTGCTCTGGTTTCAGACGCCGGAACGCCAGGGATCTCCGATCCAGGATTTCCCTTAATCCGAGAAGCCATCAAGGAAGATATTCAAATAATCCCCATTCCCGGGCCGAGTGCCATGACTACAGCGCTTTCAGCGGCTGGGCTCCCAACCCATATTGTCACTTTTGCCGGCTTTCCCCCTGCTAAAAAGGGAACTTTAAGAAATTTTTTATCCCGCTTTTCTAAAGAGGAAGGCACCCTGGTATTTTTCCTTCCCATGAGAAAAATAAAGAATTTTATTGAAGTAGCCAAAGAAGTTTTTGGCCCAAGAGAGGTCGTCCTGGCCAGAGAGCTCACCAAAATACATGAGGAATTTATTAGAGGGAATCTGGAAAACCTTTTAAATCAGCTTACAGAGGAAAAAATCAGGGGGGAAGCTACAATATTGATTAAAGGAAAATAATTTTTTTAAAAAATACTTGACAATAATATACTCACATATTATATTAATAATAGACTAAAAAATTTCATTAAGGAGGTGATACTATGGCTATTACCAAATGGGATCCTTTCCGGGACTTAATGGTTTTGAAAGACAGAATGAATCGGTTGTTTGAGGACTTAGTATCTTCTCCTCGGTTTGAAGAGTCCGAGCTTATTCAGAGTACCTGGTCTCCTGCAGTAGATATTTATGAGACTGAAAATGAGCTGGTTCTTACTGCTGAACTTCCAGGAGTGGAAGAAAAAGACGTAGAAATTAAGATAGAAGACAATACCCTGACCCTCAAAGGTGAAAGAAAGTTCGAAAAGGAGACCAAAGAAGAGAATTATCATCGGATAGAACGGGCTTATGGTTCCTTCTTCCGTTCCTTCAGCCTGCCGAATTATATAGACCAGGAGAAGATCAGTGCTGAATATGAAAACGGGCTGTTAAGAATCCATATGCCCAAGAAATCTGAAGTCAAACCGAGGAAAGTTAAAATTGTTAAACCTCAGACAACCGAAAAAACGGCGGAAAAGTCTTCTAAATAACCGGTCAACTTCTTTAAATCAATAAGCCCCTGCTTCAAGGCAGGGGCTTATTTTTTAGGCTCTGGCTATGGTCAGGGCTCTCACCTCTCGGGCTCCACTTTGACTCAGAACCCGGGCACATTCTCTTATTGTAGAACCGGTGGTGAAAACATCATCAATTAACAAAAAAGCTTTCCCTTTAACTTTATCAGGCTGTTTTACGGCAAAAGCTCCTTGGAGATTCTTTTCTCTTTCTGAAGCTTCGAGAGAAACCTGAGCGGGGGTGTTTTTTATCTTTACCAATATTTTTTTTGACCAGGGCAACCCGCTCAATCGAGATAGCTCCTCTGCCAGGAGTTCAGCTTGATTAAATCCCCTGGCTTTTTGCTTCTGCCGATGCAAGGGAACCGGGAGAATATAATTAATTCCAGAAAATATGCCCTCTTTCTGGTATTTTTTATAAAGGGCTGCGGCCAGGGGCTGGCTCAAAATTTCAAAGCCCTTGTATTTAAATAAAATAATAAGGTCTTTCAAATTACCCGAATAAAGCCCGAGAGAGCGATGATAGCTAAAAATAGGTGGATTGTGCTCGCACTCAAGACAAATGGATTTTTGCCCGGATTGGTGATAAAAGAACCGTCCGCATATTTGACAGACCTCGCCCCTGTGGACTTCCATCCTGGAAAGACAACGGCCACAAACAACCTTCTCTCCTGGATTTTCCAGTAATTCAGAACATAGCTGGCAGCGAGAGGGAAAAATGATTAATTTCACCGGCCAGAAAAGCCGGGTAAATAAATTTATTAAGGTCACTTCCCTTTTGATTCGCCCTCTTTTTTCTCCTGGCAAGATATACAATAGGGTGTCCAGGGTACTATTTGCAATCTTTTTTTGCCAATTTCCTTATGGCAGATTTGACACAGGCCAAATTCATCTCTATCCAGTCGTTGCAAGGCCTGGTCAATCATGGCTAACAGCTGGCGCTCGCTGTCGGTCAAGCCCAGCAAAAACTCTTTGGTATAAGATGTTTCAGCCTTATCTACAACGTCCAGTGCAGTATCTGTTTCTATTTCCTTGCTTTCGTTGTAGAACTGACTCAGCTTGTTGATAATGCTTTTCTTCTTATCCAACAAGAGCTTGCGGTATTCATCTTTCTCTTTTTTGGAGAGTTTAAGTTTATCAGGCATTTAACCCCCTATCATTTAGGATATGCGTAGCCTTTGATTAAATTTAAAGTTCGATATATTTGCTCCAGAAGAATGACCCGTGTAAGCTCATGAGAAAAAGTTAGCCGGGAAAGAGAAAGCTTTAAATCAGCTTTTTCCATTATCCTGGGAGCTAAGCCAAGAAAGCCCCCGACCAAAAAAACTAACTTTTTACCTGAGTTCAAGGCTTGTTGTTCGATCAATCGGGCCAGTTCTTCAGAAGTCATTTCTCGTCCTTTATCTGAAAGGCAGATAATATAGCTGCCCTTAAGATGTTTTTCAAGCCCCTTAGCCTCTTTTTCCATAATTTTTTCCGCCCATTTTTCTTTAATACCCTTGGCTTCAGCCGTTTCTATTATCTTTATCCGCCCAAACGGCTCCAATTTCTCCAGCCATTCTTCCTGAAGGATTCGAAGCTGCCGGTTCCGCGTCTGTCCTGGCCACAAAAAAATTATTTCCAACATAAACGGGTTTTAAATAAATAATTATTTATTGGAAAAAAGTCAAGAAAAAAATTTAAATATTCAATAATCAACCCGGGGAGCATCTCCCCAGAGTTTTTCCAGAGAATAATAATCCCTGGCCTGTTTGGAAAAAATATGGATAACAAAATTTCCATAGTCCAAAAGAATCCATTCGGCTCTCTCCAATCCCTCCACTCCAAAAGGTCTTATATTCTTTTTACGGAGTTCTTCTTCTATATTCTCATAAATAGCTACATTCTGGCGGGAAGAATTTCCGTGCATAATGACAAAATAGTCAGTAAAACTCGTCAACTCTCTCAGGTCTAACACACAGATTTCTTCACCTTTTTTAGCCTGACCGGCTTTGACCGATATCCTGACTTCTTCAGGCAAACTTCTTTTGGTGAACCTTTTCACTTTTTCTTTCACTTTAAAATTTTTGCTCCTTATTTATATAAATTAAATTTATGAATATAATCTTCAACACCCGGAGGGACAAGGCCGCTTATAGATAAGCCGGCTTGAAGACGCTTCCTTATCTCAGAAGAAGAAATAGCTGGAGTCCTGATTTTTAACAGATAAATGCTCTCCTCTTTCAATTCGACCTTCTCCGGTAATTCAGGTCCATAAACCTTAAGCGAATTATTATTTTTAATCCTTTCAATCACCTTTCCCAGCATTTCAAAAGCATAACCCGGGCGGCTGATAACTACAAATGCACACTGCTTCAATAACTCAGTATAATCTTTCCAGGTTTCTATTTCCATAAAAGCATCAGAACCAAGGATAAAAAAGAACTGATCTTCTTTATTGATTTCTTTGAGCTTTTTTAAAGTTAGGATGGAATATGACCGGCCAGGGTTTCGGGCTTCTATTTCCGAAACCAGAATTTTAGGATGGTTCTGACAGGCAATTTCCACCATTTTCAAACGATGTTCAACTGCCACCACTTCCCTTGAATCTTTGTGGGGAGGAATATAAGAAGGAATGAAAAGAATACGGTCAAGCGGAAGATGAGCCAGTACCTCTTCGGCTGCCCTTATATGGCCGTAATGAACAGGGTTAAAAGTCCCACCAAAAAGCCCGATCAAAGCCATGGTTTAATCTTTTTTATTTTGATTTTCAGCCATAATTTCCTTTTCCCTTAGCTTTTCTCTCGTCAACTGCTCAACCAGAAGATTTACCAGCTCCTTTAAGCCCTTGCCGGTAAGGGCAGAAATAGCCAAAAATGGCTTCCTTTCTTTCCTGGCCAGCTTTCTTAAAGCATCTAAATTGTCGCTGTTTTCCCCCACAAGATCAATCTTATTGGCAACAATTAGCTGGGGTCGCTCGAGCAGCTCTGGTTTAAAAGCTTTAAGCTCATTCTGAATTACCCGATAATCATCCACCGGGTCTCTTCCAGAATAGGGTGATACATCAATCAGGTGAACCAGAATTTTAGTCCTTTCTATATGTCTTAAAAATTGAATTCCCAGTCCATGACCCTGGTGAGCGCCCTCAATCAAACCTGGGATATCAGCTACCACAAAGCTTCTCTCTTCATCTACATCCACTACCCCGAGATTTGGTACTAGGGTAGTAAAAGGATAATCGGCGATAAGCGGCTTAGCGGCTGAAATTCTGGATATGAGGGTTGATTTACCCACATTTGGAAAGCCTACCAACCCAACATCAGCAATCAGCTTTAGCTCCAGGATTAATTCTTTCTCCTCTCCGGGCTTTCCCTTTTCAAATTCTCGGGGGGTTTGATGAGTCGAAGTAGCAAAAGAAGCATTTCCTCTGCCTCCCCGGCCTCCTCTGGCCGCTAAAAAAACATCCCCCGGCTTTAGAAAATCATAGAGAAGCACGCCTGAAATTGCATCCTTAACCACTGTGCCTACCGGGACCTTTAGGTAAAGGTCTTTACCTCTTTTCCCTTGCTTGTTTGAACCCTGGCCATTAGCTCCTTTTTTGGCTTTATTTATAGGATGAAAACGGAAATAAGCCAGCGTATTCAAATTCGGGTCGCTTATTAAATAAATGTTCCCCCCATCTCCTCCACGCCCTCCATCAGGTCCTCCTTTTGGCACGCGGTATTCCCTTCGGAAGCTGACACAGCCGTCCCCGCCTTTACCGGCAATAAGGGTAACCTTTACCTGATCAACAAACAATTGACCACCTATTTGTAAAGAAGATAGAAGTAGCTATAGGAATAAAAGCTATTAGAAATGTCTTATATCCAAGGGGGTTAAAACCCATTTTATGAAGCAGTCTCAGTTTTTTCCTCTACCGGAATTACTGAGACAAATTTCCCCATTCTCCCTTTATTTTCAAACTTTACAATTCCCCTGACCAGAGCAAAAAGCGTATCGTCTCCGCCTCGTCCTACGTTTAGTCCTGGCTTAAATGGAGTCCCCCTCTGTCTGACGAGAATAGAACCGGCATTAACCACCTGACCGCCAAATCTTTTCACTCCCAGACTTTTGGGATTGGAATCCCGGCCATTAACACCTGATCTCTTATGAGCCACAGTCATTCCTCCTTACCAGAGTCTTCAGTTCTTGATGCTTCTTCTTTCTTTGCGACCCTGGTTCTGGCACTTTTTTTCACGGTCGCTTTCCCTTCGGATTCAGCTGCTTCTGTTTTTCTGGTTTTCTTTGAAGCTACTTTTACGGCAGTTTTCTCCGCCTCGACCTTTCCGCCATCAGAATAGATACCAGCAATTTTAACCTTGGTCAAAAGCTGCCGATGTCCTTTTGTTCTCCGGTAGCCTTTCCTTCTTTTTTTCTTAAAAACTATGACTTTCTCATTTTTATAAGCTTCCAGGACTTCTGCTTTGACCACGGCTTTTTCCAGATATGGAGCACCAACCTGAATGTTGTCACCATCTTCCAGCAGAAGAACCTGGTCAAAGTTTATTGTCTGACCCTGTTCAGCTTCGAGTTTTTCGATAGAAAGGATGTCTCCTTCCTTCACTCGATACTGCTTGCCACCAGTTTTTATAACAGCAAACATTTCTTATCACCTTTCTTGGGGATAAAAATCGGATTTTAAATTTAACATATATGGCAATTTATGTCAACCAGCCTGAAATGGCCCCCGGCACCGTTTAAACTCAAAAGAAATTTTTTTATAAATACCTGATAAGTGCTCCCCAGCTCTTGTCCACTTCAAAATTCTCTTTCAAGAAAAAGAAGGGTATAAGATAATGAGTCATAACCATTTTTACTCCTGAAGACCTCATCCGGCTCAAAAAGTCTCGCAGCATAGCCCGGCCCAACCCACTGTTTTTATAATTTTCGCTGACCACGATCCCTTCCATAAACACTACCTGAGTGGAAATAGGCCGGAAACAGAGACCGCCAACCAGCACATTTTCACCGGCCATTAATACCAGATGCTGGTTTTCCTGGGATATGACTCTTGGATAATTCTCCTTAAGAAACAACCGGTAAAGCTGGCCTATTTCCGCCGGGTCATAGCTCTGGCGAAAAATATACTCCTGGCCATTCTTATCCTTAACTACTGAAGTAACGACCAGCTTTTCCTGACCGGGTTCACCCGTTCGAAGCAGGCTGAGTTCCTTTTGCTGCCTGGCATAAGGGAAGACCATCCGGCTGAAAACCTGGCGGTCAAAATCATCATCCAGGCAGGCTTGAATAGCTGATAGCTCCAAAAATTGATGCGCGAGCTTGTCCGGCCTCTCTTTCATCCGGGCCAGTAATTTCTCAAAGGCCTGAACTACTTCCGCAGGAAAAGAAGCAAAATAGGTATGCCGATAAAAATAAAACCTAATCCAGACCGGCTTTTTATCCAGGTGATATTCATCTATCAATTCCAGAATCTGCTTTTCCCGTTCCTCCGGAGAAAGGCTCGGTTGAGCCATTTCCCATTCTTTGTATCTCCTGATAGCTGCAAGCACCGAAACCGGGAGAACTGGATTTTTCCGCACCTCACTAAGATAACTCCCCAACTGTAATTTTAAAGAGCCAAACCCCTTAAATTCTTCATCTTCCGCTTCCAGTTCTTCCTTCAATGATTCTAAGAATTCAAAGGCTTCTTTCTCTTCCCAGACTTCAAAAGCCGCATCAAAAAGCCAGCCCAGGTCCAGGATTTTCTTGGTCCAGGGATAAGCTTCAATCATTTTGAGGTAAAAATTTTCTGTTATCAACTTCAGCAGATTAGCTTTGCCTCTGTAGGGCTTTAGATGCCCCAGGTTAGTAATGACGGCCTTATTTCCCTCCACGGCCACATTCTCAGGCAACGCTTCTCCTGGGATAAGGCGAAAATCTGAAGCCAGTACCGCCTGATAAATTTCTGCTATAGCCTTGATGTACATTATTCTCCACTCTTGAATGATAGCCGATGGCTGTGGTCCCTGGTTGCGACTGGCAAAATCTCTGATTCTTTCCTCTACTGTTAGCCGGCTGTAATATTTATAGCTAAAAGCCCCCAGTTCTGCCCTCCAGCTGGCCAGAGGTGGTAGCAGGTCAGGAAATTCATAATGTTCAGACAGAGCCAGGTACCAGAATAATTTTTCCCAGAACATTTCCCCTGGCCGACGGCTTTCCATTTCCACCCGAAAATCAAAATGCTCTCCGTCTCTGGTGTTAACACACACTCTCAAATGCAGCCCCTGGTAGATGGAAGGTACTTTGGAAACCCGGATTTGACCATCGGCCACACTTTCTGGTTTCATCTGTTGCTCACCGTACACATTTCTGATGCTTTCCTGCAGGAAGGTCGGGTCGGTCAGCAATTTTATTACTCTGTTTTTCTCCCGTGTGCTGAACTCCCCGGAAAAATTTAAAGCCGCCAGGAGTCTTTCCGAAAAATTATCAGGCAGTTTTATCTTGGTTTTAAGGCGGAAGACCAGCTGTAGGTTTTTAAGCGCTTTTTCGGCTTCGGCCGCCAGTCCCGGGTCAGATTTGTGCAGCGCCCAGCTGGCCAGTTCAGCGGCTACACTGGGAACAAAAGTCGGATGAACCAGGGCAAAATCCACCAGAAGCTTAAAAATTCTTTTGAATTGATCAACCGTCCTGGCTCCAGCCGGCCAGGGCAAGATTTTCCGGTAGTTGGCCAGCCGCCTTCTCAGAGCTTCAAACCGCCCACCACCCAGGGCCGAAGAAGCTATTTCTTCAATTGATTCTTCATTCAAAAAGCTTTTGCCTGATTCAATAAAAATTTCTAACTGCGGAGTGTAATTGGGGCGGGGTTTATCAAGAATTAACAGCCGGTAAGCCCAGCAACGAATACTCTCATCAGGATGGTCCGCCAGAGCCTCAAGTCTTAATCTAAGAAGGACTGAATGCCGCGGGTTTTCTGATTCTAAAAAAAGTTTTTCCAGCTGTTCTCTGGCCTTCTGAACTTCTTCCCCCAGGCCGAAGTAGATGGTCACCAGCCAGTTATGAATCTTAAGCAAGGTCAGGTCCCCGATACTTTTACGGTGGCCGCCTGGCTTCGGTTCCCACCGCCGGCCCTCAACTGGCAACCTGGCTCTCTGATTAACCCCGGCAAGGGAAGCATCCCAGCCTTCTTTAATCGGTAAAAATTCTACTAAACTCTGGTTGCCGCACCAGAGGTATGGTTGGCGGGCAAAAAGCCCCAGGTCGATTAAATCATCCTTTATTTCGTAGACCAAGTCTCCTATCTGATATCTGCCACTTTTTCTGAGTGGCTTAACTTCCAGCGTCCGGTTATGACTGCGATTGTTAAGATGCCCGTCTTTAAATTCAAAATCGTTTTCCAGAAGACCCAGGTCGCGGAACACCCAGTAGGGTATCCGGAGCTTAAACCCCTGTCCGTTGAATTCAACATAATTTTTCTGATAAAGATTTTCAATCAAAGAAGACCAGTTAGCCACTATGTTTTTGCGGTTAAAACTTCCTTTGGCCGTAAGTTCGCCCTTCTCGGCGCTGAAATCGCGCTCCAGAAGAACAAAATTTATCACTCTCTCATAGGGGGCCAGGTCCTGGTTAACCGTCTCTATGATCCTCTTGTAATACTGGTCCTTTTCCTGGCCAAGTTTCTCTATAAATTCAGAATTGTGCTCATCAGGCACTATGAGCAGAATGTTATAGGGGCGACCGTCTCCCACGAGAAAAACCCTCTTTATCCCGGGAACGCCCTTAAACTTGTCTTCCACTTTCCGCGGGGCAATGGTCTGTCCTTTGTTATTCTTGTAAATATCTTTTATCCGGTCTACTATCTGGTAGTAGCCGTTGGGCAAAACTCTGAAGATATCTCCGGTTTTCAGCCAGTAATCAGAGCCGTCCTGACCGGGAAAGGGGATGAGCTCCCCGGGCCCTTTATCTTCAAGGTAGCGGGCAATGTAGTGCCCACGGGCTAGCAGCTCTCCTTCCGGGCTCAATTTTAATTCCACTCCGGGCAACGGCCAGCCCTGAGTGTCATCAATATATTGGCCGGGCGGGGTCATGGTCAACCCGCCGGTCGCCTCTGTCAGCCCGAAGCCGCTTACCAGGTTTATCCCGTGATTTTCAAAAAAATGGAAAACCCGCGGGTCCAGATAACCGGCGGCCGAAATTCCCCACCTTAGCCTTGAGCCGACGACCGAACGGATGATTTCCTCTTTGTTTCGGCCAGGATTATCCGCAATTTTTTCCAGACATTTTTCATAAACCTGTTGCCAGCGGACCGGAACACTCACCAGACCGGTCGGGTTAACCCGCGGGAAAAGGTTGAACAGCGTTTCCACGGAAGGATTCCCGGAAAAAATATAAGTCCCCCGCCAGAAAATCATGCCCAGAAGTTCAAAATACCGGCCAAAGGTGTGATAAAGAGGCAAAAACGCCAGGAGAACTTCATCCTCTCCAACCTGGGGCAAAGCGGCCGCCCGGGCAAAGCGCTTGGAAATCAGGTGGTATTCAGAAAAAGAAACTCCTTTGGGTTTACCCGTGCTGCCTGAGGTGAACATCACCGTGGCTACTTCAGTCAGAGGACGCCTTCTTCGTCTCTGCAGAATAGCTTCAGTCTGGTGGAGGTCCACTCTTCTGACCAGTTCTCCCAGCAGGGTAGCCCTGGTTTCCGGAAGTTCCGGTGGGAAAATGGTCAGGATTTCAAATTTCCAGCCTGTCTTTTCTTTTAATTTTTCCAAGAGCCTCAGACGCTCAGGTGAATCAGTTATGACCAGGTTAAACTGAAGAAGGTTGAAAATGTACTCCAGGTTTTCCAGGTTAAAATTGGGATTTAAGGGAGAAACCAGGATGTCATAAAACAGACAGGCCAGGTCGCAGCCAGCCGTATCCAGGTGGTTCTCGCTATAGATGGCCACCCTGGGTTGGGCCGGTGCAGTAGTCAGGTAAAAAGCTCCAGCCAGAAGTTTGAGATAGCGGTCAACTTCTTCATAAGTCCATCGTCTGGGTGGATTATCAGCCAGGTCAATAAACAGGGTACTTTCTGGATATTTTTTCACCCTGTCCTGAAAAAGATTTACCAGCTTATAGTCCAGCTTCTGGATGAGGGCAAAACAGCTTTCCGCCCACTTCCAGTTTTCTTCGGGGTAAGAAAGATTCTGGAAAAAAACAGGATAGGAAGTTTCTTTTAGGTAAAGGTGTAATAAATTATTATCAACCTTATCCAGATTTTCGGTTTTTACAAGCTCAAGGGCTGTGGTCAGAATTTCTCTGGCCAGCGTGGGCGCCGGGCGTTCATTGCTTTCTGACCATAAATTTAGTATCTTTTCGAACTGATTGATTATTTCTGACACTTAATCTTCTAATTATCCTGAATCTAAAGACCCCATCACGGGACAAAGTTAGATTTAAATTCTATTACTCCAATTCTAAAAAGTCAAAAACACCTGTTCTTGAGGCCAGGTTTGGCTTTTTCCCCACCCCAACAGAATATCTAGTCAGCAAAAAACTCAACGGCTGAAAAACCAGCCAAAAAGTTGATAAAATTCCACGAGCCTTATCCCTTGACAAAAACCCGTCTTTCTCTTAAGTTAGAGTTAAATAAACTGCGGGCGGTTAGCTCAGAGGCAGAGTGTCGGTCTTACAAACCGGAGGTCACTGGTTCGAACCCAGTACCGCCCACCACTCCTATTTTTTTATTTTAGGCTGGCGGGGAAAAAGGAAAGCGGATAAGATGAAGGATAAAAAGATTCTGATAGTAGAAGACGAGCTTTTAATCTCCAGCTATATCGAGCAGATGGTGCGAAATCTTGGTTATCAGGTCACCGAGATAGTAGACTCCGGGGATCAAGCCATTGAATCAGTTCAGAAAAATCCTTGCGACCTGGTTTTAATGGATATTAGGCTTAAAGGAAATATAAACGGAATTCAGGCTGCTTCCCAAATCTGGAACTTATATTCGATCCCGATTGTTTACCTTACGGCCTACGCCGATGAAGATACTGTGGCTCTGGCTGGCTCAACCGAGCCTTTTGGCTATCTTCTTAAACCTTTTGACGAAAAAGAGTTGCTGGTAGCCATTGAAATAGCTTTTTATAAACACCAGATCGAAAACGAGATTAAACTACAAAGAAGATGGTTTAAAGCTATTCTTTCCAGCATAACTGATGGAGTAATTTCCACCGATCGAGACGGCCGTATCAACTTCATCAATCCCATAGGAGAGAAGCTTTTGGGAACCGACCTGGGCCAGGTTGTAGGCAAAAAATTGGAAGAAGTGTTCCAGGTACAAATCGGTAAAACAGGAAAAAATTTCGGCCTTAACTTGGAAACAATAGGTCCAGCCGATTTTTCTCTCAACCAGGATTTTTATTTAGTGCGAGGAATGGAGAAGATTCCTGTTGAACTTGGCCATTCTTTTGTTAAAGGCGATTTTGATCAGATAGTCGGGTCGGTAGTTGTCTTTCGGGATATAACCCAAAGAAAAATTCAAGAAGAACAGCTTAATTTTATGGCCATACATGACTCTTTGACTGGTTTGCCCAACCGGCTGCTTTTCAATGATCGATTGAAAATGAACCTGGAGCAAGCCAAGAGGAAAAAATTAAAAACCGGCATGATGATGCTTGATCTGGATTTTTTTAAAAGGATAAATGACACCTACGGACACTCCTTCGGAGATCAAGTGTTGATTGAATCCGGCCAGAGGCTAAATCAGCTTATAAGAAAATCAGACACAGTTGCCCGTTTTGGGGGAGATGAGTTTGCAGTTCTTCTGGGGGAGATGCAATCAGCTTTATCCGGAATTCAAGTGGCGGAAAGAATTATTCAAGCCTTTCGCCAGCCTTTTTCCGTGGAAGGACGGGAAGTAGTTTGTACGGTTAGCCTTGGACTGGCCATTTTCCCGGAGGCAGCCGAAGAAACAGAAGAGCTAATAAAAAAAGCAGACATAGCACTTTATAAAGCCAAGGAAGCCGGCCGGAATTGCTTTCAGCTTTTTGAATCTAAAAATGTTCAAAAATAAGATTTCCTCTTTACCATAAAAGTTAAATCGGTTAATATAAAGGAAGCCTGGATGGAGCTTGGAAACAATTGAGTAAAAGTCCGAAATCTAAAGAGGAAGGATTTCTCTTTTATTATCTTGAACCTTCAGCTAATAAAATCTGGCTGTCTCCGGATTTGAGCAAATTACTCGGACTGACCAGGTCTGGAGGCCTCTGGATTGACTATAACCAATGGCTTGAATATATCCATCCTGAAGATCGAGAAAAAGCTAATATAATAAAAAAATCCGGGTCTAAAAGAAAAAATTATTTCTCTTTCTACCGCCTGAAACTACCCTCAAATGAATTTATCCAGGTTCAGGATCGTGGAACAGAAAAATTAGACCTGAAGTTAAAATCCTTCCAAATCTTGGGAATAATCAATTTTAAAAAGGAACCCGGACCAGAAGAAAAACTCCGGCAGGCCCTCTATGAAATTGCCAGACTGAGCGTAGATATTGACAGCCCGACCGAGCTTTTCCGAGCCATGCATGAAATCATAAAAAAGCTTATTCCAGCCGAAAATTTCTACATTGCTTTATACGATAAGGGCACCGGACTTCTTTCTTTCCCTTATTTCGTTGATGAATATGATTCAGCGCCACCACCCAGGCCTTTAAAGCACGGGTTAACTGAATATGTGCTGGCTACCGGAGAACCGCTTTTGGCTACTCCCGAGGTCTTTTCCCGCCTGGAAGCAGAAGGAAAAGTTGAATCTATTGGAGCACCTTCCATAGATTGGTTAGGAATCCCTTTAAAAGTAAAAGATGAAGTTTTCGGAGTTATTGGTCTTCAAACCTACCATCCTGAGATTAGATTAACCGAAGAACATCTACAGATAATGTCCTTTGTGGCCAATCAGGCTTCATTGGTAATTAAAAAAAATCTGGCTGAAGAGGCCCGCAAAGAAACTGAACGTCTATTGACTGATTCTTTTGCTTCCATTCAGGACGGAATTTCGATTCTCGACTTGGAATTAAATATAATCAGGGTAAACCCCATCATGGAAAGATGGTATGCTCATGCTTTGCCCCTAATTGGGAAAAAATGCTACCAGGCATATCATGGTCGAAGTCAGGCCTGCCAGCCTTGCCCCAGTTTGAAAACACTCCAGACTTTAAAGCCAGCCAAAGAAATAGTGCCTCTGACCGGTGCGGGAGGCAAAATTAATGGCTGGCTGGAACTTTTTTCTTTTCCTCTTATCGACCATAAAACAGGCAAATTAAAAGGCATAATTGAATACGTTCGCAATATATCCGAAGAAAAGGATGCCCGGGATAAACTTTTGGCCTCACTCAAGGAAAAAGAAGTGCTGCTTAAAGAGATTCATCATCGGGTTAAAAACAATATGCAGATCATTTCTTCCCTCCTTGGTTTACAATCTCAATATCTTCAGAATGCTGAAGCTCGATTAGCTCTAAAGGAATGCCAGAACCGCATCCATTCCATGGCTCTGGTACACGAAAGATTATACCGGGAGAAAGACTTATCAGCTATCAATATAGAGGAATATATAGATAACCTGGTAGTTCATCTCTTTCAGGTTTTTAACGTCAAGAGTGAAGCAATTTCTTTTCATCTACGGGTCAAATTATCAAGAATTTCTGTTGATCTGGCTATTCCCCTGGGTTTGATAATTACTGAATTGATTACTAACAGTATTCAACATGCTTTTAAACCAGGGCAGCCTGGGCTCATTGAGCTTGAGCTCTATCAAGAAAAAGATAATTTTGTGCTTCAGATTAAAGACAACGGCCGCGGCTTTGAACCTACCAGGGGCCGCTTCGGGCTGGAAATAGTTAGGTTGCTTTCAGAACAGCTTGGTGGCAGATTAATCATTGATAGCTGCCCTGACAGAGGAACGGTAATTACCTTAATCTTCCCAGGAGCCAAAGCCGATTTTCAGGAACAGAAGTGATTATAAATATTGAATAAGCTCATAAAATTTAATTGATTGGATAAATCAAATGGGCAAAGCGAAAATCCTGGTGGTCGAAGATGAAAATCTGGTAGCCAGAGACCTGGTCAATATGGTTAAAACCCTCGGCTACGAGGTCACTGATATAGTTCAGACAGGCGAAGCCGTGTTTCGCAGCCTTAGCCAGAAGCTGCCTGACCTGGCTTTAATGGATATTGTTCTAAAAGGCAACCTGGATGGTATAGCTGTAGCTTCTGTGCTGTGGGAAGAATATTCTATTCCCGTCGTTTATATAACTTCTTTCGCTGATGACTTGACTTTTGAAAGAGCCAAGCTGACCGAACCCTTTGGCTATCTGATCAAACCTTTTGAAGAACGAGAACTTGAATTGACTATTGAGACTGCACTTTATAAAGCTAAGATGCAGCTTCTGCTCAAAGAAAGGGAGCAGTGGGTTTCTACTATCTTGAAAAGCATTGGGGATGGAATAATTGTTATCACCCCAGAAGGTAAAATTTCTTTTATAAATCGTACAGCTCAACGACTCACTGGCTGGGGCGAAAACCAGGCAATTTCCAAACCTCTACAAGAAGTCTTCCAATCAAAAGGAAGCTTCAGTCTAAACCGGTATTCAGAATCTTCAGGGTCTCAGGAAATGATTCTAATATCAAAGAATGGTGAAGAAATTCCGGTAGAACTTAACATCACGCCTCTGCCCAAAATCAAGGGTAAAGAAGCTGGATCGATCATTGTTTTCCGGGATATCACCACCAGAAAAAAAGCTGATCAAGAAATCAAGGAAAGCTGGAATAGACTTTACCGGACCCTGGAAGGAACCATTCAGGCAATTTCTACCACCATTGAGTTGCGCGATCCTTACACTGCCGGCCATCAGCGCCGCGTAGCCAGGCTGGCTGAAGCCATTGCTCGGGAATTAAAATTGCCCACTGGCCAGGTCGAAGGAATAAAATTTGCAGCTGAAATCCATGACATTGGGAAGATTTACGTCCCGGCAGAAATTTTAAGCAAGCCCACTAAACTGACCGAGCTGGAATATACCATCATAAAAACCCATCCTCAGGCTGGATATGACATCCTGAAAAACATAGAATTCCCCTGGCCAATTGCTGATATTGTTTTACAACATCACGAAAGAATTAACGGCTCTGGTTATCCTCAGGCGCTCAAAAATGGTCAAATTTTATTGGAAGCCAGGATCCTGGCCGTGGCTGATGTGGTTGAAGCCATGGCTTCTCATCGTCCCTATCGGCCGTCGTTTGGAATTGACAAGGCTTTAGAGGAGGTTAAAGCCAATAAAGGAATTCTTTACGATGCCGAAGTGGTAGACGCTTGCCTGCGCCTTTTCTCTGAATTCAGGTTTTCTTTTGACTCAGCGGAAAGACCTGACTTAAAAAAAGCATAAAAAAACGCCCCCGACGGGATTCGAACCCGTGTTGCCGCCTTGAAAGGGCGATGTCCTAGGCCGGGCTAGACGACAGGGGCGTAAGTGAGCCGTGCTGGACTCGAACCAGCGACACCCGGCTTAAAAGGCCGGTGCTCTCCCTCTGAGCTAACGGCCCCTTTTATCAGACCGCATGAAAAGTTATTTATAGCGGAAAAATAAAAAATGTCAATAAGATTACTTTAAAATTAAATAAATCTGAATTTAATTAGCTCACCGGTTCAAACCTAACGATAATCCAGCGTCCGTTATATGGCTTGCCAGCTTCATCTTTAAGCATATACCTCTTGAAAATAACATTATATTTCTTTACTGCTCCTGCTTTGGTTTTAACACTGATTACCACATTTTTGGAATGTACTTCTCCCTGCATATCTCTAACAGTCGGAAGATTCTTAACTCCCAATGAAAACAGCGTAATTTCTTCTTCCTTGGCTGCAGCTTCTTTGGCCTCACTATAGAGTCTCTGAAGTTCTTTATGAGCATTGTATTCAGAATCATATTTGGCTTGAAGATCGGCTACTTTCTTCTTTAAGGCCGCCCGGGCGCCAGCTGTTCTGGCATTATCCAGCTCATCCTGAGCTGCATCCAAGGCATCCTTGGCTTCAACTACCGGGCCAACGTGGTCGTCCATTTTCTTCTTGGCTTCTGCTTCTTTTTTGTTCAATTCTGGAAGAATAGCCGGCTCAACTTTCTCCGGGCTGGTACTAACCACTTGATAATTAATAGCCTCAATAGCCAGAGGCTCAACGGCCATTGCAGCCATAGTCTGATTATCGTTCATGGCTACTGCGTTGAAATATTTATTTAACAAGGTAGTTTCAGGAGCCGAAGTACAAGCTGCATAAGCCAGAATCGCCACAACAATTAGACCTAATAACCAAAGGCTTTTATTTCTCATTCTTCCTCCTTCCTAAAGAATTAATTTCACTACTATTATTTTTTAAATTTAAATTTTTTTCAAGTAAAAAAGCAAATTTAAATAATTCCGATTCAGAAAAAGCTTTTCCCAGTAATTGTATTCCCAGGGGCAAGCCTTCGGAAGTAAAACCCGAAGGAATAGAAATTCCCGGAATTCCAGCCAGATTAGCAGTTACAGTGAAGTAATCCTGAAGATACATAGAAAGTGGGTCCTGCTTCTCACCAAACCTAAAAGCTGGTTCAGGGGTAGTCGGAGTAAGGATAAAATCAATTTTCTTAAAAGAAGCCTCAAATTCCTTGTTGATGGCCTGACGGGCTTTAGCGGCCTTAGCATAATAAGCTTCGTAGTATCCAGAACTCAAAGTAAAAGTTCCGAGGAGAATTCTTCTTTTTACTTCGCTTCCAAAACCCTGCGTTCGAGTCTTCAGATACATTTCAGAAAGCTCTCGGCTTTCTGCCCTGAAACCATAACGGACCCCATCATATCGGGCTAAATTGGAGCTGGCCTCAGCTGGAGCAATCACATAATAGCAGGGCAAGGCATAATCCCAGGAAGGAAAATCCATCTTTATCCATTTTATTCCCAGACTATCTAATAATTTTATAATGTTCTGATAATTGCTAATAATTTCGGGATTTACTCCCTTTAAAGATTCCTCATTCAGGATACCAACTTTTATTTCTGAAGAAAAATCCTTTAATCCCGCCAGATAAGGGGCCACAGGGGCCGGAGATGAAGTAGAATCTTTGGGGTCAAAACCGGAAATTATTTCTGCCAAAAGAGCACCATCTTCAACCGACCGGGTAATAGGGCCTATCTGGTCGAGAGACGAGGCAAAAGCTATCAGCCCATATCTTGAAACGCGCCCATAAGTAGGTTTCAAGCCAACGACTCCGCAGAAAGCTGCTGGCTGACGCACTGAACCACCGGTATCTGAACCGAGAGCAGCCGCAGCTTCCATAGCCGCCACCGCCGCCGCTGATCCCCCGCTTGACCCTCCGGGCACTCTTTCTATATCCCAGGGATTTCTTGTCGGGAAAAAAGCCGAATTTTCAGTAGAAGACCCCATAGCAAATTCATCCAGGTTGGTTTTGCCGATTATAATAGCATCTTCGGCTTCCAATCTCTCTATCACTGTAGCACTATAGGGTGGAATAAAATTTTCCAGTATCTTAGAACCACAGGTAGTTCTTATTCCCTTTGTCACAATATTATCTTTTATTGCTATTACTGCCCCGGCCAATCGACCCTTTTCCTTTTTGACCTCAATTTCTCTGGCTCTGGATAGAGCCTGATCAAAAGTACAAGTCAAATAGGCTTTTATTTTTTGATCCTTTTCTTCAATCCTGGAAATATAATCCTCGACAATTTCTGTAATCCGGACCTCTCCCTTTTTAACCAGCTCAATCGCCTCTACCAATCCGGCTTCAAAAAGCTTTTTACCCATCTAAATTTATTTCCCTTGAAGAACTTTTGGGACTTTAATAAAGCCGCCTTCTTTTTCCGGAGCCATAGCTAGCACTTCTTCCTGAGGAAGGGATTTTTTAATTTCGTCTTCATCCAGCCTTAAAGAAAAATCAATAGGTGTATATTTTTCTTCTGTACTTGTTTTCAGGCTGGCCAATTGCCCTACCCAGCTGATTATTTTTTCCATCTGGTCGGGAAGAATTTTTTTCTCTTCTTCGGTCAACTCTAAGTTAGCCAGACGGCTGATTTGTTCAAGATCAATTTTCATGTTAAGCATTATAGAAAATAACTCGAAATTTAACAAGCTAAGGCTTTGTAAAAAGTCGTAATTATGGTATAAATAATTCTAATTTTATGCAGGGGTTTATTATGGAGATTATAAAGAAAATACTGCAAAAATACGAAAAAAATAGAACTAAACTGATCGATATTCTGAAGGAAATTCAGGTCAGTCAGGGAATTATTTCGGACAAAGCCATTGAATTGATCTCCAGGGAACTTAAAATTTCCAGAGCTGAAGTTGAAGGCGTCATCAGTTTCTATCATTTTCTCTCTGATAAGCCCCTGGGAAAATACGTTGTTTATCTCAACAATTCCATAACCTCAGAAATGGCTGGACGGGCAAAAGTTGCTCGGGCTCTGGAAAAAGAAGCTGGCTGTGCTTTTGGCCAGACTTCCCCTGATGGCCTGCTCACTTTATTCGAAACTTCCTGCATCGGGATGAATGACCAGGAACCGGCAGCAATTATTAATGGAGTAGTTTTCACCTGCTTGAATGAAGAAAAAGTTAAAAAAATCGTAACCTGGATGAAGCAGGGAAAGCCCGTTCAGGAAATGGTGGAAGAATTTGGTGATGGCGCCAACGGGCATGAGCTGGTGCGGGCCATGGTTAAGAATAACCTCAGAAAGCCCGGCCCGGTTGTTTTCGGTGATTTCACCCCCGGCCAGGCCATCAGGAAAGCGCTGGAAATGACGCCCGAAGCAGTCATTGAAGAAGTAAAAAAAGCCAACCTGTTAGGACGCGGTGGCGCAGGCTTTCCCACCGGGCTTAAATGGGAATTCTGCCGCAAAGAAAAAAGCGGTGAACATTATGTCGTCTGCAACGCCGACGAGGGTGAGCCCGGAACCTTTAAGGACCGCGTCATCCTGACCGAAAGGCCCCAGATGGTTTTTGAGGGCATGGCCATAGCTGGTTACGCCGTGGGCGCCAGACTCGGTCTTCTTTACCTCAGGCATGAGTATACTTACCTCAAAAAATATCTTGAATATGTGCTGCAAAAAATGCGGGAACAGGGAATTCTCGGCCAAAACATAGCCGGGAAAGGCTTTGATTTTGATATAGAAATAAAATTGGGTGCCGGCGCTTATGTCTGCGGTGAAGAATCAGCTCTGATTGAATCAGCCGAAGGTAAGCGCGGGGAGCCAAGAGACCGGCCTCCCTTCCCGGTGCAGAAAGGCTATCTCAACCAGCCGACTACCGTGAACAACGTGGAAACACTGGCCACCGCCACACAGATTATCAGGTATGGAGCAGGTTGGTTCCGTTCTATGGGCACACCGGTTTCTGCCGGCACCAAGGTGCTCAGTATTTCCGGAGATTGTGAAAAACCCGGAATTTACGAAGTAGAATTTGGCCTGACCATAAAAGAACTGCTGGAGATGGTCGGAGCCAGAGATACCCTGGCTGTCCAGGTGGGCGGCCCCTCTGGAAACTGTATCTCTGATGCCGGCTTTAACCGCAAAATTTGCTACTCAGACTTAGCCACCGGCGGTTCTATAATCATCTTCAACAAAAGCCGCGACCTTTTTGCCGTCGTCCGCAATTTCCTTGATTTCTTCATTGAAGAAAGCTGCGGCTGGTGTGTGCCCTGCCGCGCCGGTAATGTGCTGCTGCGGAAAAAGTTTGAAAAAATCGCCGCCGGGCGCGGGACCCTTCAGGACCTCAAAGAAATAGAAGCCTGGGGTAAAATCATAAAAAGTACCAGCCGCTGCGGCCTGGGCCAGACTTCACCCAACCCGGTGCTGACCACCCTAGCCAACTTCCGGGAACTGTATGAAAGCCGGATAAACAAAGAAGCCGATTTCATTCCGGAGTTTGACCTGAACGAGGCCGTGGCCGAAGCCTGTGAGATTACCGGAAGAAAATTCACGGAGGAAACCGAATATGCCTGATAAAATAAAATTCACCATAGATGGAAAAGAATGTCTGGCTGAGTCCGGGCAGACTATCTATGAAGCGGCCAAGGCCAACGGAGTCTATATCCCTGTTCTCTGTCATTATGAAGGGCTCAAGCCAGTCGGGAGCTGCCGCATCTGTTCAGTTCGGGTCAATGGCCGCTGGATGGCTTCCTGCACCCAGCCTGTAACTGAAGGCATGGTGATAGAAAACCAGACGCCTGAAGTCGAAGAATACAGGAAAGCCATCATTGAGATGCTTTTGGTTGAAGGAAACCATTTCTGCCCGACCTGTGAAAAAAGCGGTAACTGCGAGCTTCAGGCATTAGCTTATCGCTACCAAATTATGGTACCGCAGTTCCCTTATCTTTTTCCGAAACGAGAGATTGAAGCTTTCCCGGGATTTTTGCTTGAGCACAACCGCTGCATTCAATGTCAGCGCTGCGTTCGGGCTATTCAGACGAGGGATGGCCAAAAAATATTTGCCATGAAAAATCGTTCAAAAGACGTTCGGGTCAACGTCGATAGAAAGCTGGCAGCTAAAATGAGCGAAGACCAGATTCAGAAAGCTATGGATATCTGCCCGGTAGGCGCCATTCTCAAAAAAGAAGTCGGCTTCAAGGTGCCGATCGGAAAACGCAAATATGACTCCAAACCAATTGGCAGTGAGATAGAAGAAAAAAGCGAAGAGGTAAAAAAATGAGTAAACCAGTTATTGCCACCGCTTCTTTAGCCGGATGTTTCGGCTGTCATATGTCCTTTCTGGATATCGATGAAAGAATATTAGAGCTCATCGAACTGGTGGAATTCGATAAATCGCCTATCGACGACCTGAAAAAATTTACGCGTCCGGTTGACATTGGTCTGATTGAAGGTGGCTGTTGCAATGCAGAAAATGTGGAAGTTCTCCGTTATTTTCGAAAAAACTGCAAAATTCTTATTTCGGTGGGCGAGTGTGCGGTGATGGGTGGACTGCCAGCTATGCGTAATACTATTCCCCTTAAAGAATGCTTAGAAGAAGCTTATCTAAACTCGCCAACTGTAGCCCCTGAGGATCGGTTGATTCCGAATGATGAAGATCTGCCGCTTCTTCTTGACCGAGTTTATCCCTGCCATGAGATTGTCAGAATAGATTATTTTCTACCCGGTTGTCCGCCATCGGCTGACCTCATCTGGGAAGCCCTGACTGCTCTCATCCAGGGAAGACAGATGAAACTTGATTATCCGCTGATTAAATATGACTGAAGGAAGTAAGACAATGGCCAGGAAAATAATCATTGAACCAGTAACCAGAGTTGAAGGACATGGAAAGGTAACCATCCACCTTGACGATAACGGCCGGGTAGTCAAATCACATTTTCACGTAGTTGAATTCAGGGGATTTGAACGATTTGTCCAGGGCCGGCCCTACTGGGAAATTCCTGTTCTGGTGCAGCGCCTCTGCGGGATCTGTCCGGTCAGCCATCATCTGGCTGGAGCCAAGGCGATGGATATCATCGTGGGCATTACTCCAGAGAAACTGCCGCCCACTGCTGAGAAAATCAGAAGGCTGATGCATTACGGCCAGATTCTTCAATCGCACGCTCTGCATTTTTTCCACTTAGCTTCACCCGACCTGCTTTTTGGCTTCGACGCCGACCCGGCCGTCAGAAACATTATCGGTGTGGCTAAATTCCACAAAGAAATTGCCCTTCGCGGAGTAATCCTGAGAAAATTCGGCCAGGAAATAATTAAAGCTACAGCCGGAAAGAAAATCCATGGTACCGGAGCTATTCCCGGCGGAGTCAACAAAAGCCTTACTCCTGAAGAAAGAGATAATTTTCTTCATTCTCCCGACCCCTATAATATCGATAAAATAATCGAATGGGCCCAGGAAGCTATTGATATTTTTAAGAAAATCCACAAAGAGAACCAAGACCTGCTCGACAATTTTGCCAATTTCCCCTCAAATCATCTGAGTTTAGTCCGGAAAGATGGCGCTCTGGATTTTTACCATGGCGTACTCCGGGCAGTTGATGCTGAAGGTAGAAAAATCCTGAATGACGTGGATTACCAGGACTATTTAGAATATATTGGCGAAGAAGTAAGACCCTGGAGCTATATGAAGTTTCCTTATCTTAAAAAATTCGGCAAGGAGAAAGGCTGGTATCGGGTGGGCCCGATTGCCAGGTTAAATACCTGCGACTATATCCCGAGTCCCCGGGCTCAAAAAGAGTTTGAGGAATATAAAGCTTATACTGATGGAAAACCAAATAATATGACCCTTCACACTCACTGGGCCAGGTTGATTGAGTTACTCCATGCGGCGGAAGTGATCAAAGAACTGCTCCACGATAAAGATATTATCGGAGATAAACTGACCAGGAAAGGAAAAAAGAGGAAAGAAGGCGTCGGAGTAATTGAGGCTCCGCGGGGGACACTCTTCCACCACTACAGGATAAATGACGACGACCAGGTGGTCATGGCCAATTTAATCGTTTCCACCACCAACAATAATGAAGCCTTCAACCGGGCGGTTAACTGGGTGGCTCAGAAGTTTATTTCTGAAAAACCGGAAATCACTGAAGGCATGCTCAACCGGGTGGAAGTGGCCATCAGAGCTTATGACCCGTGCCTGAGCTGCGCCACCCATGCCCTCGGTCAGATGCCATTGGAAGTCGACCTTTATGATTCTAAAGGCAATTTATTAGAAAGAAAGAGGAAATAGCTACGAAGCCTGAGGCTAAAAAGAAAATTCTGGTTTATGGAGTCGGCAATCCAGGACGTCAGGATGATGGCCTGGGACCTGCTTTTATTTTTGCTCTGGAAAAAAAGAAAATCCCTGGATTGACTATGGAAGCTGATTACCAGCTTCAGGTGGAAGATGCAATTCTTTTCTCCGAGCATGAAGCCTGCGTGATTGTGGATGCCTTGAAAACAGGAAAGGAGCCTTTCACTTTCAAAAAAATAAGACCGGTTAAAAATTTCAGCTTTACCACTCATGCTGTTTCTCCCAACGCTGTGGGCTATCTCTGCCGAACTCTATATCGGAAAAGCCCTGAAATTTACATTCTGGGCATTCGTGGGTACGATTTTGAAGTGGGAGAGGATTTAAGTTCAAAAGCCCGGCAAAACCTTAAAGAGGCCCTCTCTTTTTTTGTGACGATTTTAAAAAACGTAACACCAGATAGAAAAATTTCTGCTATAATAAAGATTCTTATAGAAAAAAATCTTAAAAAAAGAAAAGAGAGAAAATCCCATGGAAAAAAGCAAAAAAGAAGTTCTGGTGCTTGAGGATATTCTCGGATCAAACAAAAAAATTGCCAGCTCTATCCGCCAGAAACTGCTGGAGCATCAAATCCTGGCCGTAAACCTACTGAGTTCTCCTGGTTCGGGTAAAACTTCACTGCTGGAAAAAATTGGCCAGAAGCTCCAGGGAAAATACCGCGTGGGTGTAATTGAAGGTGATGTGGAAACAGAAAGAGACGCCGAAAGAATAAGAAAAATTGGTCTGCCAGCCTGGCAGATTACCACCCATGGTGCCTGCCACCTGGAAGCCAAGATGCTGGCCCGGATTTTTGACCAGATTCCCGCAGACTTGGATTTCCTGTTCATAGAAAACGTGGGTAACTTAGTTTGTCCGGCCAGTTTTGACCTGGGAGAGAGCCTCAGATTTGTTCTGCTGTCCGTGCCCGAAGGCGATGACAAGCCCAAAAAATATCCTGAAGCTTTTATCACTTCCCAGGTCTTTGTGCTGACTAAATACGACCTTCTGCCTTATCTGCCTTTTGACCGGGAAAGAGTTGTTAAAGAAGCCCTGGAAATTAACCCCAGGCTCAGCGTTTTCCAGACCTCGGCTGTAACCGGTGAGGGAATTGCAGAGCTCTGTGCCTTTTTAGAGTCAGAACTGGAAAAGAGGCGGGTAAAAAATGCATGAGATGTCCATTGTCGCTGACCTTTTTACCATAATAGAAGAGCAGGCCAGAAAATCCGGAGCCACCAGAGTAACCAAAGTCAAAGTCCTGATTGGCGAGCTTTCCGGTGTGGTACCCGAACTCTTTCGCTCGGCCTTTCACAGCTACAAAAAGGGTACCATCGCCGACAAAGCCAGGCTGGAGATTAAAGTCACAAAAATAAAATTTAAATGCCACGGTTGTGGAAAAGAAATCACGGCCAAAAACATCATGGATGAATCCTTCTCTTACGCCTGCCCTTTCTGCGGCTCCAAGGATATGGAACTGGTAAGCGGCCGCGACCTTTATTTAGAAAAATTAGAGATTGAAACCTCCTAAATTTCACCTGCTCTAAAAAATCAAGTTCCTTTATTCCTGTATTTCAGGTCCAGGCTTATTAATTAATTTTTATCCTTCTTATTACTACTTGTCCATCTTCTTCTTCGGCGTAATAAATATGTCCTTTAATAACCTGCGGTCTTCCTTTTCCAGCCGCTATAGTTTTCCCGAGCCTGTATTCATGTGTTGTCATAAGGTTTTCATCCCAGGTTTTATTTTCTTTTTTAAAATGAAATTTGTGAACCCTTCCATCATCCTGCAAGAAAAATAAATTATTATTTTCATCCAGATGAAGCATATCAACACTCAACACCGGAAGATTTTTTTCTCTTTTATTATTAACAATATAATTTTCCATTCGGAAAACAATCTGGCCATCTCTCCACCTGATGATGGCCAGACCTTCTTTATATTTTCTTTCAGGGACAAAATAGCTGACAGCCAGATATTCTTCATTCAACAATTTGCCTTCGCTTATATTCCCGCCAATATCATTTATTTTCCAGATGTAGCCTGGCCCATCATATTTCTGTAATAAAATCGTGGCTCCACCTACATCTTTGTCAAGGGCAGACTATCGCCTGCCGGCGTTGAAACAGACCTGGCCCTCTGCTAAAATCTGTCTATGAATAAAACCCTGATTCTTGACTTCGGGTCGCAGTATACCCAGCTCATTGCCAGAAAGGTGCGCGAGCTGGGTGTCTACTCTGAGATTCATCCATTTAATACTCCACTCCAGAAAATAAAGGCTTTAGCTCCTGGCGCCATCATCTTCTCCGGCGGGCCGCAGAGCGTCTACGAAGCAGATTCCCCGCACCCCGACCCCGAGATTTTTAACCTAAGAATTCCCATTCTTGGCATCTGCTACGGTCTGCAACTCATCGCCTATCATCTGGGCGGCCAGGTCCAGAAAGCTCCGGCTCGCGAGTACGGTTTTGCTGCCCTTCACATCCTTGACCGAAGTGGCCTGCTTTATGGCCTCAAAAATAAAACTCAAGTCTGGATGAGTCACGGTGACCGCCTGGAAGCGCTCCCCGAAGGTTTTATCATTACAGCTCGCACCGCTAATTCCAGGGCCGCGGTCATTGAGAACCCGGAAAGAAAAATCTACGGCGTGCAGTTCCATCCAGAAGTAGCCC
>Ga0315298_1001466_pt1 | contig 43029 bp, 33 predicted proteins | sample WHS_1_MG_FD_203077 | JGI IMG/M metagenome (GOLD analysis project Ga0315298, IMG submission 203077) | Extremophilic microbial mat communities from Washburn Hot Springs, YNP, Wyoming, USA - WHS_1_MG | ecosystem: Environmental > Aquatic > Thermal springs > Hot (42-90C) | place: USA: Wyoming... | reverse complement strand
CGGACTGCACCTCGAACCCGAACCTCCACTGCACGAACCTCTCGGCCATCGGGTCCGGCAGGGTCTGAAGCCAATCCACAAGGGGCCCCTCCTCCAGCGCCGACTGGTAGGCAGCTACCTCGTCGGGCTGGAGGGTTGTCCGAAGGTAGAGCACCAGCTCTCTGGACTCGGGGTCCGTGTCCCACTTACCACCGAGGATGATCTTTGTCACCTCGACCGACCGACTGTCCGGGTGTGCTTCAAACATCCTGACGAGTCGCTCCACCTCATTCTTGAGGAGCTCGGCATCCATCTTCCATGCGGGGGGCACGATCATCAGCTCGGGCCATTCCCGACCATGGTGTCTGGGGTTCGACTGTTTTGCCAACTTCGGTCTCTCCTTGGTGAGCGCTGCCTCCCAGGCCTGGAGCCCCATCCTCACTGGGTAGATGTCCCCTGGGATCCCCATGGAAGCGGGGTCGGTACGGCGCGGGCGGCCACCGCTGTGATTCGGGCCGTTCCGGGGCCAAACGCCGGGGCGGTCAGTGGAGCCCTCCGGCCCGACCCCCTGATCTTACTAGCGCGCGTCCGCACAGGCAAGCGGAAGAGCGGCCCGGGTTCGGGGGGCGAAGTAGGCTGGGCGTGGTAGAATCCTCATGGAAAGGGCGAAATCGACTCGTTTGCCGCGGCATAGGTGCCGTAATATACTTAGCCTTCAAGATGGAACAGCAAGTAGCCAACGCCGATCTGGATAGCCTGCTGGAGATCGCTGCCAAGCATCTCCCGCCCCAGGACCTCGAGCTGATCCGCAAGGCCTATGATGTGGCGGAGGAGGCTCACAGGGGCCAGCTGCGCGTGTCCGGAGATCCCTATATCCAGCACCCCTTGGCCACGGCCATCACCCTGGCAGGGCTTCGCCTCGATGCCGCGGCCATCGCCGCCGGCTTGCTGCACGATGTCCCCGAGGATACAGGCCGCCCGCTGGCAATGATCGAAGAGCAGTTCGGGCCCGAGGTGGCCAAGCTGGTGGACGGGGTCACCAAGCTGAGCCGGGTACGATGGGTGCCACGGGACCAGACCGATGGGGGAGGAAAGGACAAGCGTAGGGAGGAGGAGCAGGCCTATTGGGCGGAGAACGTCCGCAAGATGTTCCTGGCCATGGCGGATGACATCCGGGTGGTCCTGATCAAGCTGGCCGACCGCCTCCACAACATGAAGACGCTCGGGTTCCTTCCGGAGGAGAAGCGAAGGCGAATAGCCCAGGAAACCATGGAGATCTATGCTCCCCTGGCCAACCGGCTGGGAATATGGCAGCTGAAGTGGCAACTGGAAGACCTGGCCTTCCGGTACCTGGATCCTGTGAAGTACAAGGAGATCGCCGCCTCCTTGAAGAGCCGACGGGCCGCGAGGGAGCGGTACATCAGTCGCGCCATCGGCATCCTGGAGGAGGAGCTGAAGAAAGCTGGGATCTCCGCTGAGATCTCGGGCCGTCCCAAGCACATCTACAGCATCTACAGAAAGATGGAGCGGCGTGGGACCGACATCAGCCACATCTACGATCTGCAGGCCGTCCGGATAATCGTGGACGAGGTTCGAGACTGCTACACGGTGCTGGGTATAGTGCACTCCCTGTGGCATCCCTTGCCGGGGCAATTCGACGACTACATCGCCAGCCCCAAGGAGAGCATGTACCAATCGCTCCACACGACGGTGCTGGGTCCCGACGCCAAGCCCTTGGAGATCCAGATCCGGACCCGCGAGATGCATCAGCTGGCGGAATATGGTGTGGCGGCCCACTGGCGGTACAAGGAGGGCATCAAGTCGGACGCCAAGTTCGATGCTAAGGTGGCGTGGCTCAGGCAGCTGATGGAGTGGCAGCAGGACCTGATGATCGGCGCCCAGGAGTTCGTCGACTCCCTGCGGACCGATATCTTCCAGGACCAGGTCTACGTCTTCACTCCCAAGGGAAGCATCAAAGATCTGCCGGCTGGAGCTACCCCCCTCGACTTCGCGTACAGGATCCACACCGACGTGGGGCATCGCTGCGTGGGCGCCAAGGTGAATGGTAGGCTGGTTCCTCTGGACTACCAGCTCAAGAACGGCGACATCGTCGAGATACTGACCTCAAAGACGTCGCGTGGTCCCAGCCGGGACTGGCTGAACCCTAACCTGAACTACATCAAGACGGCCCACGCCAGGGACAAGATTCGGCAGTGGTTCAAGCGGCAGCAACGTGAGGACAACATCGCCCGCGGCCGCGAGATGCTGGAGAAGGAGCTGAAGCGGCTTGGGCTGGACCAGACGAAGCTGGAGGATGTGGCCGCAGCCTTCAAGTACGATAAGCTGGACGACTTCCTGGCGGCGGTGGGCTACGGCGACATCAACACCCACCAGGTAGCCCAGAAGCTGGCGCCGCCGCCGGAGGAGCAGCTTCCACCCACCGTGGCCGCGCTGCCCACGGCGACCCCTCGCGGCATCCAGGTGCAGGGCGTGGGCGATCTTCTCACGCGGCTGGCCAGGTGCTGCAACCCGGTGCCTGGGGATCCCATCGTCGGCTACATCACCCGAGGCAAGGGTGTGACTGTACACAGGGCAGATTGCCCCAGCATCAAGAACGAGGACGAGCCGGAACGGTTGGTGCACGTGGAATGGGGCAGGGTGGAGCAGCAGACCTTCCCCGTGGTCATACGGGTAGAGGCCTGGGACCGCGAGGGGCTGGTGCGCGATGTGGCGGCAGTTGTCGCCGACGAGAGGGTAAACATAAGTGCGGCCAACGTCACTGTCCACAAGGACCGAACGTCCACCCTGATCATGACGCTGGAGATAGTTAGCATCGACCGTCTGGCGCGGGTGCTGGCCCGGATCGAGGGGATAAAGGACGTCTTCAGCGTGACCCGCGACGGGGGTGGTCAGGCGAAGGCGGTCTGACGGCGATCCCCTACTTGCCCACCAGGCTGACGTTGGCAATCATGCCGGAGAAGGTGTGCCCTGCCCCAAGCACGTCTACAGAGAGGATCTGGGCCGGTTTCGGCTGGGCTTCCATCAGATCGGTACTGTAGGCCACCCACTCCCCCTGACGCACGGGCTCCCCGTTCGGGGTGGGCCGCTGCTCCACATTCATGTAGAAGAACCCGTGGCTCCAGTCTATCTGGTTCCCGTTGGCGTCCCTATAGTGGACGCGAATCATCACCGGGTATTCGTAGCCCATGTATCCCCCGCCCGACAGGCTCTGATCATCAACGCGAATGTCGGCCGTCAGCCGCAGGGACTGGTAGTCGGAAACATCCTTGTTGATTGTCTGGGACAGCCCGGTCTCGTTGTGGGTAGCGGCCGCACTGACGCGAGAGACCCTGAGGGCGGTGATATCCTTCCCGTCCCTTCTCTCGTTGACCAGGACCCTCTGGCCGGGTTCCACGGGGCGACCGGGTTCGTGGTTGTCGATCTTGTCCCATCGCATGAAGCCCTGCGAGAAGTCGCCGTTGGCCAGGAGCTGATCGCCCTCCGGCATCGGGCCGGAGAGATCGCTCTTGCTCAGCAACACCTTTTCCCCCGTCTGAATCTGAGCGGATCCGCTCTTGCCGTAGATGGTGGCAACACCCTCCCTAGAGGATATGCGCACACGGCCGTCTGACACGTCGAGCCCGAAGCTGCCTGGTGCCAAGAGCGCGTACCCGAAGGGGGTGGAGGCGAGAAACTGGCTGTCCCTGGTGGGCGGTCTCGAGACGACAATCCTGATCGTCCCCTTCTCTAGCCCGATGGAAGTTCTGATGAAGCCATCGTGGAAGCGGCTCTTTCTCATTTCGCTGAGCCGAGTCTGGGAGCCCGGGTAGAGTTGGATGCGCGACCCTTCCCAAAGCAGAACAGAGGCACGGCTTCCCTGGCCGACCAGTAGCTCATCCCCCTCGCGCAGCTCCATGCCATCGTGGGCGTTGATCAGGGTCGAGGAGATAGCGTCGCGGAAGAGAACGATCCCCTCCTCTAGGGAAAGCCTTGCGGACTGAGGAACGGTGGCGGTTTGGTAGTAGCTCTTTACCGCCAGGAATGCACCTGTGGCGATAGCGAGAAAGATGACGAAGGCAACCGTCAGCACCACCCAGGCCGTCGTAATGGCATCTCGCCGTCGTTTGGGAAGGCCGGTGGTACCGTCTCGTCCAGACAGCTCGCCAATAGAAGGGTAGCTAGTCGGCATTATCGGCGAATTCGTCTTTTCGCTTCCTCTTTACCACCTCCACCGGGGGTGGAACCTCGGTGATCTGGGCTCTAACCGATGTAGACTTGGCATCCTTCTTGGGTTTCTTGACCTTGTCGTCTCTCTTATCCCGGTTGCCCATGTGGATTCACCTCCTGGGTGGCTCGGCCGCCGCGAGTGTATCAAGACAGAGCGGGACTGTAAAGGATCGCTTCGGTGATGGTGAAGAAGCGCTCACGTTCCTTCCGCTTCGCCCCTGGAGGAACTCCGGCGGCGCACCCCTCCCTCTACGAAGGCCATGGCACGTGCAGCCCGATTGGCTGCCCGCACAGCCTCATCTACAGGCGTATACTGCTCTATGAAGGTGGAACGGAGGCTGGAGAACGTTCCTGCCGCGATGGACTCGCGAATCTCGCCTACGAGCGCCAGGAGAAAGTGCAGGTTGTGGATGGTGGCCAGCCTCAGACCGAGGACTTCATCTGCCTTGATAAGGTGGCGGAGGTAGGCTCTGGAGAAGTGCCGGCAGGTGTAGCAGGTGCAGCCCTCCTCGATAGGATGTGGGTCGTCCGCGTAGCGGGCGTTTCTGATGTTGAGACGGCCGCGACGGGTGAAGAGGGCCCCGTTCCGCGCCACACGAGTGGGCAAGACGCAGTCGAACATATCGATGCCGCGGGCGATCCCTTCGAATAGATCCTCGGGCGACCCTACCCCCATGAGGTAGCGCGGCTTGTCGGAGGGAAGGGCACGAACAGTCTCTTCCAAGACGTGGTACATCACCGTCTTCGGCTCACCTACGCTGAGACCCCCGATGCCGTACCCATCGAACCCCAACTCCGCCATGAAGTGAGCGCTCTCTTGTCTCAGGTCAGGGTAGACCGCTCCCTGGACGATGCCGAAGAGGGCCTGATCCTTTCTGGAGTGTGCCTCCTTGCATCTCTCGGCCCATTGGTGGGTCCGCTCCATGGCCTTTCTGGCGTAATCCATGTCGCAGGGGTAGGGCGCGCATTCATCGAAAGCCATGATGATGTCTGCCCCCAGCTCCTCCTGGATGCGCATCACCCGCTCTGGGGAAAAGAACTGCTCCGATCCATCCAGATGGGATCTGAACCGGACGCCCTCATCGTCGATGTGCCGCAGGTGGGCGAGACTGAACACCTGGAACCCGCCACTGTCCGTGAGTATGGCCCTGTCCCACCCCATGAACCGGTGGAGCCCGCCCAGCCGACCGATGATCCCTGAGCCGGGACGAAGGTGCAGATGGTAGGTGTTGGCGAGAATGCACTCGGCTCCCATCTCGACCAGCTCATGTGGGCTCAGGGTCTTTACGGTGGCCTGCGTCCCCACCGGCATGAAGGCGGGCGTGTGCAATGGACCGTGCGGGGTGAGGAGGATCCCCGTGCGGGCCTCGGTGTCGGGGCATCGACTCGTTATGGAGAACTCGAACACAGAGTTGGTCCTTGGAATGGTGTGGCTCTACATCAGAACACGGGTGCGCGGGACCCAAAGGGCCCCGCGCGACGATGTCCTGCAGTATTGTACCATGTCTGCCCCTGTTCGTTTGGGCGCCTTGCTGACAGCCTACTGTTCGGACGGCTGCAGATCGTACTGGTAGAGGTTGTACCGATTCATCAGGTTGATGAGCTTGCTGGCATAGGCTGGATCTGTGGCGTACCCTGCAGCCTGGATCCTGCGGGCGAACTCCCTTGGATCGTCGGTTACCTTGAACGCGGCAGCGTATCTGGGGTTGTCGGCCAGGAACCGTCCGTGATCCATCACCGACTCGTACAGGTTGTGGTAGGCGCGGAATGCATCCTGCACGGTGATGTTGGCACCGCTGACCACCTCCCACGTGCGCATGCTGATCTCTCCGGCTGGCCCAGGGCCACGCGTCGCCTTGATTCCGAAGTAGTTCTGCCCCTTCTTGGCGAGCTGGCTCTGGCCCCAGTCCGATTCCAATATAGCCTGGGCGATGGTGACAGAGGCTGGCACCCCGCTGTCGGCCTGCGACTCACGCGCCGCCTCAGCTACTGCGGCGATGAACTTGTCGTGGGTGGAGATATCCGGAGTTGGTCGAGGCCCGCCACGGCTGGAGGGCGTGGGCCTGTCAGCTGAGGGATCGTTCTGAGTGGGGGTGGGATCGGCTGTGTTGCTGCTCTGAGCCTGCTGCGTGCCGTCTGAGCCCATCATCTGGACCACGTCGGCGGTGATCTCCCTGGCGTCGGCGTCGTGGCCCTGCATCCACGGGGTGATGGTTGGCACCAGGAGAAGAAGCGCCGTCGCGGAGGCGGCCAGGGCTCTTCTGACTACGGTTGAATGGGACATGGATAGACTCCCTGTAGCCGCGATGCTACAACCACTTGGGTGTACGCAACCCACGGCGAAGAGGTGGTATGGAAAGGCTTGCCCGCCAGGAGCGAGCGCCCCTTTTATCGGCACACCGGACTTGCGAGGGAGACTTAGACCGTGGGATCGATCTGCTCGGGCCGACCCCGGTTCTGCCTGGACGGCTCATTGTGAAAGCGATCACAGAGCCGATGCCCAAGTATAAACAGTGCGTCTCTCGTACTGCAATAGGGGTTGACGTAATATAGACACAAATAGGAGTATTTGGCTATCCGGGGTATGGCGTGACCCCATCCGAGGGCCCACTAGAGGTGGGGCTGAGATGGTAGATTCGGGTCTATCCGCGGGCGGCAGGCGGTTGGGGATGGAACTGAGGATATGCTCGCGCCGCCTCGGGGTCCGTCGGGCCGGAAACGGGAGTGTGTGCTATGATTCTTCGATCTTCGAGTAAGGGTGCGTAGCGGTGAGCGACGGCGAAAGGCTGGTGTCGCCCAGAGTGGGCGAATCCGAGCAGGCTGTGGAGCTGAGCCTCAGGCCCAGGAGGCTGGACGAGTACATCGGCCAGGACAAAGTCAAGGAGAACCTGAAGATCTTCCTGGAGGCGGCCAGGGCTCGGGATGATGCCCTTGAACATGTGCTGCTCTACGGTCCGCCTGGCCTGGGCAAGACCACACTGGCGAACATCATCGCGGCCGAGATGCAGGTGAACATCCGCACCACCTCCGGACCGGCCATCGAGCACCAGGGGGACCTCGCTGCTATTCTGACCAACCTGCGCAAGGGCGACGTGCTCTTCATCGACGAGATCCACCGGCTCAGCCGCGTGGTCGAGGAGGCTCTCTACCCGGCCATGGAGGATTTCGTTTGGGACATGATAGTGGGTAAGGGGCCGACGGCCCGGAGCCTGCGGCTCAGCCTGCAGAAGTTCACTATCATCGGCGCGACTACCCGAATGGCGATGCTCAGCTCGCCGCTCCGGGATCGCTTCGGAGTCGTGTTTCGCCTGGATTTCTACGATCAGGCGGCCATCGAGAAGATAGTCAACCGGTCGGCCCGCATCCTCGGTGTGGAGATCGAGCCGGACGGTGCCGCGGAGATCGCCCGGCGATCACGGGGCACGCCGCGGGTGGCCAACAGGCTTCTGAGGCGGGTGCGGGATTTCGCGCAGGTGATGGCCGACGGGGTGATCACGCGGAGTGTCGCGGACGAGGCCCTGCGACGGCTCGAGGTGGATCACCTGGGACTTGACGAGTCGGACAGGGTGGTGCTGAGGGCCATCATCGAGAAGTTCGACGGGGGTCCGGTAGGAATTGAGACCATCGCCGCCGCTACCAACGAGGATGCGGACACCATAATGGATGTGTACGAGCCGTACCTGCTGCAGCTCGGGTTCATCGCGAGAACCCCTAGGGGCAGGGTGGCGACTCGCCTCGCCTACGAGCATCTGGGGCTAGAACCGAGGGCCGACCAGCCCAGGTTGCTCTAAGGCGGGCTCGGTAGGTAGCGTCCGATCCATTGCTGGATCCCTATCACAACAGCTCTGGTTGGTGAGGGTGCTCAGAAGATGGTGGACTTGGGCAAGATGCTCCTGGTCATGGGGGGCATGATCTTTCTGCTAGGCTTGCTTCTGATAGCTGCAGGTAGCCTGCCGTTCCTCGGCAGACTGCCGGGTGATCTGTCCTTCGAGGTAGGGAATGTAAAGGTCTTCTTCCCTCTAGCCACCATGTTGCTGGTGAGTCTGCTCCTGACCCTGGTCCTGAACCTCATCTTCGGCGGATTCGGGCGTTAGTGCTTCGCCCTGCGTGTCCGATCCAATGTGCAGAACGGATCGATTAGCTGGAGTACCAGCGTGGTGGCAGTCCGGCGAATAGGCCGATTCCCATCTACATCTCACCGTCATGTCTGAAAGGTTGCAGTGTGCGAACCTCCGATTTCGACTACAACCTCCCGGAGGAGCTGATAGCGCAGAGTCCTGCCGAGCCGCGGGACTCCGCTCGCCTACTGGTCTTGCACCGGACCACGGGCGAGATGGAGCACCGGGTCTTCCGAGACCTGGTGGAGTATCTGCGCCCAGGAGACCTACTGGTTGCCAATCGCAGCAGGGTGATCCCGGCCAGGCTCATGGGGGCCAAGGAGACCACGGGCACTCCGGTGGAGATGCTGCTTCTGAGACCTGCGGCGGCGTCCGCCAGTGGAGACGAATGGGAGGTGCTGCTGCGGCCCGCCCGGAGACTGAGGGAGGGGGCCAGGATCGTGTTCGGTCAGGGCGAGCTGCTGGCCACGGTGATGTCTGTGAACGGGCTGGGGGTGAGGAGGGTGCGGCTCCAGTCCGAGGAGCCGCTGGAGCGGGTCATCGACAGGCTCGGTCACGCCCCGCTCCCACCATACATCCACGGCTACCAGGGTGACCCGGAGCGCTACCAGACGGTCTATGGCGATGTTCGTGGTTCCGCTGCGGCGCCGACGGCGGGGCTTCACTTCACCCATCAGCTGATGGAAAGGATCCGCGGGCTCGGCGTAGAGATCCAGTTCGTCACCCTTCATATCGGGATCGACACCTTTCGGCCGGTGCAGGAGGAGGACCCGACGAAGCACCCAATGCATCGGGAGTACTATGAGGTTCCAGATGCGGCCGCCGATTCTGTGTCCGCCGCGAAGCGAGAGGGCAGGCGGGTGATAGCCGTGGGAACCACAAGCGTGCGGGTGCTGGAGAGCGTCGCCCTGGAGGGACATGGGGCTGGCATCCGAGCTGGCTCAGGGTGGACTGACCTCTTCATCTATCCGGGCTACAGGTTCAAGGTGGTGGATGCCCTGGTGACCAATTTCCACCTTCCACGCTCGACTCTGGTCATGCTGGTTAGCGCCCTGGCCGGCCGAGAGAAGCTGCTTCGCGCCTATCGGGAGGCCGTCGACAGGCGCTATCGCTTCTACAGCTTCGGGGACGCCATGCTCATCCTGTAAGTCTATCTCCCGGGCGCTTGCCAACGCGGCCCGGGAGAACCGCGCCGATTCCGCGCCGGTCTAGCCGTGGGCCCGGTGGCGCAGCTGCTCTGCCAAGTCCGTGATGCGCTCCGGATTGACTCTGTCGGTAAAGCCATCGAAGGTGAGGCTGATCCAAGGCTTGTTTCCGAACTCCTTGGAGATCTGCTGCGCCAGGGCGGCCACAATCCCACCCGGCATGCAGCCGTGAGGCATGACCGATATGACCCCTGCGAAGTGGGGATCGGCCATCTGGCGGACTCCGCTGCCAAGGGAAAGCACAGCCTCGCTGCCGTTGCGGCTCGGCAGATACCGACCCGAGGCCCGGAGCAGCTCTTTGGTGCTTGGTTCGCGCTCCGCGCCCGCCTTCTCGAACCAGGAGGCAACCCTCCGCTCGTAGTGGTCCGTGGCGAGCTTCCTCAATACGCCTCTCAGGATCCTGACGATCTCGCGATTGCTCCAGCCGTCCTCCAGGTTCCGCAGGGTCGTGTATTTCAGCCACTCGGACATGGGCGCTACCTCCACCTCCAGCCCATTGGCCTCGCAGACCGCCACCAGATCCTGATTGCAGAACCTGTTGGCTCGGAGGTAGATCTCGCCGTTGATCCCGACACGCGGTCGGCGGGGCAGCGTCAAATCGCGGAGTGCCTTGAAGGTGGCGGCGGCATCCTTCATCAGCGGTTCCAACGGCCGGCGGCTCTCTACCGCCGAGATCAGCTTCTCCAGGTAGTGTTGGTAGGCCCGATCGGACTCGCCTACCTGCTTCTCGTAAGGTCTGGTCGCCCACAGAAGCTTCTGAAGATAGTCGACCGCCAGGACTCCCTGCCACGCCAGCAGCTCGAAGCGCGCGCCGAGGCCGAGATCCGAGTAGGCGTTGTTGGATACGGTGGTCATGATCTCCAGATCTATCCCATGGTCATCCAGTATCTTCTGCTGCTCCTGGGCGTACTTTCCCAGACGACACGGCCCGAATGATCCTGCCATCAACGCTCGGGCCCCCCTGGGGATGCTCCCTTCCTCTGCCATCCGCAGAAAGACCCCTAGGGTGTCGCGGAACGGCAGGCATTCCTTCCCGTTGGTGACGTCGCGGCTGAGAGCCATGCTTCGCTCATCGGACTCCGGTAGGACCATGGCGTTCACACCGAAGGAACGCATGGAGGCAGCCACAACCTCGGCATGGTCCGCCATGCGGGCGATGAGGACGGTCTGACCTGACCGCACCGACGAGGGAACGCGGCGGGCGTACCGTTCGGGCGAACCCGAGTGCCGCAGGCCGGAACGGCTGTAGCCGCGGATGGTGTCCACCAGTGCTTCCAGCCGGGTAATGTAGCCAGCCTCGGCGGCGTGCTCGTCCACCTCTATCTGGCCCAGCGGTTTCCCTCCCATGATGTCCTCGACGATGTTCTGGATCACAGAGTTGGGCCCGCAGCCGAAGTTGGAGAGAAAGAGCCCGAACAGCCGCGGGTGGTCGGCGACCAGCTTGGCCGCCGCCAGAAGCTTCCTTTCGTAGTTCCAGTAGGGGCGATCCGAGATCTGGCGGACGTCCACCAGGTCGAGGGGGAGGTAGTCCAGCGGGATGGGAGTCACTCCCAGCTTCGCTAGCTCCGCCGCCATCCCTAGGTTGGCTCCGGCGTCCTGGGCATTGTAGGCCCTGGCCATCAGTACAACCCCGATCGCCTGCGGGTTCGACTCAAGCTCGGACAGGAGCCTTCGACCGGCTTCAGCCAGCCTCGCCTCGAACTCGCGCTGCCGAGCGAGGGCCGCGGCTGCAGCCTCCTTGCCCTGCTCGGCGGTGAAGCCCAGCCGCTCGGCAATCTGCGAGAAGCTGCGGATCACCAGGCTGTCACCTCGAGAAAGGTCGATCACCGGGTCCAGGAGCCGCTCCCCTAGCCCGAACACCGACCTCACGATGTAGGGTGCGGCCTGCACCAGCGGGCAGGCGTAGCGCTGGTCCTCGTCGCCCTGCTTCCTCCCCATGCGGATGGCATTCGGGATGAGAATGAAGTCAGCTCCCGCGTCCAGGAGCTCAGCCGTGTGGCCGTGGAGAAGCTTCACCGGAAAGCAGCTGTCGGTGTAGGCCAGCGCGATCGACCTCTCGATCATCCTGTGGTGGGTGGGTGCCGAGTAGAGCACCCTGACCCCCAGTGCGTTGAGAAAGGCCGTCAGCATGGGGGCCAGGTCCAGGGTCATCAGTGCCCGGGGGATACCGACCATTGGGCCTGTCCCCTTGGAGGGGTCGTAGTCCCCGAAAAGCAGCTCTTCCCTCTCGTCGAAGGGGGTGATCCGACGGCGGGGCCCTGGCGTTGAGGGGCTGGTGGACTGCTGCCGTCCCACACGATCCAGCTCAGTGCCCAGCGTGACTTTCGGCTGCTGTTCGCCCCCGCGCTCCAGCCCCAATCCCGTGGCCGCGGCCCCCGAGCTTCTCCCCATTTCATCTGTGCTCCGCGTCTTGGAGTCGAACAGATCGCACCTGGATCCGTAGAAGAGTCGAGCCCCGGAGTCGGTTACCATGGAGCTGATGGCACAGCTGTTCTCGCATCGATGGCAGGTGAAGCTGGTGAGTCTGTATCCAGCCTGCGCCACAGCGGTGAACCCCTTGAAGCTGGAGAGACGATCCTCTGGCATGGACTCCAGCGCCAACAGTGCGGCGCCTATGGCCCCGGTTACCTCCTTGTGCTCGGGCACCACCATGGTCTTGCCAGGGAACTCAGCCTTGAAGGCGGAGACGACCGCGTCGTTGTAGAACACCGCCCCGGTGAGGAAGATGCGGTCCCCAATCCGCCGAGTCCCCACCACCTTCGAGCGATAGTTCTTCGCCAGGGATGTGGATAGGCTGGAAACGATGACCTCGAGGCCGACTCCGGCCTGCTGGGCCGAGGTAACCGCCTGGCTCATGAAGGCAGTGCACTTCTCTCCAAGGTCCAGCTGAGAGTGGGCGGCGAAAGCCAGGCGGGCGAACTCGCCGGTCCTGGTGGAGACTCCCAGCTGCTCCGCCAACTCGTCGACGAAGCTCCCCGTTCCGGCCGCACAGGCTTTGTTCATCTGGTAGTCCAGGACGGTTCCGTTCTCCAGGTAGATGTACTTGGAGTCCTGGCCGCCTAGCTCGAAGATGGTGTTCACCTGTGGATCGATCTGCAGGGCGGCTCTGGTCTGAGCGGTGATCTCGTTCTTGATCAGGTCGGCACCGATGAAGTGGCCCACCAGGTAGCGACCGGAGCCCGTGACACCGGTGGCTCGGATGCGAACCTTGCCCTCCACCATCGGCGCCAGGTTGGCCATCAGCTGCTTCACCGCCTCCAGCGGCTGCCCGGCCGTCATGAGGTAGCTCTTTGCCAGAACTCGGCCCTGCAGATCGATCACCACTGCCTTGGTGCTGGTCGAGCCCACGTCTACCCCCAGGGCGGCCTCGATGATCTCGCCTCCAAGCCGTGGCGGCACCCACCCGTCGGACGAGAATGCCGGCTCCAGCCGGCGGGGCAGAGTGAACGGCTGATCCTCTCGACCAGTCGGCGGCTCCAGATCAACCTCCCTGCGTCCCTGGTCCCTCGCCAGCAGCGCTGCGCCTATGGCCTCTCGGTAGTCGTGGTCCTGCGGGACGATGACCTCCGCACCGCCGAGAAGCTGCGATAGAGCGCGAATTACCCCCTGGTTGGCCGCGACCCCACCTATACAGTAGACGGGGGGCTCGAATCGCTCCCTCCACTGCGCCACGATCATGCGGGCAACGCTGTCGGAGAGACCCGCCAGCATGGCCGAGATAGGCCATCCCTTCTGTTGCAGATGGATCAGGTCCGACTTGGCAAAGACGCTGCAGCGAGCCGCGATCCTGGGAGGGGCATCCTTCCACTCCAGCGCCATGGGGCCAAAGGACTCGATGGGGATGCCCAGGCGGGATGCCTGCTGCTCCAGGAACCGACCGGTGCCCGCGGCACAAAGGGGGGAACGGGCTACCCTCCACCCCCCGCTGCCGTCGGATGAGAGTCCGATGACCAGTGCCGACTGTCCGCCTATGGCTACCACTGTCCTGGGGTCAGGGTAGTCCCGAAGCAGACCGGTGATAGCAGCGTACGGGGAGCTGGCCATCCTCCATCCCTGCCGGCCGCTGTAGATGTGGCGACCAGAGCCTGTGGCCCCTGCTCCCGATATCTGGTCCAGCGGGATTTGGTGGTGGAGTCGCTCGAGAAGGGATGAAATAGCAGCCGAGGGTCCCCTGGAAATCCGCTCGTGGTCCAGATGTATCGTCTGCCCTGCCTCGGTGACTACCGCTGCTCGGACGTTCACTGCCCCGATGTCGAGACCGAGGAACAGTCGAGTATCTCCCATGGGTTCATGCCCCGTCTGACGATGTGAAGGTTGCCCAGCCAGTTAGTACTTGCCGGGCCGTTCATTATAGCAGCGTGTTGGGACGAGCCGCATGCTCTTTGTGGCCTGGTTGGGCGTGGCACCGAGGGACCGCGGCGCGTTTGCCATGGCGCGATTGGTGCTGTAAAATCCTATAAAAGTCCCGGCTGCGCTTGCAGACAGCGGGGAGGTTGGCATCGCGATGGCAATCAGAGAAATCGTCCTGCTGGGCGACCCAGTATTGCGGCAGAAAGCCAAGAGGGTCACCCGGTATGATCAGTCGATACAGCAGCTCATCGATGACATGATAGAGACCATGAAGGCTGCCCCGGGGCTAGGATTGGCGGCTCCTCAGGTCGGTGTGCCCCTCCGGGTGGTTGTCGTGGATGTGGAGGACAAGGTCACGGTCCTGTGCAATCCGGAGATCACGGAGATGGAGGGCGAGTACGAGCCTGAGGAGGGATGTCTTTCGATCCCCGGTTACGTGGCCAACGTGAAGCGGGCTCAGAAGGTGACGGTGCGAGCCCGGAGCCGGCGTGGCAAGGAGATCAAGATAAAGGCGGACGGGCTGCTGGCGCACGTGATCCAGCATGAGGTCGATCATCTGGATGGGATCCTCTTTATCGACCGGCTGCCAAGCCTCGACCTCCTGCGAAAGGTGCCGGCGCGCCCCGAGGAGGAGGCGGCGGGGGAGGCTGCAGATGAGGAGAAGGCTGCAGCGCTACATCCGTCCGCAGTAAATTGACATCGTTTTGAGACGGGAGATATACTTCCCTCGCAGCCGGTGGGCGGTGCCGGAGTGGTCCTCCCGCCGGATTGTTCACTGACGTTCGGAGGACGGGCGAGGGCCTCGTCCTCGCTTTGTGTTGGCCCGCGGGTTTTTTCTGCCTCGAACATTCGTCTGTTGGAACAGCAAGCGTGGGTGGCGGATCCCCTCACGCCCGAAAGGCAGCGTTACGAATGAGAAGAAGCGTACTGATCACCTTCGTCGGTATCGTGGTTCTGTCCGTCTTCTCGCTGGTCACCATCTGGCCCCACAACCCCGAGAAGTACCTACCCTTCGGCGCCAGTCTGCCACAGGGTCAGGGCATTCACATCAAGATCGGCGGCTGGGAGTTCGATCGTGGACCCTTCAAGTTGGGGCTTGACCTGGTGGGCGGCACGCACCTGCTGCTGCAGGCGGACATGTCCAAAGTGGCGCCGGCAGATCGACAGGCAGCCCTGCAAGGCGTGATCAACGTCATCGAGCGCCGGATCAATGCTTACGGTGTCAGTGAGCCCATCGTCCAGGCCCAGGGCGACGACCGCGTAATCGTGGAGCTGCCTGGGGTCAAGAACGTGGAGGAGGCTATAAGCCTGATCGGCCAGACCGCACAGATGGACTTCCGCGAGCAGGTCACCGGGCCGGACGGGAAGACCCAGTGGGTGGTGGCGAAAGCCAAGGGTTCAGACGGCCAGGAGCACGAGCTCACCGGGCAGTACTTCAAGCACGCGGATGTGGCTTTCGACCAGACGACTGGTGTCCCGAAGATCCTCTTCCAGTTCAACGACGAAGGGGCCAAGTTGTTCGAGCAGATCACGCAGCGGAACCTCTATAAGCCGCTGGGGATCTTCCTGGACAACCAGCCCATATCCACCCCGACGGTCAGGGCGGTGATCTCGGGCAGCGGCGAGATCACGGGCCAATTCACTCTCGAGGAAGCCAAGACCCTGGCGATCCAGATGAACGCGGGCGCGCTGCCCGTTCCAGTGAAGGTGATCCAGCAGCAGGATGTGGATGCCACTCTCGGCAGCGATTCGGTGGCCAGAAGCCTCATGGCCGGTGAGATCGGCCTCTGCGTGGTTGCGCTTTTCATGATCCTCTACTATAGGCTGCCCGGCGTTCTCGCCTCTGCGGCGCTGGGTGTCTATGCCATGGTCACGCTGGCCGAGTTCAAGCTGATCCCAGTCACCCTGACCCTGGCCGGCATTGCGGGGTTCATCCTGTCCATCGGCATGGCCGTGGACGCCAATATTCTGATCTTCGAGAGGATGAGGGAGGAGATGCGGGCAGGCAAGACGCTCCGGGCCGCCATCGATGCGGGCTTCGATAGAGCGTGGCCGTCCATACGCGACTCCAACTTCTCCACTCTCATCACCTGCGTCATTCTCTTCTGGTTTGGGTCCAACTTCGGGACCAGCATCGTCATGGGCTTCGCGCTGACACTGGGCCTAGGTGTCATTACAAGCATGTTCTCCGCCATCACGGTGACCAGAACCTTCCTTCGGATGCTGGTCAGCACGGGGCTGGCGACGGGAAGCTGGCTCTTCGGATTGGAGAAGAGGCCAGCGTCGGCGGCCAACGCGGCGGCGGCATCTGAGACTAGGGGGTAGTCGCACAATGATGTTGGACATTGTTGGCAAGAGATACTGGTTCTTCCTGCTGTCGCTGCTGGTTCTGGTGCCGGGGGTGATTTCGCTAGTGCTGCCAGGTGGGCTGAAACCTGGCATCGATTTCGCTAGCGGCTCCATCATGACCGTCCAGTTCGAGAACCAGGTGGATCAGGCTGACCTGCGTGGTGAGTTTACCGTGCTGGGGCACCCTGAGGCCATTGTCCAGAGGTCGAGCAGCGCATCCGGCGGCAGCACCTTCATCGTCCGCACCTACACCCTGAAGGGCGAGGAGAAGGATGCCTCTGGGAAGGTCGTGGCGCCCTCCGAGCGGCAGTCGGTGGAGGACGCCCTGAGGCAGAAGTATGGAAACCTCCAGGTCCTCTCCTTCGACTCGGTGTCGCCCATCATCGCCTCGGAGATCGTGCGAAACGCCGTGATCGCCGTCGCTGCCGCGTCGATCGGGATCCTTCTCTACATCGCCTACGCCTTCCGGCGTGTGAAGAGCTCCTTTCGCTGGGGTACCTGCGCGGTGATCGCGCTGGTGCACGACGCGTTGGTGGTGCTGGGCGTGTTCTCGATCCTCGGCCGCTTCTTCGAGGTCGAGGTTGACGCCATGTTCATCACCGCGGTGCTCACCATTATCGGCTTCTCCGTTCACGACACCATCGTGGTGTTCGACAGGATACGTGAGAACTACGGCGGGAGGATCGGGGACCGCTTCGAGAATGTGGTGAACCACAGTATCATGCAGACCATGGGTCGCTCCCTGAACACATCCCTCACGGTCCTGCTGGTGCTGGTGGCTCTCCTCCTGTTCGGAGGCGTGACGACGAAGAACTTCGTCCTCGCACTGCTCATAGGTATCATTACCGGGACCTACTCCTCGATCTTCGTGGCGGCGTCGCTGCTGGTCGTGTGGGAGAACGGGGAGATAAAGGGACTGTGGAGGCGCCTCACCGGCGGTAGCGACCGGAGGGCGGCTAGTCCGGCGCGCTAGCGGGCATCGAACCGGAATGGTGTTGAGGGCCGCAGACCTGGGCGGCCCTCAACGCTGTCAAACGACTGCGGCTGTTCCGTTGTGTGGGATCACGGGCTCCCTCCAGCGGATAGATGAAGGGCGTCTGCTTCCCCGCGGGTGGTCCCGCGCAGGCAGGGCGCTAGAGAAGCTTCCGCAGCTCCTCGTCCTCCTCCATTTGCTCCACCACCTTCTTCACATCCTGGGCGCGCTCGCGTGTTGACACCAGCAGCGCATCACCCGTGTCGACGATGATCATATCGCGCAGCCCAATGGTCACCACGGGCTTTTGGGTTGCGAACACCAGTGTCCTCTCGGTGTCCAGACCCAGGTGTGTTCCTCGGACGAGGTTAGTGCCCTGGTTGGGAGGGCACACCTCCATCAGCTCCTTCCAACTCCCCACATCGCTCCAGTTGAGCTCCGTGGGCACTATGGCAACCCGCGGGGCCTTTTCCATGATCCCGTAGTCGATGGTTTCTTTCTGCATCCGAGGGTAAAGCTCGGCAACGACCCGGGCCTCTTCGGGGGTGCCGATGTACGGCTTGATCCCCATCAGCAGCCGGTGTACCTCGGGCATCAGCTGCCGGAAAAGCTCCAGAATGACCGATACTCGCCACACGAAGATCCCGCTGTTCCAGTAGAACACCCCGCTCTCGAAGTATCTCTGCGCCACCTCAGGGCCTGGCTTTTCCACGAAGCGAACAGCCCTGTGCACAGCGCCATCAGCGAGTCCTGGAAGGGGTTCTCCCATCTCGATGTAGCCCATTCCAGTGGAGGGGTAGGTTGGCTTGACGCCCAGCGTCACGAGGTTATCGCTCCCCGCGGCCACCTGCTCGGCAAGCTTCAGCGCCCTGATGAGCTCGTCGGGGTTGGTGATAACCGCATCGGAGTGGAGGGATGCCATCACCGTTTCGGGATCCCTACTGGCGATTACCAGGCTCGCTAGACCGAGAGCCGGGGCTGTGCCTCGACGCGTAGGCTCGATGACGAAATTCGGCTTCGGGATGGCCGGCAGCTGTCGCATGATCTCATCTGCATGCGACTCCTCGGTGACGACGAGGACTCGATCGGGCGAGACCAGGGGCTCGATCCTCTGGACGGTATCCTGGATGAGGGTCCTATCGGTCACAAGGGAGAGCAGCTGCTTGGGTCTCTTGCTTCGGCTGAGGGGCCATAGGCGGGTGCCACTTCCGCCAGCAAGTATCGCGACGTACATATCACAGTTCTCCTGAGCGTGTTGCGATCTGGTCTGTGGTGCACAAAGGATATCAGAGCGCTGCCTGGCGGGCAAAAGCTGGACTCGTGGACGGCCAGAGCGGTGCCCTACGAGGAAGCGGTCTGCTCGCTCTGGTGGGACCTTTGTCCCATTGCCCACTGCCGCACCTCGGCCTATCTTGCCATGCCAACAAACCAAGCGGAGGGAGCGGGCCTGGCTGGCGCGAGAGGGCTGGAAGCAGGACGTCCCGAGTCTGGGAAGGAAGGGCTGTGGCCGGCGAGCGTTGGAACCTGAACAGGATCCTCAGGCTCCTGGCTGCGACTGAGGTCGTCGCATCCATAGCGATAGCGTGTCTCGGGCTGGCGATGATCAGGCCCTGGAGCCCGGATACTCCTCTCGGCAACGACTTCATCTCATTTTGGATGGCTGGGGCACTGATCCGAGAGGGCAAGGGTTCCGACCTGTACGACATGGAGGTGCAGAGGGCTTTTCAGGCGAGACTCCGCCTGGAAGAGGCCCAGAGCCCGGAGATGCGAGAGAAGGCGGCATTCCTTATTCCATTTCACAATCCGCCCGCAATGGCCATCGTCATGGCTCCATTCTCGCTGCTGCCCATCCCTCTTGCATGGGCCCTCTGGTCCATCCTCAGCCTTCTGGCTCTCGTCGCCGCGGTGGCTCTTCCTCTTCGTGGGCACAGGTATGCCGTCCCCATGGCGATCGCGCTGATGAGCTTCGGTCCGGTCTTCTCTGCCCTTCGATGGGGACAGATGGTGGGGTTCCTGCTCCTTTCCTTGAGTCTGGGACTCTTCCTCTTCAGGTCGGGCAGACCTTTTCTCGGAGGAGTAGCGCTCGGGATGCTACTCCTCAAGCCACAGTACGCCGCTGTGATGGTGGTGGTCCTGATGGCAAAAGCGAGATGGCGTGAGCTGTCGGGAATGGCTGCTGCAGCGGCGGTTCTGGCCCTGCTCTCCTTGTGGGCTGCGGGCGGCGACGGTCTTCTCAGCTACCTGTACCTCCTGAACAGGATTGGGGGCGTCGATCCGCCGGCGGAGTCGCTGGTGAAGCCCGACGTCATGGTCAACTGGAGGAACCTCCTTTGGCACGCCTGGCCAACCGGGTCTACAGGCGCGCTCCAGATCCTGTTGCTGATGCTGGAGGGTGCAACGGTCCTGCTGGCGCTGCTGGCCTGGAGAGGAGAGTGGGACCCCGAGTCGGGCCGCTTCGCAGATCAGGTGCTGGCGGCGGTCCTGGCGACGCTGGTAGCCGTCCCTCATAGCCACATCCACGGAGCTGTGCTGCTTCTGGCACCGGTCGCGGCGGGAATGGGAAGTGTAGAGGGGCGCGGAGGGCAGGACACGCCCCGTCTCATCATGCTGATGGTCGGATATCTGGTAGGGCTGGTGGTGGGCTGGATCGATGGCCTGTCGTGGGCAATGGCTGTGTACTTCCTGGCGGCGTTGGCCATGCTCACCCTATCGCCCGGGCTGGTCCATGAGCGAGCGGCCGATCTCCGCGCGATGGCCCGTTTAGAGGTGCTGTTTGCGGGCGCGCGGCGACGGACGCATTAGGGGCGATGCCTGTTCAGGTGCCACCGGCCTCGGCGGGGGTTTGCCCGGCTGCCAGAACGTTGGTACACTCCAATGCATGGACGACCGTTATGATGTGATAGTGGTGGGCGGTGGGCACGCCGGGTGCGAGGCCGCGCTGGCCTCGGCGCGCATGGGTCGGCGGACGCTGCTCATCACCATGAACCTCGACACCATCGGCCTCATGCCCTGCAACCCTTCTATAGGTGGGCCCGCCAAGGGGAACCTGGTTCGGGAGATCGACGCCCTCGGCGGAGAGATGGCGAGGGCCATCGATGACACCTTCATCCACATTCGCACCCTGAACAGCGGTAAGGGGCCCGCGGTGCAGGCGCTCAGGGCGCAGGCCGACAAGGCGGCCTACCAGGCCAGGATGAAGCATGCCTTGGAGCGGCAATCTGGTCTGCGCCTAAAGCAGGGCATGGTGACCGGCCTGCTGGTGGAGCCATGGGACGGATCCGATGGATCTGCGGCGGGAGCTAGCCAGCCCTCGGAAGCGGCTCCCGTGGCCTCTGCTCGGCCGAGGCTCGGAAGCCACAGGTATCGCGTCAAAGGGGTAGTGACGGACCTCGGGCGCCGTTATCTGGCAGAGGCGGTAGTACTGACCACCGGTACCTCGTTGGCCGGACGCGTCATAATCGGAGAAAGGGCCTACACGGCGGGACGGTCGGGTGAAGCAGCTGCAACGGAGCTTCCCGTCAGCCTTCGCGAGCTCGGGTTCCAACTCGGGAGACTCAAGACCGGCACCCCTCCCAGGGTAGATGTTCGCACCATCGATTTCTCCAAGACCGAGCTGATCCCTGGAAGCCCGACACCGCTTCACTTCAGCTTCGATCCCCCTGAGGATGTGGATCGCGGGCCATTCCCCGCTCCTCACCCTGCCTATCCACTGGGGGAGCCGACGTCCTGGCGGCCTCAGCTCCCCTGCTACCTGGTTCACACTACTGAGGGGACGCACCGCGCCGTTCTCGCGAACCTCCACAGGGCCCCCCTTTTCAATGGGACGATCCAGGGAACGGGGCCGCGCTACTGCCCTTCCCTGGAGGACAAGATAGTGAGATTTCCGAACAAAGAGCGACACCAGCTCTTTCTGGAGCCGGAAGGTTGGGAGACGGGCGAGGTCTACGTTCAGGGCGCCAACACCAGTCTGCCCGAAGACGTGCAGGTGGAGATGCTGAGGGCGATCCCCGCCCTGGAGAGGGCGGAGCTGACCAGGGTTGGGTACGCCATCGAGTACGACTACTTGCCACCGAGCCAGACAACCGCGTGGCTGGAGACCAAGCTGGTGGCGGGTCTGTTCGTCGCGGGGCAGATCAACGGCACCTCCGGTTATGAGGAAGCGGCCGGGCAGGGGATCCTGGCCGGCATCAACGCAGCCCTTGCCAGCTCCGGGCGCCCTCCCTTTCTACTGGATCGCTCCATCGCCTACATTGGGGTGATGGTCGACGACCTGGTAACGAGCGAGATCGATGAGCCCTATCGACTGTTCACCTCCAGGGCCGAGCACCGCTTGCTGCTGCGGCAGGACAACGCCGATGAGCGACTCACACCCTTGGGCTACCAATTGGGGTTGGTCGATGAAGCCAGATATCGGCGAACACTGGAGAAGTACGAAAGGGTGAGACGGGAAGCGGAGAGACTTGGCAGGATGTGGGTGGTGCCGTCCACCCGGTTCAACGGGGATCTAGAGAGGCTGGGTATCGAGCCCCTGTCCAAGCCGATGCAGGCAGCGGCGCTCTTGTGCCGACCGGGTGTAGGGTACGAACTCGTCCGAGATGCGTTGGGTGGTGAGGGTGAGCACGATCCGGCGGTGGTGGAGCAGGTGGAGATCAGGCTGCGGTACCATGCCTACATCAGGAAGCAGGAAGCTCAGGTCGAGAGAATGGCTCGGCTGGAACACTTGGCCATACCGGACGGGATGGACTACCACTCTCTGTCGGGGCTTCGAAGGGAGGCGCGTGAGAAGCTGAGCCGATACAGGCCAGCCACTGTTGGGATGGCCTCGCGCATCAGTGGTGTCACCCCGGCCGACATCGCGGTTCTACTGGTGGCCATGGAGAGGCTCCGGCGTAATGGGGGCGTTGTGGGCCCCCATACCGGGACCTCGGCCTCTGGGGCCGTGTCGGCACGGGCGGCCACCATCCAGGCTGAAGGGGAGAGGGTGGATTGAAGATCGCCAGCAGCTGGCTTTCTCCAACGGGTGAGTCTTTGGCTCGGCCTGGGATCGACCCGGCAGAGGTGCTGCCCCTTCTGTTGGTGCTGTGCTGGGCGTTGATCGCGCGGATCCTGTTTCTGGACCAGGTGCCCACCAATGTCATGCCCGACGAGGCGGATAACATGGTGGACGTGCTCCACATCATCGCGGGCATGGGCCCCGGGCTGATCGGCTTCGATTGGACGCAGCTTCCCGCACTGAACGTGCACCTCATGGCCGCCTTCGTGAGACTGTTCGGGGCCTCTGTGATGGGGATGCGGATGGCCGTTGTCTTCACCAGCACCCTGGCATTGGTTCCCTTCTACATGCTCTGCAGAAGGGTTGTCTCGCCGCAGTCTTCCATTCTGGCCACCATGCTGCTGTCTACCAGCCTGTGGTATCTGAACTTTTCGCGAACGGCCTGGTCCAATGTGCACGTGGTCCTCTTTGGACTCTCAGGTGTGCTGTTTCTGTTGGAGGCGCTCGACCGGAGGAGGTGGTGGCTCTTCGCATTGGCCGGAGCGGGGTTGGCTCTGACCATGTACGGCTACTATGCAGGCAGGGCCGTGGTGGCGGCGCTGCTGTTGTTCCTGCCCATAGGACTCGCGATGCAGCCCCGCTGGCTGCGGGGATCGACGCTTCGTGGCTACCTTCTGATGCTGGTAGTCGCTCTCGTACTCTTCCTTCCACAGGGCCTTCTGATCGCTTCCAACTGGGATTACGCCAACACTCGGGTGAGCTCGGTCTCTATCTTCAACCAGCGGCCTCCCTACCTGGGCGAGTCCGACCCGGCCCGGCTGCTGATGCAGCAGGCGGCCCGCGTGGTCCGCGGGTTCGTGCTTCTGGACGGGAGCATGTTCCACACCCCGCGCTACACGCCGGAGGGGATGCCTCCCCTGGACTACGCCAGCGGCCTGCTCTATGTGGGCGGTTTGCTCCTGGGCCTGTCGATTCTGCGGGAGACCGCCATCTGGTACTTGCTGGCGGGGGCCACTCTCGTGCTGACACAGGTCCTCAGCATCGGGACGCCAGACACCGGAAGGGCTATCTTCTTGGCTCCGGTGTGCTATCTCTTCGTCGGCGTCAGCCTGGATGCCCTGAGCCGATGGCGCGTCATCCGGAGGGCACACGTTCTCCTGCCAGTCCTGGTCCTCGGGCTCGTGGTCTACAACCTCTGGTGGTACTTCGATTGGGCGCGCCAACCAGCCACTGCAGCGGCTCGCCAGCCTGCCGTCGAGTACTCGGAGTACGACCGCTGGCTAGAGATGCAGATGGCGCGGGCGTCCCGCGGCGAGCCGGGATTCACGGTGACAGAGTGGCACCAGATGCGCACTCTCCCGATGGAGCGGCCCTGAACCCGATCTGGCCGCGCACGCTGGCCGAAGGAAGGTCCAGCATGTCCGCAGCGCCCCATCCACGAGCCTCCACTGCTGTCCACACACGTCAGAATGGCATACCTTCTGCATTAGCGCCGAGCGCAGTGAACCGCAGCGACGCGGGGTCGGTCGAGCGGATGGAGCCGGGCTCTATGGAGTAGCGCCCGGGGCTGTGCCGGCCCTCTTGGTTCCGCCCGGCCTTGGACTGCAGCGGCGAAGCAGATGGAGGGCCTATCGGTCAACCACATATCAGTCAACAAGACGCGCTGAGCAGAAAAGGGCTGGCATCGACCTCGACTCTATTCGGTGGCGGGTGCGCGGCCCGTTTTTGTTCCAAGTCTGAAGCAATGGCGGGGTATGAAAGTGCCTGGCGCGACGGTTCCGAAAGCGGTTTCGTCCCCACGATTTTGCGGATGCGAGCCGGGAACCGAAACCCCGGGAGCCGACTGCAGAGGAGGCAGCAGGTCATGAATCTGATAGAGCGACTGGAGCAGTTTCGGGCGGAAGAGGAGAAGCTGAGCTGGCAGGGCACCTTCGCCGACTACTGGAACCTGGTGCAGCAGAACCCCGAAATCGCCCAGCTCGCCCACGCCAGGATATACAACATGATTATGTCCGCCGGGGTCGAGCAGAACGATCGGGGAGAGCACCGGTATCGATTCTTCGAGAAGGAGATCTTCGGTCTCGAGAAGACCCTGGATCAGCTGGTCGAGTACTTCAACTCGGCCAGCAAGCGGCTGGAGGTTCGGAAGAGGATCCTGCTGCTCATGGGCCCTGTGGGTGGAGGGAAATCCACCATCGTGTCGCTGCTGAAAAGGGGCCTGGAGAGGTACACCCGAACCGACGCAGGCGCGGTGTACGCCATCAAGGGTTGTCCCATGCACGAGGAGCCGCTCCACCTGATCCCGGATACCATAAGGCCCGACATTCAACGAGAGCTGGGCATTTACATCGAGGGCGAGCTCTGCCCTCACTGCCAGCTCATGCTGAAGGAGCAATATGGCGGGCGGGCGGAGGAGGTTCTGGTGGAGAGGATCGCCTTCAGCGAGAAGCACAGGGTGGGGATCGGGACCTTCTCTCCCAGCGATCCCAAGAGCCAGGATATCTCCGAGCTGACCGGGTCCATCGACCTATCCACCATCGGTGAGTACGGGAGCGAAAGCGATCCGAGAGCCTATCGTTTCGATGGCGAGCTGAACATCGCGAATCGGGGTCTGATGGAGTTCATCGAGATGCTGAAGAGCGATGAGAAGTTCCTGTACGGGTTGCTGACCCTCTCCCAGGAGCAATCCATCAAGACCGGACGCTTCGCGATGATCTACGCCGACGAGGTGGTGATCAGCCACACCAACGAGAACGAGTACAACGCCTTCATAGCGAATCGGAAGGCGGAGGCGCTGCAAGACCGGATCATTCTGATAAAGGTGCCCTACAACCTGCGGGTCTCGGATGAGGTAAAGATCTACGAGAAGCTGATTGCGCAGAGCGGACTTCGGAACGTGCACATCGCCCCGAACACTCTGAAGGTGGCAAGCATGTTCGCCGTGCTGTCGCGGCTCGAGCCCTCCAAGAAGGCGGGCATGAGCCTCATGAAGAAGCTGAAGCTGTACGACGGTGAGGAGACCGAGGACTTCTCGCAGAAGGACGTTCGTGAGCTCCAGGAGGAGGCCGAGCGGGAGGGGATGGACGGCATCTCGCCTCGCTATGTGATAAACCGACTCTCGAGCGCCCTCGTTCGGGAGGGAGTGACCTGCATCACCCCCATCGACGCGCTCCGGGCGCTGCGAGACGGGTTTGAGCAGCATACATCCCTGAAGCGGGAAGAGAAGGAGAAGTTCCTGAACCTGATCTCGGAGACTCGCAGGGAGTACGACGAGATGGCCAAGAACGAGGTGCAGAAGGCCTTCGTCTACTCCTTTGAGGAGAGCGCCAAGACACTCTTCAACAACTATCTCGACAATGTCGAGGCCTATGCCAACCGATCCAAGCTGCGCGACCCGATCACAGAGGAGGAGGTCGAGCCGGACGAGAAGCTGATGCGGAGCGTGGAGGAGCAGATCGGGGTGACGGAGAACGCCAAGAAAGCGTTCAGGGAGGAGATACTGATCAGGATCAGTGCCCTGGCGCGCCGCGGGCAGCGGCTGGACTATCGGAGCCACGAACGGCTGAAGGAGGCCATCGAGAAGAAGCTGTTCGCGGACCTGCGGGACGTGGTCAAGATCACCACCTCCACGAAGACGCCCGACGCCGAGCAGCTGAAGAGGATAAACGATGTGGTGGACCGACTGGTGAAGGAGCAGGGGTATTGCCACGTGTGCGCCAACGAACTGCTCAGCTACGTGGGCACTCTGCTCAATCGCTAAGGACAGGGCCCCGAGATCCAGGAGACGTTGCGGGGAGCTGGAGGCGGGAGGTTATTCGGTCTTCGGTCCCTGGCATTCGTGCTGGGCCTCGGGGCTTCCACTCTCCCCGAAAGGGGGACAGCCATGGAGAAGCAGGCGGTTTCGCTATCGAGGCATGACTGGTCACTGCACAGAAAGGCTCCTGCCGACCAGGCGCGCCACAACGAGAAGGTCAAGGAGGCCATAAAGAGCAACCTGGCCGACATCGTGGCCGAGGAGGCGATCATCACCTCCGATGGCAACAAGGTGGTCAAGGTGCCCATCAGGTCGCTGGAGCTTCCGCACTTCCGGTACGACACCAACAGAAAGGACCACCTGGGTCAGGGAAACGGCGACTCCCAGGTGGGGGATGTGATAGGCCAGGCCCCGGGCCAGGCCGGCCCCGGCAAAGGAAAGGGTGCAGGGGACCTGCCAGGCGTAGACTACTTCGACGCCGAGGTGACCATCGACGAGCTCGCTGACATCATGTTCGAGGACCTGGCCCTGCCGAACCTGGAGCAGAAGCAGGCGCAGCAGATCGAGAGCACCGTGATCAGGTTCAACGACATCCGCAAGAGCGGCCCCATGTCGAGTCTCGACAAGAAGAGGACCATCCTGGAGAACATCCGCAGGAACGCCAAGATGGGGATGCCCAAAGTGGGTGGCATCAAGAACGACGACCTGCGCTTCAAGACGTGGACCGAGGACGTCCGCTTCGAGAACAACGCCGTGATCATCGCCATGCGGGACGTTTCGGGCTCCATGGGAGAGTTCGAGAAGTATATATCCAGGAGCTTCTACTTCTGGATGGTCAAGTTCCTGAGGCGGAAGTACAACCAGGTGCAGATCGTGTTCATCACCCACCACACTGAGGCGAAGGAGGTTGATGAGCAGACCTTCTTCACCCTGGGCGAGAGCGGTGGTACCAAGGTATCCTCCGCCTACCGACTTGCCCTGGACATCATCGCCCAGCGGTACAACCCACGCGATTGGAACATCTATCCGTTCCACTTCTCAGATGGCGACAACTGGGGCGAGACAGACAACCGGCTGTGCGTGGACCTGGTTCATGAGATGCTGCAGAAGTGCAATGTGTTCGGCTACGGCGAGATACGGCAGGGCGGCTACGGCTCGCTGAGCACGTTGATGTCGGCATTCCAGAACGTCAAGGACCCCAAGTTCATCGGGGTGACCATAGAGGACAAGAGCGGCGTCTATCCTGCTCTGCGGCAGTTCTTCAGCCCAAGGCAACCCGGAGTGGAATCATGAGTAGCGAACCGATCATGAGCGGCAAGGAGCTGGGTGAGCTGGAGCGAGCCATCGAGGAGATCTGGAACGTCGCCCTGCGGCTCGGCCTGGATCCCTTCCCAACCCACTTCGAGATCGTGCCCGCGGCCATCATGTACGAGTTCGGAGCGTACGGTCTGCCGGGTCGCTACTCCCACTGGACGCATGGGAAGGCGTACCAGCGCATGAAGATGATGTACGACTACGGGCTGAGCAAGATCTACGAGCTGGTGATAAACACCAACCCCTGCTACGCATTCCTGCTGGAAGGGAACAACCCCCTCCAGAACAAGCTGGTGGCGGCCCACGTGCTCGCCCACAGCGACTTCTTCAAGAACAACCTCCACTTTCGGCATACCTCGAGGCAGATGCTGGAGGTGGCCAGCATCAATGCGGAGAGGATCAGGAGGTATGAGTTCAAACACGGAAGACGTGAGGTCGAGGAGTTCCTCGACAGGGTGCTGTGCATAGAGGAGCACGTGGATCCGAACCTCTCGATGAGGCGCAAAGAGTGGGATGAGGACCGGGACAGGGAGGACCGGCGTGTGCAGGAGCCGACCTCGCCCTATGATGATCTGTTCAAGCTGGACGAGCGGGGGCAGCAGTCGCTCGGTGAAGAGGCACCGGCGAGGCACAGGAAGATCCCGCCCGAGCCCGAGAAGGACATCCTCCTGTTTATCGCAGAGCATGCGGCCGATCTGGAGGAGTGGCAGCGCGACATAATACACATAGTTCGGGCCGAGCAACTCTACTTTGTCCCTCAGATGATGACCAAGGTGATGAACGAGGGTTGGGCCAGCTACTGGCATCGGGAGATCATGCACCAGCTCGATCTCACCGAGGATGAGCACATTCAGTTCGCCAACCTGAACGCTGCCGTCACTGCCCCTTCGGCTCACCAGATCAACCCTTACCACGTGGGGCTGAAGATCTTCGAGTCCATCAAGGAGCGATGGGACAACCCCACGGAGGAGGAGATGAGAGAGCTCGGGAGGCAGCCAGGGCAGGGGCTGGCTAAGATCTTCGAGGTGCGCGAGCTGGAAAGCGACGTCTCCTTCCTCCGGAACTACCTGACGAAAGAGCTGGTGGACGAGCTGGATCTGTACATCTACAAGCGTGAGGGCGACCAGTGGGTGATCGTTGAGAAGGACTGGCAGAAGATCCGGGACATGCTGGTTGCGAGTATGACCAACTTCGGCGTCCCGTACATCGTGGTGGAGGACGGCGACTACCGACGCAACCGCGAGCTCTATCTGAGGCACTGCTATGAAGGGCAGGAGCTGGACCTGAGGTACGCGGAGCGCACCATGCAGGCCATCTACGATCTCTGGGGGCGGCCTGTCCATGTGGAGACCGTGGTTGACGGGCGGAAGATGCTGATCTCCTTCGACGGTCAAAAAGCCACGCAGATCTACATATAGCGGATTCTATGAGCCAGAGGGATTCCGAAAAGGCCCCTGCAGCGTGGCGGTGAGGGCGGCGGGTACAACAACCGCCGCCCTGCGCAGGGTGACCGCCGAGTCCAAGGACTAGCCGGCCCTTCCGTCCTCGGAGCTGCCGTTCCTCTCCAGCCAGCTCAGCATAGCGGAGAGGGAACCCCGTGCTACCGCGATCTTGTTGTCGGCAGCGCCGTAATAGAGGGTGATGCCATCGCCGTCGGATCCCAATGTGCAGCCGCAGGGGAACACCACGTTGTTGACGTCGCCAAACCTCTCGTACTCCGCCTCTGGGCCGAAGAACCACTCCTCGCTCCGCCGCAAGCATCTGGTGGGATCATCCAGGTCGAAGAGGGCCAGCCCCAGTCGGTAGATGGCTCCGGAAACCGTCATCTTGACCCCGTGGTAGATCACGAGCCAGCCAAGGGGTGTCTCGATGGGGGGTGGCCCCAGGCCTACCTTCGCGGAATCCCACCAGGCCCCTCGTCTGGCAGGCAGGATCAGCTTGTGATGGCCCCAGTGGCGCAGGTCGGGCGAGAAGGAGATCCACATGTGAGCGCCCATGGTGGTGATCACCGGACGGTGCACCAGCGCCCATCTGCCGGCTATCCTCCTTGGGAAGAGCGCTGCGTCTTTGTCCTCGGGAGGGATTATCACACCGTAGCGCTCGAACCTCCGGAAGTCCTCGGTCAGCGCCAGAGAGACAGCGGGCCCGGCGGGAGAGTAGGCTGTGTAGGCCACGGCGTACCTCCCCAGCTCCGGGACGAAGGTGATCCGTGGGTCCTCGATACCCCAGAGCTCCTCCGGGTGGCCCTTCGGATCGGGAGCGAGGGTGGGTAGCTCGTCTATCTCCCAACCGTCCAGGCCGTTCCGCGATCGAGCGGCGCAAAGGTGGGAGTGGCCCCGCCTGTCCTCCACCCTGCATAGTAGCAGCGTCGTTCCATCCGGCAGGAGAGTGGCTCCGGGGTTGAAGACGCTATTCACCGCGTACGGCCAGTCGGCAGCGGTTAGAATGGGGTTCTCGGGGTGCCGTTCCAGCAGCTCCTCGTGGTAGTGGTTCCGCGTCGATTCGACTCGAAGCATCTGGCTGTCCGGGATCATCGGTCGCTCTCGGTCTTCTCCAGGAAGCGGCGAATCTGCGCTGCGAGAAACTGGGCTATCTCCGGGCTCTCGAAGGGCCAGGCATAGATGAACGAGATCTGCGGAAAGCGGCGGCGGGCCCTGTCCACCGCCTCCGGGATATCTCTCTCTGAGTGCTCCCCTCCGCGGGTCATCATGGGGGTCGCCACGATGACCCTTTGAGGCTCCTCGGCGGCGGCCTGCGCCAGCGCCTCGTCGAGGCTTGGTGCGCAGAACTCCCCGAAGGCCGCTATGACAGGACAACCCATCACCTCGCGCATCCGAGCTGCAAGCTCCTGGGCTCCCGCATGGTATGGATCGTTCTGGGCGGTTCGTGGCCAGAGCCGCATCTTGTTCTCCAGCTCGATCCACCGCCGTTCCAGGTAAGCCCTGTCGGGCCCGGCGGAATGGTCCAGCCTGCTTCGAAGGCTGAAGAACTCCGCCATCTCGTGTCTCGGGAAATCGCTCGGGGGCGCTCCATGCATGGCTAGGACGACAACGTTCTTCACGGCTCCCCCCGTGCTACTGGCTGGATGGCTCGGACCCTCTGTCCGGCTGCTCCGAGGGCTCCTGCTGAGGCGCTCTTCTCGGTGCCGGGCGAGAGGGCTGGCGCTGCCCCTGGGCAGGCCCACGATCCTGCTGCGGCTCCTGCGCCGCTGGAGGCCTCGGGGCTGTCCGGGGCCTTCTCGGCGCCGCCGGGCGAGGGGCCGGAGTGATGGGCGCAGGCCGCTCGGGCTCGGCGGTGGCGCGGACGCGGCTCGGCGCGATGGTAGAGGCTACGCGGGCAGCCTTTCGCTTCTCCTCCAGCTTGCGTTGCTTGGCCCTGTGCTTCTGTAGTGCCACTCTCTTGCGCTTGTTCAAGGTGCTGCCTCCGGAGTGTGTTTTCAGGTTGCAAGAAAAGGCATCCTCCCGGCATCTGCAGGCTTGTCGGGGCAGGACGCCTTGCGCCCGCGGTTCCCCATTCATATACGGCCGAGAGCGTGCTCCGCTCGAGCCATCGTGGGGGCCAGGCCAGCGGGACAGTAATCAAGCTGCCAGGTCGATGCTTACCTTCGGGGAGATTGTACAACCGTCGGCACCCTCTAGTCTACTTGGGAGGTTGACAGAGGCGATGCAGTTGCCGTACAACTGTGCGGGCCGGCCCGGTGCCGGGCTGGCGATGATAATCCCGCAAGGAGATCCCCTGATGAGTTTCCGACTGCTGTCTATCTCTGTCCTCGGGGCACTGCTCCTGTCGGCGGTCGGCTGCTCCGGTTCCGCGTCGTCGCCCACGCCGGGGCTCACCTCTGTGGCCACCAAGGCGACGAGCGGTGGCTCGGCCACAACTCAGCCTGCCGCGAGCCCGACCTCGCCCGCTTCCGCGACGGCTCCAACGGCCACGCCAGGCGCAGCTCCCCAAAACACCCCGTCGACTGCAGCGCCAGCCAAGCCCACGGCCGCGCCCGCTGCGACCGTAGCTGCCAAACCCTCATCAACGCCTGCCAGGATGAAGAGCTCGGAAGCTGGTGTGCAGGTGTTTCTTTGGGGGGTGGCGGACATAGGCCGCCAGCTGCAGCTCGCTAAGGACGCGGGCTTCACGTGGGTGAAGCAGATGTTCCAGTGGAACTACATAGAGCGAGACGGGAAAGGCAAGTTCCTTTGGGACGAGCCGGACCGGCTGGTGAAGGCGGCCAACAACTACGGTCTCAAGATCGTCGCACGGATCGATTACGCCCCGGACTGGGCGAAGGCGACCAAGGGCTACAACTCCCCACCGGAGAAGATGTCTGACTTCGGCGATTTCATATACGCACTAGTAAACAGGTACAAGACAGGGTCGCCCTACGGCACCATCGCTGCCTACGAGATCTGGAACGAGCCCAACCTCTCCCGAGAGTGGGGAGATCAGCCCCCCAACGCCGCCCAGTACGTGGAGATGCTGAAGGTGGCGTACACAGCTGCCAAGAAGGCGGACCCCAACGCCATAATCATCAGCGCCGGGCTCTCGCCGACAGGGACCGTCTCGCCGGAGGCGAGACCTGATGATCTCTTCCTGGACGAGATGTACAAGGCTGGCGCCGAGGACTACTTCGACGTGCTAGGAGCGCACGCAGCCGGATACAAGGCTCCTCCTGAGATGAGTCCCGACGAGGTGGCGGCCAGCAAGGAGTACGGGGGGCAGCGCTTCTTCTGCTTCAGAAGGGTGGAGGATCTCCGTCAGATCATGGTCAAGAACGGTGACGACAAGAAGCAGGTGGCCGTTCTCGAGATGGGCTGGACGACAGACAATCGGCAAGGCTCGCCCTATGCCTGGCATGCCGTCACCGAGCAGCAGAAGGGGGACTACATCCTCCGAGCGTACCAGTTCGCTCAGAAGAACTGGGCTCCGTGGATCGGGCTGATGAGCACCATATACATAAGCTCGCCAGACTGGACCGACAAGGATGAACAGTACTACTGGGCCCTGACCGATCCCAACGGGACGCCGCGCACATCGTACAACACCATCAAAGGCAAGCTTCCCTGAGTCGAGGCGACAAGAAGGGAGAGATAGTAGACGGGGAGGGGCAAAAAGCTCGCCTCCCCGTCTCTGTTTCTCCGTCTCATCTCCCTTGGCTTGCTACTCACTGGCATGGGTGTTATGATCTCGGCACTCGCGACGTACCGGGATTCGATGGAGGAGCAGGGCATTGGAACAGGAAACGAAATCGATACTGGTAGTTGACGACGACGATGCCATTCGCCAGATGGTGGGCACCTTGCTGTCGGAGGAAGGGTACCAGGTGGAGCTGGCCCAGAACGGCGAGGAGGCCATGAGGCTGGTTCGTCAGAAGCGTTTCGACCTGGTGGTGCTGGACATCCTGATGCCGGTGATGGACGGGTGGGAGGTCGCGAGTCGGATGCTCACCGACGAGAAGACCCGGGAGATCCCGATCGTCTTCCTGACCGCCTTGAGCAGCTACACAGATCAGTTGAAGGGCTGGCGCATGGGCTGCTTCGACTACATCACCAAGCCCTTCGATATCGGGCTGTTCCTGATCCGGGTCAAGGCTGCCCTCGAGAAGTCCAGTCAGATGAGGGCCGCCACCCGCTCCGAGGTCGAGGCGTTGGTGGAGAAGAAGATCGAGCAGCTCCTCAACCTCATGGGGGAGACGCTGCAGCGGGATTACGGGCTGCGCCGGCTTGGCGTCGTCGACGTGGTTGATGACTATGCAGTGAAGGAGGAGAGGGAGTAGGCGGGGCCGATCCCTCGCGGGGCGATAGTGGAGCGCGCGGGGCCGGACGCTATGTCCGGCCCCCGCTCATAGGGGCGCAGGAAATGAGGCGCGCACGACTGGTGGGGGACCTGCTGATGCTGATCGGGGGTATGGCGTTGCTGCTGGGCGGCACAACCTACGTGGCCGACCGGGTGGGCGATGGCTCTCTTCCTCGGCCCGCCACCATCACCGATCAGGGAACGGAGGTTCGGGCGACTGATAGCCCGCTACCCCTGGCGACCGAGCCTCCGACGCCGACGAGGCTGCCTAGCGCGGCGCCGGTCGTCGCTACCAGAGCCACGTCCGTTCCTACGTCGACCCCGACGCCCCTGCCTGCTGGCGTGCCGATCCGCGTTATAATCCCCAGCATCAATGTGGACTCGCCAGTGAGGGAGGCAGGTACCTACTGGTCGGACGGGCAGCTATACTACGAGACGCTGCCCTTCGTGGTGGCTCATTACCGGATGACGGCGCGTGTCGGGGAGGTCGGGAATGCCGTGTTCTCTGGGCACGTGACCAGCAGGAGCGCGGGAAACGTGTTTGCCGACCTGTATAGGGTGCAGATCGGCGACGAGATCCGCTTCTTCTCGGAGGAGCACCAGTACATCTACCGTGTTACGGCCATGAGACTGGTCGACCGGAACGAGGTAGGGGTCATGGCGCCGACCCCGGATGCGACGGCTACTTTGATCACCTGTGCAGGGGAGTGGATCCCCGCGGAGCGGCAGTACTCTCAGCGCCTGATCGTTACGGCGAAGCTGAGGAGATAAGGGGGAAAGAGACAGCAGTGAGGAGTGACGAAGTCAAGAAGGGGCCGGCCCGAGCAGCCCACCGATCGCTTTTCTACGCCATGGGATACACTCGAGAGGAGCTGGAGAGACCCCTAATAGGGGTAGTGAACTCGCAGAATGAGGTGGTGCCAGGCCATTTCCATCTGGATTCCATAGCCAGGGCGGTTAAAGACGGGATTTGCTCGGCGGGTGGAACCCCGGTGGAGTTTCCCGCCATCGGCATCGATGATGGGATAGCCATGGGGCATGAGGGAATGAAGTACCCACTGCCCAGCCGAGAGCTGATCGCGGACTCCATCGAGGCGATGACCGTGGCGCACCAGTTCGACGCCCTAGTGCTCATCACCAACTGTGACAAGATCACGCCCGGTATGATGATGGCTGCCGCCCGGTTGAATATCCCTTCCATCATCGTCAGCGGTGGGCCCATGCTCCCCGGAAAGAGCGATGGAGAGAGGTTCGATTTGTTCAAGCTGTTCGAGCTGACGGGCCAGTACATCGCCGGCCGAGCAACCGAGGACGAGATGGCCGGCCTGGAGGAGCTGGGATGCCCCGGTTGCGGGTCGTGCGCGGGGATGTTCACCGCAAACACCATGAACTGCATGGCAGAGGTGCTGGGACTGGCCCTTCCCGGTAACGGCACCATACCCGCGGTGCATGCGGCTAGGCTCCGGCTGGCGAAGAGGGCAGGGGCCCGGATCATGGAGCTGCTGGAGAAGGATGTCAAGCCCAGGGACATCCTCACTAGAGAGGCCTTCGAGAACGCGGTTGCCGTGGATATGGCGCTGGGTGGGTCCACCAATACGGTACTCCATCTCCCTGCTATTGCCTACGAGGCCGGCGTCCCCCTTGAGCTGGAGGTCTTCGACAGGATCAGCCACAGGACCCCGTACATCTGCTCCATGACACCCGCCGGGAAGCATTTCGTCGTGGACTTGGACGAGGCCGGGGGGATACCCGCGGTGATGAAGGAGCTGAGCAAGAAGGGGCTGATCCATGAGAGCCCCATCACCGTCACCGGGAGGACGGTAGGAGAGAACCTGGCCGAGGCCCGGGTGCTGAACCGTGAGGTGATCCGGCCGGTGGAGGAACCGTACCGACCCGAGGGCGGGATTGCGATCCTGTTCGGGAACCTGGCCCCGCAGGGTGCGGTGGTGAAGGCTGCCGCAGTGGATCCCTCCATGCTCAAGAGGCAGGGCGTGGCGAAGGTCTACGACTCGGAGGAGGCCGCCTTTGCCGACATGATGGCTCGGAAGATCGAGAAGGGCGATGTGGTGGTAATCAGGTACGAGGGTCCTAAGGGCGGGCCCGGGATGCGAGAGATGCTGGTTCCAACCTCCACCATCGCGGGGATGGGTCTGGACAAGGATGTGGCCCTGATCACCGACGGGAGGTTCTCTGGGGCTAGCCGTGGGGCCTCCATCGGCCACGTGTCGCCTGAGGCGGCGGAAGGCGGGCCGATAGCCCTCGTCCGGAACGGCGATATCATCGAGATCGACATTCCCAACAGGCGGCTGGAGCTGAAGGTGCCGGACGAGGAGCTGGCGCGGCGGCGAGCGGAGTGGAAGAAGCCTGCTCCCAAAGTGACGACAGGCTATCTAGCCCGTTACGCCGCACTTGTCACCTCCGCCGCTAGCGGGGCGGTGCTAAAGGTGCCCGACGCGCTGAGGTAGGGTCACTACTGCCGGTGCTTCGGACTCGAGGGCGGTCGTGGGACCGCCCTCGAGTCTTCTTTCCGACGGGAGGCAACTGTGGCGAGCCCCATGTGTAGCCAGAAGAGCCCAACCATGTGCGGGAAGACAATATTGACATAATAATGATCCAGCAGTCCAGCCGCTGCGGCCGCCAGCAGTGGGGCGGCCACGGTCGCCAGCAGGCTCTTCTCGTCGTCCGTCCGCGAGCGAACCCATGCCTGGCCCAGATGCCACGCCTGGAGTGCAAGCACCAGCAGGAAAGCCCCCAGGCCCAGCAGACCCATCTCCTGGCCGATCAAGAGATACATGCTGGAGACCCCCAGGAAGAGGTCGATGGATGGGGTGTTTCCAAAACCTATCCCGAACCAGGGGTAGCGTGCCACGGTGGTGAGGGCATTGTGGTACTCGTCCAGCCGCATCAGCGCTGCGCGGTCCTGGAAGGTGACACCCGAGACGAGCCGCTCAACCAATAGCCTCGACTGTGGCAGGAGCAGCACCGCGAGGACTCCGGCCAGCAGGGCCAACAGGAGTCGCCTGTCACGGAGAACGGCGATGGCGAAGGCCGCCACCACGAACCCTCCGAGGGCGCTCCGGGAGTGGGTCAGCAGGAGAGCTGCCAGCAGCGGAGGGAGCATGAGCGCCAGGGTCCGCTTGGGCAGCACGGGCGAGGCGGATGCAAGCTGGGCGAAGAGGAGGGAGGCCGTCATCATCAGCAGGCCTCCCAGCACGTTGGGGTCCACCGACGTACCTATGGCGCGCAGGACGTCGGAATCGGCGATGGGGCGCAGCACCCCGGGGCCGGTTGGGTAGCCCAGGAAGCCCAGAGACGAGAGCGCTCCAGTGGCCATCTCCTCCGGCAGGTACAGGATGATGAGAGCCACGGCAGCGGCGGCCGTGCCTGCCCAGAGCAGAGCGGCAATAGCACGGCGAAGCTGCCCCACGGAACGGACGCAGTTCAGGACGCTGAAGAACAGTAGTGTGCTGTTGATGCTCTTGAGGAATAGGCGGAAGCGCTCAGGGGATATCTGGTAGGTCAGGCCGAGGGTGAAGGAGACCACCGCGAGTCCCAAGTAGAGGAGGATGGCGCTGTCGAGGGCGCTGCCCTCCGGGAGGTGTCTGGTGAGAAGCACCCGCAGGAGCCAGGAGGCCAGCAGGGATGTGACGATGACATCGATAAGGGTTGGGTTGAAGGCCATTCTCGTCGGTATGACGGCGAAGGGCAGGAGGCTCGCCGCAGCAATGAAGGCCATCACGCCCAGCTCCGGCGATGCCAAGATCGCGCCCGCCAGGACGGCCACAACCATCAGGGATCCCAGCTGAACGGGGTCGCCGACGGCAGCCCAGAGTCCGACCAGTGCACCACCAGCTGCGGCGACGAGGGCTGCACGCCGCGACGAGAGAACAGCGTGGATCATGTGCCGGGGCTGAAGCATGGAAATCCTCGCGTCCACCTGCCCTGGAACCCTCAGGGCTTCGTTTGGGCGGTCGGCGTGCCCCTGTCCAACTGGACCCGCAGGCTGCCCACCTGTGTGTACTGGTATACGGGCACCGCTTGCTGCCCACTGGGCGTTACGGCGATGGCAACCCCGTACGCGGGCTCCGGGGAGCTGGGAGCCATGAGCCAGTGCTTGGTCCGAACAGGCTCTCCGGGGCGCCACAGCAGCGCTGGGTACCCCGGGGCCAGCTGGACGGCCTGCTCCGCTACCGGATCTCCCTTGCTGTCGAGGAAGCACACGTGCAGCGTGTAGGCGGCGCTGATCGAACTGGGCACCCGCCACACCAGCTCCAGGTCGGCGGGCTCGCCCGGCGTGACAGCCGCACGGCTGAGGCGGGCCGACAGCAGCTCCAGTCTGTCGCTGCCGAAGTTCCAGCTCCCCATCGGAACCTGGCTGGGAGGCGGAAACTCCTCCTGCGGTGTCGCCGCGACCCTTAGCGGGCCGAGAGGTAGGATCGTTCCGATCTCCTCTCCAGAGGATCGGGCGATGCGCATGTCTCTCATGGTGTTTTCGTCGTAGAGGAGAAGCTCGACCTGGTAGCTGCCAGGCGGCGTGCCGACCGGAATGGTCAGGGTGTGTCTGTCGTGCAGGATGTCCTGCACCTTCCATCGGCTGGTTGGGTAGAAGGGGGTGACCATCACCTCATCGGCGACGGCGAACTGGTGCTGATCGCTGTCGACCATCATCAGCTTCGTCTTCAGCTTCCCATCGGCCTTTCGTAGGGGGCGCCAATGAAGATCGAACCGCACCGAGCCACCTGCCTGGACCTCCGAGGCGGAGGCGTTCCATCCCCAGAACTCCAGCAGCCCTTCGCCGAAGATGGCATCGATCTTGTGGTCGACCTTCGGGTAGTAGCTGAACCTCTGTCCGGGGGTGAGCTGGAATAGGCGTAGGCCCAGCCCGCCAAAGGAACGGTCAACTGGCAGCTCGGTCGCCTGGGTCCGCATGACGTGCATCACATAGTCCGCCGGGTCCGCCCACTCGGGCTGCCAAAGGATGAACCACAGTCGGCGATAGTTCTGGTCCACAAGCCTGTTGAGTCGGATTATGGCCCCGTCGAAGTCATCGAAGGGCTCCATCGGGAACCAGGGGATCTGCAGCTTGCTGTAGTAGATGTAAGGGTGGTAGCTGTTCATCATCAGGACCACAGCGTCGCCTGGCTGGGAATGGTCCTCTATGTACTGCACCAGCGCCCTGTAGTCCCCGTACTCCTGAACGCCCGCGCTGCCATCTCCCACGTGCATCAGCTTCGTGGGCTCACCGTACATGGCTGACGCCGCCACGGTACCGGCGAGAGCCGCTACGCCGGTGGCCGGCAGAAGCAACCGCAGCAACAGCGGTGCCCCCGATGTGGCCATTCGCAGCAGTGCCGCGATGCCCCATGCCAGGATCAGATAGAAGGCGGGGGTGACCACCAGGAGGTATCTGGGGTCGAACTTGGGCCTGAAGTAGGCTATTCCGAAGAGCAGGACGGACGGGACCAGTAGGTAGAGGAGCAGGAACAGAACGGGAATGGGCGTCTGCCTCCGCGAGCCGACGATCAGCGCCAGCAGTCCGAGTGCCAGGAGGGCTAGTCCCAGTGCCAGTGCAGCAGCCGAACCGCTTCCCCCGATGGCTCCGCCCGCGACGAAGATCAGCAGAGAGGTTCGCAGGGCGTTTTCGAGTTGCAGCGTCCCCGGCCAGTAGTCGCTGATCCGCTGGAGCTGGGAGAGTGAGTAACCCACCCACGGTAGGTAGCTGGCAGCCACAGCCAAGAGAGACAGAGACCAACGTGCCCATTGGCGTCTACTGGACCGCCAAGTTAGCGCGAGGAAGAGGATCTGGAAGACCAGTAGCAGGAAGGCCGTGTAGTGGGTGTAAAGGGCTGCCGAGGTAGCCACCGCGTAAGCGATCCAGCTCCTCCATCGAGGGTCGTCCAGGGCCACCAGAAGCAGGTAGGACGAGAGCATCCCCATGAAGGTGACCGCCATGTAGTTGCGGGCCTCCTGGGAGTACCCGACATAGAATGAGGAGGTGCAGGCTATTATCGCCGCAACGAGACCGACAAGGCTGAGAGACGCGCGGTTCTTTGGCTGGGCCAGCAGTTCAAGCCTTCTGGCCGTCATATAGATGAGTGGCACCAGAAGAACGCCGAAAAGGACGGATGGCAGCCGGACGGCGGCCTCGCTTCTGCCCGCGATCTGCATCCAGAAATGGAGGAGGACCGGGTAGAGGGGCGGGTGGATGTCTTCCGTGACCAGGAGCTGGAACAGCTCCGGTAGAGGTCGTCCGGCGAACACCACGCTCATGGCCTCATCCACCCAGAGGCTTCGGCCGCCCAGGTCGTTGAGGCGGATAGCCAGGGCTGCAGTCGCCAGTGCCGCCAACAGCCCGAGGGTCTTTCGGTTCACGGGAGGCACCTCAGCAAGGTGTCATACATCTCCATGTGACGGGATGCTATCTCGTCCCACCGAAACCGCAGGGCGAGGGTGGAGGCTCCCTTTCCCAGGCGCTGTCGCTGGGCTGGATCCCGCCAGAGCCGCTCCATGGCGTCAGCCAGAGCGGCGGGGCTATCACGCTGCACCAAGGCCACGTTTTCACCGTCGACAAGCATGGGCTCCGGCCGTCCAGGGCAGGTGGTTATGACCGGAAGCCCGTGGACCATCGCCGCCAGCAGGCTTCCACGCCGAAGCGAGGCGCCGTCCCTGAAGGGGAGGGCGCAGAGGTCGGATGACATTAGGGCAGCGGAGACCTGCTCATTGGGCAGGAACCCGGTCCAGTATACCTGGCGACCCAGACCGCGGGACTGAATCAGCTGCACGATCCTCCGAGAGTAGATCCGGTTGGTGGGGTCGCTCTCGCCGGTGTCGCCCCCGACGATGAGCAGGCGCGCCTGGATCCCTCTCCTTGCCAGTAGGCCCATCGCCTGCACCAGGAACTCGATCCCCTTGCTGTCGTTCATCAGTCCGAAGTAGGAGACCACCATGGTGTGCTCGTCGGCACCTATCTCTCTACGCCACCTATCTCTGTTGAAGTCGGTCGGAGGGGCACAGTCGATATTGCTGCCGATGGGGATGAGCCACCGGTGGACGAGGCCACGGTGGTCCCACCCCGGCCCGCCAAGGGCGTCTAGGTCCGCCTGGTTGGTCACCACGGTCGCATGACTGAGTCTGTCCAGGGTGCGGACCACGGCGCGGCGGAGAGGGCCCGCCTTGGGGAACAGATAAGGCTCTCGGAGATCGTGGAAGGTGGTGACCACGAGCGTCTGAGGAGCCCGCCACCTCAGGAAGACGGGAAGCAGATTGACGGCGGGCTCCATGGAGAAGGCCGCAGCCTGGTACTGAATGTGGACGACGTCCGGGCGAGTCCTCTGGATCACCCCGTCCAGGCGTGGCCAGGATCGGAAGCCCCAGGCAGGGATCGCCGCGTGCACGGGAAGCGAGTCTTCCGCGGCCCGCTGTGTCTTCCGGTAGGCAGTTCTGGTGACCACGCCGACATCGGCCCCAGCCCTTCGCAGCTGCTCGGCCAGCAGCTTGGTGTAGTCCCCGACCCCGCCTCTGGCCGGCGGATACTCCCCTGTGACCATCAGCACACGAAGCTGCACTCTCGCTGCTGGTCTCACGGGGCGGTCCTCCCAGCGGTAGCCGCCCAACGTGCACACCAGGCCACAACCCTGGCCAGGAGTCCTATGCGAGCCCTCCTCATGGGCCGCTTCCTCCTGAGGATCAGCAGCTTTGCCACGTCCTCCGCCAGGAGGAACAGGTAGCTGGCCAGTATGGCGATGCGCACCAGCTGGGCCAGGGCCGGCCCGTGGTACTTCTCGAAGTATCGGGCCTTGCTGTGCTGGAACCGCGTGTGTCGGTGCAGAAGATCCTGGTCGGCACTCTGGCTGCCATGGTGAACTACCTGGGCATCGGGAAGGTAGACGACCTTCCACCCTGCATTGACGAAGCGCCGACACCAGTCGAGCTCCTCCGAGTACATGAAGTAGCCCTCGTCCATGGGGCCGACCGATCCGACGGCCCCGACCCTCACCAAGAAGGCGGCGCCGACAACCCAATCAACCTCCTGCACGTGGTAGTCGTCCCGATCCAGCATGTAGAAGCTCCGGAGTGCCGGGTGGGAGGAGAACCATCTCTGCAGGACGGTACTCTCCAGGAATGCCGTGGCGGGGGTGGGAAAGCGGCGTCTCGAGGACTGCACGGTGCCGTCCGGATTTAGGAGCTGCGGTCCCACCACCGCTACCTCGGGGTGCCTCTCCGCAAACTCCAGCATTCGAGGGATGGCTGGGCCTACCATCTCGGTGTCCGGGTTCAGAACCAGCAGGTACTCGCCGGATACCCTCTCCATGGCCCTGTTGACCGCGCGGGCGAACCCCAGGTTCTCCCGGTATGCCAGCAGTGTGACGTCGGGGAAGAGGGCTCTGACCATCTCAGCGCTTCCGTCCCGTGAGCCGTTGTCCACAACCAGCACCTCCATCTGAAGCTGACTCTCCGATGCGGAAGCGAAGACCGAGCGGAGGCAGCGCTCCAGGAGCTGCCGTGCATTCCAGTTGATCACGATGACGGAGAGCTTGGACAAAGGTGCTCCAGTCGCACGGAAGACGGGGTGCCAGGGGGTGTCGCCAGGAGGAGACAATACAAGGATCAAGAAGGCACGTCAAGTCGACGCCATCGACCGGCCGCGTTCCTGCGCGGCGGCGCGGCACCGCTACCCCCATTGCGCTGCTGTGGACACGGGCAAGGCCGGACTACCGATAGCGCTATCCCACCGCAGCCGTGGCAGTGTCCTGCTCAGCCCTGGTAAAGCGGAGGTAGGCCACCTTCACGGGGCAGCTATCGTGGTGCTCGCTACCACAATGGAGGCAGACCGACCTCGCTGTCTCCTCATCGCTGATGGCCGTGGAGATGAAGAGCTCCATTCCCCTGTGCAGCGCGTCGCGGTCGGCAGGGTCGAGCTGCTCCAGGACCGCGGTGAAGCGCCGGGCCCTCTCCTTGTAGATCTGGTTGACCAGGGCCTTTCCCTCGTCGGTCAGCCGAATGCGCACCACGCGACGATCGCGAGGGTCTTGGGTTCGTGTAGCCAGCCCCTTGCGAACCAGCCTGTCCACGGTCTTAGTGGCCGCCGGAAAGCTGATGCCCAACCCTTCGGCGACGTCGCTCATCAGGCTGGACTCATTGAGAGAGAGGTATCGCAGTGCAACCAGCTGAGAGGGAGTCACCTGGTGCTCGAAGCTCTCATCAAGCATACGCTGGGTCATCAGCTTCTCGATGATGGCGACGAACAGATCAGAATCGTGCTCGACATTGCTGGCGGGGCTGCCGTTGTTCATTGCACCCTCCTAAGCTATCTGCCATAGATAGTTGGCGGCCTAGCTCAGTCTATCACCTGGCTAACTGACCAGTCAATGTCTCGCCATGAGTCGTCGGAAGATCATCGCCAGGCCCAGGACCGCGCCCAGGGCGGCACCGAACCGCAAGGCGGCCTCAGACCCCATGACCGCGTGGACCTCGCCCTCCACGCGTCCCGCGATCAGGATGCCCACGCGTGGATTTCCGGTGACCCGTCCGCAGACCAGCACCGCAGCACGAGCGTCAGGGGCGTCGACCTGCTGGGAGATCATGATCCCTGTGCCGCTCTGCTGCATGCTGGCCCTGTTGGCCAGGAGCCACTGCGCCCCTCCCTTCTCAACGCTCAGCTCCCTGGCCACGGCTACCAGCGAGGCGCCGGTCTCTATGGTAGCCTCATGTGAAAGCACCGCTACCGCGGCTCCCTTGGAGATGGATACCTGCTGACCCTGGACAACCAGAGCGCAGCCGGCCCTCGTGGGCTCCGAAATCTGTACAGAAGGGCCTTCGCCTGGGCCACCGAGCTCCGATGGCATTCCCTGCTCGTCTTCCATCCCAACCTCCACCAGTTCACAGTGTGTTTAGCACACTTTAGCTGAAGTTGGCCGCCGTGTGAAGGCCTTATGGTAGCGGCCTCACACGCTTGCCGGCAACGCTGCATGCCAGCGGGC